>JACCDW010615555.1_pt1 | contig 19553 bp, 25 predicted proteins | sample 7449781 | NCBI WGS metagenome assembly JACCDW01 (sample SAMN15323449, study PRJNA562643) | freshwater metagenome | isolation source: river surface water | place: USA:Blue River Watershed | collected 2017-08-18
CAAACACAAAAGAAGCACAAAACGAAATCACAGCAATTGCAGCACATGATAGTGCAACAAAATTGTTTGATGTTTTCGTATTAGATAAACAAAGAAAAGTTAAAAAAAATGCGGACAAATTTAGCAAGGATGGGCGAGAAGTTAGTGTTCACATTTTCGATAACGAGAAAAATCTTTTACTTGCATTTCTTAATTACTACGAAGAAGTTGATGCGTCTATTCTCACAGGATGGAATATAGATTTCTTTGATATTCCATATCTTTACAATCGTATCAAAAATGTTTGTGGTGAAGGACATGCAAAAAGATTATCTCGTATCGGACAATGTTTCTACTCACCTTACAGAGACAAGTGGAGTTTTGGGGGTGTAAGTATTTTAGATTACATCAACTTATACAAACAATACAATTTTGGTTTGGAAAGTTCTTACACCCTGAACCACATCGCAACAAAAGAATTGGGTAGAGGTAAGGTTGAATACGAAGGTAGTTTGGATGACCTCTTTGAAAATGATTTAGAGAAGTTCATTGAGTATAACATTGTCGACGTAGACTTGGTGGTAGCAATGGATAACAAACTTAAATTTATTGAACTATGTAGGGCGATATGCCACGCTGGTTATGTTCCGTATGAAGATTACATCTATTCATCAAAGTGGTTAGAAGGTGCATGTTTATCTTATCTTAAATCAAAAGGATTGGTAGCAACAAACAAGCCGGCGGATAGAAGGGAAAGAATGCAAGCACTTCGAGATAATGATGAAGAGAAGTTTATAGGTGCATATGTAAAAGAACCGATTGTTGGTAAGTATGATTGGATTTATGATTTGGATTTGACATCTCTGTATCCATCAATCATTATGACACTCAATATCAGTCCTGAAACAAAAATTGGAAAGATTGAAAATTGGGATGCGGAAGCATGGATTAAGGGTGAAGATAGTGGAACATATAGAATAGTTGGTAAGGATGATACATACGAATATACAAAAGAGGAACTTGCAGAAGTAATCAAAGATAGTAATTTAGGAGTAGCAGCAAACGGAGTTCTTTATAATCAGGATAAGCCAGGTCTAATTGCAGATATCCTTAACACGTGGTTTCAAAAGAGGGTGGAGTATCGTAAATTAGAAAAGAAATATGGTGAGGAAGGAAATACAGAGCAATACGAATTCTATGGTAAAAGACAACACGTTCAGAAAATTCTACTAAACTCAATGTATGGTGTATTAGGTTTACCTGCATTTCGTTTCTATGATGTGGATAACGCAGAAGCAGTGACTCTGACCGGACAAGTGGTGATTAAGAAAACAGCAGAAATGGCAAACATTAAATATTGGAAAGAGTTAGGAACAAAAGAGGACTATAATGTTTATATTGATACTGACTCAATTTATATGATGGCAGAACCTTTGGTAAAACACCGATATCCAGAATATAAAGAGTTTGATGAAAAGAGAATGGCACAAGAGGTAAACACAATTGCAGAAGAAACACAATCATTCTTAAACTCATTCTACGATTTATTAGCAGAAAGATTTTTCTTTATTCCAAAAGAGAAACATAGATTTGAGATTAAAAAGGAATATATCAGTAAAGCAGGATTTTGGGTAGCAAAGAAGCGATATGCACAATGGATGATTTTGAAAAATGGAATTCCGTGTGATAAGTTAGATGTAAAGGGATTAGATGTAGTTCGTTCTTCATTCCCTAAAGCATTTCAAAAGTTTATGTCTACAATGTTGAAAGATATCCTAATGGGTAGAGATAACGAATACATTGATGATACATTACTTACATTCAAAAAGAGTTTACCAACACTTCCTGTAAACCTAATTGCAAAGGGTGGAGCAATCAAAGAATTAAGTAAGTATGATAATGGTAGTTGGCAGAAAGGTAAAGCAGTTGCAGACTTTGAAAAAGGAACACCCGCACACGTTAAAGCCGGAATAGCATACAACAGATTATTAAAATTCTTTAACTGTCCATATAAGCACGAACCAATCAGAGATGGTGATAAAGTAAAATGGGTATATCTTAAAACAAATCCATTAGGTTTAGATACACTTGCATTCAAAGATTACAATGACCCAAAAGAGGTTATGGACTTCGTTGAAACTTACATTGATAGAGATAAAATATTTGAAGCAGAGTTGGAAAACAAATTAGATGATTTCTACAATGCACTCAAATGGGAGAAAGCAACAACAGAAACAAAAACAGCAAAGAAATTTTTTGCTTTCTAAAAAAAAATTCTTATATTTAACAAACATAAAACTTAAAAAATGAACAAAAACAATTTATTAAAATTTATTCAAAAGTATTCGCTAGGTGGACTTATTGAGTCAGTAGCATGGAACGCAGAAGGAACAAAGTTATCAGTTAGATTTATTTCTGATGATAAAACCCTATTAGGTGAAGTGGAGTTTAACGCATTCACTTCAACACCTTTTAATGTAGGTATTTATACAACATCTCTATTGAAAAATATGATTGGTGTATTAGATAGTGATATCGCATTGAAAGTGGATAAAGCAGGTGATAAAGCAGTTACTCTTAAGTTGAGTTCGGATGACACTGAAACTTCTTATCAGTTGGCAGACTTGGGTGTTATTCCACCAGTTCCAGATTTGAAAGCATTGCCTGATTTCGGAATTGCAATTGATATGACATCACAAATGGTGGACCGTTTCATCAAAGCAAAGGGTGCGTTGAGTGATGTAGATACATTCACAATATTTACCGAAGGTGGTGATTTGAAATTGGCAATTGGTTATTCATCAATTTCCACAAACAGAGTAACATTCACAGCAATTAAAGGATTTGATGGTGAAGTAAAACCAATCTCATTCTCTTCAAAATATTTAAAAGAAATTCTTACAGCAAACAAAGAAGCAACTAACGCTAAATTGAAAGTATCAGTTGATGGGTTATCACACATTGAATTCCAAATTGATGACTTTATTTGTAAGTATTATTTAGTAGAAATTTCAAATTAATAAAAAATGGCAAAAGAACAATTAGAATTATTCCCAGTAGAGGAATCACAATTACAAGGTAGTGCTGAAATTCCTGCACAAGAACCAATTAAAGATGCAGAGTGGTGTTTTCAATTTTTTAACAACGAACCTGTAGTATTTGGTTGGCAAAGTGAAAATACCGAACCGGCACCATTGGTTTTACAAATACAACCGGTAGAAGGTGATATAGTAACTTTTAGACATAACGGAATGGAATTCAAAATTTTTGCAAGACCTATTTCAGAAGATACAAAACAATTAAGAAAAGAGCAAGATAATGGAGATAGTAAAAATTAAAAAATTACATAAGGATGCTATAATACCACAATATGCAAAGTATGGTGATGCTGGTATGGATTTGGTAGCAACATCAATTATATCTAATACAACATTTGATATAACTTATGGATTAGGTATTGCATTGGAAATACCCGAAGGATTTGTAGGATTGATATTCCCTCGCTCATCAATTAGAAAAACAGATTTGGCTTTAACAAATTGCGTTGGTGTAGTTGATAGTGGATATAGGGGAGAATTACAAGCTACATTCAAAAAGGTATATGGAAAAAATGATGTAAGAATTGATGAAGCTGACTATAAAATAGGTGATAGAGTTGCACAAATAATCATCTTACCATATCCAACCATAACATTTGAAGAAGTAAAAGAATTATCAAATACCGAAAGAGGTGAAGGCGGATTCGGTTCAACTGGAAAATAATATGAGTTTTTTCGCAAACGATATAAGTAAAAGAGAACACACTTTGTGGGTGGAGAAATATCGCCCACAAACCCTTGCTGATTATGTTGGTAATGAAACCATCAAAGAAACAATTCAGCAGTATTTAGATGCAAACGATATTCCACATTTGTTGTTATATGGAAAAGCAGGTACGGGTAAGACCACACTTGCTAAATTAATCGTAAACACAATTAAGTGTGACCATATGATTATCAACGCATCAGATGAAAACAATGTGGATACGGTAAGAACAAAAGTAAAAAACTTTGCATCTTCGGTAGGTTTTGCAGGATTTAAAGTGATTATCCTTGATGAGTTTGATTATATGACTCCGGGAGCACAGGCAATCCTTCGTAACTTAATGGAAACATTCAGTAAGCATTGTCGTTTTATTTTGACCTGTAACTACATTGAGAAAATCATTGACCCTATTCAAAGCCGTTGTCAATCATTCGCAATTACTCCACCAACTAAAAAGGATGTGGCAGTACAAGTTAGTAAGGTTTTAGATTCGGAAAAGATTAAGTATGATATTAAGAATGTTGCGGACATCATTAATTCTTATTATCCTGATATTCGTAGAATACTTAATACTTGTCAATTACAATCTGCAAAAGGTGAGTTGAAAGTAGACCACAAAGTGATGGTTGAATCAAACTTCCAAACGAAATTGATTGACCTATTAAAATCAAATGATGACAAACGTAATTTGTTTATGAAGATTAGACAAGCAGTAGCAGATAATCACCTAAACGATTATTCAGAAATGTATTCAATGTTATACGATAAAGTAGATGAATATGCGGCAGGCAATACTGCAAATGTAATCCTAACTATTGCAGATGGACTTTCAAAGGATGCATTAGTAGTAGATAAAGAAATCGTATTTATGAGTACAATTATACAAATATTAAACATTATAAAATAAACAAAATGGAACAAGGACAAGGACAATTACCAATGAATTTTAATTTAAACGATGCAAGAGAAATGCTTTGTGAGTGTGGTAACAATACATTTATGCCAGGTTTTAGATTTAGAAAAGTATCACGTTTAATTACTGGCGGTGCAAAAGATAGTGTACTTCCAATTGAAATGTACCTTTGTACACAATGTGGAAAACCTTTACAAGATTTATTACCTGATGAATTGAAGGATAAAAAAATCGTAGAATAATGGCAGTTAAAAAGTTATTTGACCATTTAAACGCAATAACAGCAGAGCAAGACCCAAACTATTTCGATAAACTTTCGGAAGAGGATTTAAAATCATGGAGTAACTTTATGATTAATCGATTCCTTTCTATGAAGCCAGAATGGGTTGAATTGATTGCAACTCTTTTACCTTTAACACAAACCTTACAACCAAAAGAAATGTATAAATTATACATTAGTGTCATTCCAAAAGGTAAATACTTTTTGAAATATATAAAGGGTAAAACGGCCGATAAGTACGAAGAATTTTTAATTGAATTAATAAAAAAAGATTTTCAATGTTCAGAAAAAGAAGCATTGGAATATATCGAAGTTCTTTATTCAACTAGAGAGGGTAGGGAAAATATTAAATACATTTGCGAAAAATATGGTACTGATAAAAAACAAATAACTAAATTGAAATTAAAGATATAATATTTATTATAAACACTATTATGAATATTAATTTTCAAGATGCGAAGCATTCCTTTTTAAAAGATGGTTATTGTTGTTTCAATATAAAAGATTTTGATTTAGAATTTTCAGAATTCATAAAAAACTTTTTATCTTGCAATGAAGAAAAAAACTTAAGTAAATTTTTTTTGAAAGCAAGATTCGATGCAAATGATTTTCAAACAACTTTTCAATATAAAACTTTTGAAGAAATGGAAAATTTTAAACAAAGTTTAATAGAAAAGTATGATTGGTATAGAGAAGATGGTAAAACTCCAAATACAACACAATGTTGGTATTATTGTGATGCAGATTATATGCATCAATACTTTAAAAAAAATAAAGAATATAAAGTTTTAGACTTAAACAAATATTTAAGTGATAAAATTAGTAAAATTGTAAAATATTTTTATGATTTACCAGAAAGTACAAAACTAAACAATAAAGAATTAATGTTTAGTTTATATAATAAAGATTGTAGGTTCACACAACATCAAGATGGTGTTGGTGTAAATTATTGTTCTATTATTATCTATTTGAATGAAAACTATAAAGCAGAAAATGGTGGACTTTTATTATTAAATGATGAAAGTGTAATCCCTGAAATTGGTAATGTTGCTATTATGGATTTATCAAAACACAATATTAGACATGGAGTATCAAAAGTAACAGGAGGACCTGGGAGATTTGCAATATTATGTTTCCCTATTTTAGAAAATGAAAATTTAATATAAATTAATATTAATTTGGTAAATCGGAATAAATTGGTTATATTACATATATGGCAAGAGTATCATTTTCACAATATAGTATGTGGAGCACATGCCCACAGCAATACAAATTAGCATACATAGATGGATTATCACAATCCACATCCAATATACATTCCGTATTTGGAACAGCAATGCACGAAACACTTCAACACTATTTAGATAAGTGTTTAAGAATATCTAAATCACAGGCTGATAAGATGATTGATTTGAAGGAATATCTCAAAGAAAGAATGAGAGAAACCTACATAAAAGATTCTGCAGGTGGAAGTCTTAATGTTTGTACAAAAGAAGAAATGGTTGAGTTTTTAGAAGATGGAAACGTTCTATTAGATTGGTTTCAAAAATCTAAAAACTTTAATAAATTCTTTTCACTAAAGCATGATGAATTGGTAGCAATTGAACAACCAATTAATACAAAAATTGCAGAAGGTGTAAACTTTATGGGATTTATTGATTTGGTGGTTAAAGATACATTCACAGGCAAATATCGTATTATAGATTTTAAAACATCAACGGCGGGTTGGAGTAAGTATCAAAAATCAGATCCTGTTAAAAACTCACAAATCCTTTTATACAAAAAGTTTTATGCAGAATTGATTGGTATTTCCGAAGATATGATTGATGTTGAGTTTATCATTCTAAAAAGAAAGGTTGCAGTTAGAGAAGATATTCCTACTCACCGAATGAGTAAACATATTCCTGCAAACGGAAAACCATCTATAAACAAAGCATGGACAGGATTCAAAGGATTTGTTGAGAGTGTATTTGATGAAACCGGTACTTACCGATTGAATGTGAATTATCACAAAAAACCAAGCAAACTTTGTGGTTGGTGTGAATTTTATGGAACACACTGCGACGGAAAAAATTAAGTAAAAACAATATATATTTAAAATTAGTTATGGCAAAAAAGAAAATTCTGTTACTATCTGATGACCTTCGAATGGCGAGTGGTATCGCAAACGTTTCAAAACAATTAGTATTAGGTACAGTTGACAAATATGATTGGGTACAATTAGGAGCTGCTATTAAGCATCCTGAAGCCGGAAAGGTGATGGATTTAAGTGAAGATGTTAGAAAAAAGACCGGCGTTGCAGATGCAAATGTTAAAATCTATCCTTTTGATGGTTATGGAAATCCAGATGTCATTCGTCAGTTATTAATGTTGGAAAAGCCAGATGCAATTCTACACTTTACTGACCCAAGATATTGGATTTGGTTGTATGAAATGGCACATGAAATACGTCAATCAGTACCTTTATTTTTCTATCACATCTGGGATGATTTGCCAGACCCGAAATACAATAGGGATTATTACGAAAGTTGCGATTGGATTGGATGTATTTCAAAACAAACTTATGGTATCACACGTAGAGTTTGGGGTTGGGATAAAGAAAAACATTGGAAGAAGCCGGAAAATTGGCAAGTAAGTTATGTACCACATGGTATCAATTCTGAAGATTATAAACCTGTAGAAGTTCCAGAAGATTTTAAAAAGAGTATCTTCGGAGATAAAGAATATGATTTTGTTCTTTATTGGTCAAACAGAAATATTCGTAGAAAACAACCAATGGATGCAATGTTAGCATTCGATGAATTTAGACAAACGTTAAGACCGGAACAACAAGATAAAGTTTGTATGGTAATGCATACGAGCCCGATAGATGAAAATGGAACCGATTTACCAAAATTTATTGAACATTGTATACCGGATTCAAATGTAATATTTGCATCAAATCGTTATACAGAAGTAGAATTGAATTATCTTTACAATTTGGCAGATGTAACAATTAATGTGGCATCTAATGAAGGATTTGGATTAGCAACGGCAGAATCGGTAATGGCAGGAACACCTATTATTGTAAACGTAACAGGCGGTATGCAAGACCAATGTGGGTTTAGAGTAAAAGGTAGTGGTAAATTATTAACTGCAGAAGATTATGTAGAGATTGGTTCTTTGCATGATAGATATAAAAAGAACACACACATTTGGGGAGATTGGGTAAAACCAATTTGGCCAGTACGTTCAACAACAGGTTCAGTTCCTACACCATATATCTTTGATGATAGAGTTGATTTCTTGGATATAGCACCTTTGATTAGAGAATGGTATGATATGGGTAAAGAGGCTAGAAAAGAAGCCGGAATGAAAGGTAGAAAGTGGATGTTAGGAGAAGGGAATTTAAGTAGAGAGTATATGTGCCAATCTTTAGTAGATGGTATGGAAGGAGCATTTACAAATTGGAAACCTATTAAAAAATATCAATTAGTTACAATATGAAACCAACATTAGTATTTCAAGCACCAGTTGCAACGAGAAGTGGATATGGTGACCACGCTAGAGACCTCTTGCATTCACTATATAAATTAGATAAATTTGATATCAAAGTAATCAGTACTCGTTGGGGAAATACTCCAATGGATGCACTTAACTATGGTAACGAATTTCATAAATGGATTGTAGATAATATTATCCAAAAGATTGACCAAAAGCCCGACATCTATGTACAGGTTACTGTTCCAAATGAATTCCAACCTTTAGGTTTTTATAATATAGGAATCACAGCTGGTATTGAAACAACTCATTGTGCATTAGATTGGATACATGGTTGTAACAGAATGGATTTAATTATGGTTCCATCTGAACACTCAAAAAATACTTTAGTAAATACAATTTATAACGAAGAAAATCAACAAACAAAACAATTAATAAGACAACATAAAATTGAAAAACCTGTAGAAGTTCTTTTTGAAGGATTTAATGAAACGGATTTCGGAACGGATGTAGTTGCAAATATTGATGTATTGGATGAAGTAAAAGAAGATTTTGTATTCCTATTCGTAGGACATTGGTTAAGAGGTGATTTGGGTGAAGATAGAAAGAATGTAGGAATGATGATTAAAACATTTGCGATGGCATTTAAAGATGAAAAAGTAAAACCAGCTTTGGTATTAAAAACATCATCAGCAACATTTAGTGTTTTGGATAGAGAAAATACAATTAAAAAAATTAGAGAAGCATTGGGTAAAGATTATGGTAAAGTTCCCATATACCTTATCCATGGTGATATGGCACCACATGAATTAAATGGTTTGTACGAACATCCGAAAGTAAAAGCAATGTTAAACTTTACAAAGGGTGAAGGATTTGGCAGACCTTTATTAGAATTCAGTTTGACGGGTAAGCCTGTAATCGTTTCTAATTGGAGTGGTCATTTAGATTTCTTAAAGAGTGGTGCAGTATTATTAGAAGGAGATTTAAAACCCGTACACGAATCTGCGGCAGACCAATTCTTATTAAAAGAATCACAATGGTTTAATGTAAACATTTCCAAAGCATTACAGAGTATTAAAGATGTTTATAAAAATTATGACAAATATAAAACTGCTGCATTCCAATTGGGTAAACAAAACAAACAAAACTTTAGTTTAGAAAAAATGACTAAATTGTTTGATACTATTTTAAATCAATATGGTATTTATAGTAAGATACAACCAAAGTTTCAACAAATTCAGTTACCTAAATTGAAAATGTTAAATAAGTAATGAGTAACTATAATCCAATATATCGTAAATTTGTAGATGATAAAAATGTAATATCTGCAAATAAAATGACAAGAGGTAAGTTTTACTTAATAAAAGAATATGAATATGTTGATGGTCAGAAAGGAAGATTTACAGAAACCACAGGACCTATTGTTTTTACATTGTTTGTTTCCAAAGCAAAAGATATTATACATTGTATAAAAGTTTCAAATGTAAACCCAAATGCAATTAAAAGATTTTTTGGAAAGTTTGTAAATGAAGAAACGGAACGATTACAAATGAGGGGTAATGCAAAACAAATATACGAAAAAACTATAAGTAAAATGCCCAATATAACAAGCGATTCTTATAGAACATATAAGATAAGTGGATTGAGAAAAGTGGTAGAACTTAATATGGATGTAAATGAAATTACACCTAAAAATAAAAATGTAGTTGGAATAGATATTAAATCACAAAAAAGAAATGTATAATAAGTTATGACATCAAAAGAATTTGTTATTTGGTTAAAGGGATTTTCAAAAGCAGCAAACTCATATAATATTACACCTGCACAATGGGATGAAATACAGGAAGAATTAGCAAAAGTTAATGATGGTGGATTATCAATTGGAGTAGGTGGAACGGGGTTTATAAATACATCAACCACACATTCTTATCCAAGCGGTAGTAGTTGGAGTTATACAAATAGTTAATATGAAAAACGTATTAGTTACAGGAGGAGCCGGATTTGTCGGACATGCATTAACAAAAGAACTTATTAAAAGAGGATATCATGTTGATGTTTTAGATAACCTTTATATAGGTGCTAAAGAAGCAATGATAGCAGAGGGTTGTAACTTTTTGAATGGTGATGTTAGAAGTATGAACAATGTAGAAATCAAAGAATACAAATACATATTCCATCTTGCAGCATTGAGTAGAATACAACCATCTTTTTATAAACCACAATTAACATTTTCTGTAAACGTAGATGGAACTAGGCAGGTAGTAGAATATACAATGCCAATCAGAGCAAAATTAATATATGCTGGGTCATCATCTCGTCATCATAATCCAATGTTATCACCATACGCATTATCAAAACATATGGGGGAAGAGTGGATTAAGATGTATAAAAATACATACGGATTGAACGCTGAAATAGTTAGATTTTATAATGTATATGGCCCCGGTGAGTTAGTAGATTCTCATATGGCGGCTGTAATTGGATTGTGGAGAGCTGCAATCAAAAAAGGAGAACCAATCAAAATACATGGTGATGGTGAACAACGTAGAGATTTCACACATATTGATGATATTGTTGATGGGTTAATCAAAATAGCGGAAAGTGATGAAAAGCACGAAGATGCTTGGGAATTAGGAACAGGTCGTAATTATTCTTTAAATGAAGTTGCTGATATGTTTGGTGATATCAAAAAAGAATATGTTGCAGATGTAAAAGGAAATTATAGAGAAACATTAAGAATTAATAATGATGCTATCGAAAGATTAGGATGGCAACCACAAGATAGATTAAAAAGTTATATAAATGAAATTAAGTTACGCAATAACAGCTTGTAATGAGTACGAAGAAATTATAAGATTAGTTACACAATTATTAAACTACAAAGGAGAAAAATCCGAAGTTGTAGTTTTATTAGATACACCAAAGGCACCTGCCGAAATGGTTGAGTATTTGGAATTACAGGCAAATGCAGACCACATCACTTTAATTGAGTCCGAATTTGATAATGATTTTGCACAATGGAAAAACTTACTAAACTCACAATGTAAAGGTGAGTGGATTTTCCAATTAGATGCCGATGAATATTTAGAGCCAGATTTGATTGATAATTTGGAGGATATATTAAATAACAACGGAGATAAAGATATGATTGTTGTTCCACGTATTAATACTGTTGATGGATTAACTGAAGAACATATTAAAAAATGGGGATGGAGAGTGGATGAAAAAGGTTGGGTTAATTTCCCAGATGTTCAAACTCGTATTTACAAAAATTCAGATAACATTGGTTGGAGTGGTAAAGTACACGAAAGAATTGTAGGATTTCAAAATTATACAGCATTTCCAACTGATGAAATTTATTGTATTAAACATCCAAAAACAATTGAAAGACAAGAAAAGCAAAACAATTATTACGATACTTTATAATGGTACACGTTTATTATCACATATATGCTACCGATGGAGTTGAATCAATAATCGATGAACAGATAAAATTAATTCAAAAGTTTTTTCAATTTCCATATACATTGAACATCGGCATTTCTATTGCGGATGAAAATGTAACATCAAGACATATTATTGAAAAAATTTATGGATATAACAAATTGGAATATAAAATTAAAGATATTAGGTGTAAAGGAAACGAATTCGTTACATTGGATTTAATTGAAACCGATAAAGAAACATTTAAAGATGAAGATTATGTATTTTATTTTCATACAAAAGGAGCATCTAAAATAAATCATACATTTTACAATTATATTTGTGATTGGAGAAATTTGTTACAATTTTTTAATATAGAAAAAGTAGATAATATTTTTAAAATTTTTGAAAAAACAGATTGTAACACATATGGTATAAATTTATTAAGTAAAATTTATAATGAAAAACCAACTCAAATGTACGGTGGTAATTTTTGGTGGGCAAAAGCAAAATATATAAAAACAATAGACACAAAAAAATCTGATAAATTTATCAGAGTGGATGCGGAAATAAATTACATACAAAATGGAATTGATTGGAATCCTTTTAACGCATTCAACAGCAATGTAAATCACTATTATGAACCATATCCAAAACACAATTATGCAAAATAAAATAACATTTATATACGATTATAAAGAAGGTGAACAATGGTCAACACCACTATCATTAGTAAATGAATTTAAAAAAAGAGGATGGGAAGTTGATATAATTAAAACAAATGATACGGATTTGAAAAATTGGGTAGATTCCAAACCACAGACAGATATTGTAATGTTTATGGATTGGGGTAGATTTGATTCAGAATATTTAAACAAAGATTTAGTTCCTGCATTTTGGATACAGGAGAGTGGAGATGACCCACAAAACTTTGAAAGAAACTTTCCAAAAGCAAATCGATTTCATTTAACAATAACACCGGCAGCAAATTCATATGAAGAATATAAAAAGAGAGGTATAAATGCTAAATGGATTACACATTGGGCAGATACTATGGTTCAATTTCCAATGAATATAGAACCAAAATATGTAGCGGTAACTACAAGAGGACCAGGTGGTTCTCAATTTCTTGATTATCTAACTAATTGGGCGGAAGGTGTAATAGGTAATCGTAATGGTTTGGGCCCTAAAGAACATACTGAATTTCTTAATAGTGGTTTAATGGTTATCCAAAATAGTAGATGGAGAGAAGTTACTCGTAGAATATTTGAGGGAATGGCCTGTGGAAAATTGGTAATAACAGACCGTTTACCGGATGATGCAAAACTTTACAGATTATTTGCAGAGGGTGATGAGATAATTTTATATAACGATATGTTTGATTGTATCGAAAAGATAAACTATTACAATGAGAATGAACAGGAAAGAGAAAGAATAGCATTTAATGGTATGCAAAAAGTTTTAAACAATTATACACAAATTCAAGTAGTAGATAAATTAATAAATGAATATGATACGCACAGATATACTCAACGCACTGATAGCTAAATATGGATATAAAAGTTATTTGGAAGTTGGAACACAAGACCCAACATCTAACTTTGATTTGATAAAGGCAGAACACAAAGTTTCAATTGACCCATTCCCCAGAGGTGAGGTAACATTCGTTGGAACATCCGATGAATACTTTGATTCAATTTCAGATGATGTAAAGTTCGATATAATTTTTATAGATGGACTACATCACGATAACCAAGTTTTAAAAGATATTGAAAATTCATTAAAACATCTTTCGGAAAATGGTAGTATTGTTTGTCACGATTGTTTACCAATGACGGAACATATGCAAGCTAGAGATGACCACGGTGGAGAGTGGACAGGTGATGTATGGAAAGCAATAGCACATTTAAGAGTTGAAACAATAGATTTGGATATAAAAGTAGTAGATACCGATTATGGTTGTGGTATAATTCGTAGAGGAACTAATATACCGTATGAACCAACTGATAATTATAAAACATATTCTTATTATGTATCGGATAGAAACAGAATGATGAATGTTATAACAAAAGAACAATTTATACAATGGATAAATACACAGTCATAATACCAACACTTTGGAAATCAAATAGAACTTTAAAGTTAATAGATGATTTAAAACAATGTGAATTTGTGGATGAAATTATTATAATTGATAACAAATCCGATAGAGTAGAAGATAAAACCGAAGGAAAGGTTAGATTAATTTCATTTGGAGATAACATTTATGTAAATCCAGCTTGGAATAAAGGTATAAAATTGGCAAAGAATGAGTGTATTGCATTGTGTAATGATGATATAAATTTTGACCCTAATATATTTGGATTAATTAATGCTAAAATACTAAATGAATTTGGTATCATCGGACAATCGGAATTTAATTATAGACCGATTAATACTGATGAACCAATATTAGAAAAATGGAATGGATTGGTTAGAGATTGGGGATGGGGATGTCTTATTATGTTTAACAAAAAGAATTGGATAAATATTCCTGAAAATATTAAAATTTGGTATGGTGATGACTTTATTTTTAAATACAATCCATGTCAAAAAGCAACCTTAAAAAATTTTAATATTAGTACAGAAATGAGTACAACATCGGATGAACCTCTATGGGATGATATTAAGAAACAAGATTATATAAATTTTATAAATTATTAACAATATGAAAGAAAACTTTGACTTTTATTCTCAAATGTTAAATTACTTACTAAACAACCACATAAGTAATAAAATACAATTTTCAGAAATAACAAATTGGCATAATTCACATCCATTTTACAGATTAAATTATTATAATGGGATTCAAATATCACAAGTTTTGGGTATTTATTTGTTTTTCAATAAAGATTTTTTAAGTAACTTTGATAATATAGTTGAAATTGGTTCTTATAATGGTGGATTGTCTAGTTATATATTTGATACAAAAAAAGAATCAGCTAGTTTTGTTTCTTATGATATAGAACCAAAAATTAATACAGCAGCACAAAACAGACCTGATATTGATTTTAGAATAGGAGATTGTTTTGAAGAAAAATACTTTAATGAAATTGTAGAATTAATAAAAAAACCAGGTAGAACACTATTAATATGTGATGGTGGAAATAAAACAAAAGAATTTAATGAGTTTTCTAAATATCTTAAAAAAAATGATATTGTTATTTTACATGATTACAAACAAGATGAACAGAGTTGGAAAATTGCAACAGAATACTGGCAATGGCCATATGGATTTGAAACCGAATACGATGTAATCAAAGATGCAATTGCAGAAAATGGTTTGGAAGAATTTAATAATAAAAACGCAAACTTCTTTATGTGGGGAAGCTATATTAAAAAATAAATTATGGAAAAACTCCCAATCAGCATAGGAATATTAAGTTGGCATAGTGGACAAGTTTTAGTTGATACATTAACAACATACTATAACAACGGGTTGTTTGATATAGTAGATGATGTAACCATTCTTTTTCAGGAATTCAATGAACAAGATTATCAAATAGCTAAACATTTTGGATTAGATATAATTGGTATGAGTTCAAATATTGGAATTGGTAAGGGATTTATAAAACTAACACAAAATGCAAAGAACAATTATGTTTTGGTTTTAGAGCATGATTGGAATTTGATTGAAGATAAAGAAACTACATACAACATATTAAAGAGAAGCATATCAGCAATTGAAATGGGAATGGATGTTGTACGTTTAAGACATAGAAAGAATCCAGGTTATCCACATTTTTCATTTAGATATCAAGGACAAGAATTAACATATTACGATGAGAACTCACAATGCACTTCACCACATCTTTTGGATTCATTGCATTGGTGTGAACCTGATATTCAATTTCCAGAATATATAAAAAAATCAGAGGATATGTTTTGGGCAACTTCAAGATATGGTAATTGGACAAACAACCCGTGTCTATATAAAAAAGAATTTTATTTAAATGTTGTAAATAGATTTGCAGGTGATGGTATAGCATTGGAAGGAAATATAGCAAAATGGTGGGCGGAACAAACTTTTAAAGTTGGACATAATGAGGGATTATTCATGCACAATGATTGGGCAAAATACGGAAAAAGATGAAATATACAATAGTAAGTTCTCTAACAAATTATGGTGTAGAGCAAATTAGACCTTTTGTAGAATCCATAAATAGATGTGGATATACGGGTGAAAAATTAATGTTAGTTTATAATGTACAAAAAGAAGTTATTGAATATTTGCAAAAAAATGGATGGATTATTGTACAATCAGAGGAACAACAACACATTATATTACAAAGATTTAGAGATATGTATGCACTTCTTTGGCAATATGAAACCGATATCATTATTTGGGTAGATGTAAAAGATATTATATTTCAAAAAGACCCAATATTGTGGTTAGACAAATGGATGCAAAGAGATATTTTAGCATTTAGTGAATCTTTAAAATTTGGTGATGAAGAGTGGGCAATGTTGAACGCTGGAACTTCTTTTCCTATGGAGTGGGAATGGTTACAAAATGAAGAAATATATTGTGCAGGAACGATTGTTGGTAAAAAAGAAGCTATTAGAGATTTGTTTATTGACATTTATAGATGGAGTTTAACAACAGCAAATCCACAACAATTGGCAGACCAAGCGGCATATAATATTCTTATTCATATGTATCAATGGAAAGATAAAGTTCAGTTTGTAAAACAACAAGAAGGATTTGCGGCACAATTGCATTTAAAATTAAAGAAAGGTGATATACTACCATATACTGAAGAATTAGTAACCATTGATGGTGATGAAATTAAAAATTCAAAAGGTGAACTATTTACATTAGTACATCAATATGATAGAAATGAAGAACTTAAAAAATTAATAGAAAATAAATACAAATGAAAAAAATAGTTATAACATCTTTCGTAATGCCACATGAGTTGGATGATTTGGAAAGAGTATTGGTTGATTTAAATAAAGCATCTAAATATGTAGATGGAAATAATTATGAATTTTACATTTCATTTTCAGTTTCCGATTACTTATTTGATTGGGAAAATTCAAAAGTAGACAAACAATTCTTTATTGATAGATTTAATTCATTGAAACCACTAACTGATTGGGCAGGAAAATCTACTTATCAAATTAGAGATGAAATCTTTGGTGCATTTCAAACTAAAAGGTATGCGCATATGGAATGTAAAGATGCAACTCATTTCATTTGGTTGGATACTGATATTTGTTTTGATGATAAGATTCTATATTATATGGAAGCGAGTATTGATAGATTAAAAGAAACAGACCCAAATGTTGATAAATACTTTATTACTCCTGAAATAGTAAAATATTGGGATACTACTTGGGATTGTTTAGTTAATGAAAACTACATAAATAAACCATTAGATTATTGTAAGACTAATAATCCATTTTCGGAAAGTGGAGAAGTGGGTGATATAGAATTATTAAGTGTAATAAATAATGTTCCAGGTCAACCTAGAACAAAATTTGGAGCAGGTTGGTTTACACTTTTATCCAAACCATTGTTAGATAGAATACCTTTACCTGAATCAATGGGTGCATATGGACCAGATGATACGTTTCTAATGTGGGGTATTGAAAAGTTAAATCAAAATGGTGCAAACATATATCAGTTTAAATTAAAAAATTATATTGTTTGTGAAAACTATATTTATAGAAATAGAAAGCATTATGATTCAATATTAAAAAGAATTGATAGAAAGGAAGAATTTAAAAATAAAGCATTTAGTAACTTTCAATTAGAAATAGATAAAATACAATGAGTATCATAGAAGCAAAAAAATTTTTACAAGAAAAGGGATATTGTTCTTTTAATTTAAAAGAATTTAATTTAGAATATTTTCAAATATTAAAAGAAAATTTTCAATGTAACGAAAATAAAAATTTTAAAAATGCATGTAAAAATTTAAAAATAACAATACATCATAGAACAAAAGAAGTAAATTTAGAAAACGATACTATCATTAAAGAAAATACACTTCGCATACCCGATTCATATGATTCATATGAAGATGCGGAAATTAAAAAAAATGAAATAATTAGTTTAACAAAAAAAGATAAAAATTATCAATGTGACCAAATCTGGTTTCGTACACACTTAAATAATGTTTTAGAAAATATCTATACTGATACCGATTCCTCATCAAAAAAATTTACAGAAAAAGTAAATTATTTAACTACTTTTTTAGAAAAAAGTTTAGGTGATATAACTAAATATTTTTTCGATATAAATGAATCTCAAGAATTAAGTCATTTAATGGATTTTACATATTATAGTAAAGATTGTTATCTAAATAATCATTCGGATGGTACTGGAACCGGAAGAATATGTGCGATATTGATTTATTTAAATGAAGTTTATGATGAAAATGATGGTGGAATTTTAATATTAAATAATAAAGATAAAGTAGTTCCAACAATTGGTACGGTAGCAATTATAGATTTACAAACATTTGATATTCCCCATATGGTAACGGAAGTCACTAATGGTATTGGTAGATATGCATTTTTGTCATTTGTAAAAAGAAAAGAAGATGAATTTATTCATTCTCATTCGGATAGACAGAAGACTTTAATGTAATTTTTTATATTTATATCCGTATATACAACTAAAAAATTATGAAATTTGAAGTAACACATCCGAAGATTTGGAAAAAACTTGCAGAAAAATCAATGCCTATGAAAAATAGGATTAAGATTTATGAAAAAATGGGTGGAGCGTACCGTTTGGGTGAAGATGGTGGAGAGCAAGTATTCAACAAAATGACAGAATTACTAAAGCACAAAGTACAAGAAGCAGACTCAGGCGGTGACCACGAAGTTGGTATGGCTATGGGTCAGTTAGAAGATATAATGAAAAATGCTACCGAACTCAAAGGTAAAATCGGAACGCAAGAAAAAAACCTTCCAGGTTGGATTACAGACCACATTTCACAAGCAATGCAATTTATTAACCAAGCTAACACCGGCTATCATGAGCTTGGTGATAAGGGAGAAGAATAATGGAAAATATATATTCGGTATTAATTACAGCAATCACAGTATTAGGCGGAACAACCGCATTTCGTTTCTATGAAAAAAGAGCGATGAAAAAAGAAAAAGATGATGAATTTATCAGACATGATTGCAAAGACCGTATTGCGAAATTAGAAATACTCTTATCACAATCTTCGAAAGAAAAAGATGAATTGCGTGCCATGGTATTAGCACTTACAAAGGAAGTTGCAGCATTGAGTGTGAAGGTAGAATTTCTTACAAAAGAAAACGAAGAACTACATAAAAAAACCAAATCAAAAAAACAAATTCTAAATGGTTAATAATTTCATATCAAATATGTGGAATGGATTTAAGGTTGAGTTTGGAAAAATATATTCCAATCCATTCGTTAATGCTTTCAAAACAATCAACGAAGAAGAATTACCTTCTGGCAAAAAATTAAGAGTATTTGACTTTGATGATACATTAGTTAAGACAAATTCATTTATATATGTAAAGCATGGTGATAGTAAAGAATCAAAACTTACACCTGGTGAATATGCAATATATGAACCAAAAGCAGATTACCAATTTGATTTTTCTGATTTTGAAAAAGTACAACAACCACAAGAAATAAAGGGG
>JACCDW010764073.1_pt1 | contig 19552 bp, 17 predicted proteins | sample 7449781 | NCBI WGS metagenome assembly JACCDW01 (sample SAMN15323449, study PRJNA562643) | freshwater metagenome | isolation source: river surface water | place: USA:Blue River Watershed | collected 2017-08-18
GGCTCACCCTATTGAGAGGCAATAGGCTCGCGACATGGTCAACCTGACACGTATCTATACGAAAACTGGCGATGATGGCACGACTTCACTTGGAGATGGCTCTCGCACTTCCAAGAACGACCCAAGGCTTGAGGCTTATGCCACCGTTGACGAGGCGAACTCAACCATCGGTGTCGTCCTTGCAACGAGTGAGATCCCCGATGACATTCGCGCTCTCTTGGTACGTATTCAAAATGACCTCTTTGATGTTGGCGCAGATCTTTGTACCCCGGTCATCGACAATCCACCACATGAACCGCTCCGAGTCGTTGAGGCGCAAGTGACCTTCATCGAGAATCAGATCGATAAGTACAACGAGAATCTAGCTCCGCTTCGTTCCTTCGTACTTCCCTCGGGTACTCCTGCGGCTGCGCATATGCATGTGGCTCGTACTGTGGTCCGGCGTGCTGAGCGTTGCACCTGGCATGCACTCCACGCATTCGGTGCTGGCGTCAATCCGCTCACTGCGAAGTACCTCAACCGTCTCTCGGATCTACTCTTCGTTCTGGCGCGCGTCGTCAATGCTTCGCGCGGTGATGAACTTTGGGTACCTGGAGCCAATCGCTAACCTGGAGCCAATCGCTAACCTGGATTAGGGGCGCGAGGCGAGTATCGCGAGAGCGATCTTCTCTTCGTTGCGTTGCACCATCAAACGAGGGCCTTGAGAAGTCTGCACCAAGTTGGATCGGATGCCGTTCTCACTCAACTTCCGTTTGAGGATCGCACCTTCGATGTGATTGCCAGGCTCTGCAACCGAGACAAGTAGTCCGTACTCGTCTTCATTACCGATTCGAATCGGGCGTTCGACGACAGATTTCCCGCGAGCAAAGGTCCATTTCAAGAGCGGGATGAGAACGAGAAGTGCAAAGAACCCACCGAAGGATGTGAAGAAGAGCGAGTTATCGATTCCGCCCAACATCTCTAACCTCGATCAGGGAAGGCAAGATAGAGATTTCCCGACTTGCCCTTCTCGCCGGAACGGTGGCAGGTGACGTTGATATTGCTGACTCTGACTTTGGCAGCGATTGGCTCTTCGCTGATCAAGAGGATCACCTTCTGCTGACGAGCATCACTTCCTTTGACCTTCGTGGTGAGTGAGCCATAGGAGGTGATCGTCGAAGAATCGCTGATTTTCGGGCCGGTTACAGTGGAGAGGACCTCCCACCAGAGGCATTGATCCTCGCTCGCAACGATGACCGAGCCACAGGCCACATCAGTGCACGGTTTGATCGCCTCAAAGAGTGCGGTTCGCGCTGAGACGAGGCCGGCAAGTTCTTTCTTCGTTGGGATCTTCGCGTAGATGCCATTGCTCTCTTTGAAACCTTTAGGTGGCCAATTAGGTGGTGGCGAGATCTGCGGATTGAGTCGCGCTCTTCTCTCTTGGCGAGCCTTCTTAGCCTTTGCCTTAGCTTTCTCGGCCTTCTTCTCGGCTTTCTTCTCGGCCTTCTTCTCGGCTTCAGTCTTCTTCTTTGCCTGTGCGTCGATCTCGACGTTGCTAGTCACACTCGTTGCAGTCGTCGTACTTGAAATCGTAACAAAGGATGAGGCGAGGAAGAGAAGGAGAAGGGGAGCAATGAACCGCGGCTTAGGTTGCGAGGAAAAGAACTTCACTTTCGGTCTCACTTCTTGCTCCAGCGGAAGGTCTTCACAGCAAGGAAGGTACCAATGATCGTCCACAGGAGCAGAACAAGTGCGATCCTTCCAATTTCATAGCTACCTGCAACTTCCTGCGTGGCAAATGAATCGGGGAGGAAGACGTATCGCATCCCTTGCGTGAGCCACTTGAGAGGGAAGAGTGCAGCGAACTGTTGCATCCATCCAGGAAGCTCGGAGAAGACGAAGAAGACACCACTAAAGAACTGAAGCACGATCACAATAGGTGAGACGACAGCCGAAGCGGCACGACCGCTCTTTGGTACTGAAGAGAAAGCGATACCAAGGATCGCAGCGGAGACGGAACCAAGGCCCATGATCCAGAAGAATGCGATCCAGCGTGAGGCATCGGTTGGCAGTTCAAGGCGGAAGAAGAGGGCACCGAAGCCAAGGAGGAGGACGACCTGAAGCAACATCGAATAGAGAACTTGGATTCCCTTGCCGATGAAGAATGCACTCGCAGGCATCGGTGTACCTCTAAGGCGTTTGAGCGCTCCGGTATCTCGCTCCATGGGGATGGTGATAGCGAGGTTTTGAAAACCTGAATTCACGAGCCCTGAGGCGATCATTCCCGCCACGAAGTATTGGCTGAAGGTGACGCCTGGTGCGATCTCATTGTCGAAGACCGACCCGAAGATGAAGAGCAAGATCACCGGAAATGCAATGGTGAAGACTACAGCTTCTCTCGCTCGGTTGAACTGTTTGATCTCAAGCAGACCTCGCTGGAAACCAATAGAGAGTGCGTTCATCGATTCACTCCCAAAGTTGCATCATCCCCATTATCAATCTCATCAATCTCTTCAAACTGGTCGATATCACCGATCTCACCGATCATGGTGAGGTAGATCTCTTCGAGAGTAGGTCGCTTGACTGATAGTGAAGGGATCTCGCCATCGAATTCTTTGAGAAGGGCAGCGAGGATCTCGCTTGGTCTCTCAGTTTCTATACGATGAAGCGTGCCATCATGATCACGGTAGGTGACCGTTGCTTTGGCTTTCTCGCGGCCACCGAGTGTTGCCGGCGTTGCAATCTCAAGGATTCGACCTTCGTTGATGACCGCCACTCGATCCGCTAGCGCCTCTGCCTCATCAAGATAATGCGTCGTAAGAAGGATGGTGGTTCCGCTATCGCGCAATGACTTGATCAACTCCCAGAAGGCCCGCCTCGCTTTGGGGTCGAAACCTGTTGTCGGCTCATCAAGGTAGAGCAGCTCTGGAGTTCCGATGATGCCAAGCGCTACATCGAGTCGTCGCCTTTGGCCACCACTGAGATTGCGAATCTTCTGGTCTCGCTTCTCGACCAATCCGACTGCTTCGATCAACTCAGTAGTTTCACGAGGTCGGGAGTAGTAGTGGCGAAAGTGTGCGATTGCTTCTTCGACGGTGAGGTCAGGGAAATCCGCGCTATCTTGCAAGACGATGCCGATTCGATCGCGCCACTGCGCTCCGCCATCATGTGGATCCACTCCAAGGACAGAGAGCTCGCCCCCGTCACGGTCTCGATAACCCTCAAGGATTTCGACTGTGGTCGTCTTTCCTGCGCCATTTGGGCCGAGGAGAGCGAAGATCTCGCCCCGAACGATCTCCAGATCGATGCCGTGGAGCACTTCACTCTCGCCATAGCTCTTCTTGAGAGCTCGAATCGAAATCACGTGTTCGTCATGTGGCACGAGACGAGGATAGTCGGAAGAATCCCACTATGGCTCGGCGTCCAGCGAAGCGAGGTACTCAACGCGATTCAGTGAAGGGCATTTCGAGTGGTCAAACGGGTGGTCAAACGGGTGGTCAAACGGGTGATCAGATGGAAGAACATGATGATGGGATCTTCATGGTGCGTAAGATCACCGGCTCATCATCGACGAAGAGTTATAGATGTCCAGGGTGCGATCAATTGATCCCAACTGCGACGCCACACATCGTCGCCTGGCATGAACATGATGTTGAGACGCGTCGTCATTGGCATACCCCATGTTGGCGTGCACGAGGCCGCCGCCATCCTAAGATCGAAAGAACGCGAAACGCTCCGCGTTATTAACCCAAACCTCTTCCATGGAGGAGCTTGATCAGAGCGATGACCACCTTATCTGCGAAGGCGCTTCGTCTGAATGTCGTGAAGTGAAGCGGCAATTGGAATCGGGCCTGAACGGTCGATTTTGGATAGGTGAATTCAAGAAGTCCTTCAGGACCGTGGATCCGTCCATATCCACTCTCTTTCACACCGCCAAATGGCACCGACGCTACTGCCGCAAAAGAGATCACGCTATTGATCGAGACCATTCCAGATTCGACTCGGGAGGCAATCGCTTCGCCATTTCGCTTTGAAAAGACTGCGGCACCTAGCCCGTACTTCGTTGCATTGGTTCGCTCGATCGCATCATTCATATCTCTGACCCGGTTGATGACCAGAGTTGGACCGAAGGTCTCTTCCTGCATCGCCTTTGAATTCTCATCGAGATCGGTGATCAGGACCGGGTTCACATAACGCTCACCGACGGATTCGATACCTCCGAGGAGGAAGGTTGCGCCACTGTTCTTTGCATCGCTGATGTGATTTGCGATGACATTCAATTGCGATGGCATCGTTGCGGGGCCGTAGCTCTTGCCGGATTCGACCTTTCGTGCGAGTTCAGTGATCCTTTCGATGAATCGGTCGGCGACTGCTTCATGGACATAGACTCGCTCGGCTCCGATACAAGTCTGTCCTGCATTCGACATCGCAGACCAGAGACTGTTCTCTGCTGCCAAGTCGAGATCGGCGTCACGATCGATGATGACCGCGTCTTTGCCGCCACATTCCAAGACGACAGGCGTCATCCGCTCGCCGCACGATGCAGCGACTTTCTTTGCCGTCCTTGTCGAACCGGTGAACGCGATCTTGTTGACTGCGCTCTCGGTGAGGTAGCGACCGGTATCTGGCAATCCAGTGACCACTGAGAAGATGTCAGCTGATGAAGCGAATTGCGCGAAAGTCTCTGCGAGCCAGGTTGCAACGCCTGGTGTGTATTCACTCGGTTTGAGAACTACGGTGTTGCCGGCTGCAAGGGCATAGGCGATCGATCCCATCGGTGTGAAGACCGGATAGTTCCAGGGTCCGATCACTCCAACCACGCCATAGGGTTTTCGTTCGACTGTTGCCCGCATGTTGAGCATGATCAAACCAGGACGGCGCCGTTGAGGAGCGAGGACGTACTCTGCGTTCTTTGCTGCCCACGCTAGATGTCCGATAGCGAGAGTGAACTCGAGTTTGGCATCACTCTTCGGTTTACCGGTCTCTTCATATACAAGGCGTGCGCCCTCATCGATATTGGAAGTCAGATACTTGGCCCATCGAAGGAGGATGCGCTTACGTCCCTTATAGCCGAGGTCGTTCCACCCCTTTGCGGCGATATGGGCGCGCGCAACAGCGAGATCGACCGTCTCCTTTGAAGAATCAGGATAGGTTGCTACATCAGCACCGGTGGCCGGGTTCTTGGTAGTGAAATTCTTCTCACTCATCACGGGTGAAGGTTATTCCTCATCGATTGATTCGTGAACTCCAGAGAAGTTCGAGCGCCATCTGGGCGGAATGTCGAAGACTAAGATTCCACACATGCAGGGAAATGGTGAGCGGCAGATCATTCGCCCCAGCACCGTGTTACCGGCGATACGGGAGCCAATCACCCTTCAGACCGCCGATGGCCTGAAGTTGATCGGTGAAGTTGCATCCCCGCTCGGTGAAACGAGAGCGAACCTTCTCACTCTCCATCCGCTGCCAACTCATGGTGGAATGATGGATAGTCACATCCTCGCCAAGGCAGCCAATCGTTTGCCGGATATGGCTGGTATTCGCGTTATTCGCTTCAACACCCGCGGCACCGAGAGCGCTCAAGGAAAGAGCGAAGGAACCTTTGACGGCGGTGAGAGTGAGAGGTTCGATGTCGAAGCTGCAATCGCATCTGCACGAGATCGCTTTCCAGAGCAACCACTCTGGGTTCTCGGTTGGTCATTCGGAACCGATCTTGCATTGCGCTATGCACGCGATCGATCCGTCGCTGGTTTGATCCTCTTGAGTCCACCGCTTCGAAGCTCGACCGAGGAAGATCTTCTCTATTGGGCAGCAGATGGTCGTCCAGTCATTGCGCTCATTCCAGAGTTCGATGACTACCTACCGCCAGAACCTGCGCGAGTGAGATTCGCACCCATCAAGCAATTGACCTTCATTCCTGTCGATGGCGCTAAACATCTCTGGGTCGGTGAACCCGCGGTCTATAGAGTCTTGAGTGAGATCACAAAGGTGCTCAACCCCAGCGCCTTGCCGTTGCCTACTGAGTATTGATCAGATTAGCTGCGATCGCTCTTTGGGAAGACCACTTCTTCCAATATGAGCAGAAGCGCGGCAGCCATGGGTACAGCAAGGATCGCACCGATCAATCCAAAGAGAGCTGAGCCAAGAAGGGCCGCGATGATGGTGACGATTCCAGGGATGGCAAGAGATCGTTTCATGATCCGCGGAACGACGAGGTAATTCTCGACTTGCTGATAGACCGTGTATCCGAGGAAAGCCGCAAGTGCAGTCGTGGGGGATTCAGTCAATGCGACAAGAGTGAAGATCGATGCCCCGATGAAATGACCGACGAGCGGAATCAATCCAGCGAAGAAGACGACCATGCCAAGTGCTGCGGCATATGGGATGCCGATCACAAGTCCATAGCCAGTGATGAAGAGAGCTGCCGTTGCAGCGATGAGGATTTGGCTTCCGACGAAGATTCCGATTCGGTAGATGATGGCGTTACCGATGGCGCTCACTCGTTCACGGCGTGAAGCAGGCGCTAGCCGCCAGATGACTTCCAGGAACTTGGGCAACGCTGCCATGAAATAGAGGGTCAAGATGAAGACGGTAAGGAGCGCAAAGGTTCCGGAGATCACTGTCCTGCCAACTCCGATCACGCCACCGAAGATGGTGGTGAAGAGTTGGCCGTCAGAGATCCAATCGGTCGCCTTCGACTCGAGATTGTCGATGATTCCGTACTTCTCATTGAGTGTTGCGATCTGTCCATTGTTGGTCAGCTGGGAGATCGTCTCGGGTAGTGCAGTGACGAAGTTATCCACCTGCCTGATGACCGGTGGGATGACGAGCCAGATGAAGAGCGCAGCTGTCGCAATCACAGAGAGTGCAACGCTCGTTATTGCGAGAGCGCGCTTCACTCCACGATTGACTTGGAATTCAATCAGTGGATTGAGTCCAGCAGCGAGGAAGATCGAGATGATGAGCAAGATGAAGACATCACTCGCCGAAGCAAGTGCCCGCAAGAGCGTGAAAGCAACGATTGCACCTGATGCCGCAAGGAAGCCAAAGTAGAAGGGGTGAGAGGTGTTGATGGGTTGACCCGGAGATCCCAATTCGTTCCGTTTACTCTTCTCAGCCATAGCCTCATAGTAGAGCGAGGCTCAATGCTCTTTGCGAGGAAGTCGTGAATGTCTTCCTCCATTCTCTTGCCAAGAGAATGATCCTTTCGTGCGAACCAATAGAATCAGGCAGTGGCGAATTCATCCTTGATCATTCGAGGTCTTGGCGATGAGATTGCTTCTCTCTCGCACCTGCCGTGGGCAACCTCCCTGGAGGAGTGGCCGGAGGATCCATCTCTCGCTCTCAAGCGAGGCATCTCTCGACATGTCGTTCGCCTGGTTCGATCTCCTGATGCAACAGTCGACGAAGAGGATCGCGAGATCTATGCGGTCAAGGAGACCATCTCCGAGATTGCAGAACGTGAATATCAAATCTTGCGAGAACTCAACCACCGCGGTGCTCCTTCGGTCGAGCCGATCGCAGTCGTAGAAGGTCGTAGCGCTGATGATGGAAGTGAGTTACCGGCGGCGCTCGTGACGCGATTCTTGCCCTTCTCCTCGCCCTATCGCGTGATCCTGAGCGGTGCGCTAGGCGGGAAGGTGACCGGTAGTGAGATCGAGAATATGGCCAGTGCTCTCGCACTTCTTCTGGTTCGACTCCATCTCCTTGGTTTCTGGTGGGGGGACTGTTCGCTCTCCAATACTCTCTTTCGTCGCGATGCCGATGCCTATGCCGCCTACTTGGTCGATGCAGAGACAGGTGAGTTCCACGAGACGTTGAGCAAGGGCCAGCGAGAGCATGACCTTGAGATTGCACATTTCAATGTTGCGGCTGAACTTGAGGACATCTCACTCTCTGATGTGATCTATCCGGGATTGGATCCGATTCGTGCAAGCGATGCAGTGATTCGTAGGTATCGACGGCTCTGGAGTGCGATCACAGAACCGCAATCCCTCGATGCCAGCGATCGCCATGCCGTCGAGCGAGCGATGCGCGCCGTTCAAGACCTCGGCTTCGCTGTGGAGGAAGTTGAGATCGCATTCGATGGCGAAGGCAGTCGATTGAAGTTCGCACCAAAAGTCGTTGCTCCTGATTATCACAAGGTGAAGATCTTCGAATTGATGGGCTTGCATGTCGAGGAGTTCCAAGCAAAGCGCCTGCTTGCATCCTTCGATCGCTACTACTCACGAATCCCCGAGCCGAAGCCTCCTCGTGAAGAGGTGGCACGGAGATGGCTTGAAGAGGTCTTTCATCACGTTGTGAGGCAAGTCCCCGAAGAACTTCGAGGCAGAATCGAAGATGCACAGCTCTTCCACGAAGTTTTGGAACATCGTTGGTATCTGGGAGAGAAGGCGGGGCGGGATGTTGGCCTCGATTTCGCAACCGAGGAGTACATCGCGACCATCCTGCCGAATCGGATGGATTCTGGCACCCTCCGTGATGAGGCTCTGGTCACACCAGAAACGCATTGACGAGCTTCTTTAAGGATCTTGTGATCCTCAAGGAAAAGAATTGAGAGAATAGCGGCGTGGATAACTCCAAGTTCGGTTCACTGCCTAAGGGCTTTGGGCGGGCAGTCGATCTCTCTTCGCTGGCACGAGCAGCGCAGAGCGCACCTACTCAGGCAACGGGAGCCCCAACGAACGGTGGAGCGAGTGGCGTACTCAACGTCACTGAAACGAATCTAGTCACTGAGTTCATCGATTACAGTGAAAGAGTTCCTGCCTTTCTCTTCGTCTGGTCGGAGCGAGCAAAGGGCTCACGTGAGATGTTGGCAACGCTTGCGAAACTCGCCCAACAAGATCATGGAGCATGGCGACTTGGCTCGATCTCTTTCGATACCGATCCGCAGATAGCAAGTGCACTGCGCGTCACCGCGATCCCAGCCGCTGTCGCTGTGATCAAAGGTCAGATGCTTCCGATTCCGCAACTGCCACCAGAGGAAGCCTCGCTTCGATTGATGATCAATCGAATTCTGGAAGTCGCCGAGCAGCAAGGCATGACCATCAACCGAAGTGGATCACAAACCGCTGCAGGGGAAGTGGCGCCGGCTACCGACCCCGAAGAGGACGAGGCCTATGAGGCCATTGAACGTGGTGACTTTGAAAGTGCAGCAGCCTCATATCGAAAACTCTTAGCGCGTAAGCCGAACGATGCACTCGCTATGCAGGCGCTCGCACAATGTGAGCTGATGATCCGAACCGGGGCGATCGATCCGAAGAGTGTGATGGAGCGAGCAGATTCCTCACTCGATGACCTGACCATACAGAAGCAGGCGAGTGATATCGATATCGCGATGGGACGTTTTGAAGCGGGCTTCAATCGCCTGATCACTTTCATCAAGAACCATCCAGGGGATCTGCGAAAAGAGGCGAAGGAGCACTTGTTGGCACTCTTTAGCGTCGTTCCTCCGGAAGAGCCAGCGCTCTTGAAAGCGCGTCGAGATCTAGCGAGTGCTCTGTTTTGAAGAAATTCCCGCGAAATGAGCGGCTAGCGCTCACCACACTCTTCTTCTCCTTCGGATTCTTCGTGATGGCCCTCGCCCCACGCTTTCCGGACCTCAAGTCGAACCTCGGCGTCACATACGGAACCTTTGGCACCTTGGTCGGATTTGGAACGCTCGGCGCATTCGTCGCATTGATGTCGATGGGCCACATCATCCACAAGGTCGGAACTTTCCCAGTGCTCTTCGGGAGCACCAGCGCAATGATGGTCACCTTCGTCGTCATCGCCAATACAGGCAGTCCAACGATCTTTCTCTTCGTCAATGCTCTCTTCGGAATGTCATGGGCCTCGTATCACATCGCTGTCAACACCCAATCGATCCATCGCCAGAAGGTCTATGGCGTCAATGCGCTTCCATTCCTCCACGGCATGTGGACTGCAGGTGCGGTGACGACTGCGATCATCGCCGCGATCATCGCTGACTTCGTCGATTTCAAAGTGCATATGAATTTCGTTGCTGCCATCTCAGCGATCGTGATGCTCTCCACTATTTGGAAGATGAAGGAGAGTTGCGTGCCAGCCAAGTCGGTCACAGACGATGATGGCGCAGTCGGGCTCGTTGAGATGATCAAGTCATTTAGGATCGATTGGCCACTCTCGATTGCCTATCTCTCGGTCCTCTCGGTTGAAGTGACAGTCGGAGACTGGTCTGCCCTCTTTAGCCGAGATGTCTTGGGTGTGAGTAAGGGCAATTCGATCCTGCCTTACATCGTCTTCATGACCTCGATGATCGTCGGTCGCGTTGGTTTCAACCGCTTCACCAAGGGGCGCGATGAGATGAAAGTGGTCCAAACCTTCATCATCACTGGTGGAGTCCTCTTCACGCTCTTCATCGCTTTGACTCCTATCGCCCTCAAGTCCCTACCCGGGGATTACGCCGGAGCCATCGCCTTCATTCTCTTGATGATTGGTTTGGTTGCAGGTGGCTTGGGCTCCTCATTCCTCGGCCCCTACCTCTTCTCCTTCGCTGCACGCCGAAGCCCGGCTCCCGACAGCATCGCTCTCGCCGAACTGAGTGCGACCAATACTGCGATGACCTTCCTCTACAAGCTTGCGATTGCATGGATCGCTGAAGTAGCTGGACTTACCGCTGCGATTCTCGTTCCCGGCCTACTCTTCTTCTTGGTTGCCTTCTACATCAAGAAGATCATGGCCTCGCCAGCGAAGGCTTAGATGTTGTCATAGCCACGGCAGTCGTAGCCACTGCGCTGGCCAAAGTATCGGATGTCACCCTAACTAGATCGTTCTCAGCCACATCGTTGCAAGCGGCGGCACTGTGATCTCAACTGAGTCTTCACCGTATCGATCTTCATTGTGAATTCCAGTTCCACCGAGAGAGAGTGCATCGGTGGTGAAGATCTCGCGCCACGTGCCTGGATGGGGCAGTGGCAATCTGTAGTTGTGGTGAACAGTCGGTGAGAAATTGGTGACAGAGATGATGGATTCGCCTTCAACAGACTTTCTTGCAAAGGCAAGCGTGTTACCCGAAGCATCATCGCCGATCAACCATTGAAATCCTGTAGGCGAATCGTCGAGCTCCCAGAGTGGTGGCGATGATCGATAGATTCGATTGAGTTCTCGAATCGTCTCTTGGATCTGGCGATGTTCATCGTATTGAGTCAAGTGCCAATCTAGGGATTTCGACTCATGCCACTCATCATTCTGCGCGAACTCATCGCCCATGAAGATCAATTGCTTTCCAGGATGGGCCCACATATATCCATAGAGTGCGCGTAGCGTCGCCATCTTCTGCCAACGATCACCAGGGAACTTGTTGATCAGCGCACCCTTGCCGTGGACAACTTCATCATGCGAGAGCGGAAGGATGTAATTCTCGCTCCAGGCATAGAGGATCGAGAAGGTGATCTCGCCATGATGATGGCCGCGATGGACAGCCTCACGCAAGAGGTAGTGGAGGGTGTCGTGCATCCAACCCATATTCCACTTGAAGCCAAAGCCAAGGCCGCCCTCATCGGTCCGTCGAGTGACGCCGCTCCATGCGGTCGACTCTTCGGCAATCATCATCACACCGGGAAAATCACGATAGGCAAGCGCCGTGGTCTCCTTCAAGAATTCGACCGCCTCCCAATTCTCGCGACCACCATCGCTATTGGGGAGCCACTCGCCCTCTTTTCGTGAATAGTCGAGGTAGAGCATCGAGGCGACAGCATCGACACGAAGGCCATCGATGTGGAACTCGCGAAGCCAGAAGAGCGCACTAGCAACGAGGAAGTTACGGACCTCACTTCGACCGTAATTGAAGATGAGTGTTCCCCAATCGGGATGCTCTCCTTTGCGAGGATCATCGTGTTCGTAGAGAGCGGTGCCATCGAAGCGTGCAAGCGCCCATTCATCTTTGGGAAAGTGCGCTGGAACCCAATCGAGGATCACGCCAATTCCCAGCGAGTGAAGATGATCGATAAGGAATTTGAAATCATCAGGAGTTCCAAAGCGAGATGTAGGAGCGAAGAAAGAGGTGACTTGATAGCCCCACGAAGGGGAGTAGGGGTGTTCTGTGACTGGAAGAAATTCGACGTGAGTGAAGTTGAGCTCTTTGAGGTAGTTTCCCAATTCCTCAGCAAGGTGGCGGTAATCAAGCCCTGGTCGCCAAGAACCTAGATGCACTTCATAGATGGAGACTGGTGAGCGCCAAGGTTGAAACATCTCGCGCTTCTTCATCCACTCGTGATCACTCCAGGAATACTGATCTCGCCAGATAACAGAAGCGGTCAGAGGTGGTATCTCCGTTGCCTGGGCCATGGGATCGGCATGATCGACCCATCGACCATCACTGCCTTGGATGGCGAACTTGTAGCGCACGCCTTTGCCAATGCCGGGTATGAAGATTTCCCAGATGCCGCTATCTCCCAACGACTTCATCGGATTTTGATTGCGATCCCAGAAGTTGTGATCGGCAACGAGTGAGACACTCTTTGCATTCGGTGCCCAGACTCGGAATCGAGTTCCTTGGCTTACGCCCTCACTATCGAACTCTTCGTGTGCGCCGAGAAACTCCCAGAGCCGTTCGTGGCGCCCTTCTGCGAAGAGATGAAGGTCGAGCTCGCCCACGTAACTCCTTCGGCTAGGTCTCCCAGTTCTCGATGAGAGCAACGACTGCGATTACTTAAGCGTGAGGGTACAGATATGAGCCACATTTGGGTAAGGAGTCTTCCCACCTTTATTGGCCGTCTCGTGAGGATCGAGCCTGATCTCTGTCTGCCGATGCCAGGTGTACCTCGCCCCGCTCAACTCATCCGTGACTTCGAAAGAATCGCTATCGAATCCCAAGACCCACATCTCCCAATGGATCGTCGCTCCCTGGGCGTTCTCGCCATCGAGATTGACTACGACAAAGGTGAGGTCGTTACCTTCGCGCTTTGAATAGGCGATGATCGAATCAGAGGTCGTTGGATGGAAGTGGAGATTTCGTAGACGTTGTAGCGCCCGATGTCTGCGCCGGATCTCATTGAGCTCCGTAATGAGAGGTGCGAGTGTCTTGCCACTCTTCGTTGCCAGGTCCCAATCTCTTACTTTGATCTCATACTTCTCAGAATCGAGATATTCCTCTTTGCCCTCCGCTATCGGTTGATGTTCGAAGAGTTCAAATCCGGCATACATTCCCCAGGAAGGCGAAAGTGTGGCTGCAAGAACTGCGCGGATCGCAAAGAGATTGGGATTGCCGCTCTGCAAATGGAAGGGGAGTATGTCTGGAGTGTTGACCCAGAAGTTTGGTCTAAAGAAGTGGGAGGTCTGATGCGCAACTTCACGTCCATAATCGATCAACTCTTGCTTCGTCACTCGCCATGTGAAGTAGGTGTATGACTGCTGGAATCCAGCTTTTCCAAGTGCATGCATCATCGCAGGGCGAGTGAAGGCTTCGGAGAGGAAGATGATCTCGGGGTGCTTGCGATTGATCCGAGCGATCAATTCTTGCCAGAAGTGCACTGGCTTGGTGTGGGGATTGTCGACGCGAAAGAGCGTGACCCCATGGTCAATCCAGAATTCAACGATCCGCACCACCTCTTCGAAGAGCGTTGGATAGGCATTGTCGAAGTTGATCGGATAGATATCTTGATATTTCTTCGGTGGATTCTCTGCGTAGGCGATCGTGCCGTCCGCTCTCTTGGTGAAGAACTCCACGTTGCTCTTGACCCACGGGTGATCGGGTGAAGCTTGAAGAGCGAGATCGAGAGCCACTTCTATGCCAAGGCGATTGGCTTCTTTGACGAAGGCTCGGAAGTCTTCCAAGGTCCCTAATTCAGGATTGACCGCATCATGACCACCAGCAGCATTTCCGATACCCCACGGAACGCCAGGATCGGTAGGCGTTGCAGTCAGTGAATTGTTCTTTCCCTTGCGGTGAGCGAATCCGATTGGGTGAATCGGTGGAATATAGAGGACATCGAAACCCATCTTTGAAACAGCCGTCAATCGCTTTGCTGCGCTCTTGAAAGTTCCAGACTCAATGGTGCCGTCGGCCTTCTTGACAGCGCCTTCGCTCCGTGGGAAGAACTCATACCAAGAGCCATAGAGCGCTCGTTCACGCTCTACTCGAATCGGAAAGCGGGTTGAGGTGGAGGTGAGATCTCCACTCTTCGCTTCAATCGCGAAGTGCCAGAGGCCAACTCGATCGGCCTCTATCTCCACTTCAAATCGATCAGGGCTTCCAAAGACGGCGCGCATCTTCGTCCGTGAGAACAACTTGGCTGCCGTATCGAAGAGAAGGGCGAAGGCTTCAACACCCTCATGTCCCTCTCGAATGACGGTTGCGGAGACAGTGACTTTCTCATGCGGGATCGCTTTGATTCCAACGAACTCTCCGCCGAAGAAGACCGCGGGAGCTACATCGATAATCGGTAAGCGACCGATCATCCAGAACCTTCCGTGTTTCCTGGATCTGCCGCGCTCACATCCTCAAGCCTGTACTTATCGAGGGCTTGATGCAAGACCTTCGCCTTGATCTCACCGGTCTTCACGAGCTGAGTGAGGGTTGCAACGACGATCGACTCTGCATCGACCTTGAAGTGACGTCGCAGTGCGCCACGAGTATCGGAGAGACCGAAGCCATCGGTTCCAAGCGAAAGGAATGGCTTTCCAACCCATGGAGCAATCTGATCTTGAACCGTGCGCATGTAATCGCTCACCGCAACGACAGGGCCTTCATACTCGCTAAGGGCGGAATTGAGGAAGGAGCGCTTCTTGGAATCTGGATTCAAGAGGTTATGGCGATCGACCTCAAGGCCGTCGCGACGTAGCTCGTTCCACGATGTCACAGAGAAGACATTCGCAGCGACGCCCCACTCGTCATCGAGGAGGCGTTGCGCTTTGAGTGCGGCATTGAGCGCAACTCCAGAGGCGAGGATGTTCGCTTTCTTCTTACCTCGTGGTGCTTTCGCATAGAGATAGATGCCTTTGAGAAGTCCAGCTACATCAAGGTTCTCAGGTTCTGCAGGTTGTAAATAGGGCTCGTTGTAGACGGTGAGGTAGTACATGATGTTCTCGGAGTTCTCACCGTACATTCGTCGAAGACCATCTTTGACGATGTGACCGACCTCGAAGGCGAATGCAGGGTCATATGAGACGATCGCAGGATTGGTCGAAGCGAGAAGATGTGAATGACCATCCTCGTGTTGCAGACCTTCGCCATTGAGAGTGGTGCGACCAGCAGTTGCGCCCATGATGAAGCCACGGGCCATTTGATCTGCAGCTGCCCAGAATGCATCTCCCGTGCGTTGGAAACCGAACATGGAATAGAAGATGTAGACCGGGATCATCGGTTCATCGTGGGTCGAATACGAAGTTCCCACTGCAGTGAATGACGCTGTCGATCCTGCCTCATTGATTCCTTCGTGAAGGATCACGCCATTGGTTGCTTCCTTGTAGGAGAGCATCAACTCACGGTCGACAGCGGTATATCGCTGTCCATGTGGGGAGTAGATCTTCATCGTCGGAAAGAGAGAATCCATACCGAAGGTACGCGCCTCATCCGGAATGATCGGAACGATGCGGGAACCCAGTCCTTCATCCTTTGCAAGGTCCTTGAGCAAGCGAACGAATGCCATCGTCGTTGCGACCTCTTGATTGCCAGAGCCACGCTTGACTACTTCGTAATGGGAATCAGCGGGCATTGGAAGTGGACGTGAGTTCTTTCGTCGCTTTGGAATCGATCCGCCGAGCTCTCGACGTCGATCCATCATGTACTGGTATTCGTCAGAGTCTTTACCTGGATGGAAATATGGAGGCAAGTAAGGATCGAGTTTTGAATCCGGGATCTCGATATAGAGACGATCGCGGAATTCCTTGATGTCATCGAGAGTCATCTTCTTCATCTGGTGGGTTGAATTTCGGGACTCGAAGTGAGAACCGAGAGTCCATCCCTTGATGGTCTTTGCGAGGATGACGGTTGGGCGTCCTTGGTGGGAGACAGCCGATGAATATGCCGCATAAAGCTTCTGATAATCGTGGCCACCGCGCTTGAGATTCCAGATCTGATCATCGCTCCAACCGGCGACCATCGCCGCGGTTCGAGGATCCTTACCGAAGAAGTGTTCGCGAACATATGCGCCATCTTCAGCTTTAAAGGTCTGGAAATCACCATCAGGGGTTCTATTCATCAACTCAACGAGGGCGCCTTCGCGATCCTTCGCGAAGAGTTCATCCCATTCGCGGCCCCAGACCACTTTGAGGACATTCCAACCGGCGCCACCAAAGAGCGCTTCAAGCTCTTGGATGATCTTTCCGTTACCGCGAACTGGGCCATCGAGACGCTGTAGATTGCAATTGACCACGAAGGTGAGATTGTCGAGGCCTTCACGTGCAGCGAAAGTAAGTGCAGAGACTGATTCTGGCTCATCCATCTCGCCATCACCGAGGAATGCCCAGACTCGCTGATCGCTGGTGTCCTTGATTCCGCGATTGTGTAAGTAACGATTGAAGCGAGCTTGGTAGATGGCGTTGATCGGACCGAGACCCATGGAGACTGTTGGGAACTCCCAGAACTCCGGCATCAACCGAGGATGCGGATAGGAGGAGAGTCCGCCACCTGGGTTGGTGAGTTCTTGTCGAAAACCATCGAGTTGCTGTTCAGTGAGTCGTCCTTCAAGGAATGCGCGTGCATACATTCCAGGACTTGCATGACCTTGGAAGAAGATCTGATCTCCGCCACCTGCATGTTCTTTACCGCGGAAGAAGTGATTGAAGCCAACTTCATACATCGCAGCAGAGGAAGCGAATGTAGAGATGTGCCCGCCGACCCCAACGCCTGGACGTTGCGCACGATGCACGAGAAGCGCCGCGTTCCATCGGATGTAGGCGCGGATGCGTCGTTCGATCATCTCGTCGCCAGGGAACTTCGGTTCCCGCTCTGGCGGAATCGAGTTCATGTAATCGGTGAGGCGTAGCGCCGGGACGTTGATCCCTTTCTCATGCGCTCGTTTCAGGAGTGCGAGGGCTATATATCTGGCGCGGTTCGGACCTGCGTTCTTGAGTAGGGCGTCGAAGGAGGCGTGCCATTCAGCAGTCTCGCCCGGATCGACATCGACCAGCTGGTCTATGACGTGGTCAGGTACCTCATTGATCTCAGATGCGCTCACGGGGCTATCTTCCCAACTGATTACCCCCACCCAAAATCGAGTGGATTCACCTTGCACTCTGGGGGCAAAGGGGGTGGACTTCTCCCTGTGAATACGCCGGCCGGCGCAGGGTCAGCTGCTGAACGTCTAGGCATCCAAGGCGATTGGATGATCCTCGAGATTGGTTATGGCGATGATTCCGATGCAGGGCTTCGAAGCGAGATCGTTGCACGCTCTGGAAATCCACTCCTAGAAGACGATACCAATGAGGTCGTTGATGCAGTGCTTCTCTGGTGGCGCGATGGTGACGGGGATCTCGTCGATCAACTCGTCGATGCGCTGACCTATCTCACCGAGAACGGACCGATCTGGCTCCTCACTCCCAAGGTAGGGCGTGATGGCCATGTGGAGGCGAGTGAAATTCAAGATGCGGCACCGACGGCAGGATTGAGCGCTATCTCCTCCATGCCGATTGCCAAAGATTGGATCGCAACGAAGATCGCTCCAAGAACAGCAGGCAAGTCCACTAAGAAGAAGTGATAATCAGAAGTAGCACTAGAAAGTATCATTGAGAAGTAATTTCCAAAAGCAATTACAAGAAGTTAAGTGAAGCAAATCAGAGCAAAGGAAGATAATGGAACTCGGAGATCTCGTCCCGGATTTTGAACTCTCGAATCAACATGGAGAGAAGATCAAACTCTCATCCTTCCGGGGAAAGAAGAATGTGGTCATCGTCTTCTATCCGGCAGCCTTCACGGGAACCTGCACTGGCGAGCTCTGCGCACTCCGTGATGACCTCGCTGCCTTCAACAACGAAAAAGTTGAGCTCTTAGCGATCTCCTGCGATACCGCATTCACTCTCAAAGCATTCGCTGCTCAAGAGAAGTATGACTTCAACCTACTTTCTGACTTCTGGCCACATGGTGAGGTCTGTAAGGCCTATGACGTCTTCATTCCTGAGCGTGGTTTTGCAACGCGAGGCACATTCATCGTGAACAAAGAGGGTCGACTCCATTGGTCGATCGTCACTTCGCCTGCAGAAGCCCGAAGTATCGACGATTACAAAGCAGCGCTCGCTGCGTTGTAGTATTCGCAGGCAAGACTGGGTGGTTAGCTCAGCGGTAGAGCGCCTCGTTTACACCGAGGATGTCGGGGGTTCGAAACCCTCACCGCCCACAATTTCCTCAGGTGTTTACTCAGGTGTTTCCTCAGATGTCCTTGACCGCTTTCTCACAAAACTCTCATGGTTCCGACAGTAAAGTCCGCCTGATCATTTACCCGACATATCGGGCCTAACGAAAGGTTGTCATGCGAAAGAAGCCCTCACTTCTCATTGCTGGAGCGCTAAGTCTTGCAGTTCTACCAGTATCAGCACAAGCAGTCGAAATCGAAAGAATGGGGACCTGCTCGGCTGGCTCAATGTGGAACGCAGAACTCGAGCTTGAATATCGAGTCTTTGATTTGAGTTTTGATGTCGATACTCGTAATGCGGGCGAAATGTGGACTCTTTCTCTCAAGCAGAATGGCAAGAGGGTTGCGTCACAGACTCTTGAGGCGATGAAAGATTTCGATGACTCTTACGCGGAGCTGGATTGGGATTTAATCCGTCCAGATCGCAAGGGCAAAGACACGTTCGTCTTTCGGGCGGTCAACAAGACTTCTGGAGAAGTTTGTCGAGCTACTCTTTCTGCGTAGTCGACTGAATGTGAAGTAGCGGAGGATAGAGATATGAAGAGATTCTTAATGGTCTCAACTGTCTCTATCCTCTCTATTCTCCTTGTCTATTTTCTACCCTATGGAAGCTGGGCATCCCTTGGGGAGTTACCAGCACATCCACTCGTTGTGCATGCAGTTGTGATCTTGCTGCCAATCATCTCTTTAGTTCTCGTCATTGCTCCTTTCAAGCGCGGTTGGCTGAAGAAGTGGCACCTCCCAGTGCTTGGGCTTTTGACCATTACAACCATTGCAGTTCTTGTTGCGAAGTCTTCTGGAGATTCTCTCTCCGCTGCAGTGGGACTTCCTGAATTCCATGCCGAGTGGGGCAATAACCTCGTACCACTCGCGATGGCTCTTGTTGGAGCGACGATTCTCTACTTCCTCTTTGCCTTTCATCTGCGTAATGTCACTGTGGAGCGAGCTTTGAGGGTCTTTGTAGCGCTTCTTAGCGTTGGAACCATTGGCATGACGGTGGTCGTCGGCCATTCAGGTGCGGAGGCGGTCTGGAAGGATCGCTACGCTGCTGCGAAAGTTCCGCTAGCACTTGGACTTGATGAATTCACGAGAGCAGAAGTTGCACAGCACAATTCCGGTTCAGATTGCTGGACTATCGTTGATGGATTCGTTTACGACGTTACTAGTTTTGCAAATCGGCACCCTGCTGGTTCTTCGGCCATCAAGGAAATGTGTGGCGTGAACGCCTCTGAAGATTTTCTTGATGAACATGGTGGTCAGAGCGAGCC
>JACCDW011262011.1_pt1 | contig 19552 bp, 25 predicted proteins | sample 7449781 | NCBI WGS metagenome assembly JACCDW01 (sample SAMN15323449, study PRJNA562643) | freshwater metagenome | isolation source: river surface water | place: USA:Blue River Watershed | collected 2017-08-18
ACTATAGGAAATGCTGTAGTTGCAAACTTAGATGCTGGAAAAATTACTACTGGCTTTCTTGATGGTGCTCGCATTAATGCTGGAACAATCACTGCCACAATGATTTCTAGCACTGCTCTTGATGCTAAAACAATTACTGGCTCTACCGTTCAAACTAGTAGCGCAACTACTAATAAAGTTATATTTGACACTAGCGGTATTAGAGCAATTAATAATCTTGGAACAACAACAGTCAACATTTCTACTAGTGGAACTGCCGTGTTCAATGGTGAAGTAACTGCATCAGCATTTACTGCAACAGGATTAGTTGATGGAAATGACCTTGCTAACGCATCTATTGTTAATAGACATATTGAAAGCCTAAGCGCAAGCAAAATTAATGCTGGAACAATTAATGCTGCTCTTATTACCGTCACTAATCTAAATGCAACTAATATAACTACTGGAACCCTCACAGGAAGAGCAATTTCTGTAGGAGATACAACAACTAATTTTTCTGTAACAACTGCTGGAGTTATGACTGCTACAGGAGCGCAAGTTTCTGGAACCATCAATACTGGAAATATTAATGCTTACGCTGGAGTAATTTCTGGCTTCCAACTAGGAACCCCTGTTACAGGAGATTTATCTGCAAACGCCTCAGTTCGACCTCGCATATTCTTCTCAAACAAAGTGGCTATTGGGTACGGTGTAGGTTCAAATAGTGGTGATTACTCTCTTGCTGTAGGAAATAGTTATAGTACTGAAAGCCGTAGTTTTGTTGTTGATACTGGAACAAGTCAATTTAGAGCCTGTATTGATACTGGTGCCACACAAAGAACATACGCTTTAGAAGTAAGAAATAGTATTAGAGCAGTAAACCTTTATTACACTGGAAGTCTTGGAGCACCACCTTCTTCTTTGAGATTTAAAGAAAACGTTACATATGCTCCAAAAAGATACTACGATAGAGTTCTTGACGTTATGCCAGCATTCTATGTTTATAAAACTGATTGTGAAGAGATTATGCCTGAAATTAGAGGCGTGCACTCTTTTGGATTAATTGCTGAAGATATGGAAGCCGCTGGTCTTGGTTATTTTGTTCAAAGAGATATGCAAGGACGTCCTAGTGGTCTTATAAATATTCACGAAATGCATTTGTTATATATACCAATTATGAAAGAATTAAAAGAAAGTCTAGAACAACTCACAACTAGAGTAAGTGCTTTGGAGGCAAAGTAATGTTATTATTTTTCTGTTCAGTATGTATTGATGATGTTGAGTCTCATCCAACAGATATCCAAGGAGAGAATGCTACTGCTAATTGCCCGCAATGCAACTCAGTAATTCAAACCACATACAACTTACCTGAAGGCTCAAACGAGTATCAAAATATTAATCACTACAACCTAACAAATGGGCTACCTTTGGTAGACTTACCACCATCAGAAAACTAGACAAAAGGACAAATATGGAAACGACACATGGAGAACGGGCAAGCCTTAGCGATAAAAAAGCCGAATTAGTCATATCTGCCCTCCAACAGCGTATGGGAGAATTAGTTGTTTCATATGAGACGCAGATTGCCCTATACAGAGCAGAAATTACTGAAATGATGGAAGAACTAAAATCTCTATCAACTAGTGTAAAGAAGTGAGTGTAAATTACTTATGTTTGAAGTAAAGGATGGGTCTCGCACTTTACAGTTTAAAGGTAGACTTCTTGGAGAATCTTCATCTTGGCGACGTGGCTCGACACGATGGATTGAGTTTGAACTGTATAGAACAGAAAATGGTTCTTACATTTTGTCTCGTGTTGGTGTATCTTTAGTTTTTCATGGTGCTGCGTGTCCATTAGTAAAACGATACGCACTTACTGAAGAAACCTCTGATGTGCTCTCTAAAGACGCGATTCCTTGCGAAGAATGTAATCCTGTAAGAACTCTTCCAATTGTGTTTCCTGAAAAGTATCGTCACTGGGCTCAGGTAAGTGAAGACCCTCGTCCTGTTTTGGATGCTCTTTACAAATATGACCAAGGTGGGGCAAGATACCTAACCAATGTGGCTCAAAGATTACTAGAGCGTGCAGCGACTCTTGATGAGAGGATAGACTCGCTTTACCGCATTGAAATGATTCCATAAGATAATAACGCGACAAAGGACAAAAATGACAGAGTTTCAAATATCAAAAGAAGATTTAGATTATTTACAGAGTTTAAAAGTTATGATTTCAACTCCTTGCTACGGGGGTCAATGTTCTGCTGACTATTTAGTTTCTGTTGTAAAACTTGGGAATACATTTAACAATCTTGGTATGCAATATGCTTTAAACACAGTTGCAAATGAAAGTTTAGTTACACGAGCAAGAAACATACTTGCCGAAGATTTTATGGATTCTGACTGTACTCATATGCTATTTGTTGATGCTGATGTGTCTTTTGATTCTGTTGAAGTATTAAAACTGCTTTTACATAGAAAAGAAGTAATTGCTGGAACATACCCTTTAAAAAGAATTAATTGGGAAGAAATTTATGCTAATAGAAATTCATTTTCTTCTTCTAAAGAAATGATGCAAAAAGGTCTTTCTTATGTAATCACTGTTGCCCCAGAAACAATAAAAGAAGCAATAGAGTCAAAAGAAGACATATTAAAACTTAAAAATGGATTAGTCCCTACCCAGTATGTTGGCACTGGGTTTATGCTTATTGAAAGAAACGTTTTTACTAAGATGCGTTTGTATTATCCTGAAGATTGGTTTGAGTATAGAAAAAGAATTGTTTATTTGCACTTTGACACAGTAATTGAGGAAGGCACTAAAAATTATTTAAGTGAAGACTATTTTTTCTGTAAAAGATGGTCTGCTCTTGGTGGAGAAATATGGGTTGACCCAACTATTGAATTAAGCCACACTGGATACTATGTGTTTCAAGGTTCATCTTTAGTTAAACCTATTGTTGGGGAGACAGTCAATGAGTGAGGGTCTTTCTGGTATTGAAGTAACCCTTGTTGACTCTGTTGAAAAAGCCAATCAATTTATCTCTTGGCTTGGTGAGCGTCGTCCACATAATGCGATTGCTATTGACACTGAAACTGGAGAGCGTCCTGGTATGCCTCGTGACCATGCTCTATCTCCTTGGCATGGTGACCTACGCCTTGTTCAAGTAGGCGATGGTATGCATGGTTGGTCCATCCCGTGGGAAGAATGGAGTGGTGTTTTTTACGAAGCAATGGATAAGTTTGATGGGCCTCTTGTTTGCCATAACATTGCATTTGAAGCACGATGGTTTGCAGTTAAGTCACGATGGGAGATGCCTTGGCAGCGTGCACACGACACAATGATTATGGCGCACTTAATTGACCCGCTGGGGCCTGGCGGTTTAAAACCGTTGTCTGCACTTTTAATTGACTCACAGGCTGCGTATTTGCAAGACAAACTTGATATTGATTTAACCAAAAATGGCTGGACTTGGGGAACTGTTCCAACTAACTTTGAACCTTATTGGTCTTATGGGGCACTCGACACCATTCTTACAATGCGTTTGTGGGAGAAGTTTTACGAAAAGTGTGGCCCAGGAAAGCCGTATCACAAGGCGTATGAGATTGAAATGGCAGCACGCAAAATTGTCACTCGTATGGAAATTAATGGTGCTCGTGTTGACCTTGAATACTCTAAGAAAAAGTATGAAGAACTTTTGTCATATACAGAGCAAGTTAAAGAATGGGCTGCAAAAACCTACAACGGAACAAGTATTACTAGTAACGTTCAATTAGTTCGTTTGCTAGAAAATCTTGGAGCAGAGATTACAGAAACAACTCCTTCTGGTCAGAAGTCTGCATCTAAAGACCAACTTAAACTACTTACAATTCATGGCAACGAAGAAGTAAAAAACCTTGCCGAGACAGTACTAAAGCAACGTAAAGCAGATAAGTTGGCTAATACATACTTCCTCAATTTCATTAATAAAAATGTTGATGGGATTCTTCATCCGTCTGTTAAAACTCTAGGCGCTCGCACTTCTCGTATGTCTATTACTGACCCAGCGCTACAGACTCTGCCAAAGGGCGATGACACGGTGCGTCGTGCGTTTATTCCAAAAGATAAAGACCACGTTATTATTACCTCCGACCTTGACCAGGTTGAGTTCCGTATGTTTGCATCTTTATCTAAAGACCCGAACCTAATCACGCTATTTAATCGTGCTGATGCAACTGGTTCTGACCCGTTTACTGAAATTGGTCGTGAGGTTTATCAAGAGCCTGATATGACTCGCTCAGACAAGCGTAGAACTCTCATCAAGGGAATGGTTTATGGTCGTCTTTATGGGGCTGGTGTTGCCAAGCAAGCACTTACTGCTGGCGTTGCAGAGTCTCAGATGAAGGCTGTGTCTGATGCTTTTGACCAGCGATATCCAGGAATGATTAAGTTCCAAAAAGAAATTGAAAACATTGGTGCTCGTCGTGAACGCGATGAGGGTCAGGGTTACATTCACACATGGACTGGTCGTAAGATTCCTTGCGACGAGAACCGCGTTTACACACTTATTAACTACTTAATTCAAGGTGGAGCAGCGGAAGTTTTTAAGAGTAATCTTATAAAGTTAGACCAAGCAGACCTTACTGAAAATCTTATTGTCCCTGTTCACGATGAAATTGTTTTACAAGCACCTCGTGACCAAGCAGAAGAAATTAAACGCATCGTGCAAGAATGTATGACAACAACTGACGGCTGGGATGTTCCGCTAACTGCGGGAATTGATGGGCCACTAGAGACTTGGGGCGACAAATATTGATAACTGTTCTTGCTGTAGACCCTGGAAAAGCCAGTGGTATTGCACTTGTGTCTTGGTCTGGCAACCAAGAAGATTTGCCAAAGTTAGAACTATCTTTTGAAGCCCAGCCAGAAGAGTTTGCTGACAACATAACCACCTGTCTTACTGCTTGGAAGCAATATGAAAAATTTGCTATCTCTTGTGAGCGATTTACTATCAATGCTCAAACTGTTCGCAACTCTCAGGCGCCTTATTCGCTAGAGCAGATAGGGGTCCTCAAACACCTATGCCGAACTAATGGCTATGTTCCAGAAGAGATTAGTTTTCAGACTCCTGCCGATGCCAAAGCACTTTTCCCCAACGAGGCACTTCGTAAGGTAGGAACTTGGCATAGAGGCGGTGAGGGGCACGCTTTAGACGCCATCCGACACGCCCTACTAAAACTGACTAAGTTAGGTTGGAAACCAAAAGTTCTGCTAGAGTAGGTTACTAGCAAGAAAAAATAAAAAACTTAAAAATCTCTGCTAGTATATAGACTTAATGACATTAGGAGTAAAAATGACAGTTTCAGTAGATATTGACTCCGCTGGAGAGAATATCCTCATCAACGCTGACTGGCGCTATAAAGAACTGTGTAAGAGCCTTCCAGGGGCCTCCTGGAGCCCTAAAGAGCAGGTCTGGCGTGCTCCTTTAAGTTGGACCACTTGCCTTGCTTTACGCTCCACATTTCGCAATGATTTAGAGATTCAGCCGTCTTTAGCGGCTTGGGCTGGAAGCCTTCTAGAAACCCGTATAAACCCCTCTAACGCCCTTAGAGAGTTGGAGTCATATGAAGGTGACCCTGTTCTATTTCCCCATCAAAGGGCTGGAGTAGCCTTTCTCAGCACAGCAAGACGAGCACTCCTAGCCGATGAGCCAGGGCTTGGTAAGACTGCTCAGGCTATCCGTGCACTCAAGGAACTGCACGATAAAGGTGAAGATATTTTTCCTATTTTGATTGTTTGCCCTAATACCCTTAAGAAGAACTGGGCTCGTGAGTTTAATATTTGGTGGCCAGGGGTAATAACTCAGGTTATCAAGGGGTCAGCAGTTCAACGCAAAAACCAGTTTGAAGAGCCAGCACAGGTATTTATTATCAACTGGGAGTCTTTGCGCTCTCACTCAAGACTATCGGGATATGGCTCTATCGCTTTGACTCGTTGCAAGGCTTGTGGCGGTCAAGATGAGAAAACTACAGAGGCTCGTTGCGAAGTCCACTTGCGAGAGTTAAATGGAATTGATTTTAAGGCTGTAATTGCTGACGAGATTCACCGCTCTAAAGACCCTAAGTCAAAACAGAGTCGTGCTCTTTGGGCTGCTACAGGAGATGCTGATATTCGTTTTGCACTTACTGGAACACCTATTGCTAACAATGTTGTTGACTTGTGGGCGATTCTTCACTGGCTATCTCCGAAAGACTGGCCTTCAAAGACAAAGTGGATTGACCGAATGGTTGACACAATGCTGAATGCCTTTGGCGGAATGATGGTTCTTGGTGTTAAAGCGCATATGCAAGACGAGTTTTATAAGAGCGTTAATCCTTATATGCGTCGTATGTTGAAAAAGGTTGTGCTTCCGCATTTACCTCCAGTAATGAATGAACGTAGAGATGTGGAGATGTCTACAAAGCAAAAGAAGGCATACGAGCAGATGCGTGATTTAATGATTGCTGAACTTGGCGATGAAGGCGATGTTGTTACTGCACCTAGCGTTTTAACGCAAACAATTAGATTATTGCAGTTTGCTAGTTCATACGCTACTTTAGAAGTTGATGAAACTACTGGAGAGCAAAAGACTATCTTAAATGCTCCTTCTTGCAAGATTGATGCGTTGATGGAGGACATTGAAAACGGCGACTTTGGCGACGACTCTGTTGCTGTTTCGGCTGTATCTAAGCAACTTATCAATCTTCTTAGTGCAGAACTTACAAAGAAAAAGATTGCTCACGGGCTGATTACTGGCGACCAAGACGAAGACGAGCGTCAACAAGCAGTAGATGATTTCCAAGCAGGAAAGATTAAATGGATTTTATTTACGGCACAGGCTGGCGGTGTTGGTATTACCTTGACTGCTGCTCGTAGATTGATTATGCTTCAACGACCTTGGTCTCTTGTTGATTACAAACAAGTTCTTGATAGAGTCCATCGTATTGGTAGTGAAGTGCATGACTCAATCGTTATCACTGACTATGTCACAGATGGAACAATCGAGGAGCGAGTTATTCAAGTTCTTGAAACTAAAGCCGACAACTTTGAGCAAATTGTTAGGGATAAAAACCAACTGCTCAAACTTCTACAAGACGATAAGGCAGGAAAACTATGAGTGAAATCGTAAGACTTTCAAACTCAGAACTACAAACATTTAAAGACTGTCGCCGTCGTTGGTGGCTTACTTACTATCGCCGTCTAAAGCCTAAGCAACAAGATATGACTGGCGCGTTAGCACTTGGTAGTCGTATTCACCAAGCGTTAGATGACCATTATGCAAAAGGCATTCCTTTACTAAAAGCACACGCTGACTTAGTTGAAACTGATAAGCAACTACTGCTTGCAGATTTTCGTGATGTAGCAAACTTAGAAACTGAAGCCGAACTTGGTCGCATCATGCTTGAGGGATACGAAGAGTGGGTTGCAGAAAACGGTATTGACGCAGAGTTAGAAATGATTTCTACAGAAGAAACAATTATTGCTCCGCTCTTTGGGGGAGAAGTTGAACTTCAAGGTAAGTTAGATATGCGTGTTCGTCGCAAGGCTGATGGCGTGCGTATGTTCCGCGACTTTAAAACTGTTGGAGGCTCTCTTGCAGAGTTCTCAAACATGGCACATATGAACGAGCAGGTTATGACGTATATGCTTCTTGAATCAACTAAGGTTGATGAGAAAGAGCGTAGCGATGGCGGAATTTTTACATTGCTAAAGAAGGTTCGTCGCTCTGCTGCCGCAAAGCCACCTTTTTATGACCAAGTAGAAATTCGACATAACGTGTTTACTTTGCGTTCCTTCTGGAATAGAATTCACGGAACGATTGCAGATTTGATGCGAGTAAGAACAGCATTAGACAATGGTGAAGACCACGCATTTAATGCGTATCCAAAACCAAGTCGTGACTGTAAATGGAAATGCCAGTTTTTCACTATATGCCCGATGTTCGACGACGGAAGCGCTGCCGAACAAGCACTTAGTGAAATGTATGAGGAGACAGACCCTTATGCATATTATGGAACAAACGAAACAAAAGGAAGCGAGTGACATATATGAGCGAAATTCAACGCTCTTTGACGGTTATGGTTTATGGGGAATCAAAGGTTGGTAAATCATCCTTTGCTGTAACTGCACCATACCCACGACTCATGCTTGACGTTGAGGGTGGACACCGCTTCCTCCCTATCGTCGTTAAGTACTGGGACCCGCTGCGAGAGGAACCACCTATTGCAGATGGAACTTGGGACACTTGCGTAGTCACAGTTCGTGATTACGACACGGTCATTAAGACATATCAATGGCTACAACTTGGTCGCCATCATTTCAAGAGTTTGATTATTGACTCAATCTCTGAACTACAAGTGAAGTGTATGGACAGCATCGCAGGTAACGAACAAATGAAGATGCAGCAGTGGGGCGAATTACTTCGTCACATGGGCGGTCTTCTACGCGACTTGCGTGACCTAACAATGCACGCTACAAACCCTCTTGAGGCTGTTGTTCTTACAGCAATGTCTAGAACAGCGCAGGATGGTCGCCATAAGCCGTATTTGCAGGGACAACTTGCAATTCAGGCTCCATATTTTTATGACATTCTCGGCGCACTGACAGTGGAAACGGTTCCAAACCCAGACCCAATGCAGGGGCCATACAAGGTTCGTCGTATGTATGTCGAACGAACAAATGAATACGAAGCAGGAGAGCGTGTTCAGGGTCGTCTTGGTTCAATTGTTGAACAAGATAAACTCTCCATCGAGGTTATGCTTAACACTATTTTTGGTGAGAAGCAGACAACAGAAAAAACAACTAAGGAATAGGAAGCCATGAGTACACTAAATTGGGCGGACTTGGTCCGCGATGCTGGTGAGTCAAGCAGTTATGAACCACTACCAGATGGCGATTACGACGTCGTTGTAGTTGAAGCAACTGCAAAAGTTACACAGAGCGGAAAGACTATGTTCTCTGTGAAAACACAGGTCGAAGGTGGACCACACAATAAGCGCCTTGTTTGGGATAACTTAGTGGTTTCCCCTGAAAACAATGCAGCCATGGGCATCTTCTTTAAGAAGATGCACGCACTAGGAATCCCTCGTGATTTCTTCTTGCAATCTCCGTCAAACGCTCAGATTGAGCAAGCCATCAATGGTCGTCGTTTCCGAGCACAGGTCGGAACTCGAACATGGAATGGCACAAAGAAGAACGAAATCAAGAACTACTACCCAGTAGTTTCTGGTCAGGCACCAGCAGCAACGCCAACAATGGCAGCACCTGCACCTGCACCTGCTCCAGCGCCAGCACCTGCTCCAGCGCCAGCACCTGCTTCAGCCACACAGGCACCAGCAGCACCGTTCTAATAATGATGCTAGGAACCGCCCAACGTTTATCGTTGGGTGGTTCTTGGCAATTAGGAAAGAGGATTAATGAAAGTTTTTATGACAGGCTGTACTTCCCCACAAGCCTCTAAAACTGCAAGCGAGAGTCTTCCTTCTTTTGCTGGAATTATTTATCTTGCTTTAACTCAATCTGGATGTGACGTTACTTGGTCAGACCCATCAATCAAAATGGATAAGGATTATTTATCTCAGTTTGATGCGGTACTTGTAGGTATGTCTTCCCCGATGGGACTAACTTCTCATAGGCTTTACGGTGCACTATCCGTAGTAAATATTGCCTACGAACTTGGAACTTTATCTCTATTTGTTGATGCACCAGAACCACACAAGGTATGGAATGGTATTAGAGGTGTATATAAAAACCCTAAAGACCTTGTAAAAGATTTTTATATTAAGCGTAAAGAGTTTAATGACACGCTTGAACCAGCAAACTTTGAAAAAGTATTTGCTGGACTTTCAAAACTTTACACAGAGATTTGGCCTAAAACTATAATTCCTGGGTACCCGTGGACAAAGCCAGAATCTATTATCAAATATATTCCTAATGTTGACCCTAATAATGTGTTTGCTTTAGTCCCAGACTCAGCGCTGCTTAACATTGAAAGAGGCTCTAGAGGCCTTGCTGAGGGCGGATATTGGTGCATTGACGACCCTAAAACAGATTGGTTTAAGAAAACAGAAAAACATTTAACTCATAGGACTATGCAGTATCGAGATGGTAGAACAGAAACTAATCAAGATATTCTAGTAAAACTAAATAATGCAACTGGTGCTCTTATCTCAACATATCGTGATGGTGCTTCTTGGTGGCTTCCTAGTCTTGCTCAGGCGTTGTTTGTTGGTGTCCCTGTAGTCACTGACTGGAGACTTACTGTCAGCATGGGACCTGAGTGGGGGGTTTTACCTTTTGTTGTTGAAGAGATGTCTAGAGAAGAACGATTAGTTCATGCTAATACTCAAAAAGAGTTGTACAAAAACAATATTCCAACTTGGGAAGTATTTAAAAATTCTATAGTTGAAACCTTGTTTGAAAAAGACTACGCTACTAACTAAGCAGATATAGGAGACGAACATGGCTGAAGTAGACAATGATTGGGTGAGAAGTCAACTCACCGAGAATAAAACAAAGAAAGTTGTTGGAGATTCAGTTTTAAAACTTTTGGCTAGTTGGGAACAACTAAAGCAACCAACAGATAAAAATGCTAAAGAAATTATTAACATATTTAGTAAGTTGGCTTTAGGGCACTCAATAGTTGAAGATAACCCTAATGAAACTTGGGTAGCAGCCCAGGCTGGATTTATTAAAGTAGCCGACACGGTTCGAGTTCGTAGTACTGCTTTTGATGGAGAACAAGGTAAAGCATATAACGGACGCAGGGGACGAGTTGTTGGAGTTCGTTATGGAGATGTCATTGTTAAGACAGATGATGGCAAAGTCCCAGTGTTAGATGGAATTCACTTTAAACCAGAAAACTTAGAAAAGTTGGTTTAATAATGCCAACAACTACATATAAGTTTTCTGTAAATGCAAAAAATCATAGTGAAGTTGTCAGTATTGCTGAAGAAAAAATTAATGCATACACTGGCCCAACAATGTCTCATAATCTAACTTACGAAATTATCGTAGAAGATGGTACAGACAATAAAACATACACCGCACAAGTCATAGCGAGGATTAAAGATGAATACAGATAATGAGACAACTCAGCAAAACCCTCTTCGTGTTGAAGCGCTAAGAGAAGCAGCAAAAATTATTTCTGGTGACAGAAACAAGCAATACGGCGCTCCTGAAGATAACTTTGAAAGAACTGCTCAGATTTGGTCGGTAATCTTAGGTGTACCAATTAGTAATGAAGATGTGGCAATGATGATGGTTGGACTTAAGGTGGCGAGGTATGCCTCTAAGTCTGGCTACCAACCTGACACATGGATTGATATTGCGGGATATGCAGGATGCGGGTACGAGGTGGGCTCGCTAGAAAATAATAAAAAATCCAACAACTAATTTTTAAGAAAGGTTTCCCGTGTCCCGCAAACCTTGGGAATTTGAAAATCCAACCTGTGCAGAAGTTGGACTTGACGTTTTTTACATTCAAGATATAGATGAAGACCCAGAAACATCTATGTATGACCATAAAGAAGCAAGAAAACTTTGTGCTTTATGCATTCATAAAACAGACTGTGCCGAGTGGGGAATTAACCACGAAGCATTTGGCATTTGGGGTGGTCTTACCCCTAGAGAAAGAGTTCAAATAAGACGGGCTAGGCACATCAATATCTCTCTATAGGATGCAAAATAGAGATAGAATTATGCTGTAAACCATACCTCTAGAAAGAGAGGTTTGAAATGGCAGCAGAGCCTGTACTAAGTCCTATGGCTGTGTGCGAAATATGCTGGCTTCAAGATAACGCTAACTGGGAACCACAGAGCGTTAACGAAGAAGGCAACATTATGATGCGCCTTGTCGGGGTAAAAACCCCTGAAATTTTTGAGCCAGGAAATGTTGATGTCTGCTGTATGTGTGGCGCTATAACTATTGCAGGAATATACGAACTTAAAGACCCACAAAAAGTTTATTTTCTTACAGATGACTCAGCCAAGGATTTTGAATACGAATTTGATACCATAGACGACGAGTAGATTCGGAGTCTGGTAATGGCAAAAGACACACGGCACGGGGAGCACCTGTGGTCTGAATGGTCAGGTTGCGGGCTTCCCCAAGAACGAAGCGACTCCCTTATTTATTTCACTATTGACCATATTGACGTCGAACATGAACTTATAAGAAAAGCATTGGCCTCTACAATTCAACGAGATGGAGTTGTTGATTCTTTAGGAGATGCCTTTAAAAGGCTTGAACTTTCAAAAGTTGTTTGCGGTTGGATAGGTACATTTGAAGAAGACACTGACCTCTACGCTTGCGATGAAACTGGCGAAACTGAATATGGTGATATAGTTCAAGATATTCAGCCAATTACATGGGTAGAAATTTAATAAAAATTAGTTTGCTTTAGTTACATAATTTTTAATATGTTTAGTGTATTATTATTGCATTATGTGGAAGCCAGCAAATAGCCTTGAATGGCAAAGAGAAGCAGTATGTGCACTACCTAAAAATAGGGAGTATATTGACTGGTTCTTTTCAAAGGACTTCTCAGAAAAATATGCGGCAAAGAATATGTGTTTTACCTGCCCTGTCCGCAAACAATGTCTTCAGTGGGCTCTAGAGCACCGTCAAATCTGGGGCGTATGGGGCGGCAAAGACGAAGTAGAGATTCGTAGAGCGCTATCAGTCTCATACCTAGGCGAAGAAACACGCAGACGTCGCTACCCAAACTGCCCTCATTGCACCGCACGCCCAGGCAAACTAGAAGTATCTATTGAACAACTTTCTACAACTGGACGCTGGACTACAGCAAAGATTGTAACTTGCACGGAGTGTGGATTTGCTTGGCGTAGTCGAACAAGCGCTAATGCGGTAGAGGCTTATAAGTTAGAGCGTGAAGATAAACTTGCTAAGCAACTAAAAGAAAAAGAAAAACTACAGAAAAAAAGTAAGCGAGTTAAGAAGTCTTAACAAGCCATACTTGCAAATCAATCTCTACTACAGTAACTCTGTTAGCGTAGCAAATCATTATTGCATCAATTGCTGGTCTTGGTTTGTATGGTAAACCTTTACCTGCATCCCATTGGTAATCATCAAATGCCAAAATACCACCAATCTTAAGAGCATCTATGGCATTTACGCCATCTTTTAGCACAGGCGCGGCTTCGTGGTCACCATCTATATAAATAAAATCATATAAAGTTTTAGAGTCTTTTAGTTTAAAAAATTCATCACTAGTCATCTTCTTTTTAATAATACGACCAGATTCGACGTATGCACTTGTCTGAGCATCGTAGGCTTGCTCTACCTCGTCCCAGTCGAGAACATCGTGAGCAACCTCGTTAGAGCCTCCCCAAGTGTCTACATCAGTTAATGTAGATTTTGGGTGGATTAATATATTCTCCATAAGCCACGCAGAAGCATCGCCTTTGTATGCTCCAATCTGCAAACAATGAATTTCTTCCATTCTTTTTGAAAATAAATGACGGTTAAAAATCTCTGGTCCATTTACTGCTAAAAACCAATTAGGCAGGTCAGTCATTATTACTCTCCTCTTTCATCGCTTGCTCACAAAACTCTAAGTTTTTAAGAAGTCTTTCCATTTCATTTGGAAGTGCCATCTTTATTGCATTTTGTGCGTGAGTTACTGCCTCAGCATACTTGCCTAGCCTATAACAAGCAATTGCAGCAAAGTCATGCGGTAGGTAGCCCCAAGCGTCTGCCTCGCAAAGATATTCTTGTGGTCGCTCTTTAATGGCTAATGCAGCCATAGCGTTCTCGTAGCATTGCTCCCACTTAGAAGTGTTGTAGTAATACTTAGCCAACTCTACATACGGCTCACGACGCCCTGGGGCCTCTTTAATTGCCATATTAAACCAGTGCTCGCACTCGTCTGGATTCATAATCCCGATATATCGCATAGAGGCGGCACGTTCCATATCCCAAGTAGCATTTGGCATACTTAAATGCTTTTTAAAATACTTTGTTGCTTCTTCATATTGACGATAAAAGTAGCATTCTCGTGCATAGTAAAAAGTATTTCTGTCATCATATGGGTCTTCATCAATAGAAAGTTTTAATAAATCTAGATACTGGGCTCGTGATTTAGTATTGTCAGCGTGATGCTCCATCACAGCGTTTGTATGATATTGAATTTCTTGAATGCGGTCAGGCACTAAAATCTCGTGAACAGGGTTTTTCCAGCGATACCCATGTCGAGCATGGAATTTATCGCCTTTAAAAGTAGTTCCAGGAGTGCCGTCTTCGTTAAAGTTCCACACATAGTCGTAGCGTGGCCGTGTGGCATGATTGTCAAAGGCTTTTTGTAGTTCGTCTTTCCAACCAGGCAACATAATCTCATCCATATCTAGTGGGAGACAATAATCAATGTCTGTTGGGACAAGAGCCAATGATGCATTTCTACCTACATCAAAACGCCAAGGCTTCACACAAATAGATACAACATTGATTCCAAGAGACTTAGCAATTTCGATTGTGCGGTCAGTCGAGCCTGTGTCGGCAATAAGCAAATAATCAGCATCGTCTTTTACCGAGTTATACCAACGTTCGACGTGCTTCTCTTCATTAAGGGCGATTGTGTATACAGCAACTTTTACTTTAGCCATACGGGTAGTCTACCTCAAACAAAGCAAAAACCCCGTACCAAGAGGCACGGGGTTTAGGCTATTTAATTATTATGCAACGTTTGCAAAACGAACGCGACCATAGATAGTGGTTCCACCATCACGGCTGTAAAACTCTAGTACAGACTTTCCAGTTGTTGCAAGAGTAGGTGTTCCTCCACCGTCCCAAGTAACGTTTGAAAAGTTAACTGTGTTTGAGCCGCGGTTTGATACTTCAACCCACCATGTATTTGCATAGTTACTAGGAACATTTGAAAATGTAATGGTTGATGTAGCAGTCTGACTTGAAAGAACTGTTACTGGGTAGTCAATAACGCTTACTGTAATTGGGCCGTTAGCGGCAGCGCCAGTAAGTGTCTGTAGACGTGCTGTAACGCCCTGTGTAATGTAAGCGTCAGTTGATGCGGTTAGCACCTGTGGTGACATTGTAATTGGCATTGTTTATTCCTCCGCAGGTGTAGCAGTTGTAGATGACTTCTTTGTAGAAGTTGTCTTTGCAGCAGGTGCTGCTTCTTCTGCTGCTGCTTCTGCAATTAGTTCTTCCCATACAGGGAGACCCTTTGGCAGTTCAGGAGCAAATGTCTTAGTCTTCATGTTGTAAAGCCATCCGACTGAAGGAGCGAATTCAGAGTCAGTAATGTCTATAGTTACATACATTGCTGCTTCTGGGCCAATTAAATCTTCGCTTTCAGCGACGACAATGTTTTGAACCTTGCCGCCGCCTACTAGAGCAAATTTTTTCATTATTTATCTCCTATACCTTACGCTGTGAACTTCTCAGTGTAACGAATAATAACAGTACCATCAGCACCATTTCCACCGTTAGCAACGTATGGGTAGTACTGAAGTCCGTTGAAGTCAATATCGCAAACGTCACCAGCAGACATATTCAGCATTTCAACAGCAACTTGGAAGAATGCTGCGTTTGCTGGAGCAAGTGATGGCTGCCATGTTGAGATGGTTCCAGCCACTGTGTCTGAGTATGTTGCTGCAACAAGTGATGCGTTAATTGATGGACGGTCTTCACGAATAAGGGTCTTATTGATGTCGAACCACAAGATTGTAGGACGAGCAGCCTTTGTACCCAAGTTTGGTGTTCCTGGGTTTGAGCCAGTAGCCAAACGGAATGAGAAGCCTGGGAAGAACAACTGTGTACGAGGCAAGATTGGGAAATCTGTCCAAGATGTAATTACCTTAGCATTTCCAGCATCCTGAATTGTTGTACGCAGTGCGTTAACACCATACTTAGTAGAACCAGCAAGAATTGCAGTTGTACAGTTGTATACAGGAGCCCAGCGGGTCATATCTGTATTAGGTGCACCAGCAGTTTCATAAGTGATGAACTGTGCTGCTGAGTGTGTAGCCAGTGTCAAAGGTGAGTTAGCACCATTTGAACCAGCACCGCCACCACCAGAACCTGTGTTAGCAGCAGCATCAAGACCGCGAGAATAAAGGTCTGTAATAAGACCGCCAGCCTGACCAGTTAAGTAAGCGATGTAAGTGTGTCCACCCTTACCGCCACCTGCTTGACCACGACCTGGGTTGTTGAATGAAGCCTGTCCAAAAGCATTCCATCCACCTCCGCCGCCTCCGCCGCCGAGTTGTGTAACACCAAGTGTTCCAGTTCCGTTAACAACAACTCCTGGACCACCATCTCCACCATAAGTAGGAATGTTTGCGTTACCAGAAAGAACTGCGTATCCGCCTTGGTTACCTTGCTGCTGTACGTTCTGAAGCATTGTTGAGCCAGATGAGCCATAACCTGCAACAGTTCCACCAGCGGCTTCTACTGCTGAGTAAGTAATAGCGTTTCCACCAGGACCACCAGAACCAGCACCGCCACCACCATATGTAGGTGTTGTAGTTGTGTTTGTAATTCCGTGTCCACCTGCGTTAGCACCTGGAAGACCGAACTGCCAGAAGCGAAGGTTAGTGTTGTAAGTTCCACCACCTCCACCGCCCTTGGCTGCAAGGAGAGGTGCAGTAATTGTTGCAGAGTAATGTGCTTCGCCAGCCCATGTGTAGCCAGCAGAGTTTCCATCTTTGTAGAAAGTAACTGAAGCGCCCTGCTCAAGTTGAGCAAAGGCTAGGTAGAACTCTGGTTCCTGATTAGCAGTAGAGTTGTTAGCAGCAGAAGCAAAAGTTGCTCCTAAGCGAACATAGAATGCGTTTGCAGGTGCTGTTGCACTTACTGTGTAACGACGACCAGGCACTGCCTGAAGATTGCTTGTACCGCTCATCTTAGTACCAGTTGTACCTAGAAGAGCAGCGGTTCCTTGTGTGCGTGAGATAGCATTGCCATCTACATCGAAGAACTCAAGGTAAGCACTAGCGTTTCTGTATTCTTTCCATGCCCATGCATAGAATGAACCTGTGTAAACCTGTGCTGGTGTTGCTTTGATGAAGTCATGTGAAACTTCCATGTTTGCACCAGTAGCCACAGTTGAAATCATCTTAAGACCAACACCTGAGTTGTAGGTAGGTGGACGATATGCAGTTGCAGACGCACCAACTTCAACCTGAATGTTGTCGAACAACATTGTTACGTTTGCAGGAACAAGAAGACCAACATAAGCCCACTTAGCGGTTAGACCTGCTGCATATGCTGGAAGACCAGTAAATGTTGCAGATACGCGACGCCATGCACCAGAAACGATACCTGTGTGTGCGAATGTACCAGTTCCGCTTACTGCTGCTGCGTTGTTAGCAGATAGAGTAATTGTTGTTCCAGCAATGTTTACAACAGTTGCTGCTGCACCAACACCAGTACCAGATACGTTCTGACCAATAAAGATACCGTCAGCGTTATCAACAGTAATAAAGTTGTTGCCCTGAAGACCAGAAATTGTCTTAGAGATTGCTCCACCGTAACCAGATAGTGGAGATGTAATTGTAACCTGAGTTACGTTATATCCACCAGATGCTGGAGAACCTGAAGAGTAAACAGTTCCAACACCAGACGATGTTCCTTGGTTATTTGTTGGATAGTTAGTACCGTCACCAATACGCAACTGAACAACAAGGTTCTGTGGTGTAGGGCTTGTGTGGTAAACGTACATTGAAACTGTGTAAGTTGCGTTAGGGTCGTAAGCAAAGCCAGTTGTTCCGCCAGATAGAGCACCTGCGGCTGAAGTTGAAAGACCTACTAGACGAGCACCAGTTGTTGAGTTAGTACAGATAAGTGCGTTAGCACCTGAAGATGTACCAATCGCCGCTGGTGAAACCATTTCAGCAAGTTTTGGATAAGGGTTTGAAGATACCTGAGCAGTAATAGAGCCCTGGTTATCAAGTACGAAGAATGAAGAACCAGTAAGAGCAACGTCTTCTAACTGAGCATACTGAGCCTGAATTACGTTGTTTGACTGGTTTGTTCCCAAAGATGCGGAAAGCGCAATATTATCGTTGTAGATAATGCTTGTTGGTGTAATTGTGCAAGACTGTAGAAGGAATGTAATTGTTCCTGAAACAGTACCTGAGTTAGCCACAGACAAAGTAATGGTGTTGCTTGCAATTGTAGTTACCACTGCGTTAGAACCAATACCAGTACCTGTTGCTGTCATACCAACATAAATACCAGTGTTGTCTGGACGAATATCAATTGTGAAAAGTCCACCAGTACCTGTAGCAGTTTTCTGAACCTGCTGAATATTATTTGCTTCCCAGAGGGTTGTTCCCTTGTTGAAAGAAGGGTTCATTAAAAGGTTTACAGGAGTTGAGCCACCAAATGTTGTGGTTCCGCCTACACCTCCTGGCATTGTGTTGATGGCGTCGTTAGCAGCAGTTGTTGCGCCTTGACCACCATGTCCACCTGCACCGATTGCTACGTTGTATGTAGCACCTGGAGTAACAGCAACTTGACGCTGGACAACCTGTCCACCGCCTCCACCGCCACCAGCAATAACGTCAGCGCCACCGCCACCGCCACCGCCACCACCTACGGCAACAACTTCTACCGCAGTGATACCAGTTGGGACAGTGAATGTGCCGCTTGAGTTAAACTGGACTTCTTTAATCGAGAAGCGTCCAGAGTTGTCATTAGGAAATACAATTAAATCTTTGCTACCTGAAATAGCCATTGTTCTTTAGCCTCTCGTTTCTGTTTTATTACGCGGTGACTTCTACGCCTGAAATAAGGACATCAAGCGCACTATTGGATGAAGCACCAACATAGATGACATCGCTTGGGTTCATAACCTGACGAATATCAAAGTTTACAGTTCCGTTGGCTGGAACTTGTAGACCATTGCAAAAGTTAAATGCTGTTGCTGAGTTGTAGCCGCCAGTTCCAAACTGAACGGTAATTGTAGAAACAGACGATGTCTTGTTTGCTACGACGATATTTGTGACGATGGTGTTTCCGCCAGTTGGCACTGAGTTATAAGCAGTGACACCAGCAGTAGTAGCCACACCCGCGAAAAGTTTCTTTGCTGTAGTTGCCATTATGCTAACACTCCCATGTATGAGTTGATGGTTAAATCATTTGCTGTTGCAGTGATTGTTGCTATTTTTGTGTTTCCTGCTGAGTTCACTGCCGCAACTTGCGTAGTACCAGCACTGTTAACTGCGGTTACCTGAGTCGTGCCAGCGTTATTAACGAGGGCAACTGAGTCGGATGTAGCAGCAACAATATCATTCACTCCTAGGAGTGAGCCTAGAGTCTCTAATGCCTTAGAGATGAATACTAGGTCCTGAGCAGTATATGTACTAGCAGCGAGGCTAGTGGTAATTTCTGCCTTAACCGCGTCAATTTGGGTAGACAGGCTGTCATAACTAGGCATTATTTCTCCATTCCTTGATTGTAAATTCTAGCAGTTTTTTTGCTATGGGTGTTTTTGTAGTTTACCATTTACGCCTGGGCCTCAGTCCATGAAACACGGGCGGAGATGTTGGCGGAAGCAGTTCCGATATTTGTTGCAGTAAT
>JACCDW010987869.1_pt1 | contig 19551 bp, 14 predicted proteins | sample 7449781 | NCBI WGS metagenome assembly JACCDW01 (sample SAMN15323449, study PRJNA562643) | freshwater metagenome | isolation source: river surface water | place: USA:Blue River Watershed | collected 2017-08-18
ACTTTTGCGGCCGATTTTACGACCTCAATACCAACTTATCATGAGCGCTACGAACCGCACGTTTACGATGATCAAGCCCGACGCGGTGGCCAACGGCCACATCGGTGCCATTCTCAACCACATTAACCAGGCCGGATTCCGCATCGTGGCCCTGAAACTGACCCGCTTGAGCCTGGCCGAGGCGTCGGAATTCTACGGCATCCACCGGGAGCGTTCGTTTTTTGGCGAACTCGTTGAGTACATGACCAGCGGCCCCATTGTGGCAGCAATTCTGGAAAAAGACCACGCCGTGGCGGACTTCCGCACCGTGATTGGCGCAACCGACCCGGCCAAAGCCGACGAGGGCACCATTCGCCGCCTCTACGCCCAGTCCATTGCCGCCAATGCCGTGCACGGCAGCGACAGCGACGAGAACGCCGCCATCGAGGGCGCCTTCTTCTTCGGCGGCCGCGAGCAATTCTAGTTTTTGGAATCTGGACCTTCGTCCGTATTCTACCCAAATCCCGCCACGAGCGGGATTTTTTATTTGCGCTACTTCAGGATTAATTCCTTGATTTCCAGTTGATCGCTCAGCTCTTCTTGGAGCCCTTGCAGCAGTCGCGCTTGCTGGGCGCGCAGCTCGTGACGCAGGGAGTCCGACACCAAATAAGCCGTCAGCCTCCCGTCCGAAAATGCCAACTTTCGGGTTTTTTGAACCGCCGATTCACCCAAGAGGGCCCGCCAAGCGTTGGCACAGAGCGCCAGCTGAAAGGCCGGCTTGTGGCGGTGGGCCGCAAGCATTCGGCTCAGGATGCCGTCAATTCCTTCCAGGTTGGGCCGAGGCACTAGCTATTGGGCGTTAGGTCGTGAACCATGGACTCCTGGTCCAGGGCTTTGAGCAAGGAAGCCGTGCGTTCCGGATGCGTATCGCTGACAAAAATTTGCCCAAACCGCTGGTCGTTAACCATGCGAATCAGGCCCTCTACCCGCGCGGCATCGAGCTTGTCAAAAACGTCGTCGAGGAGCAATATGGGCTTGCGTCCCAGGGTCTGGTGCAGCACCTCAAAGGCGGCCAACTTCAGCGCAATCAAAAAGCTCTTTTGCTGCCCCTGCGAGCCGACCCGCTGCAGCGGATGTCCGTGGATGCTGAATTCCAGGTCCTCTCGGTGCGGACCCGCCGAGGTGTACTGGAGCACGCGGTCCTTGGCCAAGCGGTTGGCCAACAGCACCGCCATGGGTTGCTCCGTCAAGGCACTGGCATAGTGCAAGCCAACCTGTTCGCGCCCGCCCGAAATCCGCTCGTAGGCGTCTTGAAGCATGGGCGCAAATCGATCGGCGAACCGGGTGCGCGCCGCAAAAAGCTGCGGCGCCAAGTCGCTGAGCTGCGCATCATAGATCTCCAGCGTATCGGCCTGAAACGTTCGGTTGGCGGCAAAGTACTTGAGCAGTGCGTTGCGCTGCTTCAGGGCCCGTTGGTAGGCCTTCAGCGTCTCGAGGTAGGCCCGGTCGGATTGGGCAATGACCGAGTCCATAAAGGCGCGTCGGGCCTCGGATCCGCCGTGAAGCAGGTCGTGATCTCCGGGGCTGATCATGACCACCGGGAAGCGGCCCAAGTGGTCCGAAATACGGGGGTATTCGGCGTCGTCGGCCTTAAAGACCTTTTTTTCGCCGCGCTGGAGCCCGCAGTACACCGGGATGTTGCCCGATTCCGCCCGAAATTCGCCCTGAACGACGAAGAAGGGGGCCTCAAATTGGATGCAGTGGGCGTCGCTCGCATGAAAAAAGCTGCGCGTCATGCACAGCAGGTGAACGGCGTCCAAAACCGAAGTTTTGCCGGACCCATTGGCCCCCACCAGCGCATTGAGCTTGGGACTAAAGGTGAATTCGCCCTGGGCGTGGTTTTTAAAGTGAACCAGGCTTAATCGATCGAGCACGACATCTTGCATACGGCAAAAGTACCTTGATATGCGCGCTTTGGCTATCTTTGCCGCCCTATGGCAAAAGAGAAAAAAGAAATCGATTTGGTTGAGCGCCCCATGGATGCGGTTGAGAATACGCTTTCCAAGGCCGAAAGCCTCTTTCAAACCTACCAAAAGCAAATCACCTACACCGTTGGCGGCCTGATTGCGGTGGTTGCCTTGGCGTGGGGCTACCAGGAGTTCATTGTTAAGCCTGCCGAAGAAGAGGCGCAGCTTGCCCTGTACCCGGCCCAAGATGTTTTTGCCCAGGATTCGCTGAACCTTGCCCTGAACGGCAACGCTGAGTTTATGGGTTTTGCCGAGATTGCCGACGAATACGGCAGCACAAATGCCGGAAATCTGGCGAACTACTATGCGGGTCTTTGCCACCTCGGATTGGGTCAAGCCGAAGAGGCCATTGACTACCTGGAGGAGTTTGACGGCGACGGAACGTATTTGGACATCGTGGCTACCGGTGCCATTGGAGACGCTTTTGCGGACCTTAAGCAGCCCAAAGAGGCCGAAGAATACTACGCGAAGGCGGCGTCGCTGGAAGCCAATGAGTTTTTGACGCCCTTCTTTCTTTCGAAGGCCGCTTTGGCCGCCGAGCTCAACAGCGATTTGGACGCGGCCCTGGCCTACACCAAGCGAATCAAGGCCGACTTTCCAACGTCGGCACAAGGCGCGAATGCCGATGCGCTGATCGCCTACTACGAAGCTAAGCTCGAAGCAAACTAATGGCTACCGCCGAGCGCGGACCTCTAGACCTCAGCGCCGCTCCCACCGCAAAAGGGCGGCGCTTTGCGTTGGTGGTCAGTTCGTGGAATCCCGAAATCACCCATGCGCTGGCCGACGGGGCGGCGAGGGTGCTGGAACAGCTCAAAGCCGAGCGCGTGGATCGCTTCGACGTCCCTGGGAGTTTTGAACTGATCCACGGCTGCAAAGTGCACGCGGAGTCCCTGGAGTACGACGCCGTGATCGCCGTTGGATCCGTGGTCCGCGGCGAAACGCCGCACTTCGATTTTGTGTGCCAAGGGGTTACCTACGGAATTGCGCGCCTCAACGCCACCGGCAAGACGCCCGTGATTTTTTGTGTGCTGACCGACGACACCTACCAGCAATCGCTGGACCGCTGCGGGGGTCGCTTGGGCAACAAGGGCGAAGAGGCTGCCGTCGCTGCGGTGCAGATGGCGGCGTTCTAACGCGCAGCGAGCCACGCGATACTGGTTCCTTTTTTCAATGATCCTGCGCGAAGGGCTTACCGGGCGGCAAGATGTTCCGAACTTTGTGGTGTTATGAATACGGTGATTGACCCGGCCGCTGCAGCGCGTGCCGAATACTGGCTGAACAGCCCCATTGAGGAGGCCGACAAAGAAGCCATTCGCAGGCTTCGAGATAGGGACCCCGCAGCCTTCAGCGAAGCGTTTTACACGGAACTCGAATTTGGCACCGGCGGGTTGCGCGGATTGATGCGCCTGGGCAGCAACGGGATGAACCGCTACACGGTCGGATTGGCCACCCAAGGTCTCGCCAACTACGTGCTCGAGGCCAGCGCGACGCCTTCGGTAGCCATCGCCTTTGATTCGCGCAACCAATCTCCCGAGTTTGCGCGCGAAGCAGCCGAAGTCCTCGCGGCGAATGGCGTCAACGTGTGGCTCTTTGACGAACTCCGCCCTACGCCCGAATTGAGTTTTGCGGTACGCCTTCACGGATGCACGGCGGGTATTGTGATTACCGCATCGCACAATCCCAAAGAGTACAACGGCTACAAGGTCTACTGGAGCGACGGCGGGCAAATCGTTCCGCCCAACGACCGCGCGTTGCTGGCCATGGTGCGCTCGGTAACCTTGGCCGACGTCAAGCGGAGCGGCGGCTCCGGCGTCATTCGACCGCTCGGCCGCGAAACCGACGAGGCCTATTTGGGCGCACTGGAATCGCTGTCGCTGAACCGCCAAGGAAACAACCGCTTGGGCATTGTGTTTACGGCGCTTCACGGTACGTCGGTAACCCTGCTCCCGGAGTCGCTTCGGCGATGGGGCTTTAGCCACGTCGACGTGCTCGAGGCGCAGGCCAAACCCGACGGCAATTTTCCGACCGTCCACTCGCCCAACCCCGAAGAATCGGCGGCCCTGGCCCTCGCCGTAGCGCGCGCCGAAGAATTGGATTACGACTTCGTCGTGGGCTGCGACCCCGACAGCGACCGCGTGGGGATTGCCGTGCGCGATGACGAAGGCGACCACGTACTGCTCAACGGCAACCAGGCAGCGGCCGTGTTGATGGACTACGTGCTCGCGCAGCGCACCGCCCAGGGGAGCATGCCCGATAAGCCTTTTGTGGCAACGACCGTGGTGACCTCGCCGCTCCTGCTGCGCATTGCCGAACACTATCGGATTGAAGCAGCCGAAACCCTTACCGGGTTCAAATGGATCGCGGAGCAAATTCGCCTTCGCGAGGGCAAGCAAACCTTTGTGGTGGGCGGAGAGGAAAGCTACGGCTACCTGGCCGGCGATTTTGTGCGCGACAAGGACGCCATCGGTTCGGCCTGCTTGTTGGCCGAGGCCGCAGCCTACCACGCGTCCCAAGGTTCGAGTTTTTACCGCGCACTGCTCGGGCTGTACGCCCGCCACGGGGTACATCAGGACGAGCTGCTCAGCGTCACGAAGCCCGGCCGCAGCGGACTGGAAGAAATACAGGCAATTATGACCCGCCTCCGAGCCAATCCACCGCGTGAGGTTGCCGGACTGGACGTGGCAGAAATCGTGGACTACCAAGAGCAAACCCGAACCAACCTGATGTCGGGTGCCGTTAAGCCGGTGGCACTGCCCAAGTCCAACGTGATTCAGCTGCTGCTCGCGAACGGCGACCGCATCACCGCGCGCCCCAGCGGCACCGAACCTAAGATTAAGTACTACTTCAACGTAGTGGGTTCGCACCTTGACGAGGCCGACCTCGCCGGGCAGTACCGACGGGTGGGCGCCGAGCTTGCGGCGCGGGTCGAGGCCTACCGTGAGGAGTTGAAGAAGTACTAACTTGGGAACATGAAAGTCCTTTTTGTACTGCTCCTCGGCTTGGCCGTTTGGATTGTGGTGGTTCAACCGAGTTCGGCCCAATCGAGTCCCTCGGGGCGCGAGCAATGGTACCGCGCCGCCATCACCTTGCGCGCAGCCCAAGGCAGCGAAGCCGCCTGGATTCTGCCTTTTGAGGTCGTTGCCGTAGACCAAGGCGCCAAGAGCAAGCCCGCATTCTTGGTTGTGAACGGCGCAGAACGCCTGCCGCTGGCGTACGCGGGGGCGAACGCCGAAGGCTACGAGCGGTTCGAACTTCCGTATTTTCCCGGCGAGCTTTGGTGGCGCCGGGAAGGATCGACCTGGAACGGGTTCTGGGTGCGCCCCGACCGCGGCGAACAGTACCCCCTAGTAATGCAGCGCGGTCAACTACCGAGGTTTAACCTCCCCGAAGATGACCGCCCGCGAGCGGAATTGGCGCCGCGCTACGCCCTGAAAATGCACCAACCCGAGCAGCCTGCCGACCAGGGAAGCAATGCGATTGCCGTACTCGAGGAGCAGGCCGACGGTCGGGTGACCGGAACGATCATGACGGAGTCGGGCGACTACCGCTACCTCGCGGGCAATCGCCGCGGCAACCGGGTACACCTCAGCACGTTCAACGGAGTGTTCGCCTACGTTTTTGAACTCGAACTCCAGGTCGACGGCGGCATTACCGGCCGCCAAATCACAAGCGCTACTCGGTCACAGCGCCTCACCGGCAAGGCCGACGCCAAGGCCCAATTGGCCGACCCCACTTCCCTGGCCGCCATGAAACCGGGCGTGGAACGCTTGACCTTTGCGCTGCCGCACTACCAAACCGGGGCGCTTTTTAGCCCGGAGCTGGGCAAGCCGGCCGTGATTCAAATCATGGGTTCGTGGTGCCCCAACTGCGTCGACGAAAGCAACGCATTCAAGCAATTTCACGCGGCCTATCCCGACGTGCAGTTTTTTGGGGTGACGTTTGAACGCAGCGCCGATCGCGAAGCGGCTTTTCCGGCAGTAGACAAGTTTGTTCGCGGACTGGACCTCCGCTACCCCGTGCTTTTTGCGGGCCGCGCAGAACGAGGCGCCGTCGAGCGCGCACTGGACGGACTGGGCAACTTCCACTCCTACCCGACCACGATTTATTTGGACAAGCAGGGACGGGTGCGCAAAATTTACAGCGGTTTTTATGGGCCCGGAACGCCGGAATACGGCCAGTGGCTTCAGGAGACCCGTGCATTTATCGACAAGCTCCGAGCCGAGTGAAATCCTCAGGACCCGCCGAGTTTCTCAAGCGGCTCAAGCGGCAGCCGCCCCGGGACCTCGACGAGGTAGTCCACGAGCTGCACAACCGAGTTTTTGCGCGCACCAACTGCCTGGACTGCGCGAACTGCTGCAAGACCACCGGCCCGCTTTGGACCGAGCGCGACAAGGAACGTGTGGCCAAGCGGCTCCGCATGAAGTCGGCCGAATTGGAGGCGCGCTACCTGCGCCTCGACGAAGACGGCGACTGGGTGCTTCGTCAGCTTCCCTGTCCGTTTTTGGAGGCGGACAACGCCTGCAGCATCTACGAAGACCGGCCCAAGGCCTGCCGCGAATACCCCCACACCGACCGGGTCAAGCAAGCACAGATCCTGGAGTTAACCGCCAAAAACGCATTGATTTGTCCTGCGGTGAGCGAAATCGTGGCCCGAATGGAAGCTAGGTACGCCGAAAAATCAGGGGCAGCAAAAACGCCAAAGCCACGACCAACAGGGCGCCGATGAGGTTGTACCACAAGAATCCGAGTTCGACGTGCCCCGCTACCGTAGCCGCGTGAAGGCCAAGAACCGAAAGTTCGGCGGCGACGCCCGCGGCAAAAACCGCCCACGATGGACGTCTTGGGAAGAGCCAGGCACACAGAAAAATGCCGAGCATTGGCCCATAGAATAGGGAACCAACGAGGTTTACGAGCTGAATCAGGTTTTCGTACAGGCTGGCCAGCAGGGCGATAGCCATGGCAATCAAGCCCCATAGCAGTGTGACCCAGCGCGAGGTGGACAGGGATTCGCGCAGTCCCGCCGCCCGGCCAAAATCAATGAGGGAGGTGGCCGCAAGGGCATTTATCTCAGCACTAGAGCTGGACATGGCACCCGCCATAATCACGGCCAACAGCAGGCCGAGCAGGCCAACCGGCATGTTGTTCAGGGCCCAACCCAGAAAGACATAGTCCACGTCCTTGGTTTCCAGATCGGGCGCGCGGCGCGCGACGACTTCGGCCGCTTCGCTCTTGAGTTTTTGCTGTTCCGCGCGAAGGGCGACAAGTTCCGCCCTGCGCTCGGGTGATTCGGGGGCCGTCGTGGCCTGGGCCCGGGAATGTTGGACCGCAGCCCATTTCGCATTCAGCTGCTCGGATTCGGGCATCTGGCTCCACGCCGAGGCCACCGCCGGATTGTGCCAAAGCGGTTCCGTCGAGAGGTGCATGCGAACCAGGAGCAGCAGGCCTAAGCTCAAAATGAACAGCTGCATGGGCACTTTGATCAGGCCCGTCACCAGGAATCCGCGCCGGATTTCGGCGAGGCTTTTGCCCGACAGGTAGCGGCCCACTTGGCTTTGGTCGGTTCCAAAGTAGGCCATGGCCAAGAAGAACCCGCCCGCAAGCCCCGACCACACCGTGTACCGGCTGGCGGGATTCCAAGACCAATCCAATACCTGATCGTGGCCGTAGGTCGCGGCGACGGACCAGGCGCCGCGCAGCCCCATTTCGGACGGTATGCCGCGGTAGAGCACCCACCACGCGGCCACGAGGCCCACGAGAATAACTGCCATTTGGGCCGTTTGGGTCACCTCCACCGCCTTGTAGCCGCCAAATGCGGTGTAGGCCACGACGACCAGTCCAATGGCCACCACCGTCGACCGAAGGTCCCAGTGAAATACCGCCGAAAGGACGATGGCCGGTGCGTACAGGGTAATCCCCGCCGCCAGGCTCCGAGACACCAGAAAAAGCAGTGCGGCCAGTCCGCGAACGCGGGGTCCAAAAATGGACTCGAGGTACTCGTAGGCCGTTCGGGCGCCGCTGCGCATGTAGCGCGGAACCACCCATGCGCCGAGCACGAAGAGGGCCACCGGCATTCCGAGGTAGAATTGGGCAAAGCGCAGACCGTCCGCAAAGCCTTGGCCCGGCGTGCTGATGAAGGTGATGGCCGAAGCCTGGGTGGCGATGATGCCCATGGCCATGGCCCACCAGCTCGATTGGTTGGCGCCACTGAGGAATTCCGTGGCCGACTCCCTGCGCCGGGAGACCCACATGCCGTAGGCGGCGATTCCGCCCGTACTGACGACGAGGGCGGCCAAATCCCAGGGATTCAGGCTAGCGTTCATGGGCAATCAGGTTTGCGAGGATTCGGTAGGCGCCCGGCACGCCTTCGCGCCACTGGCGGAACAGCGATAGTGCGCAGTAGGTTACGCTACCTTGCCCGTAGCGTGCCGTAATCAGTGCCCCTTGGGCCGGGAGTTCGCCCGGGTCGGACCATTCGAGCAGCGGCGTGAATTGCGCCGGCCATTGTTCGGCAAAGTAGAGTCCGCGCTCCTGGACCCAGCCCTCAAAGTCGGCGGCGGTCAGCGCGTTGGGCGAAGTCCAAATGGGGTGCTGCGGCTGCAGCACGGTGGGCGCCACGGTTTCCACGGTTACCCGTTTACGCCCGAGTTCAAAGGGAATGGGGCCCATTTGGTCGGCCGTGCGGTCGGTGCTGGCCGTAGCGTACTGCATCACGAGGCGACCTCCGGCCTTGATCCAGGGCTCGAGCAGCGCGTTGGCCCGGTCCATTCCCGGCGCGGCGTTGTAGGCGCGGATCCCGGTTACCACGGCCGAGAGGCCCTTCAGGTCCTGGGCGGTCATCGTCCGCGGGTCCAGCCGGCACACCGCAAAGCCGAGTTGCTTTAATGCCTCGGCCGCGTCGTCGCCCGCACCCTCGATCACGCCCACCGCGGCCTTGGGGAGGTTCATCGGCAGGTAGCGCATCGGAATTCCGCCGTCCATCCACACCTCCGTGTGCGGAATGTGGTCGTAGCGGAGCTCAACCACCTGGCGCAGGGCCCGACCTTGGGACCAAAACTCGAGCAGACCCGGCTCCGGGTTGACCTCGGGCTCGAGGACCACCACGTAGTGCCGATCGCGGTCGCTGTGGGGGTCGGCCGTCCATTGGAGCACCTTGGGCGAACGAAGCTTCCATCCTTTGGGCACGCGGACCTCGACCGCAAATTCCTTAGCCAGAGCCCAGCGGGTGAAGGTCACGTCCACGCGGTATTCCTTGATTTGGGTGGCCACCAGCGCCGGCTGTTCGACGCGCACGCTCAGCGGGTCGGCGTGGACCACGGGGCGGCGAAGCTCCCCCTTTACGCGGTCTCCGACGGTGTAGTAGGCGGCCTCGAGCGGATTCGCGTCAAATTCCGCGCGCTCGCCGGGCTGAAGAAGTCGGCCGTTGACTCGTATGGGCTCGAGGGATTCGTTGACCGCCCGTTCCACACGGCGAAGGGGCAGGCTGTCGCGGTCCGTAAACCAAGGCCGGTCGGCGAGCACGTCACGCCAGAGGTGCAATGCTGCGTGTTCTTGGTTGAGGGGCGCAAGGGGCGCCTCCCAAGCGCAGGGCTGTCCGGCGAGGAGCTGCAAAAATTCGTTCCGGAATCCGTGGTCGTTGACCGCCCCAAACCCCTGGGACTTGTGCATGCTGCGGGCTTCGGTTCCGATCTGAAGTACCGATTTTTCAAGGGCTTTGTGGTAGCCCCCGATGCGGAGCTTCACCAAACTGTCGCTCGCCGCGGCGGAATCCAGGTCCTTAGCCCACCACGAAGACGTGTTCCAGTACACGGCCTTGGGTGCCCAGTCGCCGTGGCTCGGACGGTCGCGCTGCAGACGGGCAAACAAATCGAGCGCGAGCATGGCCGAAGCCGTGTGGTGCCCATGGCCCGCACGCGAATCCGGCGGAAACCGTGTTACAATGACGTCCGGGCGGAATTCCGCAGCCAAGGCAATGAGTTCACCCAAGAGCTGTTCGCGATTCCAAATCTGAAACGTTTCTTCTGGATTTTTACTGAATCCAAAGTCCGGCGCCGAAGTAAAAAACTGCTGGGCGCCGTCGATTTTTCGGGCTTCGCGCAGCTCCGCTTCGCGGATTGCGCCCAAGGCGGGGCCCAACTCGGGACCGATCAGGTTTTGTCCGCCCTCGCCCCGGGTAAGGCTGACGTAGGCGACTTCGCGGCCCTCCGCGCGCGACCAATGCGCAATCAGGCGCGTGTTCTCGTCGTCGGGGTGGGCCGCCACGTAAAGGATTCGCTGCACCGGCTGCGCGGCGAGTGAACATGCCACCCAAGCCAGCAGCACAATTAAACATAACTTCTTCATTCCGGTTCTAAATTGGACCTCTAATTCCATTCACGTCGATGAAAGTACGCCTACTTGCCGTGGTCGCCCTCGTGGCGGGCCAGCTCTTCGCCCAAAATAACGACACAAGGTCCGCGCGTGTGCTGCTCCAGTCCGGTACCTACGCCCTTTCGCAGGCGGATCCAACTCAAGTACGCGCCCAAACTGCCAAAGGCCGGCAACTGGGTGTGATGGCGTTTTCGCGCCCGCTTACCGACCTCGAATGGGCCACGTGGAGCACGCTCGGCGCCGTAAACCACGGCTACCTGCCGCTTAACGCCTACCTCGTGGAGTTTTTGGCTCCCGCCGCCTGGGACCACTTGGGCACGCTGCCCTTCGCTGCCGGAAGTCCGTTTCTGCCCGAAATGAAGCTGAGTAGCCAACTCGCCGGCGGGGTGTTTCCCGACTATGCGTGGGTTGGTGCGGACGTGGAACTGCTCGTCGTACCCTTGGCTACCGCTTCGCGCGAAACGGTGGTACGCGACTTGAACCGCATCGGTCGCGTGGTGGGCACTTCCCCACTTGGCATTCAGGCGGTTGTGAAGCCCGGCAACCTGGGTCGCGTTACCGCGCTGACCGACGTGCAGTTTGTGCAGCCCAAGGAGGCTCCCGCCGAGCCGGAAAACGTGGTCGGCACCAAAAACCACCGTTCCAATGCGGTCCGCGTGCCCTACCTCGGAGGCCGCAACTACCGCGGAACCGGAGTCGTTGTGGGTCACGGCGACGACGGCGACATTCAACCCCACATTGACTTCAAGGGTCGGGTGCTGGCCAATTTCAGCGGGCCAAGCCAAGGAAACCACGGCGACCACGTAGCCGGAACCATTTTTGGCGCCGGCAACGTGAACCCCGACGGCGAAGGCCAAGCGCCCGGGGCATCGCTCGTTTACTACGACTATCCGGCTAACCTAAACAGCGTCGACAACCACTACGCGCAGTATGGGGTCCGTGTCACCGCCAGCAGCTACTCCAACGGCTGCAACGCCGGATACACGGCCTTCACGCAGCAAATGGATCAGGACATTATTCAGAACTACCATTTGATGCACGTTTTTTCGGCGGGCAACAGCGGAACCTCGAACTGCAACTACGGCGCGGGCGCCGGTTGGGGCAACATTACCGGGGGTCAAAAGCAGGGCAAAAACGTCATCGCCGTGGCCAACCTTCAGGCAAACGATGCCATTGCGGGGTCCAGCAGCCGGGGGCCCGCGCACGACGGCCGAATCAAGCCAGACGTTTCGGCGCTCGGTACCAACGTGTTCTCCTGCTCCTCGCCCAACGGCTACGCCACCTTGACGGGAACGTCCATGGCCTGCCCCGGCACCGCAGGCGTTCTGGCTCAACTCTACGACGCCTACCGGCAAACCCATTCGGGCCAGGATCCCCACGGCGGCCTCATGAAGGCCATTTTGATGAATACGTCCGACGACCTCGGCCAACCGGGACCCGACTTTATTCACGGCTACGGCCGCATGAACGCCCTGCGCGCGGCGAAGTCCATCGAACAAAATCAGTTCATGAAGGACAGCCTTTCGCCCAACGAGACGGACACGGTACGCGTTACCGTGCCGGCCGGGACCCAGGCGGTTCGTGTAATGCTGCACTGGACCGACCCCGCAGCTACGGTCAATGCCGGGCGAGCGCTGGTAAACAACCTCAACGGCGTGCTAAAGCAAGGTTCCTCGACCTGGCTTCCCTGGGTACTCAACCCAACGCCGAACGCGACGTCGTTGAACAGCCCGGCCGTACGCGCCGTGGACAGCCTCAATACCGCAGAGCAGTTTGAGGTACTCAACCCGACCCCGGGAGATTTTGACCTGGTAATCAACGGCAGCATCGCCGTTGGCAGCAGCCAAGAGTATTTTGTGACCTGGTCCTTTGTGGCCGCCGACGTGGAACTCACCTACCCCGTGGGCGGAGAAGTTCTGGTCGCAGGCCAAACCACGCCCGTCCGCTGGGATTCAGAGCCCAACGGATCTACCTACCAGCTGAGTGCTTCCTACGACAACGGGGCTACGTGGACGGTGGTTGCCAGCCCTGGAGCCAATGCCGACCAGGCCAACTGGGCCGTCCCCGCCGGCGTGAACGACCAAATGTGGCTGCGCATCGTACGCGGAACCCAAGGCGACACCACCGACGTGGTCCTTAGCCGGATCGGAGTGCCCACCAACCTGAACCACCAGTGGACCTGCCCCGACTCGTTCAAGGTATCGTGGAACCCCGTCGTGGGGGCCGCGGGCTACGTTGTGTACCGCCTCGGAGCCGCGTACATGGATCCGGTCGACACCGTAACCGCGACGAGCTACGTCTTTACGGGAAGCAACCCCAACGTGGCCGAGTGGTTTAGCGTGGCGGCCCTAACGCCCGCCGGCCGCGCGGGCAAACGCGCCGTTGCCGTGGAAAAACCGGCCGGAATTCAAGGCTGCATCGTAACCACCGACGCCGCCTTATCCGCCATTATTAATCCCCAGGGACGCATGCCCGACTGCCAAGCACTTGGCAGCATTCCCGTCGAAGTGCGCCTGCTTAACCCCGCAATCCAATCCCTGACCTCGGTGCCGGTAGCGGTCCGCGTGGGCTCCGGACCGGTGCTGCGCGATACCGTGTCCGTTCAGCTGACTTCGACGCAATCCAGCGTCGTCCAGCTCACACCCACCTTGAGCTTGCCGGGTATCGGAACCTACAGCCTTCGGGTTTGGACCGAGCTCGCCGGGGACCAAAATCCGTACAACGACACCCTGACTACGAGCGTGTTCGTGACCGCCTCGGGTACGCCCGTAGTGCTTCCGTATTCCGAGAACTTTGGGAGCTTTGTAAGTTGCCCGACGACGTCAAACTGCGGGGTGACCACGTGCACCCTGACCGGAGGTTGGGTTAATGCAACCAACGGCAGCGAAGACCAGCACGACTGGCGCACCGACGCCGGCGGAACGCCAACCACCGGCACCGGCCCCACCGGCGGCGCCAACGGCGGCGGACCAACCGACAACTACCTGTACCTCGAGGCCACCAACTGCCTCAACTCAACCGGACTGGTGTTCACGCCCTGCATCAATTTGGCGAACACGAGCTTGCCGCAGCTGAGTTTTTCGGCCAACATGCTTGGAAGCAACCAAGGCGAACTGCACGTGGACGTGCTATCTGGCGGCCGCTGGCACCTCGACGTATGCGCCCCGTTAATCGGCAACAAGGGAAGCGCTTGGGTCAACGCGACGGCCTCGCTTATGGCCTTTTCGGGGCAGGTTATCGTAGTACGCTTTCGCGGCATCACGGGCAACGGCGGCCTAAGCGACATCGCCCTGGACGCCATCACGGTCAGTGAGGTCACTTCGGCACCCCAGGCGGCCATGCAGCTGCCGTCCGCGGCCCCGTGCCTAAACCAGGTTGTGCAGCTGGTTGACGTGTCGACCAACAGCCCGTCATCCTGGCGCTGGATCATTACGCCACGGAGCGGGGTGAGCTTCGCGAACGGAACGGACTCGACGAGCAAAAATCCCTGGGTTTCGTTTGGCGCACTGGGTTCGTACAACGTACAGCTGATTGCGACCAACAGCTTCGGTTCCGACACGGCGGTGAGCGCCTCGAGCATTGCCTTAACGGCCGGCGCCCCGCTGCCGTTTGCTGAAGCCTTTGGGCCCTCGCTGCCGCTCGGCTGGACGGTGGACAACCCCGACGGCGGCATTACCTGGGCCGTTGCCAACAGCATTGGAAGCAGCGGCGTTTCCACCAACGCGATGACCGTGAACTTTTTTAACTACAGCTCGACCCTTCAAGAAGACGGACTGATTACGCCGGGTATTGACCTGAGCGGAACGACCCTGCCCTACCTGGTGTTTGATGTGGCCTATGCGCCCTACGACGCGAGCTACGTCGACGGACTTCGCGTCGAATACAGCACCAACTGCGGCACGTCCTGGCAGCCCACGGGCTACACCAAATCCGGTTCCGCTTTGGCGACCAAGGCCGCGCAAACGACCACCTTTACGCCGTCGCTCGCGAGCCACTGGCGTCGCGACAGCATCGCACTCCCCTCGAGCATTTCGGGACCCAGCGTGAAGTTCCGCTTCGTCGGCATGAATGGCTACGGAAACAACCTGTTCGTGGACAACATTCAGGTGTACGATCTGGGTGCATCGGCGCCCGTGGCGAGCATTTCGGCCAGCGCAACGAGCGACGTGTGCGTGCTGGACACCGTGTACTTCAGTGCGGTCAACCCCGGAAATGCGCTCGCACAGTGGACCTTCGGGCCGGGTGCGGTACCGAGCGTAGCCACGGGACCGGGCAACCACGCGGTCTACTTCTTCTCACCTGGACCCAAAACCGTCACGCTGCAGCTCAACGGTTCGGGCGGAACCGACCGCGACACCATCAGCCTGAATGCGGAGCCCAACCTGGTGGGCGCCTGGAGCTTCCAAACCGACAGCGCCTTCGTATTCCGCGGGCAGGCCAGCGTCAGCCAAGGAACGGCCCTTAACTACCTCTGGGACTTTGGCGACGGATCCACGGCAACGACGGCGGCGGTTCGCCACGTTTATGCTGCAGCCGGAACCTACCCCGTGCAGCTCACGGTCGACGGCCCCTGCAACGACATTGTCTTTCAAACCAGCGCCAGCATTAGTTCCATTGGCCTTGACGAACCGGAGCACACCTGGAACGTGGCGCCGAATCCCACTTCGGGTATGGTGCGCATTGGCGGCGCGGACCTTCCCGACGGCGTGCGCGTAATCGACTTAGCGGGGCGCACCGTTCTTGTGGGGCGCGCGAACGACCAAGGACAGCTGGACTTGACGGAACTCGCCTCCGGCAGCTACGTACTGGAACTGCAGCGAGGCCAAATTCTTCAGCGGACCTACCTGATCAAGCACTAACGGTCGGCCCGAACCGAAAACGAGGTCGGATCTCCCCGCGGGGTCCGACCTTATTTTTTGGGACCCAGCGCCAGCAGCAGGGCCGTCAAAAATCCGTTCACCAAGATGAGCTCAAAGCCAAAGGTGTAGCCCAGCAGCGCGGGGGCGCCCAAGCTTAAGGCGTAGGTCGCCAGCGGACCCAAAAGGCAGGCCCAGGGAATCCACCAGCCTACCGGGTGGCTTTTGGACAGCTGACCCAGGGCAAAGAGCCCGAGGAGCGGACCGTAGGTGTAGCCGGCCGCCGTAAAAATGGTGGTGATAATACTCTGGTCGGCGAAGGGCTTGACGGCGATCATCAGCACGCCAACCGCTACGGTCATACCCACATGCACCCGGCGCCGAAGGCGTTCGGCGCGGGCTTCGGGCATCCCCTCTACGCCCAAAATGTCTACCGAAAACGAGGTAGTTAGGGCGGTCAATGCCGAATCCGCGCTGGAATACGCCGCCGCGACCAAGCCCAGCACAAAAAGTACCCCGATGGCCGCAGGCATCTCGGGCGACAAAGCAACCGCGGCAAAAAGTCCGTCGCCCACCACCTCAATACCCGCGGTAGCCGCGTACCGGTACAGCACGACCCCAAGCGCCAGGAAAAGGAGGTTGACCGCAACGAGGACGATGCTGAAAACCACCATGTTGAGCTGGGCTTCCTTGAGGCTTCGGCAGGTGAGGTTTTTCTGCATCATATCCTGATCCAAGCCCGTCATGGTAATCGTTATGAACATGCCGCCAAGGAACTGCTTCCAGAAATTTCTTCCGTCGGTGGCGTCGGGGAAAAACCACTGCGACTCGGGCTGCTGCCACAGCCAATTCCAGGGTTCGCGCACGCCAAGGTCACCCAAAAGCACGTAGAGTACCCAAACCAAAACACCCAGCATGGCCGCGGTTTGAAGCGTATCGGTAAAAACGACGGCGCGAATTCCGCCCCGGTGCGTGTACAGCCAAATCAAACCAAGCACACCCACCACCGTGGCGCCAAAGGGTATGCCCAAGGGTTTTGAAACCAAATCGTGCAGAATGGCCGCCACCAAAAAGAGCCGGAGCGAAGAGCCCACCCAGCGTGAGACGACAAAGATCCAGGCTCCGGTTCGGTATGCCGTCAGGCCAAAGCGCTGGTCCAAATACCCGTAAATCGTGGTGGTCGCCGTGCGGTAGTACAGCGGAAGCAGCACAAAGGCCACCACCGCATACCCCACCACGTAGCCCAGCACCATCTGGAGGTAGCTGAACGACGAGGTAGCCACCCATCCAGGCACCGAAACGAAGGTTACGCCGCTCAAGGAAGCGCCAATCATGCCGAAGCTAACCAGCCACCAGGGGCTTTGGCGTCCGGCCGTGAAAAACTGCTGGTTGTCGGTTTTGACGCGCCGGGTTGCCCATTCAGCAACCAACACGAGTAGCGCAAAGTAGGCCGCCAAAACGGCAAGCACGAGGTAGGGTCCATGGATCATGGCCACAAAGATGCCGTATTTTTGGACGATGGAACTACCCTCGGCGGCATTGGAACGCGCGGTAAGCGAATTGGCGCGATTGCCGGGGATCGGACGGCGTTCCGCCCTGCGCTTGGCGCTGCACCTGATTCAGCAGGGCGACGACCGGATGCTTCAGTTGGCCGACGCCATTCACAACCTGGCGGAACAAACCACGCTCTGCAGCCAATGCCACTCGCTCAGCGACACGTCCCTGTGCGCAATCTGCGCCGACTCGCGTCGCGACGCCCGCACGTTGTGCGTGGTCGAGGACGTGCGCGACGTGCTTGCCTTGGAAAACACGCAGGCCTTTCGCGGCCGCTACCACGTTCTGGGCGGCCTCATTTCGCCCATGGACGGCATGGGGCCTGGGGACCTAAGCATAGACCACCTCGTGGCGCGGGTCGCCGAAGAAGGCATCACCGAGGTCCTTTTTGCGTTGAGCACCACCATGGAGGGCGACACCACGGCCTTTTACCTCTACCGCCGCCTGCAGCCACTGGGCGTCAACCTCACGGTCATGGCGCGCGGACTCCCCGTGGGCGACGCCCTGGAGTACGCCGACGAACGCACCCTAAGTCGAGCCGTGGAGCAGCGCGTTCCCTACGAGCAAACCATTAAAGGCTAACTTCACCCGGTGCGCCTTTCGGTCCTCATTGTCAACTACAACGTCAAGGCCTTTCTTGACCAATGCCTGCGTTCGGTGCGGAGCGCTTCGCGCGGACTCGACGTCGAAGTTTTGGTGGTCGACAACGCCTCGACCGACGGCAGCGCCGAATGGATCACCGCGAACTTCCCCGAGGTCCGTTGGATTGCTTCCCCGACCAACTTGGGCTTTGGCCGGGCCAACAACCTCGCCCTGCGCGAGGCCACCGGCGACGTGGTGCTCTACCTGAACCCCGACACCGTCGTGCCCGAAGACAACTTCGCCACGGCCCTCGCCTACCTGGCCGAGCATCCCGAGGTCGGCTCACTGGGCTGCCGCATGATCGACGGCACCGGTGCCTTCTTGCCCGAATCCAAGCGCGGACTCCCCACCCCACGCGTCGCGCTGTACCGCCTGCTCGGTTTGAGCGCCCTGGCGCCCAAAAGTCCTCGGCTTGCCCGCTACTACCTCGGCCACCTTCCCGAGGACCAAAACGCCGAAGTCGACGTGCACTGCGGTGCGTGGATGATGGTCCGCAAGCCAATTTTGGATCAGCTCGGCGCTTTTGACGAAGCGTTTTTTATGTACGGCGAAGACATCGACCTGAGCTACCGCATCCAGCAGGCCGGTTTCGCGAACCACTACCTGGCCTCGGCACCCATCATTCACTACAAGGGCGAATCCACCAAGCACGCGAGCTGGAAGTACGTTCATAGTTTTCACGAAGCCATGGCCATTTTTGCCCGCAAGCACTTCGCCGGCCGCGCCGCTTCGTTCAGCGCCCTCATTCGCTTGGGCATTTACGCCAAAGCGAGCGCAGCCCTGATTCAACGTGTGCTGGTGCTGGTCGTGCCGGCCCTTGTTGAACTCGGATTCGGATTTCTGTTGGCCGAAGCCGTGACCGATTACTGGGAGCGTTCGCACCGCTACGTGGAAGGCGGCGCCTACCCCGTGGCCTACCGCCAATGGGTCCTCCCGGCCTATACCCTGACGTGGTTCGCCGTGTACTATGCTTCGGGCGGAGCGCGCGGAACGCTGCGCCGTTGGGTAAGCAGCGGCCTCCTGGCCACCCTCGCCTTGCTCGTCGGCTACGCCCTTTTGCCCATGGAATGGCGCTTTTCGCGCGCCTTGGTGCTGCTTTCGTCCCTGCTTTTTGCGGCGTCGTCCCTAATGGCTCGAGCTGCCCGCCTGGCGGTACAGTTGGGCAACCGCAGCCTGCTGCGAAGCGGAACCGCGAACCTGGGACGTTCCGGGGACCCCGTGGGGCCCGACGCGAACCCCAGCGACTACGATTTACCCTGGAATGAATCGACGTTTGCGGCCCTGGCAACCTTCCGCCCCGCCCTGATTGCCCTGCATCCGGGTGGTGAATTGCGCTACCGAGACGCCATTAACCTCATGATTGCCCTGCGCGATCAGGGAATCCGATTCCGCATGGTATACCCCGAGTGGTCGCTCGGGAGCGACGACCGACGGAGTGCCTCCGACCTCAGTGTCGCCGAGCTCGACAAGCCCGCGGTCCGTCGGAGCCGCCACCTGTTCCACCTCTCCCTGTGCGCGCTTTTTGTTTTGTTCAGTCCGGTTGCCCTTCTGTTCCCCCAGGGTCGATTTTTACTGAGCAACCTGGGCGACGTGCTGCGCGGAGCGAAGGCTTGGGTCGGCTACACGGGCGACGGGTCCGGACTGAGTCCCATCAAGCCCGGCGTGGTGCCGCACGTTCCGTCGAGTGGCAACCCCGAATGGGACCGGGCCGCGGATCGCCGCTACGCAAACCGTTGGCATGTGGATTTAGACATTTATGCCCTTCTGCGCCGGCCGCCTATGCCGTAAATTTGCCGCACAACCCCACGCGACTATGTTTGAATTAACGATGCCCAAAATGGGCGAATCTGTAGCCGAGGCCACGATCACGCAATGGCTTAAAAACGAAGGCGACGCCATTGCCCTCGACGAATCCGTTCTGACCATTGCCACCGACAAAGTCGACAGCGACATCCCTTCTCCGGTAGCGGGCGTTTTGGTGAAAAAGCTGTTCAACGAGAACGACGTCATTCAAGTGGGTCAGGTTATTGCGCACATTGAAACCGGCACCGCGCAACCCGCTGCCAGCAACCCGCAACCCGCTGCCAGCAACCCGCAACCCGCTGCCAGCAGCCCGCAACCCGAAA
>JACCDW011097195.1_pt1 | contig 19542 bp, 11 predicted proteins | sample 7449781 | NCBI WGS metagenome assembly JACCDW01 (sample SAMN15323449, study PRJNA562643) | freshwater metagenome | isolation source: river surface water | place: USA:Blue River Watershed | collected 2017-08-18
ACCATCTGACCAACTGACCAAAGCGATCATCGGAACAGGCGGAATGGGTCGTGGACACATCCCATATGCAGGCACTAGAGTTGTTGCTTTGTGTGATGTTGACAAGAAAAACCTACAGCTCGGGTTAGACAAAGTAGAGAAAGGCGTCAAAGCATTCTCCGACTACCGTGAGATGATTCAACTCCCTGAAGTTGACATTGTTCATGTTGCCACACCACCCCATTGGCATGGCATTATGGCAGCTGATGCCGCACGTGCGGGAAAAGATGTTTGGTGTGAAAAACCGATGACCCGAACGATTGGAGAAGGCCAAAAATTAAAAGAGGCTATTCAGCAACACGGTCGAATTTTCCGACTGAATACTTGGTTTCGTTTCGAGGGAAATTTCTACGGATTAAATAGTCCGGTGAAACCCATGAAGAAATTAGTCGATTCGGGACTTCTCGGATGGCCTTTGAAGTTTACCGTTAGCAAACACACAGGATTCGATTGGAAATTCTATTGGATTGGTAAAACGGATTTGACTCCGCAGCCGGTTCCACCTGAGCTAGATTACGATGCTTGGCTCGGACCCGCTCCCTATAAACCATATAACGTACATCGGACCCATCAGACCTTCCGAGGATATTGGGATTATGATGGCGGTGCCTTGGGCGATATGGGTCAGCACTACATGGATCCGATTCAATATATGTTAGGTAAAGACAATGAGAGTCCCATTTATGTTGAAGTGGATGCCCCCGTTCAAGACAAAGACGCCGTAGGAATCTTTAATCGCATCACCTATACCTATGCGGATGGATGCCAAATCGTATTAGACGGGGAAGCCAAGGATGAGAAAGTGGCCTACATCGAAGGACCTAAAGGAAAATTGTACCGTAATTTCAAATCAGATATTCCGGATTTAGAACGTAAATTGGCCGAATTTCCAGAGCCTCCAGCCCAACAAATTGATTTTGTTGACTCAGTGAAAAACCGGACTCAATTTGCCTTGAATGAGGAAAATGGACATCGTTCGTGTACGCTCATCAACATGGGTTTAATCGCGATGCGATTGCACCGTAATTTGAAATTTGATCCCATCAAACAAGAATTTGTCGGCGATCCAGAAGCAAATAGTCTAATCCATCAGCCGATGCGTGCACCTTATATCCTCTAAACATCATGAAATACATACTTTTATTATTTGTTAGTTGGCAAGCACTCGCCCAATCCACGCGAGAGCAGCAATTGAATTACCGGTTGCACGGAGCCACAGCTGCATTGAAAGCTGCTGCATTAGCCAGTAAAGGGGTTTACGAGCCGACGCAGGCCACGGAAGCTTTCATTCTTGCGAATGCCAAAAATACAGCTGAATTGAGAGCCTTTTTAAATGCTGATCTTCCTGAAGCGACACAAATTCATCTTATCGGATTAATCGCCAAACAAGATGAACGCATTTTGCTTGAGCAATATGCCAAATCAAAATCCCAGGTAACAGCCTTTATTTTAAAACATTTATTGGCCAAACCGCGTCCAAACTTACCATTCAAAGGATGGGATGCTACACATCAAAAAGCTTTTATAAAAGCAGTAGGAATCTATAAGTCTGCTTGGGCATTGCCTTTGATTCAAAATTCAGCATTCAAAACGGAACAACTCATTTCCCAATTGCAAATTCAAGGCTTACCAGCTATTTGGGATAATTTACAGGGGAAAATTGATGCACAAAAAATTGCTGATTACAGCACAAGCTTAGCGGCAAATGCTTTTGTTAAAGCTAAATTAAGTAGCTACAATCAAGCGAATTTAGCTCAAAAAACAATCCTATTAACCTATGGCAGCGGCCGGCAATGGCCTGAAGTGAAGTCTCTGGTTTGGCTTGCTGTACAATCAAATAATCCAGAACGCGCCGCAGGATTTGAATCTCTAAACAAATGGATAGACCTGCGTGATTTTGATTTAATTGCCGAGAAATTATCCATTGCGCAATTGCCGAATGAAGTAAGGGCTTTGCAAACATGTATGGCTCAACTAGTCAAGCAAGATGCGACGCGAAATGCCAAAATTACAGCCTATGCACTTCAAGCGACGAATAAATCCAATTGGATTCCTTTCGTACAGGAAGTAGCCAATTTAGATTGGTTGTATGCAATCGCAAAATCGAATCAAAACGAAGAGGCATTAAGGTCCTTTGTTCGGATTAACGGGAAGGCGTTTGCGAATGTAGACCAACAGGTTTTGCGCTATCGTAATGCCTTAGATTTAACCCAAAACCTTGATACGCGCGAGCAGATTTATAAGGGATTAACTAAATGTAATTCCTTGGCAGCTATGCGCACGCTTTATTTAGGACTTAAAGAACCGAATGTGAAGCAAATCGCTGTAGATGCATTAGCCGCTCTTTATGTTGCTAATCCCGATTTTCAAGGTCAAATGACAAAAGAATGGGCGCTCGAAAATCTTTGGCAAATTGCGGATGCAACCGTTCGTGATCAAGTCATGAAAAGTAATCCGGGCCGCGGATTTTATTCGATGTACAACGGAACCGATTTACGCGGTTGGAAGGGATTAGTTGATAATCCTGTCAAACGAAGAAAAACCTCCGCTGATACTTTGGCGATGAAGCAAATTAAGGCTGATTCCATCATGCGTAAAGGCTGGTTAGCGCAAGGGGAGGAGCTCCACTTTACTGGTCATGGCGACAATTTATGTTCGGTCAAAGATTACCAAGATTTTGAATTAAGCATCGACTGGAAAATCGAAAAAGATGGCGATGCGGGACTTTATTTACGAGGTTCGCCTCAAGTACAGATTTGGGATATTGCTCGGAAGAATGTAGGAGCCCATGTAGGTTCGGGTGGTTTGTATAACAACCAAATTAATCCGAAAAATCCGTTAATAGTAGCGGATAATCCCGTGGGGGAATGGAATTCGTTTCGTATCACGATGCGTGGAGAACGTGTTACGGTCTATTTGAATGGTGAATTAGTCGTTGACAATGTGATTTTAGAGAACTATTGGGATCGTAAAATCCCCATATTCATCAAGGATGCGATTGAATTGCAAGCCCATGGTAATCACATCGTTTATCGCAATATTTATGTAAAAGATTTGACCCCTCAGCCTACGTACAAGCCTGAAGAAGTCGGCTTTGAATCCTTATTTGATGGCTCCTCTCTATTTAATTGGACTGGAAATACGACAGATTATTTTCCTTTACATGGGGATTTGGTCGTGGATCCGAAACGTGGGGGTCACGGGAATTTATATACCAAAAAGGAATATGGTGATTTTCACATGAAATTTGACTTTCAATTAACACCAGGTGCAAATAACGGCCTTGGCATTCGTACGCCGCTGGAAGGTGACGCGGCTTATGTGGGGATGGAATTGCAGATTTTGGATAATACATCCCCGATCTATGCCAAATTACAACCCTATCAATACCACGGTTCCGTTTATGGAATCATTCCTGCCAAACAAGGATTCTTGAAACCCGTAGGAGAATGGAATGAGCAGGAAGTTATCGCTGAAGGTAATCACATCAAAGTTATTTTAAATGGCGAGGTGATTACAGATGGGGATATCGTTCAGGCGACAAAAGACGGTACTCCAGACCATAAAGAACATCCAGGTTTATTAAACAAATCGGGCCATATTGGGTTCTTAGGACACGGCTCCCCGTTGAAATTTAGAAATCTACGCATTAAAGAAATCATTAAAAAGAAGAAATAGTCATGGCAATTACATTGACGATTAATCGAAAAAAGGTCAGTTTGGATATTGATCCCAACACGCCGCTGCTTTGGGCACTACGCGATCACGTAGGACTTTTGGGTACTAAGTATGGATGTGGCATTGCGCAATGTGGTGCTTGTACCGTTTGGGTAAATGGGGAGGCGACACGTTCATGTGTATTACCGATTTCAGCTGTTGCAAATGCACAGATTACAACGATTGAGGGACTAGATCCCGTTGGTAAACATCCAATCCAAGAGGCTTGGGATGAATTAGATGTGGCCCAATGTGGCTATTGCCAAGCGGGTCAAATCATGACCGCTGCCGCTTTATTAAAGAAAAATCCCCATCCGTCTAAACAAGAAATTGTAGACGGCATGGCCGGAAATATTTGTCGGTGCGGCACCTATCACCGCATCCAAGAAGCCGTTCAATTAGCCTCTAAAAAAGCCAAGAAATGAAAACGACACGTCGGAATTTTATCCAACAAACAGCGCTTTTTACAAGCGTATTTACCTTGGGATTTGATTGGTTCGAATCCAAAGGAGCTGCGATGGCGATTGCGAATGAGCCGGGCCGATTTAATGCTTTTTTGAGCATTGATGCATTAGGAAAAATTCGTTTATATTCCCCCAATCCGGAAATTGGACAAGGCATTAAAACGGCGTTCCCGGTGGTCGTTGCGGAGGAATTGGATGTTGACTGGAAGCAAGTAGAGGTCTTACAGGCAAATTTAGATACGCAAAATTTTGAACGTCAATTAACAGGAGGTTCCGGTGCGTTGAAACATTCTTGGGAGCGTTTGCGCAAGGCAGGGGCAAGTGTGCGCCAAATGATGGTTCAAGCAGCTGCGAATCAGTGGAAGGTGGATGCAAGCACATGCATGACCTCTAAAGGTTTTGTTCTGGGTCCAAAAGGTCAAAAGGCTTCTTATGGATCATTAGCAGCGGAAGCAGCGAAATTGCCTGTTCCTACAACAGTCTCTTTCAAAGACCGCAAGGATTATAAAATAATCGGTACGCGTGTTCGAGGGGTGGATAACCATTCCATTGTAACTGGGAAACCTGTTTTTGGCTTGGATATTCGTAAACCCGGAATGGTATTTGCTCAAATTGTTCGACCACCCTTTGGAGCAAGTTTAAAGTCATTTTCCGCGGAGGATGTTAAGAAAATGCCTGGAATCCTGGATGTCGTTTCCTTTAAAAATAAGGTAGCGATTGTTGGGACGAGTAATTATGAAATTATGCAGGCGCGCCAGCAATTAACCTGTTCTTATGGCTCAGATGCTCCATTGGAAAGCAATGATTCACATCAGGCCTGGTTCGATGCGGGCATGAAATCGGATAAGGCGACACTCCAACGGAAAGATGGAGATTTTGCAAAAGCCATTTCAGAAGCGGCCAAAGTAATTGAAGCAACCTATGAATGTCCTTTCATTTCGCATAGTCCGATGGAGCCGATGAACTTTTTTGCCGACGTAAAACCAGCTTCTGTGTTGTTGGCTGGACCTACCCAGGTTCCTCAATCAGCTCAAAAAGCGGTCGCAACATTACTCGGTATTCCAGAGAATTCGATTCAAGTAGAATTATCCAAAATGGGCGGAGGTTTCGGTCGGCGCCTTAGTAATGACTATGCTTTAGAAGCAGCGGAATTGTCTAATATCATCAAAAAGCCCGTTCTTGTCATGTGGACACGTGAGGATGACATGGGTGGGGGAACTTACCGACCAGCCGTGCGTTACCACTTTAAGGCGGGCATAGATGCCCAAGGAAATTTAACTGCATTTTATTTACGCGGAGTAGGTTTGAATGCGGGAAATTCGACCCGACAAGACAACTTCCCGGTGGGTGCGATTGACAATGTTTTAATCGAGTCGGTGGATCAAAAATCGGCCGTTACGACGGGTCCATGGCGCGCGCCAATAACCAATTTCTTAGGTTTTGCAGAGCAAGCCTTTTTGGATGAGGTAGCAGAAGCAGCGGGAAAAGATCCGATTCAAATGCGCCTGGATTTACTCGCTCGCGTGAAATCAAATCCTGTGGGTAAAATTACCTACGAACCTGATCGCTTTGCAGAGGTGATTCGTCAAGTCGCAGAAAAATCGCAATGGAAGAAGAAGCCGGGGGTGCATCAAGGTTTCAGTGTGTATTATTCGCATTTCTCCTATGTGGCACAAGTCGCTGAAGTTCAAGTGAAAAACGGGAAACCGCAGGTGACGCAAGTGACGGCTGTGACGGATTGTGGAGAAGTAATTAACCTCAGTGGCGCGGAAAATCAGGTGAAGGGAGCAATCATCGACGGGATGGGGCACGCCATGTTTGCCAAACTAACTATTCAGGCGGGTGTCACGAGTCCTACAAATTTTAATGCCTACCGGATGATCCGAGGCAATGAAGTTCCGAAAATTGATGCTTACTTTGTAGATAATGGTATTAGCCCAACGGGCCTAGGGGAGCCGGCACTGCCGCCTACCGGTGGTTCGATTGCGAATGCAATTTATGCCGCGACTAAGAAACGATTCTATAAACAACCTTTTTATTGATGGCCAAACCCAAAGTTCAATATTTAGATAATCTTCGCGTCACGGCGACGATTGCTGTGCTGCTGATTCATTCTGCGGCGAATGTATTGTTGAGCTTTGGGAAAACACCTGAAGATGCTTGGTGGTTTGCGAATCTATATAACGGCGGATTTCGCTATGCGGTGCCTATTTTTGTGATGTTGTCGGGAGCCTTGTTATTGCCTCGCGAAGAGGAAATGGGCTCGTTTTTTAAGAAGAGTTTCCTGCGCATCATCGTTCCTTTTCTTTTTTATAATACGATTTTTGCCATTTTCAATTGGCAAGTCCGACTAGGCGGTCGGCCTGTGGGTCCCGCATGGATTTTTAAACAGTATTTTGTAGGCGCATCTTATCACTTTTGGTATATCTACATGATTGTGGGGGTCTATTTATTTATCCCAATCATTGGTTCCTGGGTCCGACAAGCGAAGGAAAGTCATATTCAATTCTTTCTAGCGATGTGGTTGGTCACCCTCTTGTTTGATAATCCACATTTTCCCGGTTTAAGTTTACCCGTTAAATTGCCCTATTTTACGGGTTATTTAGGCTATTTAGTTTTGGGTTACTATGTAGCCCAACATGCGTTTACGCGCACTTTTGCTTGGATATTATTTATTGTGGGAACGCTCTGGACCATGGAAGGAACCTATTTGCAATCGATCGAAGACGGAAAATTTTACGGCTTGTTGTATGCGAATTTTTCGCCCAGCGTAGTGATGTCCACAGCGGGATTATTCATGTTGTTTAAGGCCTACGAGGTAACAATTCCGGGAACGGTTCGGATTCGAGATTGGATAAGTTTGCATAGTTATGGCATCTATTTGGTCCACATAATTGTATTATTTTATTTGGTCAAAATTAAGATTTATGGGGCTATGTGGCATCCGAGTATTGGGATACCGTTCACTGCATTAATTTGTTTATTGATCTCTGGAGGGATTGTGTGGCTCTTGCGAAGAATACCCTTTGGGAAATACTTCGCGGGTTAGAATAAATTTGTAACTTTAAGTCAAACTAGTTCGACATGATGAAATTTCATACCCTTGTGTTTGTGTTTTGTGCTTCAATTACGGTTGGCTTCGCGCAATCCATCAGTTCGTCCACCATCGCATCAGGTGGAGGGACTCAGCAAATTAATGGAAAATATTATTCGCATGTTATCGGGCAATCCAGCGTGGTCGCAGGAACAAGTGTTCAATCTGGCGTAACGATGCGTCAAGGTTTTAAGCAGCCTAATTTATTAACAAAAAGTATACAAAACTCGGGCTTGAAGATTCAAGTTTCCATTGAAAACCCCATAAGTTTTACTGTTTTTCCTAATCCTTTTAAGGACAAATTGCGTATTTCATTCTCTGCAGAAAGCTCAATGCCTACTTATGTAGCAATTTATGATATTGTGGGTAGTACGATGTGGCAGGCAACTTATCCTGCGAAAATTTCGGAAATTAACTTGACTGAGTTTCAGAATTTCCGACAAGGCAAATACATATTACATGTACTGCAAAAGGGAAAACCTTTCGTGACGGCTATCGTTAAAGAATAACAGCTAGTTGATGATTTTGCCATCTTGCATCTCGATGATGCGGGAAGTTTTGTTGGCAAATTCATTGTCATGTGTAACAATCAAAAGTGTTTGTTGGAATTCCTCCGCTAATTGCTGGAAGGTATGAAAAACAATTTCGCTATTCTTTTTATCCAAGTTTCCTGTTGGTTCGTCTCCCATAATGAGCAGCGGGTCATTAATTAATGCGCGGGCGATGGCTACACGTTGTTTTTGTCCTCCGGATAATTGATTGGGCATTTTTAGTGCTTCCCTTTCAATGCCTAATACTTTAAGTTTTTCATAGGCACGATGTTCAATTTCTTTTTCGCTGTATTTACCTAATTTAAGTCCAGGTAACATGACATTTTTGAGGACATTGAATTCGTTGAGTAGATAGTGAAATTGGAATACAAAGCCGATTTTTTCATTTCGTACGCGCGATAATTCCTTTTCTGTTTTGCCCACCATCGGAATGGAATCGATGAATAATTCCCCTTCATAATCCGTATCCATAGTGGAAAGAATATAAAGTAGGGTCGATTTACCACAACCAGACTTCCCGATGACCGAGACAAATTCACTTTGTGTGAGGCTGAAATTTATATCATCCAATACTTTGACAGTCAAGGGATCATGAAAGTATTTCGTGATATGTTTTGCCTTTAAAACTTCTTTATGAATGTGTGTCATGCTATTTTCCTCGGATGATGATGACAGGGTCTATGTTACTTGCTTTTCTAGATGGAAAATACCCCGCAAAATAGGTTGTAACGATTGAAAATGCGGAGGCAATGATATAATAAATGGGGTTGTAGTTGATCGGGAATGTTTTAATCGTCGGTAGTGATTCCGTATTAAAGGGGATTTGATCGATGATGTTTGATATTCCAAAACCTGCGAGTAAACCTACTGCTCCCCCAAAAATACCGATGCTTAATGCGATTAAGATGAAAATCAAATTGACATCATTGCCTGAAAAACCGATGGCCTTCATGATTGCGATGGAATCCATTTTTTCGTAAATCATCATGTTCAGAATGTTGTAGATTCCGAAGCCCGCAACAACGAGCAGGGTAATGCCTACGGCATAGGAAATGATACTTCGAATAGAACTTCCCGTTTCGAATTGTGCGTTTGCTTGTTGGATATCAATCGCATCCGTTTCATAATAACGCTGGTATTCAACGGCCATCTCGGGTGCTTGTGTGACATCTTTTAATTTAACTTGAATGTCCGTAATGTAGTTAGATGAAACTCCTAGTATTTTTTGGGTCGTTTCAATGGAGCAATAACTTTGAACCCGATCTAGGTCTTGTAAGCCGGATTGAAAAAAGCCAACGACTTTTAGCTGAACTCGTTCGCCTTTGCTCGTCGTAATCTGTACGATATCACCTACATGTGAAGCCATTTTGTCGGCAATACCTTTTCCTAAAATGATACTATTGGGGATGTTTTTTAAATCACGGAAATTTCCTGCTGTGATATAATCGGAAAACATAAATAAGCGGTTCTCCTCGTCGGGATGGATGCCATTGATATTTCCGGTCAAATCCACACTCCCAACATTATAAAATACTTGCGCATTTATTTTAGGTGCAACACCGAGTACCCTAGGGTCTCGTTTGATGGCCGACATAATTTGTGCACTGTTGTAAATTTCAAGACGCTGTTTTTTGGGTTTTACAGACTGAATGAAATTTTTTGTTTGCGGGGATAGGAGATCGACGGGTTGGATTTTTGACACATTTATATCATGGTAAAGGCGAATATGTGCGGTTCTATTCATGATCAAACCATCCAATAAATCATTTAAGCCATTCATGAATCCAAGCAAAGTGACAAACATCGTGATGCTAAAAGTTACCCCAGCAGCGGCAACCAATGTTTGTTTCCATCTTGCGAGTAGCAAAGAAATTGAAACCTGTATGATTAGTTTGAGATTCATTATTCTGGCTTAATCACATGCTCTTGAGCGCTCAATCCACTTATAATTTCGACTTTTTGGAAATCAGTCAACCCTAATTTAACAACGCGTTTACTTCCGTCTACTAAGGTTACGATCGAGTCGTTTTTCAAGTAGTTACGAGGAAGGATAAGTACATTGTTCTTTGTCTGAAGTATTATATTAGCTTCAAATGTGACATTTGGATAGAGTTTTTCCGGAGCTTTTATCATTTTTGCTTCAATCAAGAATGTTTTATTTCGCTCATTCATAATGGAGGCAATCTTATTAACTTCCGCTTCAAAATATTGATTTTTATAGGCGTCAAACGTTATGGCTACTTTTTGTCCGAGTTTAACTTTGAAAATATCATGCTCATCCACCTGCATTTCAAGCTTATAATTTTGGGCTTTTCCCAATGTTGCAATGGGTGTTTGTGGGCCTACGAGTTCTCCTTTTTCCTTGAGTAGATTAAACACAATGCCTTCTACTTTACTTTTTAGGATGAAATCATCGTGCTGCTTAGCTGAAATTTGTACGTTCTTTTTCGTCTGCGCAGCACTGAAGTTGATTTGCCTTTTTAAATCTTTGTAACGTTGATTGGCAGAAAGATAATTCGCTTTTGAACTTTGATAATTCAATTCTTTTTGTTCGAATTCTACACGCGTTCCTACTTGCTGAGCCCATAAGGTTTTTTGTCTGGCAAATAAGCTTGAATCCAATTTTAATTTGGCTTTTGCGGTTTGAACTATGGCTTCAGCCTCCAACAGTTTGCCCTGGTTATTCGCAACATCATTGTAGTTGGCCGCTAACTCTGCGTTCTCCAAATTGAATTTTTGCGTATCATTCGATATACGTAATAGGGGGGTGCCAATTTTGACTTCTTGGCCCTCATGCACATATATTTCTTCGATGATCCCACTAACTGATACGAAGGCTTCATATTGATCGACCGACTTAATCGTTCCGGATGCATAGATTGACTCGGTGATATCGCCGGTTGTCGGGGTAATGCTTTCTTCTTTCTTTGAACAAGCAAAAATACCTAGTCCGACAAAAATGAGTAATGCGGTTACTTTCATCTTGCTAATTTAAGCTATTCGATCCATAGAAAAAACGATATTAGTCACGAATACATCGGACACTGAATCCCGCATCTTTGTCATTGGTTGAAGTTGTTGATGTGCCGCTTAAGGTTGGAATGACATAAGCCCTCGCATGTGTCGTTGAATAGGATGTATTTGACCAATAATGAACCGTTGACCCTCGTTCAACTAAGCTTCCAGATAGGTTTAGATATCCCGCTGCGTGCATGGCCAAGTCGGAGGCAAATAAGTTAGTTAGATTTCGCGCAGCTAATTCTACCGCCTGCCACTCGGCATACGTTGGCATTCGCCAGCCCGTTCCTAATTCGATGGTACATGGGTCTTGTGCCGTTGACCAGTCGTTATTCACCAGCGCTTGGCTTGGCCACGAAGTGGAAGGAGTTCGCGAAGTGGTGTATCGATATCCAATTTTACTTCCAAATTGCCAATACCAACCAGCAGAGGCTTCTGTATTATCCGTTGCACTTACTGGAGGATTGGTTGAGCCTAAGTTTTGTAAAAGCCAACATTTATTGGTTCCTGTAATCGTTGAATAGGCAAGATTATAGGTAACTGTTTTCGCAACAGGCGCCACTCCTCGACTTGTAATATGGCTCACAATCATATTCGTACAGGGTGGCAATATGTTGATTTTTCCAGTACGTTCAACTCCATCTAAGGTCATTTGCTTTCCTGCTTTATTGATAAATTCTGAGCGTGTTGTCGACATCCGACCTTCGGAAGTAATGGATTGCCCCAAACATGCTGTGCTAAAAAAAATCAATAGCCCTAAGTAAAATCTAATATTCATAATCAAATTGGATTCTGTCACCTGCAATTAATGTAAATGCGCTATTGTTTGCAGGGATATAGGTGATTGTCCTTGTACTTAGTGAATAGGCATTTTTGTCAATTCTCACACCGTTGATAAACATTTGTACCTTACTATTTGCAACAGGGGTTTGGGTTAAGGTAAAACTTGTTTGTCCAACAGTTGCTGTAAATTGATCACTTTCATCCGTATCTGGTGCAGAAACCGTCCATGATGAACCAACCACTTTTAATACATATCCCGTGGTACTTGGGCTTAAAGTGGTCACTGCATTTGTTCCATTTCCTAGGATTAGTGCCCCACTTGCCAAAGTCGTTTGGCCCGTTCCTCCTTGATCCACACCAACAAAGCCAGAAGAGCTGAGGTTTTTTGATGCATCCGAGAAAACAATTTTTGAGGCAGTTAAACTTGAATTTGTCACGTTGCCTGTTACCGTTAAATTTCCTCCAACACTCCCATTTCCAGCACTGATGACGCTTGCGAAAGTTTTAGCCCCAGCGAATGTCTGGGTTCCAGTCGTGACAATACCAGGATTCGTTGCATCGGCTGGGCTTAGGTTAATGACATTATTCGTAACGGTTAATCCATTTGCTGTGCTACTTCCTACGGCTCCCGCTGAAACGGCTGTTGGCACAATCGTTGCCCACGCTGTTCCATTCCATGTCAAAACCTGTCCACTGGAAGTAGGGACAATGGCGGAAAGCGCACTCGTACCATTACCAATTACAACGCCATTGGAAGGGATACTCGTTAGGCCAGTTCCTCCTTGGTCCACCCCAACAGTACCCGTTGAGCTTAGAATTTTTGATGCATCTGAGAAAACAACTTTCGAGGCGGTTAAGCTTGAATTTGTCAAGTTGCCAGTCACCGCCAAAGTTCCGCCAACACTGCTGTTGCCTGTACTAGCCACACTTGCAAAGGTTTTGGCGCCAGCGAAAGTCTGAACCCCAGTGGTCATAATACCGGAATTTGTAGCGTCAGCAGGACTTAAACTAATTTCTCCTCCTGCCGTTATTGTTAAACCTTTGGAAGTGGAACTCGTATTTACATTACCTAAGGTGACAGTTGGGGACGCATTTTCCACACTCCAAGCACCCAAACGGGAAACTAATATTTGTCCGTCTGTGCCTGGATTTATGGAGCTTAGCGGGGAGATTCCTGCTCCTACAATTAAACCGCCACTCGTAAAGGTTGAAGCACCTGTTCCTCCTTGTGAAACGCTGACATTTCCCGTAGAACTTAGGTTTTTGGAGGCATCTGTGAAAACCACTTTAGAAGCTGTCAATGTTGCATTAGACATCGTACCCGAAACACTAAGATTTCCTGAGCTAATGATACTTGCAAACGTTTTTGCCCCCGCGAAGGTTTGAGCACCTGTTGTGATAATACCTGGATAAGTTGCATCAGCAGGACTTAGACTTATAACGTTGTTTGTAATGCTTATTCCATTTGCCGTGCTGCTTCCTACTATTCCTGTAGAAACCGCAGTAGGAACTGTTGCCGACCAAGCTGTTCCATTCCAGCTAAGAACTTGTCCACCAGTGGTGGGTATAATGGTGTTGATTGAACCTGTCCCATTTCCGATCATTACTCCATTGGAAGGGATGCTCGAAAGCCCTGTTCCACCCAAATTTACTGCTAAGCTGCTGGTAGAAACCTGTAGATTGTTTGCATCTGTTATGACTATTTGACTTGGATTTGTGCCTGTCGTTTTCAATCCTGTAAATGAACCAGTGTTGGGGCCAGTTGAGCCTATTGGGGTGTTTTGTAAACTTCCAGCTTGTAAGGCCCCTGCTGTATTAATCCGCGTGATATTAGCATTTCCTAATTGTATTGAATTGTCTAAGGTAACGATAGCTCCAGCTCCAATAGCAATTGTATTAGTAAGGTTTCCACTGCCAACTCCGGCACCCTGACCGATGGCTGTATTGCCAATCCCCGTTGTATTTAAGCTTAAAGCACCAGCTCCAATTCCCGTATTATTTGTTCCGCTCGTATTGGCTGTTAGACTTTGGTAACCCACCGCCGTATTATTAGATCCGCTTGTGTTGCTCGCAAATGCGCTTTTCCCAATTAAAGTATTTGCCTCGAGTCCTCCACCGCCATTTCCAATCAAAAGGTGATTGATTTGAAGGTCTTGTACAAGGGTTTTTGCTCCCGCAATTGACTGTGTTCCCGTTGTTACGATCCCTGGATTGCTCGCATCAGCTGGACTTAATTTCAACTCGCCTCCTAGCAAAGTCAAGCCATTCGCCGATCCGCTTGAATTAACGCTCCCCACGGTATTAGCAATACCAAGGCTCGATATTGCGTTTGCAGACCAGCTGCTCCCATTCGAGCTTAATACATAACCCGTACTTCCCGGAGCGATGAAACCTAAACTTGTTCCTCCCACGAGTAACGCATTCGATGTTAAACTTGAAACCCCAGTTCCACCGTTTGCAATAGGCAGGATGTTGCTAACTTTTGTACTTAAATCGATGCTGCCGGCCAGCATCGCATTTGTAACTTTCGTATTTCCTATCGTTGTTACACCGGTATTGTTCATCGTTACATCACCAGAAAGGTTTCGTTCAACTGCCGCATTGCTCCCATTTCCTATGAGCACCTTTCCGTCATTCAAAATAGTTCCGGCTAATGAAGTATTCGAAAAACTAATTTCAGTTACATTCGTGATTCTTCCTTTTGCATCTACTGTAACTTGAGGAATTAACGCATTACTACCATATCGGCCTGCGGTTACGGCTGTATTTCCCAGCGTTGTAACGATATTTCCAGTGCCCGTTCCAGTGAGATCGCCAGTTAATGTTATCGTTTGATCCCCGGTGTTTGTGCCGGCTATGCTGGCATCATTTGTCAACGTTAATGTCTTAGAGGTAATTCCTCCCGCTATGCTAAATCCACTTAATCCACTCGTTAATTGCAAGCCATTCACACTTTTGTTGGTCAGTGATTCGGCCCCCGCAAGCGTTGCCAATGTGCCACTCGAGGGAAGTGTTACATCGGTTGCTGCATTTGTATTGATGACCAAGGTATTTGCTCCACTCGTTGTCAAATTACCTCCTAAGCTGATTGTCTTCCCGGAATTATTCACCCCAGTTCCTCCCTTCGCACCCGAAATTGTCCCCGTTATTTTGTCATCTGAAACGGATCCCGAGGCTAATTTGGCCGAATTGATGGCTCCATTGGATATGATGGGATTGTTTGCTGTCGAACTTGGACCTGCTAAATCGCCGCCTAATCTAATTTTACCCAAAACCACATTGGTCGCATCTTGTGTTGTTCCAGCAACGATTTGTAAATCAACATAGGCTTTATTGGCCGCGTCTGTTGAAGCGGATGGAGCATTTGTGAGTTGAATTTTTGTTCCTGTTGGGAAAATTAAATTTCCCGACATCGTTGAGCCGGCTAATTTGACAAATTGAGCATCCAAGGCAGCCTGGCTAGTCGTAATTTCATTCCAAAGAGTACCATCGTAAATAAATGCCCGTCCATTATTTGCTGCGGTTGCATCGCCCGAAACGATATAGACATCACTGTTAATGGGACTAGAAATGACAGGGCTGAAATTGCCCCCATTATATATGCCAGTATAGGTCGTCCCAAATCGCAATGCAATGTTTCCATTGGTATCCGGCAAATACCCATTGACCCGCTGAACGGCTCCGCTCACATCGCCCACGGGAATGGAAGATACCGTTGAAAATGGATTTCCTGCTTTCACATAACCTGAGCTTAGACTTGCCGTACCTAAGCCTCCATTGGCAGTTGCTAATATGGCATTTCCCCCAATGCTTCCATTCAAAGAAACATTACTCAAGGATGCAGCTGTTGCACGAACCACACTGCCAGAGCCGATCGTGGAAATCTCGGAAGGGGTGGCAGCACTTGCTCCAAAATTTCCAATTAATTTATCTGGATTGATAGTCTGAAAATTGGCCAAGGAGATTGCTTGATTTGCCAACTTCCCTTCAACATAGGTTTTGACGGCATGCTGGGTCGGGAATTCAATGGAACTGTTCGCGTCAATACTTCCATCGGATTTGTTTGCGGTGTTTTCTTTTAAATTTAATGCCGTTTGCGTTGCGGATCCTACGCTTCCTCCTGTAGTGGCATCTACATAGACTTTTACTGCTTTCTGGCTCGGATACAACTGGTCGCTTGGACTCACATTACCTAAGTCGGTGGCGATGGATTTATTTGCAATTATTTCAGCACCAGTCACATCAGCCACCGGAATACTGCTGCTACTTGTCATGGCAGATGTCCCATTCCCTTTGATATATCCACTTAAGGTAGCCGCAGCCCCCGTTCCGCCATGCGTGGCATTGATAACGCCAGTCACATTAACTGAATTTCCAGGAATGTTCCCCGAAACTTTACTGCCATCTATGCCAACAATCTTGGCGTTCGAAACGGCCAAATCTGCAATTTTTCCCGTGGTTATGCTACTTTCCGTAATGACGGGTGCAGCAGCCGTTGTTCCTGTTCCAGCCAAATCACCACCTAGCTTGATTTTACCTAATGCGGAAGTTGTCGCATCGGGAATACTTCCTTGGGCAATTTGATTGTCCACATAATTTTTGACGGCAGATACACTGGGATACTTGCTATTCGATGGGGCATCTGTAGCTATATCGGTGCTTTTGTTTGAACTAAGTTCCGCTCCACTTACATCTGCAACAGGGATTGAGCTTAAAGCTTGCATGGCGGCGGTGCCAAAACCTTTTATATATCCGGTGAGTGTGCCTGCAACGCCCGTTCCCCCATGTGTGGTGGCTACTGTTCCCGTTACATTCGACGCTTCTCCTGTGATGTTTCCAGTCACCTTGCTTCCTGATACGCTTGAAATTTTCACATCTGTTATGGCCGCATCAAGCACTTTATTGGTACTTATCGCATTGTCACGTATGATGGGGTCATCGGCAGTACTTGTTCCCGCTGCCAAATCACCCCCTAAGCGAATTTTCCCTTTTACGGTTAAGCTCGCATCCGAAATCGTAGCTGAACTTATTTGATTGTCCACATAAGTTTTAACCGCATTTTGCGTCGGGTAAAAGGTATTGCTTGTTCCTAAGGTTGTCGCGCTTGACTTGTTTGACAGGTCCTCTTTGCTTGAATAATTGATGGAGGCCGAATTTAATTCTTGTTGAACAAATGAAGTCGTTGCCAATTGATCTGTATTGCTTCCTGTTCCTTGTTTAACCCCAACGGTTCCTGTGGGTAGGGAAGGGGTTCCTGAAAATACAGGTGAAATTTTGTCTGCTTTCGCATTTAAATCGGCCGACAATGCAATGCCTTGAGTTGCTTGATCCACATAGGTTTTTACCGCTCGGACACTCGGATATTTGCTGTCGGAGGTGGGGTCGTTTGCTATATTGACCAACTTGTTTGCAAGATTTTCCTTTAGCGCTAAACCAGGGACAGTTGGGCTGTTAGCCGTTCCAGCAAGATCTCCAGCTAATTGAATTTTTCCAGAGGCCAATGTCGTTGCGTCAGGTGTACCCGAAATAGCTACTGCCGAAACGACTTGATCGACATAGGTTTTGACGGCTCTTTGGCTTGGATATAATTGATTGCTCGGATTTGAATTGCCCAAATCGCTCGCCACAGATTTATTCGCTAAGGATTCATAGGATGATCCCAAGTCGTTAATCTGGCTCGTGAGGGTTGTTTGATTTTGATTGATCTGATTCCCCTGCTGATCTATTCGGGTATTCAAATTTTGTGTGACCAGCACCGTCTCATTTAATTTCTTGACTTGTGTTTCGATCAGCGATTCTAAACTGAGTTGCTGGTCTTTGACCAAATTAATCGCGTTTAAATTGGCCAACTGGTTTTCTTGGATTGTTTTCTCTAAGGGTTTTAAGTCATTGGAGATTAAATAGCCTGCATCATTTGTAAAATGCGAAACATCTTTCGGAGCATTGTTGATATTTTTATATTCTACGGCATCCGCATAGAGTGCGTAAGGGCTATATAATAAGGTTTGATTGCTTACTTCGATGTAATTAGCCAGATTCTCTGTTTTGACAGCCACGACAAGAACCTTGTTTTGGCCACTCCAAACCAATTGGTCAAAATTTACACCCAATGATTTTTTCCCTTTCCCGATGGTCAGATTTATCAAGCCAAAAGCATCCGTTTGGGTTTCATGTACTTCTTCAAAATCAATCGTATTGTTCGACTTTAAGGTAAAGCGAATCGTGATTTTAGCATTTTGAAGGGCCTGTCCTTGAATAAAAGTGCCTGGAATCTGATAGGGACTTGGATCCTGAATAACGGCCTGAAATTGGATCCCTTTGGTTTGGGCTAAACCAATGAATGCCAAATGAAAGAGCAACAATAACAGTATATGTCTTTTCATGGCGTTTAATTTTTTAGTGGTTGAATGATAATTCCAAAAACAAAACTGCTTGGATTTATGGATAAGGTAGTCCCTTGAGATTGCATGGCAGTAAGGCTGCTTACCTGCCGATATGCAATGGATAGCCATAATTGATCGCTTATGACTTGCTGGAGGCCAATCTGAAATCCCCCAAAACCTTGGATTCCGTTGAATTGTTTGTCATTCCTTAAATCCATAAATCGATTATTCACCCACTGGTTACCATGAAGGAGTTGGCTTAGCTGCAATAATGCATTTGCCTGAACACTGAATCCCTTGTACAGCTTCTGAGTCAATTGAATGGAGGGGCCGATGCCGATGTAATCTGTTTGGTAACTGTAAGCCATGTTGACGGCATCACCTACCGCATTGTATTGATTGATGTTTAATTCGATTCCCCATTTGATTTTACCAAGTAGCTTGGCAAGCTTGGGATTTTGGTTGAAATAAATAACCTTAGGGCTCGACTTTAATAGGAGGGCTGCCGTATCTACCAATTTTCGTTGGTATTGCATGGCATATAAATTGCCCGATCCAGCTTTGATGCCTGACAGGCTAGCACCCGTACTAGTTACGAAATCAAAAGAAGTGAGATTTACCCCTGCCTGAAAGGTCCATTGTTGGGCAAAAGATATGGCAGGAATGAATAGAAAAAACAGCCAAACAGCAATTTTTCCCTTCATCGCTCGGGCGATTAGGTGTGCAAACATGTATTATTAGAACTAGATTATGTCGTAAAGTAATAAAATCATTTGGAAATAAATATCAGAAAACTGATTATCTATTGTTAATTGAAATTGCAATACCTTATTTTGGTAAAAAGTATCAAGAATGAAAATTACACAGGTTTCAGATTATCAAGCATTAAGTGCTTTGGCTGCCCAGCTAATCATAGGAGAGGTAAAAGCAAAACCAGATTTACTTTTCTGTGCTGCCACAGGAGGATCACCTACGGGTATGTATGCGGAAATGGCCAAGGAAAAGGATGTTTTCAAACAAATGCGCGTGATTAAAATGGACGAATGGGGCATCATCCCATCTATTCACCCAGATTCATGTGAGTCTTACCTTCAAAAACATTTGTTGGGGCCCATGGAAATTCCTTCCAAGCGCTATGTGAGTTTTGACCCTAATTCAGCCGAGCCTGAAAATGAAATCCAACGCATTGAATCTTATATTCAAGCCAACAGTCCGATGGATATCTGTATCCTCGGTTTAGGGAAGAACGGACACATTGCATTCAATGAACCCGCACCCTATTTGCAAGCGGGTTTTCATAAAGCCACATTAGCGGCCTCAACAATCCAACATGATCCTGCACTTTCACAAGGTGCTGAACCAGCTTTTGGTTGGTGTGTAGGGATGCAAGGGATTTTGCAATCAAAAAAAATCATTTTCTTGGTGACGGGGAAAGGAAAGGAAGCGGCTTTAAAACAAATTATGACCCAACAAATTAGTACGGATTGTCCGGC
>JACCDW010446316.1_pt1 | contig 19530 bp, 12 predicted proteins | sample 7449781 | NCBI WGS metagenome assembly JACCDW01 (sample SAMN15323449, study PRJNA562643) | freshwater metagenome | isolation source: river surface water | place: USA:Blue River Watershed | collected 2017-08-18
AGTTTACAAAATGACACCATCGCCCAACACGCCAACCTTGACAGATCTGGCGTCTAACTTGCAAGCGCAACTGCGTGCACAAGATGGGTCAAACGATTTGAGTGTTACGGTCTCGGGCGGCACTAATTTGTCTATTCAGTCTTTGACATCGACCCGCGTCATCACCGCCCCCTCGCTGAACAACGCCACCACGATTAACCTAGACAGTGGTGCCTCCATTGGTGCCTCAACCGGCGCTAGCATCACTGGTGCATCCTTCGGTACCTCACCCAGCACAAGCGACTTCAGTGGTTTCAGCGTGACGATTGGCGGTACGGTCAGAAGCATTGTGCCTAACCCCGCCTCGCCTACCATGGAATCTTTGGCGGCCAATATTCAAAGCCAACTCCGAACGCTCGATGGCAACACCGATATCAGCGTGAGCTACAACGGCAATGCCTTGACAGTGACGTCTGCCTCGAACAAAGCCATCACTGCCGCAGCACTGACCAAAAAAACCTACCCTGATACACCAGCTGGTTTGGTAGACGCAATCAACTCCGCCAACCGTGGCTATAAGGCTCAGTTGGTCAACGATGGTTCAAGCACGACACCCTTCAAAGTGGTTCTGAAAGGAGCCAACGGCTCCTCAGAAGGTTTTGAGTTGGTAAGCACCAGCGCGACCAACCTTGGCTTTGCCGTGCCGGCAGGTTTTGAAGCCAGCGATGCCGTCTTGAATGTGGACGGCGTGAACTACACACGTAAGACCAACACCATCACAGACGTGGTAAATGGCCTCACCCTTGACCTCAAGGCCCCCACCAATGGTGCAGCCAGTATTGTGGTGAACAAAGACACCTCGGCCATCAAAACCAAACTCACTGCATTGGTGACTGCTTACAACGATTTCAATGACATCGTTAACCAAACCACCGACCCTAAATCCACTCTGGAAACATATGGGGCCACGCTGGTGGGCGACAGCACAGTTCGAATGGTGCGCCAACAAATGCGCAGCATTATTTTGGGCGTCTCTAGCACCCCCGGCACGGGCGTGCGCACCATGAGCGATCTGGGGTTCTCACTTGATCAAAAAGGCGTGATGAGTTTGGATGCTGCCAAGCTCGACAAAGTGTTAGCCAGCAACTACGACGACGTGACCAAAATGTTCACTGGGGGGTTCAACAACCTCAGCACCTACAGCAATTTACCAGCGGGTATTGCGGGAGACGCCGTTAAGAAGTTGACCAACTTGCTCGCGGCGTCAGGTCCGCTCATGACCAAGAGCGAGAACGCCAATACTGAAAATACAAAGTACCAAGCGCAACTGGCCAAACTGCAAACGCGCATGGACAGTTTGCTCAGCCGCTATCAAAAGCAATTTGCCGCCATGGAGAGTTTGGTCGGCAGTGTGAACAGTCAAAAGACAAGCCTTAAATCAACTTTTGAAGCCATGATGTCGGCCTATACCAATAAGTAAATCACGTAGCTAGACTCTAAAAAGAATACTTTAAACGTATTAAAAAGTCTAAAAGCATAACGCTAAAGAACTTTTAGCCAGTGCCGATTCACTTGAGCAGAAATTTTATTTTTTCTGCTCAAGTTCTCGCCGTTCGTGCCGATATGAAGAGAGTCAGGACCTCTATGGTCCATCCACTGCTCGTCAGGAGGCCGTTATGGTTTCTCAAATTCAATCTAGAAATTCCCCACAGCCCTCGGCTGTCGATTTGGCGCGTCCGGCGCATGCTCAACCTGTTGCGGCGCCCGTAGAAACAAGTGCCCAAAAGGTCGAAGTCAAGCTCAGCCAAGAACAGGTGAAACAAAACCTAGAAGTGGCAATCAACCGACTGAACGAGCAAATGCGCGATGGTGGACGCAACGTCAACTTTTCGATGGACAAAGAACTCGGTCGCTTCGTGGTTCGGGTCACCAAGCAAGACACTGGCGAAGTGATTCGTCAAATTCCCAATGAGGCTGTGCTGAAAGCTGGACACACCGTTGAAGCCCTGCGCGGCATGCTGCACAACCAAGTTGTATAAAAAATTAAAGTTTTGTTTTTCTAAGACGATTCTTACGCTGTGGGGGATTTGAAGGGTTCAAATTCTCAAATGTAAATGGACTTTAAAGGAGTAACACCATGTCCGTCATTAACACCAATTTGAATGCTCTGATCTCTCAAGAATCAGGTCGCGCAGCCAACTTGAAGCTGTCGCAATCGATGGAGCGTTTGTCGACTGGTACGCGCATCAACTCTGCCAAGGACGACGCGGCAGGTTTGGCTATTTCTAACCGCATGACTTCACAAGTGCGTGGTATTTCAATGGCCGTTCGCAACGCCAACGATGCCATCTCTATGACCCAAACCGCTGAAGGCGCTTACGGTCAAGTCAACAACATCTTGCAGCGCATGCGTGAACTGGCCGTTCAATCTGCCAGCGGCACTGTCACCAACTCTGACCGCTCTTCTTTGCAGTTGGAAGTGAGCCAACTCAAGCAAGAGATCGATCACATCGCCAAGACAACCAACTTCAACAACATCAACTTGTTGGACGGTTCTGCCAGTAAAGTGGTGATTCAAACTGGTGCTAACCAAGTTGACAAGATTGATATGGATTTTGCTTCAGTCAAGACCAATCACATTGGTTCTGATGTGCAGCCTTCGTTGACATCTTATGGTGGTTCATTAGTGGCAACTTTGGGCGCACTGAATGACAATGATTTGACCATCAATGGTGTTTCAATTGGTGCAACATTAAATGAAGATGATGGTGTATCTACAGCATCACAGTCAGCAAGCGCGATCGCTAAAGTGGCGGCAATTAACCGTAAATCTGATCAAACTGGTGTGATGGCAAGTGTTGCTGGAACAGTTGTATCGGGTTCTGCAATGACTGGTGCTTCAAGTTCCGGAACGATCACAATTAACGGCTACGCAACTGCTTCGATCACAACAACCACTGATACAGCTTTGTCGCGCAAACTGGTTACAGACGCAATCAATGCTATTTCTAAAGCTACTGGTGTGAAAGCAATTGATACTGGTAGTGATAATAACGGCGTACAACTGGTTGCTGAAGATGGTAGAAACATTGCTTTGGACGCATCCGCATTCTCTGCAGCTGGAACAACCGGATTGTCGACTGTCACTGCTTCGACTTATGTGGGAAGTTTCAACTTATTTTCGAAAGATGGCACTTCACCAATCACAATTGGAAGCAAAGAGGGAAATACTCAAACAGCTGGTGTAGAAAAAGCTGGATTGCGCATGGGTACATATGAAGCCGGTGTTGCTTCTACAGTAACGCGTGTTCGTGCTATGCCAGACACCGGAAATCAGTCTCTGTCGAGCGCTGGAACTGGTACTCTGAGCGGCCATACGCTGGTTCTTAATGGAGTAGCAATTGGGGCAGCTGTTGCATCTGATGACACTGCTTCATTTCAAACAGGTGATACCACTACCAACAGCCAACGCTCGGCAAGTGCTATTGCGATTGCAGCTGCTATCAATAAGCAAACTGACCGAACTGGTGTGCGTGCTGAAGCACAAGAAAACGTTCTCCGTGGTGCATCATTTACAGCATTAGCAACCACTGCAAAAATTACACTGAACGGTGTTGCGATTTCTACTGATACAAGTGATTTGGCTAATATCATTGATGCATTCAATGAGAAAAGCGGTCAAACTGGTGTTAAAGCATCTCGATACGGTGATGCCTTGCAATTGACTGCAGCTGATGGCCGTAATATCAGTATCGGAGCTTCATTAGCATCCAACGCGAACCTTGGATTGGGTAGTGTAACAATTGGTGCAGAGGCTGCAGCGTCTGCAACGACCTATTACTCTACTGTAAAGTTGAGTTCAGATACCGCGTTTACAGTTGACGCTGGCTTCGAAGGAACAACCAACTTCGAAAAACTTGGTTTCCGTAAAGGCACCTTCGGTGGCGCCAAAGGCGACAAGATTGCTGAAGTGGACATCTCTACCGCAGCAGGTGCCAACGATGCCATACGTGCCATTGACTCTGCGATCAACCAGGTGTCTGCGGCGCAGGCGAAGTCCGGTGCGTTGAACAACCGACTCGACACGATTGTCAACAATCTGTCAGAAGGCTTGCAAAACATGTCGGCATCACGTAGCCGTATCTTGGATACTGATTACGCGTCTGAAACCACAGCGTTGGCTCGTTCGCAGATCATTTCGCAAGCTGCTACTGCTATGTTGGCTCAAGCTAACCAAGCACCTCAATCTGTGCTGGCCTTGTTGAAATAATCAGGCTTCACGCTCAGAGAAAGGCCGGGGAATTCCCCGGCCTTTTTTCTTGTCTAACAACTGCTTTTTTAGGTGACTTCATTAGGTAGTAAAGTCTGTTTTTCCCGAGCCGCAACCAAATTTATGCCCATTCGCTTTTCTACGCAACAAAAAATGACATTGCACACAGGCGATGAATCAGAAGCCGCCTTTTTGCTTGCGCCCGTTTTACAAGACCCCAACATCACGCTGCCAGAAATGGGTGAGCTGGCATTGCAGTTTTTTCAATTTTCCCGATACCAACTTGCTGCAATGGTGTTCGCCAAATGGATCGAACGAGAGCCTAACAATCCCGAGCCTTGGGCCAACCTGGGCTACTCCTTGCTCAAACAAAACAAACCAAACGACGCCCTAGAGCTGACCCAGCATGCGCTGTCACTCGATTCAAATTATTTCCCTGCTCAGTCGAACTTATGCGATATTTTTCAGCAGCTTGGCCAGTTTGACGAGCAATTGGCAGTTGCACAAGCATGTGTTGAACAGCACATCAAATCTTGTGTGGCGCACAATAATTTAGGTACTGCGCTTTGGTACAACGGCAAAGTGAGTGAGGCCAAACAAGCTTTTCAAAATAGTTTCAAACTTGACCCGCAGTATTTCGAAGCAAGGCTTAATCTGGGAAAGTTGCTGTCAGATGAAGGTGAACATGACGAGGCAACCGCAGAATTTGAGAGCTTGCTCAAACACCATGGGCTGAATCAAGCCACACAAGAAGTATTAGAGTTTTACCTTGCCTTTGAATATTTAAATGCAGGCAAGCTTCAAACAGGGTGGCAACTTTATGAGCGAGGTTTTTCGCCACACGTTCCAACCATGCTGGCGCGCAATCCAGTACGCACTTTTCATGTGCCAAGGTGGCAGGGCCAAGCATTAAAAGCGAACGAGCAATTGCTCATATGGCGTGAACAGGGTATTGGCGATGAGCTGCGTTTTTTAGCGCTGCTGCAGTTGTTGAAAGTTCCGCAATCACAATGGGTGATTGAAACAGACCCACGGTTAATCGATGTTTTGCAGCGTTCATTTCCACATGCACAGGTGAGACAGGAGCAAACACACGCAAACGCATTGCCCCAAGGCGGTTATCACATTCCCGCAGGTTCTTTGCCATCCTTGCTTATGAGCGCAGAAAATCAGAACTCGCAATTGGCTGGCTATTTGAAAGCTGATGCATGGCAAGTGGACCGATTTGCACAGCGTTTGTCCGAATATGCCAACAAAACAAAAATCGGCATTTGCTGGCGCAGTCACAAGACCAGTGCTGTTCGCAACAAAAAATATGCTGCTTTGAAAGATTGGGATGCCTTGCTACGCAGGCCTAACACCTGCTTTGTCAGTTTGCAATATGGTGATGCTGAGCAGGAAATTACCGAGATGGAAAGGTCTCTGGGCATATCGATCTTGCGCTGGAGTGATGTTGATCTGAAAGATGACTTAGATGCAGTGCTTGGGTTGATGCAAAACCTTGATCAAGTCGTGTCAACATCTACCGCAGTGGTGCCGTTGGCTGGCGCGCTAGGCAGGCCCACAATTTTTCTGGGCCATGCCAGTTGGGTGTTGTTGGGGCAAAAAGGAAGCTACCCTTGGCATGAATCAGTGCATCCGGTGTTGGTGCCAAGAAATGAAGCGGTGTCCGCTGGTACGCAGATTGTGATTGAACAATTAAACCAAAAACTTTGACTTCTTTGTCTCAACACGATAAGCCACGCAAGATGGTTGACACTTGCCCAACCACATCTTGCCAATCACCTGCAGTTTGCTGTCGTAACAGTGTGACGCTCGGGTACCAAGGTGAGGTCATGCTGTTCAAGTGCCAATACCAAAGTGGTGAATGATGGGGCAACATCAATAGGGTGGGTTTACCCAAGGCTGCCGCCAGATGCGCTGTTGAATTGCTGACACTTACCACCACATCACAGGCATCAATCAGAGCAGCTAATCTGTTGATATCGTAGAAGTTGTCAACGTCATCAAAATGCTGAATGTCAATACCATAGTCGCTAAGTAGACTTTGGCGTTCCGGTTGCGTGTCGCCATATTGCAAGTCGATGAATGTCACATCAGCAAGTTGTAGGGCGGGTAGCAACGCGTTGAGCGCCATGCGCTTGGTGCGACCATTTTCAATGTGTTTACTATCCCACGACAATCCACACACTAATTTACCCTTGTGCTGCACACGTTCTTTAATTGAATGGGCTAAGTTGGTGTCGGCGAAAAGATAAGGACAAGGAACATTCTCAAAATCTGACGATTTCGTACGGAAAAACTGTCCCAAACTGGCCAGATGTATTTGCGCGCCAAACGCATTGCGCTCAAGGTTCATTGCCGACAAGTCAGTAGGTTGAATGAAGCGGAGTGTTTTGAATGAAGTGCTGAACAAATCGATCAATCGACCATCCATGCAAACAGTGGTTTGTATGCCTAGTCTTTCTAAGTCTGAGAGCATGGCGCCGTAGAAAATTTGGTCTCCCAGCCCTTGCTCTGGTAATACCAACAAGGGCTTGTCCAGGTTTCTGCCGTCCCATGCGTTTGCAAAGTCTCGTTCAAAAGCTCGACTTTCATCAGCGCTTTTCATGCGCAGTCTTGCTTCGTAAAGCGGCCAGCCCTCATGTAAATGTCCTGTGCTTAAGAGTGCAACGGCCTTGTTGAGTAGTGTGTATGCGTGATCAGGTTGCGCGACGAGCAACTGATCGTAAATGGCGATGGCTTGGGTGTGGTTATTCTTTTCTTTGTAAACATTCCCCAGATTTTTCAGTATTTCGATGTTTTCATTTTTGGGTGAGACTTTTAGTGCTGACAAATACATGTTTTCGGCAGCATCTAAATTTCCTACAGCACGTTGCGCGTTACCCAAATTAAACAGGAGGGTAGGGTGATTTGGCATCAGCGTATACGCTTCGCTCATCAAACGAACGGCATTATCAAAATCATTCTCTTGAAATGAAATCACACCTAACATGTGCAATGCGTCGGGCTGTTTGGGCATCAGCTTGAGCACTTGCAGATAGAGCGGCTTTGCTTCAAGAAAATTATTTTGCGCATGCAAATTCATGGCGCGCTGGAAAAGCGTTTTTGCCTGTTGCGCTGCGTGCGAATGCCTGGCTTTCATGGTAGTACAGCCTTGACGAATTCATCTAAGGCGCTTTTAGCAGTAGCCAGTACATCACCCCATTCACCTGGCGTTGATTGCCGCAGCAATACCGCTGACGGATACCATGGACTGTCGGCCCGGTTTAGATGCCAGTACCAAAACAGTGACGGCGAATTCGGCAACATCACCAAAACAGGTTTGCCCAGTGCAGCCGCCAAATGTGCCGTCGTGTTAGATACAGTGATCACAATGTCGCAGGCATTGATGAGCGCTGCCAAGGCATCAATGTCTTGAAAGTTATCTATGCCATCTGCTTGCTGCAATGAAATGCCAAACTGCTGATGCAGTTGGTTAATTTCATCTTGCGTGTCACCATATTGCAGATCTACGAAATCAACATTTGCTGATTTCAGTACAGGGGCCAATTCTGACAAGGTTAAACTTTTGGCTTGTCCAAACTCATGATTTTTACTTCGCCAAGATATGCCGCAAAGTACTTTATCTTGTCGCTTCAGAGCTTGGTGTAAGTATGCTGTTTTTTGGGTATCTGCACTCAGATAGCCGCACTTTATCCTTTGAAAGTCTTTATCTGTTGACCTGAAAAACTTTCCCAAACTGCCCATATGCACTTGAGCTGAAAATTGATGTTTGTACAGCTGTTGATTGCTATTGATTTGTTCAGGAGTCACAAAATGCAGGCTTGGGAAAGACCTAGAAAATAAATCAATCAAGCGTGGCACTGTGCACACAGTAGAACCAGGAATAGCTTGCTGCAAATCCACCAACATGCCACTGTAAAAAATTTGATCACCCAAGCCTTGCTCTGGAACAACCAAAATGGGTTGTTGAGTGTGTTGCCCCTCCCAGTCAGGTGCCAATCGATCGACAGATTTGGATTGCCCTTGCCTGATCACGGCATCCCATTGCAGGCGCCATTCATAGTCTTGCCAACCTGGTTCGAATTTCTCGCAAGCTAGGTAGAGCAAACCTCTGTTGAAATGGGCATCAGCAGCGGAGCGATTCACGCTAAGCGCGCGATTGAAATAGGACTCAGCACTTTCTAAATTTCCTTTGGCTTGCTGCAATGACCCCATGACTGTCAATGCATTGGTGTAATGCGCATCAAGCGTCAGTGATATTTCAATGCATTGAATCGCTTCGTCAATGCGGCCCAGCCTTCTTAGTGCATTACCTTTGTTGTATTGCGCAACAGATGATTGAGGTGAAGAGTCAGTCACTTTTTGATAACTCGCCAGAGCCTCTTCAAATTTTCCCAGCTGCATCAACGCATTACCTTGCATTGACCACGCATCGGTATTTTTTGGGTCAATACGCAAAGCTATGCCCGCTGCCTCGAATGCCAAGCTGTCTTGCCCTGTCAAAATCAAAACAAGTGAGCGCTGGGCCCAGGCCTGTGAATCGTAAGGGAATGATTTCAAATGCTCTTCAATGGCTTGTGTCGCCTTGGCATAGTCAGCAGCTTCAATGAAGCGCGCTGCTTTCTGCAGTAGTGGCTTTTCTACCGAAGGTGTGCTTGGCGAGGCCATGCTATTGCATTCCTTGCAGAATATGACGCACCGCACCAACCACCTGTGGCCAACCGCCTAATTCCTCTTGTCGTAGCATCACAGCGGTTGGGTACCAAGGCGATTGCATGCCTTTTCTGAGCCAATACCAAAACACTGCCGATGACTGTGGCAATAAAACCAACGTAGGTTTTCCCAGCGCGCAAGCCAAGTGTGCTGTGGTGTTGCTGACAGTTATCACCAGGTCGCATGCATCAATCAATGAGGCTAAACCATCAATGTCTTTGAAGTTGTCAATTTCATCTCGTTTGATCACATGCACGCCGTGATCGGCATGAAATTGTTCTCGCTCATGCTGAGTGTCGCCATATTGAAGATCTACAAAATCAAAGCCTGGTAGGGTCAATGCGTCCTTTAGAGCCGCCAAGCTTAGGCTCTTCGCATTACCGTGATCTGCATTCTTGCTAAGCCATGAAATTCCACACAGCAATTTACCTTCAGCTTTCATGCTTTGGCGTAGAGCAGCACTTTGCAACTTATCAGCCATTAAATAGGGACAGACTATTGTAGAAAATGAGTTTTCATTTCGCCGAAGATGCTGCCCCAAGCTACCCATATGTATTTGGGCGTTCACCCGACTTGTGTCAACGTCAGATGCGTTTTGAATGAAATCAATCTCAGGGTAGGTACGTCTAAGAAGGGGGGTAAGGCGGCTGTCCGCGCCAACCGTCAAGCTTTTCACTCTTTGTTGTAAGTCGGGCAACATGCCTAGAAAAAAAACTTGGTCGCCAATGCCTTGTTCAGGCAGAACAAGCAGATTGCCATGTAGCGTTTCACCATTCCAAATGTCGATGTTTTCTATGAGCGGTTGTTGTACAAACTTGGTTTGTGCCTCTGAAGAGTTAAAACGCCATTCATACAAAGGCCAGCCTTCCTCTAATTGACCATCATTCAGTAGGGCAAGAGATTTGTTGTAGTTTGCTTCTGGGTGACTGGGGTTAATCTTTAAAGCAGTGTTATAACAATCTATTGCTTCAGTGGCTAGGCCCAAGTCTTTGTAGGAGTTGCCGCAGTTAATTGCGGCTTCTATGTAATTTGACTTGTGTTTAAGGGCGTTGGTATATGCAGAAACGGATTCCTTTAGCTCACCCAAGTCCCTTAGCACATTTCCGCGAAGGAAATGTGCTAAGGGACTTGAGGGGTTAATACTTATTGCTTTTAATAATGCTTCATGAGCCTTATCAATTTGCTTCAATTCTCTTAGGGAAATGCCAATTCCAATGTGTGCGCTGACATTGTTGGGCTCAATAGATAAGGCATTTCTATATGCATCAATGGATTCTTGATAAAGTCCCAATTTGAAATTGGTTTGCCCGAGATTAAAATAAACGCTAGCAGGTTCTTTAACATTTTGTGCGGATTCTATAAATTGCCGACGTGCCTCATGGTAATTACCCAATTCAAAGTTGGCAAGTCCTAAAATCCCTAATGCTTGATAGTCATCGGCATGGATTTTCAGATACTTTTCAATCTCGTATTTTGCCAATGAAGGTCGATTGGTTTGGCTCCCTAAGATCCCGAGCAAATAATGAATTTTTGCGTTGTTGGGAAACCTTTTTTCATATCTACGATAAATCACCTCTGCGCGAAAAAAATCACCTGCGCGATGAAGTTCTAGACCGGCTTCTATTTCAAACGGTAATTGGCCACTAACAATTAAATGCTTATTCATTGCAAAAAATTTCTATAATCATTTAAGTGACAAAAATATTACTACGCACAACTTTTTTGTTCAATATCGCAAAAAAAACTCTACTGAAATTATAAATCGAAAAGGTAAAGTTACGGTAACAGCGTGAATTAATCTTTAGAGAGACTTGCGGAAAATGAAGCAAGCTTACTTGCCTGAGTAAAGTGATGATACAATCAGCTGAAGTCAGTTGATCAACTTCAATATTATTAATTCATATTTTAATTGATGTTCAAATAGTGCATTAATTAAATTTACACGAAGGGCTTAAATATGGAAAAATTAAAAATAAATCGCTACAGGCTGAGCGAACTTGTTTGGCGGACCATTTATGAAAATGCAAGTTCGTTATCGTATACAACAAGGAAGGAGTTGATTGAAAAGTCCAATGCACTTGACCAATTGAGGATTGAAGCAAGATACAATACGGGATCCATAACGCCAAGCTCAATCTGGACACTTTTTGCAGTTGTTAACTACTTTAGGCCTAAGATAGTTGCTGAGGTTGGTACCTTTATCGGGAAATCAACTTTTGCAATGGCATGTGCAATGGATTTTTGTTATTCTGATGGTGGAGAGATTTATACCTGTGACTTTTCCAATGCAATCGACTTGAATTTTGGTACTAATACAGTAGTTCACCAGTTTCAATTGAAGTCATCTACGGAGATGTTCTCTGTACTAAAAGAAACTGGAATTCAATGTGATTTTTTAGTATTGGATGGCCGACTGCAGGGCGATGATTTTCAGCTTATTAAATCTATCACTCATAATGAAACTTTAATTCTACTGGACGATTTCGAGGGAACTGAAAAAGGAATAATTAATGCGATTCAGCTTATGGAAAACATGCATCATTCTCATTTATTAATTTATCCTCCAGCGGAGAATCAACTTGGAAAAAGTGGTATGAACGCACAATGTACATTAGGCATGATTATCCCAATTTCAACACTAATTTATACAAATCAATAGCACCCCATTTTTATATAATTGATTTATTCTCCTGCTAATTATCTGGTTCTTTTTACGCCTCCCAAAATAATAATAAGGAATCCTAACGTGAATGTGACAACGTCTTTTGTACTACTCGATACGGTTGGTGTGGTCTCGAAATGATCAAGTCCAGACTTACCTTTCTCTGGAGATATTGAGACCACCGCCATTATTTTTGATTACTAAATGAGTTTGTGCTAATGGGTGTTGCGCTAGAATGTTTGTGTTCAATTTTTCTAATTTATAGCCTAGTCGTTCTAGAATGCGTCTTGCTTCAAGTTTGTTAACTTCAACTAGAGTGCCAAGTTTCCCAGGAAACTTTCCATTACTCCACTCCTCAAAAAGTATTGTTGGATAATTGTGTTCTTCAAAAAAATTTATAGCGCCGGAAAATACCTCTGACTCGTATCCCTCTACATCGACTTTCACAAATATACACTTTGAACTTGTTTTAACACTATCAAGACTTATAACATTTATTATTTCATTATATATTTCCGAATATGTAACCTGAGTAACTTTCCTCAAATCAGGAATTAGACTAACTGCCCCAATATTTTTTGTTTTTTCATAATTTACTTTTGGAATAAATATCTCTTTTAATTCTTTACCTATAGCGACATTGTTGGCAAATACATTATCAAGTCTGTTTAAGAATATATTTGTACATAACTGCTGATAAATAATTCTCTGAGGTTCAAAGGCATAAACTGATCCATTGGAGTTGGCTAAATCTAAAGCGACTGGCACAGTGAAGGTGCCTAAATTAGCTCCAATATCAAAGATTAATGGCTTTGAAAATTCTTTAGCAACTAATTTTGCAATTTGGGTTTCAAAATTTTCCCACTCTCCGGTGTTTCTTAGAGTGTTAGAAATGTGATCGTCAGTCTTGAAGCATGCGAAAATCATATCATCACAGTTTACTATTTCTATATCAGGATTCATTTGGCTGCCTTCTCGTCATAAAATCTAGAAAAAAATTCACTCATTATTTCTTTTCTTCCAATCCCCTTGAAATGAATCGCGGTTGGGTCAGGAAAAACATTTAGATACTCAGGCAAACAAGACACATCTGATTCTTCTATGTACTTGCAACTATATTTTTTTGTATTGATTACGTTGCGAATCGCTTCTTGATCTCCGTACCAATAGTGAAATTTCTTATCCAGTTCCAGTAGATTCTCGTGACAATCTTGCCAAAACTTATACGATCTTGTTACATTAAATGATGCCAAATACGGATAAACTTGATCAAGTGTCATGTTTTTATAGCACATGAGGTTCATGCCTCTGAAATTTGCATTAAATTCAGAGTCTTTATTGAAGGTGCGCCTGCAAATTGCTATTTCACCGCCTGAGAGCAATTCTTCAGCGTTAATTATTTTTCTAACTAAAATATCGGTATCGAGGTATACTGCCGGCTCATTTAGTAAAAGATTTGCAAAAACCTCTAGCCTGTAAGTCATTAAATTCTGAATGTTTCCACTTTTAATGAATGCATGATCAATATTAGGAAGCAAATAACTCTTGTCATTCGTGCATTGAATGACTTCAGATGTGGGCATTATGTTTTTGATCGATTGCACCATCATTTCCGCTCTCGGGTCATGGCCAACGTGTAAAAAGACGAATCGCATTTTATCCTTAAGAAATTAAAAATTAATTTACTATGCACTAGCCTTAAAAGGCTCTCTCTGCAAGCAATATTGCATCTGATCCCGCTCATCAAACCATTCCTGAGCAAAATCGGCGTTCTCATATTCATGAAAGTAGGGGCCGCCTACTGTCCAGTGGACATTTTTGACATCTTTCGGGGGATCGTCGTATTCACCTACCAACCAATTCCAACGCACATCCAGATCGCCAATCTCGTTGTCGTCTAGCCATGTAAAGCGGTGCAGGGCCAAAGCTTCTGCGTTGTTCACGAAGTGAGGTGTGATTACGCGGTTTTTGGGGTGAGCGCAATCCCAGAGCACGACAGACGACCAGTTTTTGCGTGGGTATTTATATTGAACTGTGTTGAGGTATTTCACGTCGTTGCGCGGCTCATATGTGTGTTTGACGACATACACCGCTTTACCAGGTTGTTCTTCCATGGCTGCGAATATTTCTGCAATATCGGTGCGCAGCATCATGTCGCAATCAAAAAATATGGCTTGACCTTCGTAGTTACACAAATAGGGCACTAAGAAACGCGAAAAAGAAAACTCATTTGATTGCTTTGGATCACGGGCTCGGGTAAAGATGCCCTTCAGGTTGCGCAAATTAATGGGCACGATGGCAACAGGGCGAGAGCTGTGGCGGTAAATAGATGCCGCCATGGTGTGCCATGCAACACTTTCCACTGGGTCGTAGCCAATGAAAACTTTGATCACATTGGTTTGCATATGATTAGCCCTGCCTTTTTAATTCACAAGTATTAAGATTACTTTGTCGTAATCTTGACTGGTTGTAATTCAAGCAAGATACGCGCCAAAACTTGTGGTGGCTAAATGGCTGATTCAGTGAGTGTGTATTCGTCTAGCTGGTTTATTTGCCGTAGAAAAGAAGCAAACAATTTGAGTGGGGTGTAAAGCTTATAAATATCACGTCAAAGCCATAGAAATAATTGGCATTGCTTTTGCTTATCGGATCACATGCGCCACCCTTTAACTAGGCGGCATGTTTTTTCCGACACATCCAAAGCAGGAGTATTCCATGACCCTCATTCAAGAACTGATGAACCAAGCCGCTGTTGGTGGCTTGCTCAATGCACAGGCTATCAAGCGTTTCAGCCCCGCTGAAATTCGTGAAACCATTCAGTCGTTGGTGGCAACAGAGCAGCTTGAATTGGCCAATGCTTTGGGCGACGCCGGCATGAGCCTGTATCCCAATAGCGAAGACATTTTGGCCATTACCAGTTTGTTGGCCATGATGAACCAAGATTGGCCTTTGGCCGTTGAGTTGATCGACGACTTGATGGCCATCCAAGGCAAAAACACACCACCCTTTACATATGTCATGTTGGTTCGCGCCTTGCGCTGCAACCTCGACCCCGCACGTGCATTGCAAATGGCACGCGAAGGTTTGGCACTGTATCCCCAGCAAATTGAGTTGCTGGCCGAGAAGCTGGCGCTCGACGACTTCAGCGATTCCATGTTGCCCGCTTCGGGCGTGCAGCAATAAGCGGCAATAGGTTGCAACGAAGCGGCAAACGGCAAGGGCTTGCCACTTCAGCGACAAAACCTTGCCACTGAATACTTAAATGATCAAAAAATTTTGGCCTAAAAAGGGAAAACCCTTATTTAGAACCGTCGAAAAAAGTTGGCACGGTAAGTGCTTAACCAGTGGCAAGTTTGATTGACCAAAAAGGGTCAGGAGAAAAAAATGGCAGTAATCAATACAAATGCGAAGGCACTGTTCTCACAGATGGCACTTAAAAACACAGACAGAAGTTCGTCTGTGGCCATGCAGCAGTTGTCAACCGGCAAACGAATCAACTCAGCACGCGACGATGCGGCAGGGTTGTCTATTGCCACACGCATGACGCATCAAATTCGCAGCTTGAATCAGGCAGTGAGAAACGCGGGCGACGCGATCAACCTGATTCAAACCGCTGAAGGTGCAACGAACGAAATCACCGACATGCTCCAACGCATGCGTGAATTGGCCGTTCAAGCTGTCAACGATACCAACAACAACGCAGACCGCAGTTATTTGGACTTGGAGTTTCAACAACTCAAGCAACAAATTGTGCAGATTGCCGACAACACCGAGTGGAACGGTTTCCCTGTGCTGAGCGGCAAAGCAGGTGAGCGCGTGGGTGAGATGCCTGTTTACAAGGTCACCTCAGAAAATCAATTTGGCAGTGTGTTCATTGATCCGACAACCACTCGCAGCATTTCTGGCGCAGGTGCTGGCGAAGTTCAGACATTCACACTGTCGGGTGCGACGCCATCTGTGGGTACGATTTCTATTGCAGGTGTTGATGTGCAGATCACATCTTCAGAAAACTCTTTGTCAACTGCAGTTGCAAAAATCAAAACAACACTTAACAATTCAGCAGTTTTCACATCGCGTGGCATGACCATCACCGAAGATGCAGGCACACCTGGGAAAATGTATTTGAACTACAGCGCTGCTGATGGAGACGTGCCATTAGCCAGTGTGCTGGTGGGCTCTACCAGTTTGGCCTCTACCGCGATTGCCGTGGATCGCACTGCAGCGAACAAGTCGGTGGAAGTGTTTGAGGACAACGGCAAGTTTCTACAAAGTGGCTCGTTGCAATTCGATGTGGCTTCTGGCGCAGCGATTGGATCAACGGTCACAGCGACATTCACCAATTCGGACAATAAAAAGTCATATTTAACTGGCACATTGCTGACACAAAACCCAGCGGTGATCAAGTTTGCTGCTGCAACGGCACAAAACAGTTCTTTGATTTCGGGTGACTTGTCCTACACCTTGCAAGATGCAGACGGCGCTAACCTCAACTTGACAGCTAAGCCTCGTGCTATTTCGATGAGCATTGGCGTGCAGGGTAGCGTTCCAGCTTTGCGTGATGGTGATTTGGTCATCAATGGTGTCAACATTGGCCCCACAAAAGCTGCTGACGATATTTTGTCACCCCGCAACAATGCTGCTGGCAGTGCAATTGCAAAAGCCGCTGCGATCAATCGCATGGCGGTGGATCAAGGTGTCTCACAAGGTGAAGCGCAATCCATCACATTCAGCGGTGTACCTTCACCGGGCACCATCACCGTTGGTGGTGTGAGCGTTGTCATCACCAGCGATGACGCAACCCCACCTCAAGTGGCAGCCAAAGTGGCGAATGCCATGATGGCAAGTCCGCTTTACAACGACACAACAGGTCGTCGCATCAGCTATGCCAATGGCTCAGCCGTGATCAATGTTGAATTTCCTTCTAAAGAAGGCAATGTCGACAAGATCGAAGTAGTTCCAGGCGCGACAGGCGTTGGCAGTGTTGTCAACACCACAAAGCAATTTGCTACAAAAGCCCCTGGTACAGGTGTTTATGCCAAGGTCAATGAAAACGTGCTCACAGGCCAAGCCATGGTGGGTGGTCCAGTGGCCAATGGCGTGGTGTTCATCAACGGTATTGCCTCTGCTGACATCACAACGGTTTACAACAACTCTCAAGCAACGCGCTCGAATGTTGTTCGTGCAATTAATTTGATCAGTGATCGAACAGGCGTGACTGCGATTGACACGGGTTCTGATGCCAAGGGCATCAGCTTGGTGGCAGCAGACGGCCGCAACATCGAAGTGCGTTTTGAAACAGCAGCATCGACCAATTCATTGGTGTTTGGTCAGCGTATTGGTATGCGCGAAGGTGTTCAAAGCGCTACGATTTCGCTCGAATCAAAAATTCAAGCGCCGATTGTCTTGTCCTCTGACGCGGCTGGCGACATAACCCGTGCTGGCTTGGTGGATGGCAATTACTCAAAGAATGAATCAGTACTTAACACCAAGCAACGCGAAGCGGTGAACGCCTCTGTGGCTCAGGTCAGCAGTGTCATGTTGTCTGGCACTGTTGGGGCCACTGACACTGTGTCAGTTGTTGTGAATGGCACTACCTTTACCTCAACCGCTGGTGCTGGTGGTACGCCTCAATCCGAGGCGCAAGAGCTGATCACAGCCATCAATAACAACACCACCTTGGGCGTATTCGCAACCAAAGGCAAGGTGATTGGTGAAATTCTGTTGGCTGCTCGCACGCCTGGTGTCGCGTTCACGATGACAGCCAGCAAAAGTGCTGGTGCATCAACGCTTAATTTGACGACCAGCGATGTAACCGCTAACAAAGTATCCGAATTCAAGAATTTGGGCATGGATGACCTTGAAATCAATGGCATCAAAATTCGTCCGACCACTCCTAACGATGACAAGTGGTCCAACACTGTGGTCTCAAGCAGCGATCCAGCTTCGAGCGCCATCGCTCTGGCTGCAGCCATCAATGACAGCACCAACTTAACGGGCGTCAGGGCTGAAGCCAATCCAGTGGTCACTGAAGGCTCGATCACTTATACCGGAACGCCCGTCAGCGGCAAGCAGTCGTTGTGGGTTAACGGTACCAAAGTAGATGTTGACTTTGTTCAAAACGAAAGTGGCACAGATCGCCGCGACAAAGTTGTGGCTGCCATCAATGCGCGAGTGGGGCAACATGGTGTAACCGCAACAGATAACGGTAACGGCGTCACTTTGACAACTGATGGTCGCAATTTGTCAGTATGGTTTGACTCTAGTCAAGACGAGCTGTCTGCATCCAATTTTGGTTTGGACAAAGGCGGAGCGGTCAAACAACAATCGAAGATTGCGATCACAAACGGTGGTACTGTAGGCGATGCAATTTCGGTTTTCATCAATGGCGTGCAGGTCAATGCCAGCATCACAACCGCCACGGCAACAGGCACAGCAGCAGATTTGGCTGCAGCCATAAATGCAAATGCAACGCTTAAAAATGTGACAGCCTCAGTCAGCGGAGACGCTGTTTTGATTACCTCCAATGTTGCAGGTAGTGGTTTTGATTTGCGTGCACCAGCTGCCCCGGCTGCAAGCACGCAAACATTTACGCTCAGCACTGTGACCGAAAACTCACAAGGTAAAACAGATATTTCTGCGATCGACATGAGTTCAGGCTATTTGACAAATGTGTTAGGCAACGCCTCCGCACCTGTCAGCGCCATGAACATCAAGACCTTGTACGGCACAGTCAAACTGACTTCAGCTGCACCCGTCTTGCCAGCATTGCCTGGTGCCGATGGTTTGCCACCCAACATGATGAACATCACGGGTAAGCCGATTCAAATTCGGAGTGGCTCGGATGGCTTCGGACCTTTGAGCAACTTCTCAGCCTTGGGTTTCCAAGAGGGCAGTTTCGGCGGCCGTGCCAGCGAAGACATGGACCCACCTCGCGTTGGTCGCATGGCTTTCCAAGTGGGCTCTAGTGCTAACCAAGTGATCACCATCGATTTGGCTGACTTCGGCAAGAATGGTTCAATCACCGGTCAAATCACAGGTGACGTCGACTTGGTTGAAGAGGCTCGTACGGTTCGCATCAACACCCGTGAAGGTGCCAGTGCTGTACTGAACATGCTCGATGTGACGATGGACAAAGTCAACGCCACGCGCTCAACCATGGGTGCGGTGATGAACCGACTCGACCATGTGATCAACAATTTGACCAATGTGTCAATGAACATGTCAGCATCGCGCAGCTCGATTGAAGACGCTGACTATGCACATGCTTCGACTGAATTGGCCAAAACCCAAATCATGCAACAGGCTGCGACAGCGGTGTTGGCGCAAGCAAACACCAGCCAGCAGTCAGTGCTCAAACTCTTGGGCGGCTAATCGCCGCACCCAGTTGAGCGCATGAAAGCCAGCGTATGAAAACTACGCAGCCCAGCAATTCGCAGGCGATGCCGAACAAGAAGGGCCCCAATTGTTGGGACTGTCGCTTCTTGATGATCACCTGGGATGTGCGCATGCCTTATGGTTGCAAACTGATGGGCTTTCGCTCTAAGGTCATTCCTTCGATTGAGGTGCTTCGCACCGATGGTCGCTATTGCAGTGGGTTTTCGGCCAAGCCAACTCCTGCCAAACCACAGGCCGCACAAACCAAGCCCACACAAGCTGTCGGCAACCCGTCGAATCGTCAAGATTCTGACCGTCGTGGTCCATTCACGCCCATTAATGTAATTACTTAGGTTTCAAAAAAGGTTTCTGAACCGTACAAAACAGTTGGCACGCACCTTGCATAACAGTCTCACCTTTATTTCATTTCAGGCTGTACAAAGTGATTGCTTCTTCTGTCAACGTTATTCATGCGGTTTGGTTGGACCCTTTCAGTCCCATCGATGACGCAGATCGCGCCCAGCTG
>JACCDW010380175.1_pt1 | contig 19523 bp, 15 predicted proteins | sample 7449781 | NCBI WGS metagenome assembly JACCDW01 (sample SAMN15323449, study PRJNA562643) | freshwater metagenome | isolation source: river surface water | place: USA:Blue River Watershed | collected 2017-08-18
TAATTTTGCACGAATTTTTATAATAAACTATGTTACGTACACACACGAACGGCGAATTGAGAATGGAGCACGTGGGCCAAACAGTCACTTTATGTGGTTGGGTTCAAAAAACACGTGATAAGGGAGGCATGTTATGGATCGACTTACGCGATCGCTATGGCATCACCCAATTAATGTTGGAAGAAGGGAAATCAGATCCGTCGGCCTTGACTTTAGCGCGTGGCTTGGGTCGGGAGTTTGTTGTCGCAGCAGAAGGAGTTGTTGTAGAACGTTTGGCAAAAAATGACAAGTTGCCTACGGGTGATGTAGAGATTAAGGTGAGCAATTTACGCATCTTAAATCCTGCCAAATTACCTCCGTTTTTGATCGAAGATGAGACGGATGGTGGCGATGATATTCGCATGAAGTATCGTTATTTGGACTTGCGTCGTAATCCGATTCGTGAGAGTCTTCGTTTGCGCCACCAAGTAGGTCGTGAAGTGCGTAATTATTTAGATAAGCAAGATTTTATAGAGGTGGAAACTCCCGTGTTGATCAAGTCAACCCCGGAAGGTGCACGTGATTTCGTTGTGCCATCTCGTATGAATCCAGGTGAATTTTATGCCTTACCGCAATCGCCTCAAACCTTCAAGCAATTGTTGATGGTTTCGGGATTTGATCGTTATTACCAAATCGTAAAATGTTTCCGTGATGAGGATTTACGTGCGGATCGCCAACCAGAGTTTACGCAGATTGACTGTGAAATGTCATTTGTGGAGCAAGAGGATATCTTGAACATGTTTGAAGGCTTGATTCGTCATTTGTTCTCGACTGTCAAAGGTTTGGATATCGGCGAAGTGCCTCGAATGACTTATGCGGATGCGATGAAATATTACGGTTCTGATAAGCCGGATATTCGTTTTGATATGAAGTTCGTGGAGCTGAAAGGAGAGGGTATTGATTTGACTTCCGGAAAAGATTTTCAGGTTTTTGATGCAGCGAATACGGTTGTCGGGATTTGTGTGAAAGGAGCTGCAGAATATACGCGTAAACAATTGGATGAGTTGACGGATTTTGTTCGTCGTCCACAAATTGGCGCCAAAGGATTGATTTATGCACGCGTTCAGCCGGATGGTGTCGTGAAATCATCGGTTGATAAATTCTATTCAGAATCAGATTTAGCTACTTGGGCAGCAGCATTTAATGCGGAACCAGGAGATTTGATTTTGGTATTGTCTGGTGATGGAGATAAGGTGCGTAAGCAATTAAATGAGCTTCGTCTCGAAATGGGAACGCGCATGGGATTGCGTGATCCGAACAATTATAAAGTGCATTGGGTTGTTGATTTCCCATTATTAGAATACGGAGAGGAAGAGGACCGTTGGTTCGCGATGCACCATCCGTTTACAAGCCCTAAGCCAGAAGATATTTCCTTGATGGAAGCTGGTGACTTAGGTAAAGTTCGTGCGAATGCTTACGATTTAGTCGTGAATGGTGTAGAAGTGGGCGGAGGCTCCATTCGTATCTTCCAAAAAGATTTGCAGTCGAAAATGTTTGAGGTCCTTGGATTTAGCGAGGAGGAGGCGAAGGCGCAATTCGGTTTCTTGCTAGATGCGTTTGAATATGGAGCGCCGCCACATGGTGGTTTGGCGTTTGGTTTTGACCGACTATGTTCTTTGTTCGGAGGAACAGAATCCATTCGTGATTACATTGCCTTCCCTAAAAATAATGCAGGTCGTGATGTGATGATTGATTCGCCATCTCCATTGGCTCAGGCGCAATTGGATGAGTTGAAAATCAAAACGAATTTATAAGTTTTAGTAGCGATTTTGTCGCATTTCCCGCCTAGCTTTGGCAATCCTTTAAGGTTTGCCAAAGCTTAGTGTTGGGATGCTAGAACTCGTATTTAAACACAGGGCTTTCCCACTCGCCCGCATTAATATTCAAAACTTCTTTGATCTGTCCATGATGGATGTCAAATACCCAGCCATGTAAATGAGGGAATTGTCGTTTTGCCCACGCTTTTTGAACAATCGTCGTTTTAGCCAAATTTTGAATTTGTTCAGCAACATTAAGTTCCACCAACTTATTAAAGCGTAACTGTTCATCTTCAATGGTATGAAGCTCCGTGAAATGCTTCTCATAAACCTCCTTGATGTTACGAAGCCATTTATTAATTAAGCCAAAATCATGGTTAGTCATAGCCGCCTTTACGCCTCCGCAATTATAATGTCCACAAACGATAATATGTTTAACTTCCAATACTTCGACGGCGTATTGAAGTACCGACAGTAAATTAATGTCGGTATGAACAACCATATTGGCCACATTTCGATGGACAAAAATATCGCCCGGATCTGCGTGCGTTATTTCCTCAGCGGGTACACGACTATCTGCGCAGCCTATCCAGAGGAATAGCGGGTTTTGATCTTTCGATAAGTTATCGAAATAATGCTCATCAAGCTCAAGGCGCTCACTAGCCCAGGCTTTATTGCTCAACAATAATTTTTTATACTCCTTCATATTATTTCTTTTTTAAGTCGGCCTCTATGCCGCGTTCATGCGCTGTCGATATAAATTCTTGTATCAATTGATTGATATCATGGTCCATAAAATGCACTTTCGAAATGTCGATGTATACATCTGAACCTTGAGGTATTTTTCTTAAGGCTTCTTTTAAAGCCATTTTATGTAGAAACGTAACGTCCTTTTGAAACTTGATTAATACCTCGTTCCCATTTTGGAAAACGGAAAAAACGGAGGAGTAATTCGTGATGATGACAAAGATGAGGCCGATAACCGTACCGATGAATATGCCCCAAAGGAGATCTACCCCAACTACAACAGCAATGGTGATCAGGAATGGAACCCATTGTTTCCAGCCTTCTGAAAGTACTTTTTTGAATTCCTTTGGATGGGCTAATTTATATCCTGTATATAGCAAAATGCTGGCCAAGCAGGCTAACGGAATTTTATTTAAATACATGGGTAATGCCAAAACCGCTAAGAGCAAGAGTACGCCATGTACGAAACCAGACATCCTAGATTTTCCTCCTGCATAAATGTTCGTGGAGGAACGCACAATAACCGATGTAATGGGTAGGCCACCCAATAATCCACTACTTATATTGCCGATTCCTTGTGCGATCAATTCCCGATCTGCTGAAGCAATTCGTTTCTGCGGATCTAATGCCTCTGTCGCTTCTAAGGATAATAAACTCTCCAAAGAGGCTACGATTGCTAACGTAAATGCGATCGTATATACTTTTGGGTTTGTGAAAAAGGACCAATCGGGTAGTACGAGTCCGCTAATTGCCTCATTCATGTTCTTAAATACTGGGAGGCTCACCATGTGTTCTGCCGAGTTTCCTAGATACCATTGAGGGGCGTACCCAGCGAAAAAAAGATTCAATATGACTCCAAATAATACCACAATTAGTGAAGCTGGTAAAGCCTGCATCCAACGTAATTTATTTGCGACTGCGGTCCACAAAAACAAGATGAGTAAGCCCAAACTGGAAATGATTAATGCCCCTAACTTAATATCACGGAATGATGCCATTAATTCTGTAAAGGTATTTTGACCATCTGCAATTTGAGAAAATTCAAATTCTCCAATGAAGTCTAAGTCATCCCCAAATGCATGCGGAATCTGCTTTAAAATGATAACAATACCAATGGCGACAAGCATGCCACGAATAACTGATGACGGGAAAAATCCGCCAATTTTCCCCATTTTTATTAAGCCCAAGATAATTTGAATCACGCCGGCTAGAATGACCGCAATTAAAAATCCCGCGAAGCTTCCTAATTCATGAATGGCATTCGCGACGATGATGGTTAGGCCAGCTGCTGGGCCACTGACCGAAAGTTCTGAGCCGGAAAGAAGCGAAACAAGCATTCCGCCAATTATGCCGGCAACAAGGCCTGCCATCAAAGGTGCTCCTGATGCTAAGGCTATTCCAAGGCATAAAGGAAGGGCAACAAGAAATACGGCTATACCTGATTTCCAATCTCCTGCCAAGAGAGATTTACGATAATATTGAAAGTTCATACAAACGTTTTTAATGTGTCAAAACAATAATCTAACTATTTGTATGTGTATCGGGTGGGGTTATAATGGGGCAAAGATGCGCTTGACTTAAGCGATCTTGATAGTTGTAAATGTGTAAGATATTTTGTGTAAAATGGGGGATTAAAGCTTCTAAAGTCGACTTACTTACATAAGCGGAATCTGTTAGGTCGTCTGAGTCTTCCGAATCTTCTTCCGAATCGACAGGAGCATAATTAATTACTGTAGCCTGCTGTTCTGTTTGCTTGACTTGGAAACTATATCCATCAAAGGGATTTAAAGGCATCGTCGGTTCTTGTGCCGTACAAAACCCCGACATAAACTTTACCCATAAAATCAATAGCCACACCATTAGTCTAGCGTTGTTTTGAGTTGGTAAATAATCTTCCCTTGCGCATCGCGCTCCTGAACTAATTCCGGTTCTTGAGTGTCAAACTTGTCTTTTCCGTAGCGCCATTCTTTCTTTAATCGGCCACCTGTACCAAATTCATAATATTCGCGCCAGCGGCCCACGCGTATGCTGTCATCCAGCATGCCTTCTTCTTTTACATTTCCACTTACATAAAATGCGCGATATTGTCCCCGGACTTTGCCATAAACCACAGGAATCAGCTCTTTGATTTTCTTCTGTTCGTTGTCAAAATAGCTCATGCGAGACTCCACAGGAAAACCGCGATGAAAATATTGTTTGTTGAGTAGTTCCCCGTCCGGGCCATAGGTTTCCCAGCGACCATCCTTGGCTCCCATGTAGAAATATCCTTGTTCCGTCACGTTTTGGTTTACGACTCGTCGGAAAGGGCCGTGACAGATTTGTGCTGATTTATTATCTTTCAATGAGCCAGTTACGATGCGCGATTGAGCGGGGTCAAACCACCAAATTTCTGCAACATAAGGGCTAACTGCCTCATCTTCTACATATTTGACCACATTTATTTCTTCCTGTGTGTTCCGTGTTCCGCTGCCATAATTACCAAGACGTCTCTCCGTTTTTATTCCTGAATATTCGTCTTTAGGTAGTGCTTTTTTGGTTGCTCGGCGTGCGAGCATGCTCGCTTTAATGCCCAGGTTTTTGATTCCCAAATCCTCAATAATCGCTTTGCCCTCCGATTTGATTTTTTTTGCTCCTTCCAATTGTTCCTCCAAGCCCGTGCTAAGTCTACCTCCAAGAAATCCCTTTTGAGCGCTTGTGTCTGTCAACGGTTTTTTGGTAGAAATGACCGCTTGTGCCTGACCATAGCTTGAAAAGACAGCTACAACGAGGCAACAAAAAATAAGGAACTTGATTTTCATGGCATTTTAGAACGCAAAGCGCCCAAAAAAATTTCCCAAAAATAGGAATTTAAATGATTAGCTAGGGTAGTTTGTGTATTTTTGCAAGGTTTTTTACGAGTTAATTATCTCATAGCAATCAATCATTGAAAAAGGAAGCTAAAATATATGTAGCAGGACACCGAGGAATGGTGGGCTCTGCCATCGTTCGACAGTTACAAGCTCATGGCTATCAACACATCATTGTTCGTACATCCCAGGAATTGGATTTGCGGAATCAAGAAGCTGTGTCAGCGTTTTTCCAACAAGAAAAGCCGGATTATGTGTTTTTAGCTGCTGCCAAAGTAGGAGGTATCATTGCGAATAATACTTACCGGGCTGATTTTTTGTATGAAAATTTAGCGATTCAAAATAACGTCATTCATGCGGCTTATTTAAATCAGGTGACTAAATTGATGTTTTTAGGTTCATCATGTATTTACCCTAAAATGGCACCTCAGCCGCTGAAAGAGTCTTATTTGTTGACAGGTGTATTAGAGCCGACCAACGAACCCTATGCCATTGCCAAAATTGCCGGAATCAAAATGTGCGAGGCATACCGCGCGCAATATGGTTGTGATTTTATTTCAGTGATGCCGACAAATTTATACGGTCCAAATGATAATTACGATTTGCAGAATTCGCATGTGTTGCCTGCGATGATTCGGAAGTTTCATGAAGCGAAAGAGCGAGGGGATGCAACCATGGAATTGTGGGGAACGGGATCTCCCATGCGTGAATTCTTGTATGCAGATGATCTAGCGGAGGCCTGTTTATTCTTAATGGAAAATTACAGCGACACAGAATTGGTGAATATCGGTACGGGAGTAGACGTTACAATCAAAGAACTCGCGGAAACGGTCCAAAAAATTGTTGGCTTCGATGGAGAAATTCGTTGGGATGTCTCCAAGCCCGATGGTACCCCTCGTAAATTGATGGATGTTTCTAAACTTCATCAATTAGGCTGGAAGCACCATATCGAGTTGGCGGATGGAATTCATTTGGCCTATCAAGATTTTTTACAAAACCTCGCTTTGCGCAAATAATGGAAAAAGCGACGTGGTTTAGTACCTGGTTTGATTCTCCTTATTATCATCAATTATATGCGAGTCGGGATGATCAGGAAGCCAAACATTTTATTGAAACCTTACAGGCTTATTTGAAAATTGCACCTGGAGCGTTTGTTTTGGATGCGGCTTGTGGCAAAGGTCGTCATGCCAAAATGCTTCAGCGCCACGGGATGCATGTGGAGGGTTTTGATTTGTCCCCGAGTAGCATTGAGGAGGCAAATCGTTTGGCCAATAAACACTTACGTTTTTTTGTACATGACCTGCGTGTGCCTCTGCCTAAGCAAGCGCATTACGATGTTGTATTTAACTTTTTTACGAGTTTTGGGTATTTCGATGAACCTTCTGATAATGCTCGAGCATTCCAGACGTTTGCTGGAGGTTTGAAGCCAGATGGAATTTTGGTGATGGATTTTCTAAACCCCACCTATATTCTTGCGAATTTAGTTCCGGAAGAAGTTGTCAAACGCGGTGCAATCAAGTTTCATATTAAGCGTTGGGAAGAAAATGGCTATCTCTATAAATCCATTTCTTTCGAGGATCAAGGTAAATCCTATGCTTTTCAAGAGAAAGTTGAATTGATTTCCAAGGATGATTTTTTGGCTTATGCTGAGCAAGCGGGCTTAACATTTATCAATTTGGCGGGAGACTATTCTTTAGCTAAGTTTGATGAACAAAAATCACCTAGAATGATCTTTTTCTGGGCTAAGAAATAAGGCTTATGCAATCTTTTCGTGCACTCGTAACGGAAATCAGTCCTGAGGGCCAGGCGTCCACAGCGCTTCAAACTCTACCTTTGACTTTTTTGCCTGAGTCAGATGTTCTCATAAAAGTAGCATATTCCTCCTTGAATTATAAAGATGCTTTGTCGGCAAGCGGCCATAAAGGCATTACCCGAAATTTTCCACACATTCCTGGAATTGATGCAGCGGGTGTAGTTATAACCGACCTTTCAGGAAAATTTCCTTTAGGCGCTCGCGTTTTGGTTACCGGATTTGATATGGGGATGAATTCGCATGGAGGCTTGTCGGAGTATATTCGTGTGCCTGCCAATTGGGTTATCGAAATTCCAGAAAACTTACCTTCGCGCATCGCTATGCAATGGGGGACGGCGGGTTTAACGGCCGCCATGGCCGTTGATTCCTTGATTTCTAATCAGCTAAGCCCTGAAAAAGGTGAGGTGTTAGTGACGGGTGCCAGCGGAGGCGTAGGGATGATTAGTATTCGTTTGTTGAGTCATTTAGGATTTTCAGTGGTTGCCCTAAGCGGAAAACCTGCGTTGGAGGAAACGTTGAAAGGATTAGGAGCTTCGCGCGTTATTTCGAGGCAACAATTTGCTGAAGAACCTGTTAAAGCTCTCTATCCTATGGAATATGCGGGAGCAATTGATACACTTGGCGGGGATTATTTAGTTCAAGTTGTCAAGCGCTTACAATATGGCGGATCCGTAGCTGTTTGTGGCATGGCTGCGGGGGTAGAATTGCCGCTCCAAGTCTATCCATTTATTTTACGAGGAACGCGCATGCTTGGCATTTATTCTGCTGAATCTCCTTTGTTCTACAAACAGGTTTTGTGGGAGAAAATAGCTGAAATCTGGTCAGTCGACTTAGAAAGCCTCAGTCAAGAAATTAATCTTGAGGAGGTCCCTTCAGTACTTGAAAAAATGTTAGCGGGGAATAGTAGTGGTCGTTACTTGGTTAAAATTTAACAAATTTGATGCCTGCCTGATTCGGAATTTCGGGGAATGAAATGATATAATTTCCATTCGTCAGTTCCCTTACATCGAGCCTAATTTGTTGGCTTGGATTTTCAAAATTTACCGTTTTTATCCTTTGGCCTACTTGGTTCCAAAGCTCAACTTTCAGTGAAGCTGTTTGCTGGAACTTATCCGGTAAACCGAGTGTAATTTCATTCTGTGTCGGATTAGGGAAAGCTGTGATTTGAAGGAAGGGGTTTTGTTCTGCGTTAGCCAAGATGCTAATGCGATAATTTTCTGAGCTTGCCACGCAACCATTGATGTCTGTCAATTTAATTGCATAGGTTCCCGATTCTGTGGGCAGGTAATTGGCTTCAATCGCCCCAGGGATTGCTTTCCCGTTCAAATACCACTGCATGTTATTCCCTCCAGATGATCTCAAGACTCCATTTGCATAGGACAATAAGGGAGATAAAGGGTTTGAATAGACTAAATTGAAGCTGCTGCTTGTGTTGCTGCAGTTGGAGATGTTGCTAACTTGGGCCTGATAAATTCCGGATTTATTTGCAGAAAAACTTGCCTGTGTCGCTCCCTCAATAGCAACACCGTTCAATAACCATTGAATGGATGAGTTTTCGCTATAGGTTGCCACTAAGGATTTTATTTCGTTTGAACAAGCCGTTAGGGTTCCCGTTGGGCTTATGCTTACGGTGGGACTTGGACTTGTGTTCACTGCCACTTGGCTCCGGGGGCTCGGGCAACCCACGGATCGGAATTTCATGTCATAGAAATAATAATAGCCTGTCGTAATTGCCGATCCATTGAATTTGGCTCCTGTAAGTGAAAGAATGTTGGCTATGCTGTAGGGATAGCCCAAATTTGTAGGTGCGTTAACCGTATCCGCCAAACTTCGATTACTTCGGAAAATACTGGCTCCATTTGAACATGTTTGCGAAATCAAATAGCTCCCAGCCTTCGGGAAAGCTAGGTTCAAATAGACGATTTGGCCTGGATCGCTTTTATCGTCGATGAGTTGGCCTCCCACGCGCGTCAAATTGCTCTGCGTGCGTGTGGCTTCTACTTCTTTGGTTGTGGAGGCCACAAGTTCTCCTGTATCCTTGTTGTACACGCTGAACGTGATCGTCCCAGAAGTTCCTACGTAGATGCGGGCACTTTCTAAAACGATGGGGCTTTTTATTTCAAAGATAGGTTGTGGTCCGAAGTTTTCGTAATAGGTTCCTGTTCCAAATGCCAACTTGCCACTCGGACTCAAGTTGCCAGAAAAATCGGCCTGCGCAACTTGGTACGTGGCAGTTGCCGGAAGACTAATTTTCGGTCCCGTACCTACCAATGTATTGTTTGCATACCAAAGCGCCCCATCACTAAGGGATGTCAAATTGACCAAAGTCCCCGGTGTACACTGGGTTCCTGTGGCGACGGGAGTTTGAGGACTTTCAATTTTCTGTTGAATTTGGATTTTGTTGTTGGGGGCGTATTGGTCGCTTGCCAACTGGTTTGTGAGTTCAAAATTGTAGGTTTTACCTGCTAGGAGTGTGATATCTGCTTGCAAGGCAAGCTCTTGTTCGTGGCCAGCAAAGATTTTGTTAACAATACCTTTTAACGTTCCGATCTGTTGGGCATTTTCAAAAACTGAAATCTGAACGGGTACATTGTTTTGTGTTTTAGTGCCACTATTCTTCACTCGTGCGATGAGTTTGAGGCTGCCGGTATTTTGACAGAAATTACCCACGGGAGTTGAGATGCCTGTGGCTTCCATGTCGTTGGACGCCTGTAAAACTTGAATGCTTGTTTCGAGGATATTTCCATTCGAAATCGTGCCACAGCTGCCTGAAATCGGGTCATTTGATGCCAATATGCGCACTTTATAGCGTTTGTTGACCGATACGCTAGTTGGTGGTGTAATGGAAAGGTTAATACTGTTAGCGCTAAGGTTTGTCGACGAATTGATTAATTCATCCGCATCATCAAAATCTCCATCCTGATTCCAATCAGCCACTGCTCGCAAGTTTTTGGCTGTTGAATTGCTGAATAGGATGTTGGCAATTTTCGTTTCTCCTATTTCAATTGGAATAGCTGTTCCTGTACTGTCTACGGTATTTGCAACAGATTTACTATCAACCAAAACTTGCGACATCACTAATTTATTTGTGCTTGTCGTTACGCTACAGTATGCTTGGCCCGCTATGCCAGAAAGGATTAAAGAAAAGTCTTGCAAATTGTTTTTCAACGTCCCTTTGTGATTAATCGATAAGGTATAAGTTTCGCCTGGGATGCTTTGAGGAATTGTGATTTTTTCAACGTTGTCTAGGTTGTTGACACCTGTTTTAGCAAGAGCGCTCGGATTTTCAGGGTCTAAGGTAAAGGGCAAGAATGTACCCTTGCTATCCTGAATTTTGATGTCTAAATCATTGACGAGCCGAGGAGTTCGGTTATTCAAACTGCTCGCAATAAGAGGTAAAACACTGCCTTCTGGATCAGTCCAAGATAGCGTAACGCTAATATTCCCTGCTCCAGAAGCTATGAGCTTTTCCGTATATAATGAGCCATTGCTTAAACTTAGCTCACGAATCGCTTGCGTCTTGTCCGTATTTTGTATGACTTTCGCAGCGCTTTCTGCATTCAATAATCCCCAGCCACTTTGGTAGTCGGGCCCCACAGGTCCAAAATCCATCGCTGTGTGGATGACCAATCCTTTTAGCGTTGCGGAACGCATGAATTTGCCATTATTTAGACGATTGTATAACTGCTGAAGCAAAAACAAAGATCCGGCAACTTGCGGGGAAGACATGGAGGTCCCGTCGAGGGTTGTGTAGGCCGCATTTGAGGTGTTGCTGGTGGATAAAATATCGGTCCCTACGCCCATAATATCCGGTTTGATCCGACCGTCGTCGGTAGGACCCCAACTCGTAAAATTGCTTACTCGGAGATCAGAAGCAAGGTTAGGGGTTTGTTGGATTGACTCAATGGCTCCCACGGTCAAGATATTTTTTGCAGTACCCGTCGTGGAGATGATATCATAAGCGTCGTTTTTTGACCGGATGATATTGCTGGAATCTTTTGTGTTTTTGAGGTAATAATATTCGCCTTTGGTGAAATCAGGGCCATTTTCTGATCGGCTATTTCCAGCTGATTTGGTAATGAGGTAGTAGGGGGCATTGAAGGCAATCTTGTCCAAGGCTTGCGCATTGCTGTCATAATATCCGAACTTATAATCTTCTAGTGTGCTGATAGCATCATTTCCCCACCACTGCCATTTGTTTTTCGTCGAGTCATAAACCCATCCCGCCTGATACCCATAGGAATGATTACTGATTAATAAATTCGGTGATGCTGCACTAATTTCTGAATTGTCATTATTATAATCCCAAACCTTTAAATCCGCTCCGAAAGCCATTCCACGTGCCGAGGCGATTACCCCGCTGGCAATCATAGTTCCCGCAACGTGCGTTGCATGCAGGTCGGATGTTAATGCGCTTTCCTGTGGTTTTATGCGACCGCCAAATTCCTGATGCGTCGACATTGCACCTCCGCCATCCCAAAGGGCTAGTTTTCCAGCAAGCGTGTCAGATTTTCCCGTTAATGATAGCCCTAATCCGCCCGTGCTATACAATTGATCGGTACGTGTAATTTGTGCCGAACGGCGATTCGACTCGACCCCGAGATACAGGGCTTCTCCAAGTGAATTGATTTGTTGTAAGGTGATTTTTTTATCCCCGATTTGGTCTTGGAGTTTGAGGCCTTTTTGTTTGGCGATTGCTTGACTCTGTATATACTGCTTGTTTTGCTCCCGGCTGAAATCATCCACAAACTCTTGCATGCGTTGTTTATTTTCACCCCTGTACAATTCATGTTGGGCATGAATGCTCATGGAGAAAATAAGCATCAAGATAACCGTGTTAAGTAGTTGTTGGGGGCGCATCACACAGAGCTAAAGTACTAATTTAGGCTTTTTCCTTTAATTCTACACGAAAGGTTTTTCGGTGGATTTCCGTAGGTCCTATGCGAAGGACTGCCTTTCGATGTTCCAAGGTCGGATAGCCCGCATTTCGCTCCCATCCGTAGCCTGGAAAGCGTTCTGCAGCTTTTTGCATCCATTCATCTCGATAAGTTTTGGCTAATATGGAAGCTGCCGCAATCGAAAAATACTTGGAATCTCCTTTCACAATGCAGGTGTGCTGGACAAATGGGTAGCTAATAAAACGATTTCCGTCGACTAATAAATGGTCAGGTTTAGTTTGTAGTTTGTCCACAGCTTTGTGCATCGCCATGACACTTGCTTTGTAGATATTAATTTGATCAATCGTCTCATGGTCAACTTCTGCAATCGCATAATCAATGGCATAGGTTTTGACCACTTCGATTAATTGTTGCCGCTGTTTCGCATTCAATTGTTTAGAATCAGTCAATAATTTATCATGAAAATCTTTGGGTAAAATGACAGCAGCTGCAACTACAGGTCCTGCCAAACACCCTCGACCGGCTTCATCTAGGCCTGCTTCGATCCCTTCAGCCTGAAAATAAGGTAGTAAAGCGTGTTTAATTATTGACATTATTCCGTTGCGTACAATAAATTTTGTTGGTGTTTCCACAAATATGGCTTAAAATTGCTAATTATTTCCAATGATTCCACCTATGATTAAGCACCTAGTTTGTAGTTTTTTGTGTATTTCGCTACTTGTAAATACAGCATTTGCTCAAAAAAATCGCTCCAAAAAGATTTTCCATATCGAAGCGAAGTCGGCCCGTTTCAGCGGTGATGGTGTAGGAGGGGAAACCTATTTTTTTAAACCAGCCTTCGAAGTAGGCTTCGGTGTGCAATATCCATTAACATCCCGCGTCAGCTTTAATCCCGAATTAACCTTGTCACAAAAAGGATTTCATGGCAAAACGAATTATTCGGATTCTACGTATACAGAACGAAACATATCCTTAAACTACTTGGATATCAGTCCTAATTTCGAGATTAAATTAGGTTCCGTTTCCGAATATGCGAGTGGGTTTTCCGTTTGGGGAGGTCCATACATGGGAATAGGCCTTTGGGACAACGCTACTTACGATATCCGCTCAGCAAATGTGCTGAAGCCAGGGACCTATGTATTGACTTCTACGACGGGTGAAAGCTTTTCGCGTGACGTTCGCCGACTAGACCTAGGTTTTAAAGTGGGCATCGGTGTTGTTTCCCAAAACTTTGTATCCGTAGGATTAACGTACCAAGCAGGACTAATCAATATAGCGACTGATACAAAATCATTGTATAATCAGTCACTCGGTTTTTACATGCGTGTTTTCTTCGACGAGATTCTCTAAGCCTAACGATTAAAAAGTAGTCGTATTCCTTTTTTACTCATATCAAATCGGCCATTTGCATAGGCCAAATGTCCTGAGACAAACGTGTGTGTAATGCTCGCTGGGAATTGATGCCCTTCTAATGGTGACCAGGCACATTGATAATGTAGTGACGATTTAGTCACCTCATGCGTTAGCTGTAAATCAACAATTGCCAAATCAGCCCAATAACCCTCTCTGATATATCCGCGATCTTGAATTTGGAAACATTCAGCCAAATTATGCGCTGTTTTTTCTGCAATTTGAGGAAGGCTTAATACACCTTCTTGGCTCATTTCTAATAACATCAATAAGGGGTGCTGAACCAAGGGAAGGCCAGAAGGTGATTTCCAATAACCTTGTTGTTTCTCCTCCCACGTGTGTGGAGCGTGATCTGTGGCAATGACATCAATAGCTCCTGTTTGAAGTGCTTGTCTGATCGCTGCACGATGTCTTCCATCTTTGATGGCAGGATTACATTTGATTTGATTTCCTAAAGTTTCATAGCTTGCGGCATCAAACCACAAGTGATGAACACAGGCCTCAGCTGTAATTCGTTTGTCTTTCACAGGCTTACCTGTTTCGAATAAGGCTAGTTCTTCCTCTGTACTAATATGTAAAATGTGCAAACGGGTATTGGACTTTTTCGCCAAATCTACCGCCATCGATGAAGATAAATAACAAGCCTCTTCATTACGAATCAAGGGATGAATAAAGGCCGGTGCATCTTCCGTAGGGTATTTTTCTCTGAATAATTCCAGACGCGCACGTACTGTTGCCTCATCTTCGCAATGCGTCGCAATCAATAATTCGCTGGAATTGAAAAGTGTTTCTAGGGTTTTGGTATTATCCACTAGCATATTTCCTGTGCTAGATCCCATGAATATCTTGATCCCACAAACATTGTTTTTGTTCGTCTTTAATACTTCTTCCAAATTGTCATTGGCAGCCCCCATAAAGAAAGAGTAGTTGGCCAAAGAGCTCTCATGTGCGATGTGGTATTTGTCCGAAAGTAATTCTTGCGTCAGAGCATTCGGAACGGTGTTCGGCATTTCCATGAAACTCGTTACGCCACCGGCTACTGCCGCGCGCGCTTCGCTAGCAATGGTTGCCTTGTGTGTCAAACCGGGTTCTCTAAAGTGGACCTGGTCATCAATCATACCTGGAAAAACATGTTTGCCTTCTAAATCAATGATCTGTTCATTTCCTTCAGGACTTAAGCTCGTTCCGATTTTCTCAATTCGGCCGTTTTTAATGCGAATATCACCTGGCGTGATTTGCCCTTCGTTGACGATTTGACCATTTTTTAATAAGTATGCCGACATATTATTTCTAATTTATTTGTATGATTTTAAACTCTGTCCGACGGTTCTGCTGATGCATTTCCTCTGGGCAATCTACCCCGTCTGAACATTCATTGATTAATTGGCTTTCGCCATATCCTTTCGGTTTGATTCGGTCTTTTGCGATACCGCGTTGTAAGATGTATTTTACAGCTGATTCCGCGCGGCGTTGTGATAACTTCTGATTATATGCAGCCGTTGCACGGGCATCTGTATGGGCACCCAATTCCAAATTCACTTGTGGGTTATCCTGCAAGAAATTGACAATTTTGTCTAATTCAATAGTTGCGTCTGGTCGGATATCTGCTTTGTCTAAATCGTAATAAATGGAATTCAACTGGTAAAATTGACTAATTTCTTTGCCGATTTCCGGTTGGTCCATCACGATTTTAAACGCAAACGTTGTATCCGTGAGTTCCTTTTTTAGCAAAGCCTGTGGGATTTCTCTGCCTTCCAACGAAAAGCTCGAACGAGCCGAAATATATCCGTCTTTTTCAAGTTTGAACTGAATTTCATCGCCCGAGTTTAAATTGATTGGTTCTATTTTCCCCAGTTTATCCGTAGTAAAAACTTCACTAGATTCCCCATTTCTTCTTGCACTTACCTGAACCCCCGGAATCGTCTTGCCATCCGGTTGAACGACTTGTACGGCTAACGCATAATTGACCGTTTTTAATGCTTGTGGCACTTGCGTTGACGTGGTATCATTTGACCACCAATGTTCTTCGCTTCCGCTGGACTTAAAGAAATAAATGTCGTCATCTCCTTTGCCGCCGGGACGGTTGGAGCTGATATAACCCGAAAGCGGGTCGGATAAATTAATCGCAAAATCATCGCCAATCGAATTCATAGGAACGCCTAAATGCTCGACACTGATTTCGTTTTCGTTTCGACTTGCTACGTATAGGTCTAATCCCCCGATGCTCGGATGTCCATCTGATGAAAAGTACAGTTTTCCATTTTCACTTACATAAGGGAAAATTTCATCTCCAGGGGTGTTGATGATGGACCCTAAGTTTATAGGTCTTCCAAAACGTCCTGAATTGTCAACGGGTACGCGATATAGATCCAGGCCTCCTTTGCCACCTCTTCGATTTGAGCTGAAATAGAGCGTTCGGTCATCAAATGAAAAACAGGGACTTCCATCCCAAGCGATCGAATCAGAAATGGCTAGACGCTCTGGTTCCGACCAATCATTTCCATTTTTTTTCGAAATGTATAAATCTACATCCGGCGAAGGATCCTTGCTTTTGCCGGTATTGCCGCGTGCAAAAACAACCGTTGTTCCATCGTGTGAAAATGCGGGAGTTCCGTCATTGGCATTCTCCTTGTAGAGCTGAGTGCTGAATAAATGTGGCGTGGTGATTTCGTTTTCTTTCAGCAATGGAGCACTATAAAGTCCCAAAAATGGAAGTCCATTGTTTTTGTAAATTAAGGGTTTGCTTGAACTGGTAAAGAGTAATTCATTTCCAATTTTTTGCGCGGCAAATTCCGTTTTAGGGGTATTCCCCATTAATGGAATGAGTGTAACAGGGCTTTGTTTTTGAACAAGCGATGGGATTTTATCCAAATTCTCTAATTCAATTTCGGCCTTAATTTGGTAGAAACGATTCGGCTTACTTTGAAGGAATTTAGTTAAAGAGGTTTTGCACAAGGTATAATCGCCGAGTGATTTTGCTGCTAAGGCAATGTGATAATTGACTAAAATGTCGTCGATTCCTTTTGATTGGGCTTTTTGGTAATAGGGGAGTGATAGTCCAATCCGATTAGATAGTCGGTAAGATTCCGCCACATAATAGGCGCTTTTATCTCCTTCGATACCTTGATCTGCCAAAGGCTTTAGCGCTTGAATGGCCCATTCGTATTCGCCTCGTTCAAAATATTTCAAGCCTTTTTTGCTTGTTTGACGCGTAGGATTACAGCCAAATATCGTTATGAGAACGATAAAAAAAGCGAGTAAACGGACGGATTGACTGGATTTTGCTAGCATGGCCCTTAAAGATCTTTCAAATGTAATAAGCTATGCTCGTTTTTTTGATGTACCTTTGCATAAATTATCAATCAGTCAAGGAAATAAATCCTTGTCAAATCCAGCAGTGATGTTGCATATTTTATGAGAAAAAGAATTCAGAAAGACGACAATCGTCGTTCAGATGCGACACGTAGTAATTCAGGTGGTCGCTCAACAGCAAGAAATTTTAGTGATCGTTCTTCAGGGCCTAATCGTGCTTCTGCAGGAGACCGTAAACCTTTTGAAGGCGGAGATCGTCCATATACACCACGTGCTCCGCGCGAAGGTGGTGAACGTCGTCCTTACAATCGTGAAGGATCTAGCGATCGTCCATATACACCGCGCGCACCGCGTGAGGGTGGTGAACGTCGTCCTTTCAACCGTGAAGGATCTAGCGATCGTCCTTATACGCCTCGTGCACCTCGTGAAGAGGGTGAGCGTCGCCCTTACAACCGTGAAGGATCTAGCGACCGTCCTTATACGCCTCGTGCACCTCGTGAAGAGGGTGAGCGTCGCCCTTACAACCGTGAAGGATCTAGCGATCGTTCATATACTCCGCGTGCACCTCGTGAAGGTGGTGAGCGTCGCCCTTACAACCGTGAAGGATCTAGCGATCGTCCTTATACGCCACGTGCACCTCGTGAAGAGGGTGAAGCTCCTCGTGCACCATTTAGAAGAACGGGAGGTGATTTTTCACCACGTCCAGCACGTGATGAGGCTCCACGTAATTTTGAAGCTCGCGAGGAACGTAAATTTACTCCGCGTGAAGATGATCGCGGACGTCCAGCCAAGTTTTCAAAACGCGATACATTTAAGTCGCGTAATCGCCATGATCAGGCACCTGCCTTTTCTCCGGCCTATAAATTAGATCGTTATAAAGAAACGGCTCCTGCCAAAATTCAAAAGAGAATTGCACAGACAGAACGTCGTGGCGATGATGTTCGTTTAAATCGTTTCATCGCGAATGCGGGCATTTGCTCTCGTCGGGACGCAGATAAGTTGATCGAAGCAGGTGAAATTAAAGTAAACAATAAAGTTGTAACGGAAATGGGTTACCAAGTGGGCCCAACGGATGTCGTGAAATACGGCAACCGTCGTTTGAATCGCGAGAAGCCTGCATATGTTTTATTGAATAAGCCTAAAGATTTCTTAACAACAACGGAAGATCCTCAAGATCGTAAAACAGTTATGGAATTAGTGAAAAATGCGGGTGAATCACGTATTTATCCTGTTGGACGTTTGGACCGAAATACAACAGGCTTAATTTTATTGACAAACGATGGTGAATTAGCCGATAAATTGACGCACCCATCGAATGAGATTGAGAAAATCTACCAAGCAGAATTGGATAAGCCATTAACCGACGAGGATTTTGAAAAGATCGTTGCGGGCTTAAAGTTGGAAGATGGTGAAATTAAAGTCGATGATTTGGCTAAAGTTACGCCAGACGGTTATGTAATTGGGGTGAAAATTCACTCAGGTAAGAACCGTATCGTTCGTCGTATTTTTGAACATTTGGGATACGAAGTAACGAAACTAGACCGGACAACCTTTGCGGGATTGACTAAAAAAGATTTGCCACGTGGCAGCTGGCGTTACTTAACAGAGCGCGAGTTAGTGAAGTTGAAATACTTGCTATAGTTTTTAGCAAAAGAAAAGGCCCAGTGAAAACTGGGCCTTTTTTATGTTCAGAGCGGAATCGCTTAGATGTTCATCAACGATTCACGGCGTCTCATTTTTCCTGCTGGAATACCAAACATCATTTTGAAACGACGACAGAAATAAGCAGTGTCTTTATAGCCAACTTCTGAACCAATCGCGCGGATTGATTTTTTGGTTGTACGTAATAAACCTACAGCCGCTTCCATACGTTGGTATTCGATGTAATCTTGTGGATTAATTCCAGTCAACATTTTGAAATATTGACCTACATAATCTTCAGATACATTGGCAACGTTAGCAAGAACCTTATTAGATAAATCGCCTCCGATATGGTCTTTGATGTAAGCAAAAATGTCGATTAAGCGAGGGTCTTTGAAATACGTACTGTTTGTTGCTAATTGCTCAACGAATAAACGGTTTTGGATGATGTAACGAATGACTTCAATGACAATTTCTTCCGTTTTAATCTTAATGATACGACCCTTGCCGATTTCTTCCGACATGTCTTCTAATAAGATTTCTTTGATCGTTTGAGCGAGCTTTTCGTCCTTTTTAATTAGGAAAGGAGGGATATCTAAGGAAGTGAAGAAATTCACAGAATCGAATACTTTGGCTTCGAAAGCCACCATGCCAAATGAATTGTCATGCGCTCCGATGTTCTGCGGCTCCATATTCAAGTCGAAGTACAATTCGCGGTGCGTCATGAACTCTTCATTGTTAACAGCTTTAGGTTTCTCAGCGTTTCCGTAGGTTACGCTCACCATTTTCCCGCCTGGGATGAATAGCATATCGCCTTCTTCTACTGGAGTGTCTTCTTCACCAAATGAAACTTCGCCTTTGTACAATATCAAGAGCGAGTTTTCCACATCGTAATAATTCTTAATACGAATAGGTTGTAATATTCTTATGTTTCGTGCTTTGATGAATTTGACCCCAAGGGACTCAATGATCTTGTTGTAATCTTCCATTTTATTGCTGATTATCCACCGACAAACACGGTTTTAACTTTTAAATTTGGACAAAACTAATAAATCAGATA
>JACCDW010468880.1_pt1 | contig 19515 bp, 15 predicted proteins | sample 7449781 | NCBI WGS metagenome assembly JACCDW01 (sample SAMN15323449, study PRJNA562643) | freshwater metagenome | isolation source: river surface water | place: USA:Blue River Watershed | collected 2017-08-18
AACTGATTGTGGGTGATAAAACAGTCGATTTGCAAGGGGACTGGATTTACAAGGTAGGCGAAGTTTTCCCTCCAGTAGCTGAAAAGCCCGCTCCGTCTAATTTTACCCCTACCGCATTATACAACGCCATGATCGCACCTTTTACCTCTTATGCTTTAAAGGGATTTGTGTGGTACCAGGGCGAAACCAATGTGTGGAAACCGGAGGTATATCAACAGCTATTGCCTGCTTTAGCCAAAGACTGGCGGACGCAATTCCAGCAGCCTGTCATTCCCTTTTTATATGTGCAATTACCCGGCTTCCAAGACCGGACAATGCTCCCAGCAGAAAGTAATATGGCCGTTCTGCGCGATGGTCAATTAAAGAGTTTGTCAATTCCGCGTAGTGGTATGGCGGTCACTTTGGATTTAGGGGAGTGGAATGACATTCATCCGTTGACCAAAAAACCCATAGGAGAGCGTCTCGCTTTAGCCGCTCGCAAACTGGCCTACGGAGAGAACATCGTTTCGTCTGGACCTATTTATGAATCCAATCAAATCGAGGGAAACCGCATCCGAATTCGCTTCCGAGAAACGGGAAGTGGGCTCTCTATTAATAAAACAGACGAAGATGAATTGACCTATTTTGCGATCGCAGGAAAGGACAAGAAATTCGTGTGGGCTAAAGCGATCATTGAACGGAACACGGTGGTGGTTTGGAGCGATGAAGTGGCGGAGCCTGTGTACGTTCGTTATGGCTGGGCGGATAATCCGGAAGGGGCTAACTTAATCAATGTGGAAGGTTTACCGGCGTCACCATTTAGGACCGATCATTAATTGTATCATTCTGTTACAATAGCTATCTTTGGCAAAATATTAAACCCTATATGAAAAAGATCCTCGGATTACTCGCGATTTCAAGCGTTGCTTTCGGTCAACAGCATTTTATTCAACAGAAAAATGGTCCTACCTTAGGTTATGATCAGGCCAAAATCATCCAAAAAGATGGCCTATCGTTCAAGGACCTGAACAAAAATGGGAAATTAGACGTGTACGAGGATTGGAGAAAACCGGTGGACGAGCGTGCTAAAGATCTAGCCAAGCAATTAAGCGTGGAAGAAATTGCCGGTTTAATGCTCTATTCAGGGCACCAGGCCGTTCCAGCTAGACCCGATGGATATTTCGCAGGAACCTATAATGGAAAACCCTTTGATCCTAAAACGATGGATCCCTCGGATTTAACAGATCAACAAAAGAAATTCTTACAAGCAGATAATTTACGTCACGTCCTATTGACGACCGTTTCGAGCCCGGAAGATGCGGCAAAATGGAACAATAAAGTGCAAGCCTTTTGTGAATCACTAGGCAAGGGTATTCCGGCAAACAACAGTACGGATCCGCGCCATGGAACTTCGGCACGCGCAGAATTTAATGCCGCAGCGGGTGGCGTTATTTCGATGTGGCCATCCTCTTTAGGAATGGCAGCGACATTCAAGCCTGCCCTAATCCAACAATTTGGACGCATCGCAGCGACAGAATACCGTGCCTTAGGTATCGCTACGGCTTTGTCACCCCAAGTGGACATCGCTACTGAACCGAGATGGGGCCGTTTTGATGGTACTTTTGGAGAAAGCCCGAAACTTTCTGCCGCCATGGGGGAAGCCTATTGCAATGGATTTCAAGATGAAAACTGGGGTAGTAAAAGTGTAAATGCTATGATAAAACACTGGCCAGGTGGTGGCGCTGGAGAAGCAGGCCGTGACGCGCATTATGCGAATGGAAAGTTTGCGGTTTACCCTGGAAATAACTTCAACGAACACTTATTTCCTTTCACCGAAGGTGCATTTAAATTAAAAGGAAACACGAAGAAAGCGGCGGCAGTAATGCCCTATTACACGATCTCGTGGAATCAAACGAACGAAAACGTCGCAAATAACTACAACAAATACATTGTCTCCGATTTACTACGCACTAAATATGGTTACGACGGTGTGGTTTGCACGGACTGGTCTGTTACGGGTGATCACCGCGCGATGGATGTGTTCATCGACGGAAAAGTGTGGGGCGTGGAAAACCTAACGATGGCGGAACGTCACTACAAGATTTTGATGGCAGGCGCGGATCAGTTTGGGGGAAATAATGATATGAAGCCGATCATCGAAGCCTATGCGATGGGCGTGAAAGAACACGGTGAGGCTAAAATGCGTGCCCGCATGGAGCAATCAGCCGTGCGTTTATTGCGCAATATTTTCCAAGTAGGTTTGTTCGAAAACCCCTACGTAAATCCGGCAGAAACGAAAGAAATCGTGGGAAAACCAGCATACATGCAGGCCGGTTTCCAAGCACAATTGCAATCGATTGTGTTGTTGAAAAACAAGGCGAATGTATTACCTATTAAAGAGAAGAAAACCTTGTACATTCCGAAACGTTTCGTGGCTGCCTCACGTCACTTTTTAGGCTTCCCAATTCCTGCTTCGAACGACTTCCCTATCAATATGGCGCTAGTCCAAAAATACTTTAATGTAACAGACGACGCTTCTAAAGCGGATATCGCTTTAGTGTGTATCGAGAATCCAAAAAGTGGTATCGGTTACGATAAAGAAGACGTTGCCAAAGGCGGTAATGGATACTTACCTATCTCACTTCAATACAACGATTACACGGCAAACGAAGCACGTGAAGTGAGTATCGCGGGTGGAGATCCTTTGGAAACCTTTACGAACAGAAGCTATAAAGGCAAATCGGTGAAATCACGCAATGTTACGGACATCCAATTAATTGAAGAGACCAAAGCGAAAATGAACGGCAAGCCCGTGATTGTTTCCGTAAACGTTTCGAACCCGATGGTGTTCGCCGAATTCGAAGGAAAAGCAGATGCGATCCTAGCGAGTTTTGGCGTACAAGATCAGGCAATCTTAGAAATCTTAGCAGGTAAAGCCGAGCCACAAGCACTTTTACCGATGCAGATGCCGGCGAATATGAGCGTGGTTGAAAAACAAAAAGAAGACGTGCCATTCGATATGGAATGCCATGTGGATTCCGAGGGACATCGCTATGACTTCGGTTTTGGGATGAATTGGAAAGGGGTGATTCAGGATGCGAGAACGAAGAACTTCAAGTAGGTATTAGCCGCAAAAGTCATTTTTTTGTTTGAAAATAATTGCTAATTTGGGTTTGCATACGCGTTCATTCGCGACCTGTTAACCTAATGAAAACAAACAAGATAGCTCCTGATGCTCCGGCGCTTACACACGAGCGTTCGCTCAAGACTTTAGTCGAAAATCGGACTATTTATAACCTCGATCACTGCGAATTAAATCTCTTTGAGACCTACCAGCAGTCGGCTCTGGTTCCGCTCGCTTTTAATGACTTAGTGGTGACGAGCATGTTGCGCGGGAAAAAGGTCATGCATCTTTTTGATGATCCGGCTTTCGATTATTTGCCTGGGGAATCCGTCATTATTCCAGCCAATGTGGAGATGAAAATCGACTTTCCGGAGGCTGAGATGAATAATCCCACCCAGTGTTTAGCCTTAGCAATTGACAATAAGAAGATTGTGAATACGCTGGATTTTTTGAATGAACGTTATCCGAAAGAGGGTTTAGCCAATTTTTGGCAACTTGATGACCGTAACTATTTCTTCTACAATAACCAGGATCTAGCACACACGATAAATAAGTTGATTCAGGTCTGCCAAAGCACGTCCATCACCAAGGATGTCCTCGCCGATCTCGCCATTCAAGAGTTGTTAATTCATATTATTCAGACACAATCCGTCACTTCAATCGAACGTGGTATCGAGGCAACACCTAACCCTATTCTGAATAATATCTTACTTTTAATCCGGGCTAACCTTACCCAAAAAATTAACCTCAAAGACATCGCAAAACAATCCGGAATGAGTCCGGCATCTATGTACCGAATGATCAAACGAGAGCTGGGAATTTCGCCGGTGGAATTGATTATTATGGAGCGGATTAAACTGGCTAAGGCTTTGCTAAAAGACCAAAACATCTTCATCAAAAACGTGTGTTATGAGGCTGGTTTTGAGGATGCCAATTACTTCATTCGGGCCTTTAAACTTCACGAAGGAGTGACTCCGAAACAGTACCAACAAATGAATCAACTTAGGTAGGTTAAGGGCGTTAAATTAGCCCGCTCTTCATCTGTAAATAAACGCGATTTTGTAATGAAGCGAAGGCCCATTGGAATCTCTACAGAAAAAGAAGATCCGCGACCGGCAACCACATCAATAGTCAATTGGGTGTATTGCCAATATTCTTGTTGGTCCTTGCTCATCCAAAATTCACAATTTTCAATCGTGCCTAAACATACATCGGATTCTCCAATGATGAAGTCTCCCTTTTCAAAACACATGGGCTGAGATCCGTCGCAACAACCGCCACTTTGGTGAAACATCAACTCTCCAAAACGCTCCTTCAGCTGGTTCACAACCGCCTTCGCTTCTTCCGAAATCAGTACACGTGGTGTCATAGGCTAAAAATAGTCGCAGGGAGAAAATCCCCCTGCGACAAATGTATTCATAAATCAAATTAAAAGAAGCCTAATTTTTTCTTGTCATAAGAAACTAGCATATTCTTGGTTTGGCGGTAATGGCCTAACATCATCTTGTGCGTCTCACGTCCAAAACCAGATTTCTTGTAGCCTCCGAATGGTGCATGCGCAGGATAAGCATGGTAGCAGTTTACCCAAACACGGCCCGCTTGGATCGCACGTGGCACTTGATACAACTCGTGTGCATCACGCGTCCAAACGCCTGCTCCCAATCCATATAACGTATCATTTGCGATTTCAATCGCTTCCTCTGTCGTTTTGAAAGTAGTTACACAAACCACTGGTCCAAAAATCTCTTCTTGGAAAATGCGCATCTTATTATTCCCTTTGAATAAAGTGGGCTGAATATAATATCCATTCGCTAAGTCACCTGGTAATTTTTGCACGTCACCACCGCATAATACTTCAGCTCCTTCTTCCACACCTAGTTTCAAATAAGACTGAATTTTCTCGTATTGATCGTTCGATGCTTGCGCGCCCATCATGGTAGTAGGATCTAATGGGTCACCCATTTTGATTGCTTTCGTACGCTCGATCACGCGAGCCATAAACTTATCGTAGATGCTTTCATGCACTAAAATGCGCGATGGACAGGTACAAACTTCGCCTTGGTTTACAGCAAATAATACGGCACCTTCTACCGCTTTGTCGAAGAAATCATCATCCGCATCTGCCACCGATGGGAAGAAAATGTTAGGTGATTTACCTCCTAATTCCATCGTCACTGGAATCAAGTTTTCAGACGCATATTGCATAATTAAACGACCAGTCGTCGTCTCTCCTGTGAAGGAAACTTTCGATATGCGTGGAGATTGAGCTAATGGCTTTCCAGCTTCTGGGCCAAAACCTGTCACCACATTTAATACCCCTGCAGGAACAATGTCTTGGATTAACTCTAACAAACACATAATCGAAGTAGGTGTTTGCTCCGCTGGCTTAACCACGGTGCAACATCCCGCTGCTAAAGCTGGTGCGATTTTCCATGTTGCCATTAATAAAGGGAAGTTCCAAGGGATGATTTGGCCTACTACACCAATAGGCTCATGCAAACAGATGCTTACGGTGTTTTCATCGTGCTCAGAAATGGTTCCTTCTTCTGCGCGAAGACATCCCGCGAAATAACGGAAGTGATCGATTACTAATGGCAAATCCACGTTAACTGTTTCACGGATGGGCTTCCCATTATCGATGGTTTCTACTGCTGCTAAATAAGCTAAGTTCGCCTCAATTTTATCAGCAATTTTTAATAAGATGGAAGATCGGTGATTCACCGAAGATTTTCCCCACGACTCAAATGCTTTGTGAGCCGCATCTAAAGCTAACTCGATATCCTCTTTTCCAGAGCGTGCCGCTTTCGCGATTAGTTTCCCATCTACTGGGCTGTAATTTTCAAAATACTCTCCTTTTACAGGAGCTACGAATTTACCTCCAATGAAGTTGTCATAATGTGACTTAAAGGTGGGTCTTGTAGTTGACATAGTTTTAATGATTAAGGTTAACAGATTGATTTCGTTGAATACGAAGGCAAATCTATCCTTATCATTAATATTGGAATAGCACTATTTCGTCAAATAATAGCACTTTGCAATCAACTCCTTTAATAGGTCGCCGTCATATCGTCCTCCACGCAGATGATATAATCTGCCTTCAAAAGATGATCTGGGAGCATGTTATCAATCTCTTTTTGGGAAACGGTAGCGATGGTGGCGATCTTGATATCCGCTTTTGAACGCTTTAAGTACCACGAAATTCCCTCGTAATATTCCGAATGATAGGAGCCGTTATAATGGACAAAAAGGGATCCTGGATTCCAATTCGAGAAGATAAAATGAGCCATCGTCGCGTCTTTCAAAGCTTGTGCTTTAGGCATATTAGGCGAAGTGTGTTCACCCATCATAGTTAACATCTTTTGATAGCCGGGAAGATTTGCGTCGTATGCGATGGGCATGGGGGCGATCCATGATTTTTCCTCTGATGTCAAATTTGCTAAACTTTCAAACCCTCCTCGCGAGACTTGACTCGCGTATTTTCGAGGCACATTGGTGGCAATGAAAGGCACGTTTCTGTCTTTAGCAAAATTCACTAAAGGCGCATAATCGGTTTTGTAATTCTTCCAAAGACGAGCTGAAGAATCCAATCCTTTCGCGGTAATCTTACCTCGCAAATAGTCTGTTAAAGCCGCCTGATTATCATGTTCAAACATCTCTGCACCTAACACTAGTTGACGCTTTTCTGCTAGGTTTTGGGTGATTTCTAATTCCAACCAATGACTGATGGGATTATTGTGAAGCTCTCCTATTAACACTACATCTTGTTTGCGGAGATCTTTGAGCATCGTCTCGTAGGAAACCTTTCTGCCTTTGGCATTATACAAAACATAGGCCGGTTTATCGAAGGCCTGCAAAGAAAACGAAAGAGCAAGGAAGAGGGAGAATAGCTTTATCATAGGATAAAGCTAAAAAATTCTGGCTTAAGCCTGCAATGATTTGAATAACAAATCAGTCAAATACCGCGCGACAAATTCCGTTTTATTGTCTTTCCCTGCATCCGTTAATTTAGGCAGGTGCTGACTGAAAAAGAGCTGCGAATGCGCCGTTTCAATTAGTGTACTACTTAAGGAATGTGGAAATGCGTAGGCTGAATTATGCGATTGAATCAATTCCGAAATGCGTGCACAAAGGTCTTTATAGGGCTTAAATACCGCGTTTTCATTGATTTCTTTGACCTCTTTTACGAGGTAGACTTTGCTACTTTCGGTAATGACAATTTGGTGTAAATACTGCTTATTATAATCTGATTGCCCTTCGCTCTCCTCCAATGGATGCGTTAACAACTCGACCAATCGTTCCAATTTTGCTTTCGAATTCGCCAAAGGCTGCAACTGAAACACCACCAAGTATTCCATGTAGGACCAATACCAGTTCAAGATGTACAACAACATCCGGTGTTTATTCTCAAAATAGCGGTAGATCGACGCCTCCGTCGTATTCATTTCCTTCGCTAATTTCTTGAATGTAAAATGTTCAAACCCCAAGGTATAAATTAGGTTAATCGCATTTTTAACAATCTGCTTTCCTAATTCCGTACTTTCTGGGTCCCGTAAATAGATCTTTTCGTTAACTTTAAAACTTAGTGAATAATCCATTGTTATACCTGTTGAACATAACAAAGTTAATAATAGAATTGCTACCGCAAAAGATATTTTAACAATTATTAATAATAGTATTACTATTATATTAAAAAGTATTTATAGTTTTGCAGGAGAAAACGAATTGTTATGCAACAAAAAAGTCCATTGAAGCGAGTGCAAGCCCTGATTCAGGAACATAAAAAGGAGATCACATCGATCTACTTGTTTTCGATTTTGGGCGGTATTGTGAATTTGAGTTTGCCTTTGGGTGTACAAACCATCATTGGTTTGGTGATGGGAGCCACAATGGTGACCTCCATTTATGTGCTCATCTTTTTAGTGGTGCTAGGTGTTTTTCTGATGGGTTTGTTCCAAATCAATCAGATGAAAATCATCGAGTCGATACAACAGAAAATCTTCGCTCACTATGCCTATGAATTCGCTGATAAAATCCCACAATTGGATTTAAAGCATATGGATAAATACCATATTCCAGAAAAAGTGAACCGGTTTTTTGATTCCTTGAATATTCAAAAAGGCTTCGCAAAACTACTTTTAGATATTCCAGTGGCGTCTGTACAGATTGTCTTTGGAATCATTTTATTATCGCTTTACCATCCTTTATTTATCATACTAGGGGTAATTCTGTTACTATTATTAGGCTTGATTTTGTATTATACATCCCAAAAAGGAATCGAAACAAGTATCGAGGAATCAAACTTTAAATACGGAGTGGCTGGATTTTTTGGAGAGATTGCTCGGACGATCAAGACTTTTAAATTTAGCCAAGGTTCTGACCTAAACTTCATCCGTACGGATGAAAATGTGAGCGGTTATTTAGGAGCAAGAACGAAGCATTTTCACGTGCTTTTATTTCAATATAAATCACTTCTATTTTTCAAAGTAGCCCTGACTACGTTGATGTTAACCTTGGGTTCGTATTTATTAATTAACCAGCAATTAAACGTAGGGGAATTTGTCGCAGCAGAAATCGTTATTATGCTAGTCATAGGTGCAGTAGAGAAGCTGATTACAAGCTTAGATAGTGCCTATGATGTGATTACGGGCCTAGAAAAATTAGCGAGTGTAACGGATAATCCATTAGAGTCAGGGGGGGATTTAGATCTGAATACACGTGTAGGACTAGAAATTGAAATGAAGAATTTCAGCTTTGAATTCGAGTCAGGAAAGCCGGTTTTAAACTCCATTAATCTACACATTAATTCGGGTGAAAAGATTCAAATCACAGGGCCGGCAGGATCTGGAAAATCAATTTTAATGCGGGTTCTTACGGGAAATTATATTGACTTTAAAGGTACCCTCTTAATCAATAAGGTGCCGATTAAAAACTACACCTTACAAAGCCTGAGAAAGCATACGGGGATATTGCTTCAGAACCAGGAAATTTTTGGCGGATCAGTGTGGGAAAATATTAGTTTAGGGAATAAAGAAATTAGCCCTTCGTTAATTTTAGCAACCGCGAATGAATTAGGATTTGCTGATTTTCTAAATCACTTCCCTCACGGATTTGATACGGAAATAGAGCCCCTCGGCAAGAAAACACCGCAAACCATTGTGAGAAAAATTTTACTTCTGCGCGCACTTTGTGGAGAAAAACGATTGCTGTTATTGGAAAATCCTTGGAATGGCCTAGAACCAGCTATCGCTAATCAAATCCAAACCTATTTAAAAAACCAAACAGCAACGGTTATTATAGCTACAAATGAGGATGCCCTTTTTGGCAAAAAAATAGAGATCAACAATGGAAAAGTTTAAGTCATTTAATCAGATTTATCTTCGCGATAAAGGACCTGCGACGAAGCCTTGGTTAATCGGATTAGGCCTCATTTTATTAGGCGTTTTATTCCTTCCTTGGACGCAAAATATTCGTGCTAAAGGTCAAATCACCAGTCTGTACCAAGAGCAAAAGCCTCAAAAAATTTATAGCCCTATCGCAGGTAAAATCTCGCGCTGGTGGGTAAAAGAAGGGGACTTTGTGGAGCAAGGAGATACATTAGCAAAAATCTCCGAGATCAAGGCTGAGTATTTAGATCCTAAATTGATTTCTAGAACACAAGAGCAACTAGATGCGAAGAAAGGGACGGTCTCTTTTTATGAGCAAAAAGTGAAGTCAACCGAGGATCAGATTGCGAATCTACGTTCATCCAAGGCTTTAAAGCAGGATCAATTAACGAACAAGATCACTGCATTGCAGCAGAAATTAACCGGAGAAAAAGCCGAACTAGAAGCAGCTTCCAATGAGTATAATTTAGTCAAAGACCAATTCGAACGTAACCAAAAAATGTTCAAAGAGGGTTTGATTTCACAGACGCAATTCCAACAACGCAATGCGTCAATGCAAAACTCTTTAGCGAAAAAAACCATCTCAGAGAACAAGGTAAATCAAACACTGCAAGAGATTCAAAATACGAAAATTGAATTGCGCGGAGTAGACCAGGAATACAGCGAGAAAATGAACAAAGCCGAAGGAGAAAAATTCCAGAGTTTGGGAATGATCGAAACGGGAAAAGGGGAAATCGCTAAGCTAGAAAACCAAGTAGCAAGTTATACTATTCGAGACGGAATGTACTACATTTTAGCGCCTCAGAGTGGCCAGGTAATTAATGCGAAAAAAGCCGGTATTGGGGAGATTTTAAAAGATGGGGAAGAGCTTTTAACGATTGTCCCTCAGAATACGAATTATGCGGTTGAGATGTATGTCAGACCAGTCGATTTACCTTTGGTTTCGCCTGGACAAGAAGTGCGGTTTATATTTGATGGATTCCCAGCGATTATTTTCGCAGGAGGATGGCCAAATCAAAGTTTCGGAACTTTCCCTGGAAAGATTCGTGCGGTGGAAAATAACATCGATGAGAAAGGGATGTTCCGGGTGATCGTGGTGGAAAATCCAAAAGATAAAAAGTGGCCTAAGCAAATCAAAATGGGTGCGGGTGCGCAAGGTATTGCCTTGTTGAATGATGTGCCGCTTTGGTATGAATTATGGCGAAATATCAATGGCTTCCCGGCTGATTTTTATACCGTAAAAAAAGATGAAAAATAAACTATTTATCTTCTTGCTATTGAGCTATGCAAGCTTTGCTCAAACGCCGGTATTATATCCAGAAGCGTTTTTGAAAATCGTGCAAACCTATCACCCACTTGCCAAGCAAGCAAGCATTGGTGTGCAAAAATCAGAGGCACAAATCCTGCTAGCTAGAGGTGGTTTTGATCCCATATTGAGTCACTACAGCACGCAAAAAACGTTTGACGGCAAGAACTATTACGAGTACCACGCACCCGAATTAAGCATCCCTACTTGGTACGGTATCGAATTGAGTTCTGGTATGGAAAACTTAGGAGGTTCACGCCTGAATCCAAGCCAAACCTTAGGAGAAACCAGCTATATCGGAATCAGTGTTCCCCTGGCAAAGAATCTTTTCATGGATCAGCGCAGAGCCAGTTTACAACAAGCGAAGCTGATGAATAAAATGGCGATCCAACAACAAAGAAGCGCCCTAAATGACCTGTTCTCCGATGCGATGGCGTCCTATTGGAATTGGGTAAAAAGTGTGCGTGTTTTTAAAATCGTCGACCAAAATCGGAAGATTGCTGAAGCCCGCGTTTCATTTGTAAAACGGAGTGTGGAATTAGGCGAAAGACCCGCAGTAGATACGCTTGAAGCGACCACGCAACTCCAGTTTTTTGACAATCTATTCCAAGCAAAATGGGTAGAAAGAGAAAATGCACGATTGTCCCTTTCTGTCTACTTATGGCAAGAGAATAATACGCCACAGGAGTTACCTGCAGAGGTGCAACCTGCAGAAGTAACGAATGAATTCGCTTGGATCGCGGACCTTGATTTAAACCTTTCGTCGTTGCTTGAAAAGGCCTATGCAAACCATCCAGATTTAAGCGCTTATCAATACAAAATCGAGGGCTTGCAAGTGGAGAAGAAATTGAAATTCCAAAGCCTCTTGCCTAAACTCGATGTGAGCTATAATGCCTTGTCCAAAGGCCTCACACCCAGTCTAGAAACGCGTCCTTTGTTCGAGAACAATTATCAGTATGGCTTCAAATTTGAGATGCCCCTACGCCTCTCGAAAGGAAGAGCAGATTACGCACTAGCTAAACTTAAAATACAGGAAGAGTCCTTGAATTTAGCGCAGAAAAAGCAACAAATTCAAGTGAAAGTTAGCTCGTATTTTAACCAAGTGGAAGCCTTGAAAAAACAAATTCAAACCCAAGAAAAGGCTTTACAAAACTACCAAGTATTAGTTAAGGCAGAAGAAGCGCGTTTTGCCAATGGGGAGTCTTCTCTGTTCTTGATCAACAGCCGAGAAACGAAAGCGATGGAAGCGGCGGAGAAATTAACGGAGCTAAAAGCCTACTTATTTAAAACGATCTATGCATTACAAGCAAGTGCCGGGGTATTAATTTAAAATTATTAGGCGTACCTTTGCGTCTTATAAAAAATACCCCTCTTACATGCTCCCTTCTGCGACCCGCACTAGAATTATCCTAATTCTCGGAATCCTATCGGCCATTGGACCTTTGTCCATCGATATGTATTTGCCCGCCTTCAAAAACATCGCATTAGCGTTGAATTGCTCGCAAGAGGAAATGGGTTATACGCTGTCGAGTTTCTTCTTCGGAATCTGTGTGGGGCAATTAATAAGTGGCCCCTTGTTGGATCATTTCGGTCGGAAAAATGTACTCTATATCGGATTATCCGTGTATGTATTGAGTTCTGTTGCGTGTGCTTTTTCGACTTCAGTGGAAATGTTAGTGGTTTTCCGTTTGTTTCAAGCCTTAGGTGGAAGCGTGGGAATGGTGGCGCCTAACGCGGTCATTCGGGAAACATTTGAAGAAAAAGAACGACCTAAAATCATGTCGTTGATGATTTTGATTTTAGGCGTATCGCCTATATTAGCTCCGTCTTTGGGCAGTTTATTACTAACCATCGCCAGCTGGAAAGCCATCTTTTTAGTGCTTGCCGGTATACTATTAGTAATCATTTTCTTGATCAAATCTTGGTTGCCAGAAAAGACCAATCGCGAACATGGTGGTCCGTTCCGAATCTCCACCATTATGAAAGCCTATAAGGCGTTATTCAAAGAGAAAGAATACTTGGTTTTTGCCTTTACAGGTGCCATTGGTGCGGGTAGTATTTTTACCTATGTGGGTGGAGCGCCCCTCACTTTCTTGACTTATTACGGCGTAGGTGAGTCCAAATTTGGGTTCATTTTCGCAATCGTTGCCTCCGGTATTATTTCAGCGAGTCAATTGAATCGCGTCGTTTTAAAAAAGTATTCGAGCTTGCAAATTTTGAAAGTGACCTTGCCTACACAATTGATCTTAGGCATTTTATTATCCGTTTTAGCGAAAATGGAATGGTTATCCATGGAAGTAAACATTGGACTTTTATTTCTAATTATGGGTTGTCAAGGATTCAACTTCCCTAACGTAGCTACGCTTGCCTTACGTCCCTTCCACCGTGGTGCGGGAACAGCTTCAGCAATGCTTGGCTCTATTCAAATGGCATGGGGCGCGGTTTGTGCTACTTTAGTGGGTTTATTATTTGATGGGACGCCATTCACAATGGCCATTGTCATCGTGGGCTGTGCGGTATTGGCGAACACGATTTTATTCGGAATTGGGAGAAAGTATATTGCCTAGGGCTTTAATAGTTCAAAATAGCTGACCACAAATTTGTCGTCTTTCACGCTACCTTGCACCTTAGCCTTCCGAATGGCGTTACAAAAACCCTTCTCGTCATGGGCGTCGCCATGGTCGTCGATCGCCGTTCCTTGCACAGCGTAGGCCTTTCCTTCGTATTTTACCGCGAGAAAACATTCCTTTCCGGGCATCTCAAAATTACAAGATCCACAAGAGGTTTCTAGGACTAAAATAGGCTTAGTGGGATCTAGTTTCCCAGCTGGCTTCGTTTGTGCAGTTGCCGCAAATGCCCCGAAAAATAGAATTATAAAGAGCTTTTTCATCCTGTAAAGAAAAACCTTTTCTCTCACAATATCCATCATTCATCTCTACAATCGACCGTCAGGCAGAAAAAATGGCCTATTAATAGAATTGAATGTACCTTTGTGATACAATTTTATTGAAATCAATCCACCTAATGAGAAAAATACTTGCTACGGCGCTCATCGCGCTACTATCCTTTTCCCTATCTGCACAAGTTCCAGGTGGCCCACCAACGGGCACAAGAGGACCGGGAGCTAATTTAAATCAAGGCCGCGTCTTTGGAAAAGTCGTGGATGAAACAGGAAAACCCGTTGAATTCGCCTCCGTTATTTTATTAAAAACAACGGTAGATCCGGCAACAAAACAAGCCAAAGACATCTTAGTCAAAGCTCAAACAGCCGAACTGAATGGGGATTTTAACTTTAAAGAAATCCCGGTAAACGCGCGCCTTAAAATCAAAATCTCCTTTGTAGGTTACAAGAACTACGAGGCAGCCGTTGCATTTGAGATGCCTAAAATGGAGCCAGGGGTTCAGCCTGATATGGCAAAAATGATGGCAGCGTTTGAGAAAGATTTAGGCAATATTAAACTAGCACAAGATTCGAAAGAATTAGAGAACGTGGTGGTAACAGGGACAAAATCATTAGTCGAAATGGACATAGATAAAAAATCCTTCAATGTCGCGCAGAACCTGGTCACGACTGGCGGTACGGCAATCGACGTGATGCGTAATATTCCATCGGTGCAAGTAGATATCGACGGTAATGTGAAGGTTCGTAATGCGAATCCAACCTTGTTTATCGACGGTCGCCCTACGAGTCTTTCGATGGATCAAATCCCGGCAGACATCATTGAAAAAGTAGAGGTGATCACGAATCCATCCGCGAAATACGATGCCTCCGGAAGTATGGCGGGCATCATCAACATCGTGTTGAAGAAAAACAAAAAGAATGGTTATAATGGAATGGTGAATGTGGGGGCGGATCGTTTTGGCGGTTCAAATATCATGGGAAACTTCACTTACCAACAGAATAAATGGAACCTGACGGCGACCCTAATGAATATGCGGATACGCAATAATTCCATTGGAAATAGTGTGCGTACAAGTGATTTAGGAGGTGTTTTATCATCGGTAAGCCAAGAGTCGGATAATAAGGCCAAAGGCTTAATGTTATTCCCACGTGTTTCTGCCGATTATGCGGCGAGCAATCGGACGACTTTATCTTTAGGTGCTTTCTTTGGCGGTGGTGGAGAATTCCGTCCGAGTGAAGACACGCGTATTTCAAGTACGGTGAATGGGGTGACTACATTAAGTCAGCGCGTTTCAGAAAACTACCGTGAATTTAAACCGACCGGATTTCAGGCAGGATTCAAACATACCTATCCTAAAGCGGGAAGAGAGTTAACCGGTGATTTGAATTACTTTGGCGGAACAAATAAAGGAGAAGGCACCTTCACCACCGATTATTTGAAGAACAACGCTGTTACGGGTACGCAAATCCAAAAGAATCTCGGTTCAGGAAAGAATGCCTTTATGACCGTGCAACTAGATTACGTGACACCAATAAAAAACGAGGGCACCATCGAAACGGGTTTACGCGCCCAGATCAATGATATTGCGAATGAGAATACCAATACGTTAAAGCCGGTGGGTTCAGATGTATATAGAACGATTACATCCGCTTCGACAAACTATGAAAGTTCTAATAACGTGTACGCTGCCTATTTCTCCATCTCCGGAAAGGCTAGCAAGACGCTATCTTATAAGATCGGATTACGTGGCGAGAGCTCTGAATACGAAGGGAAATTATTGAATACGAACCAATCGTTTAGCAATAAATACCCGCTCAGCTTATTCCCATCGATCTTCTTGAAGAAAGATTTATCGAAGACTGACCAATTGCAATTGAGCATCACGCGTCGCGTGAATCGCCCTAATTTCTTCCAGCTGATTCCATTTGTGGATTACAGCGATAGCTTAAATATACAACGCGGAAATGCGGATTTAGTGCCTGAATTCACAACTTCTGGCGAGCTTTCGTATAGCAAATCACAAGGTTCTGCGACTTTTTTGGTATCTGGTTATTACAAATACACAGACAATCTGATTACACGTTACTTGAAACAGGAGACGAACCCGATCAGTGGTAAATTGGATTTGATTAACACGTTTGTGAACGCGAATTCGAGCATTAACTATGGTTTAGAATTCACGTACACAAACAAGTTGCAGACATGGTGGGATTTAACGGCGAACGTGAATATGTATAATTCCAAAATCAATATCTCGAACATTGATGCAACACAAGTAAATGAGGCCTTGTGGACTGTTTTCGGGAAGTTGAATAACACCTTTATTTTGCCCAAAAAATGGAGTATACAGCTGTCTGGCGATTACCAAGGCAAGACGAATGTGCCTGTCACACAAAATCAAGGAATGCAAGGCCCTCCAGGTATGCAAGCTCAAAGTTCGTCGCAGGGATATATTGAACCCTTCTTTGGCATCGATTTAGCGATTAAAAAGACGTTCTTGAAAAATGATATGGCTTCCTTAACCCTAGCCTTTAACGATGTGACACGTTCTCGTGGAAACACCCGCGTATCTTTTGGGGAAGGATTCTCTCAGACTTCTTATCGCCTAGCGAACCCACAAATGATTAGACTGACGTTCTCACTTCGTTTCGGTAAATTCGATATGAGCCAAATGAAAAAGAACAATTCAGGTGGCGGAATGGATGCCATGCAGATGCAGTAGAAAAACGAAAGGCCCGAGAATCTCGGGCCTTTTTTATTAACTAAACTGAAAAATCAGCGGAAACAAGAAGCTAACTATTGCCGCCCAAATGGCATAAACGGGCAAGTAATCGGTGATTCTGAGCTCGACTTCCTCCATCGTTTTATGGCCCTGCAAAAACTCCCAAAGCTTCTTCGCAGCCAGCATCAAATGTACCATTACAATAGCATTGCTCCCTAGCACCGCTAAACGATTAGGGGTTATACCAAACTCAAAAAGCCGGTACCCAATCGCAGACAAGGCAATCCCATTATCAATGATCGCTAAGGCCGCCAAGGCAAACAAAAAATACTGATGCACACGTGACGCATTCGTTTTCGTAGCCTCGCCTAAAGAGAACAAAATCAAGGCCATCACACCGATCAATATCCCATTAAAAACCACCAAGAATTCTCTATCGTTATAGGGGTCTTTCCCGGTATAAATGATGGCTGCTAAAAAAAGTGCTAGCGTGATCGTGACTAAGGGAGTAAAAATGCGCGCAATGACAGGAGAAATTTTACTGACAAGACTTGCGTTTGTGCGTACTAAAAATGTGGCGAAAAGTGGAACTGAGGGCAAAATAGACAGAACTAAATAACGGAAATAGAAGTCCTCTATTGAGATGCCGATTAGTTTGAACAGATTCAGTGTCAAGCCTGTAAACAATCCACCAGCTAATCCGATTACTGCCGTCATCACGACTAAATCCCCGTGGTAACGTAGAAATTCCATCCGCTTTGCCGGGTCATTCCCAGCAAAAATATGCCCTACTACAAGCCAAATCAAAAGCGGAATATGCAAGCAAGTCAACAGGAGTGTCGTGCTACCCTCTGGTAAAAAATTAATGAATACAATCGATGCTACTAATACCAAAAAAGGGGCGCCTAACTCACGAAGCGTTAATCCTTGTTTATAAGCAAAAAAAGCTCCTATTCCTGGCAACACAATAAAGGACATGTTTCTGGGGAAATAGAGATCGTGTGATATCGAAAACAGATCTGGCATTTGCATTAAAAATGCAACGATAGTCGCGAAGGCGGCAAGTAAAACCCAATCCCCCTTCGACCCCCAAGAGGTAGACGAAACAGCTAAGCGTTCATGCCACACTTGAGCTGAAATTTCGGAAGATATCTGTGGATATACGGAATGAAATGCGCTGCTAAAAGCAGCAGGATTAGACCGGTATAATTGCTCTAAAGCAACCGGATCTGCGATCAGTTGAATAATTTGCTGTTCCATTTTACGAATGAATTTGTTTAATGAGTTTTTCGAGGGAGTTTAAGTGTTCAGAAAAAGCCTTTTTCCCCTCAGAAGTAATAGCGTAAGTCGTATTGGGCTTCTTGCCTATAAACTGTTTTCGAACTTCCACATAGCCTATTTTCTCTAGGGCATTCATGTGGCTGGCTAGATTGCCATCGCTGAGTTGGAGACTATCTTTTATTTGGCCAAAGTCCACTTGTTCTTGAACGACAAGTAATGACATCATACCTAGGCGGACACGACTTTCAAATACCTTATTGAAATCTGTTAAATAACTAGACACGTTCGTATTTTAAATAAATGTATAGTCCAAAACCTAAGTGCATTAACCCAAATCCTGTCAACCAGAAAACGAGGCCAAAAGGCAGCATGGCTGTAGCAAATAAGCCTAAACCTATTTCAACTAGACCTAATAAACGAACGGCATCCAGCGTGTAATGACTCGCATTGACCAGGGCTAAGCCATAAAAAAGTAAGGTGGTCGCAGGAATCAAACCTAGTAAACCTAATTGAGCTAACAGCACAGAAAATATACCTCCCGTCACTAAAGGAATAGCCATGTGTAAGGCTACTCTTTTCGCTGCGGAATCCCAAGCAGTTTGACCAATAGTACGCGCATTTTTAGCAGCTAAATAAATACCGAAACACAAAGAGATCAATAACAAAACTAGGAACGAAAGCTGCACCTCTGTGGCAAACTTCGTTTCAAGCATTCGTTCAAAAGACGCTGATTCTAGCCATTGCACATCGGTTAACTGACTAACAAACAACACACACAGTATGGCAAGTAAGCCGGCTACTATAGCAGACAAACCACTAATGGTTCGAAACCGAGTAGCTCGGTCCATCAGGTTCCGCATTTCTTGAATGGCGGCTAATTGTTCTTCGTGTTTTTCCATAATAAAAAGTACTTTGTGATACAAAGTTAATATGGCACCCGAAAAAAACAAATTTACGTTAGCCGTTTTTGCACTTTCTCTGAAATTTCCGCTTTTAAGCGGTTCAAAACATTCCACTTCGCATAGGGCCGGTAATAGGCCAAACTGACTTCACGTGTTAAATTGCCATCCGTCAACTCAATTAAATGCGATTTTCTGACTTCACTCATTTGGCCTACATATAAGGCTGGTAAAACGGTAAAGCCATTGAATTCATCCACTAAGTTTAATAAGGTATCAAATGTGTTTGATTCAACTGATAAATTAGATGGCAAGGACTTATTCTTCTTCAAATCGCACAGCTGAATGATTTGATCGCGCAAGCAATGCCCCTCTTGCAATAAAAACATCCGCTGTTTGGCTAAATCAGCTTTTGCAATGGAACGGCTTCCAGCTGGCAAATGACCATAGATACACAAATCCTCCACATATAAAAGCTCCGTTTCTACCTCTGTCGAGGCAATAGGTGTACTTAATACCCCTACATCCAATTTCCCCTCTCGTAAATCCTTGATCATTTGATTCGTTGTCACTTCATACACTTCTAATTGTAGAAGCGGGTATTTCTCTACCAAATGCTTCAGAATTAGCGGTAACATCGAACTGGCGATCGTAGGAATGACGCCCATTTTTACGCGTCCTTCTACCTTTTGATTAATCGCCTTGGAGGACGATAAAAGTGCATTGGCGTGAGCCACCACCTGCTGGGCCTGAATTAATATCTGTCTTCCATTTTCGGTGGTGGCAATAGGACTCGCCTTACGGTCGAAAATCACGATATCCAGCTGCTCTTCCAACTTTTTCACCATTGCACTCAAGGTTGCTTGCGTAACATGACAATAATCAGCTGCTTTAGAAAAGCTTTTAAACTGATCAACG
>JACCDW010781041.1_pt1 | contig 19513 bp, 22 predicted proteins | sample 7449781 | NCBI WGS metagenome assembly JACCDW01 (sample SAMN15323449, study PRJNA562643) | freshwater metagenome | isolation source: river surface water | place: USA:Blue River Watershed | collected 2017-08-18
AACGTTTGTGCAAACTTAAATGTTAAGTGGAGTGAGCAAGGATTTGGACTCGATATATTTGATTAAAATTGAGCACTATGAGAAAATTAACTTTGATCATTGGATTGTTTATGCTTTTAATGGCATGTCACAAGTATGAAAATGGACCTTTTATCTCCTTTAGGTCGGTTAAGAACCGAGTAATTGGAAATTGGAAATTGGTTGAATATTCGGTCAATGGGGAAAATCAATTGGACTCCTTGGTAGGGGATGAGGATTATTTGTGGGAGTTCAAAGAAGATTACACTTTGATTCGAGATAGGGGGGGGGATCAACCTGTCAATGGTGTTTGGGAGATAAGTGAGGAGAACGACATCATCGTAACACTTAAAATGGTCAATGTCGATGGAGGTGGATACTATTACGAGAAGGATACTTTGGATTTAACTCGCTTGACCAACAAAGAAATGTGGGCGGAGTATGCCGGAAGAATTGTAGAGAAATACGAAGCTCAGTAATCCCAGCGTAATACCGTGATTCAGGCGAAAATATTGATTCTCCGTTTTTCCTCTATTGGTGATATCGTTTTGACTTCTCCAGTTTTGAGAATACTTCAGGAGCAGTTAGAGGGTGGGGCAGAGATTCATTATGTGGTTAAGGATAAGTTTAAAGTTGTCGTAGCCCAAAATCCCAGAATCACCAAGGTTTTTACATTTGATAAGTCTATTCAAGAAGTTATTCCAGCTTTGGAATCGGAAGGTTATGATTACATCATAGATCTTCAAAATAACGTTCGGTCGCGCATTGTCAAGAGGAGATTGAAGGCATTAACGTTCTCAGTGGACAAAAGGAATTTTGCCAAGTTTCTTTGGGTGCAATGGGGCGTGAAGGGGCATATCTCTCATATTGTTGAACGATATATTCAAACTTTGAAAACGTTGGGGTTAAAGGATGATGGTAAAGGTTTGGAATATTATTATTCTTCAGATGAGGAGGTAAATAATCAATGGGGTGATTATTCGGCTGTTCCCATTGGAGCTACATACTTTGGAAAACGACCGGATGCCGCGCATTGGAAAGATATCATCTCACAAATACCTGGAAAGAAAGTCTTGCTTGGGGGCAAAGAAGATGTCGCAGTTGCCCAGGAGTTACAATCTTTAGAAGGTGTTTTTAACGGTGTTGGAATTTGGTCTTTGGGACAAAGTGCATCGGTTTTAAAAAAGTCAAAAATGGTGGTTTGTGGAGATACAGGGCTTATGCATATCGCTTCTGCATTTGAAAAACCAATCATTTCCATTTGGGGATGTACCCGACCAGGTTTGGGTATGTATCCTTGGCGTCCGGGCAAGGATAGTGTGCAAATTGAACCAGAAGGAAGAGGAACCAAGCCATGCTCCAAGTTGGGAAATAAATGCAGTCATGGTGAAAACGACAGGTGCATTCACCACATATCATTGGCTAAAATCAAGGAAGCTTCCTTGCGAATTTTGGGATAAATTAATTGTTGAATAGCGCTTTCAACTCTGTTGCTTCTTCCGGTTTCATTTTACCGGCTAAGATCAAGCGCAACTGTCTTCTTCTTAAAGCACCATCAAATCGAATTTTTTCTTCTTCAGTTTCTGGAGTTAGTTCAGGAACTTGAATGGGATTTCCCAATTGATCTACCGCTACGAAAGTATAGATAGCTTCGTTACATTTGGTTCGCTGACCTGTGGTGCCGTGTTCAACAAAGATGTCCATGAAAACTTCCATGGATGATCCAAATGCTCTTGATACTTTGGCTTCAATGACAACCAAATCACCTAATTTAATAGGGTGTTGAAAAGAAACGTTATTGACGGCAGCCGTAACCACAACTCTTCTGCAATGACGATGTGCTGCTATGGCACTTGCAATGTCGAGCCAGTTTAACAATTGCCCTCCCATTAAGTTGCCCAATGTGTTGGTATTCTCAGGCAAAACCAAGTGTGTGGTGATGGTGTGGGTGTCTTTTGCAAATACAGCTTTCATATGGCAAAGATACATTGCTATATTCGTGAAATGGATTACAATATTGTCAAATCCCTGCATATCATATTTGTGGTCACTTGGTTCGCAGGATTGTTTTACATGTTTCGTTTATTTGTCTATCATGCTGAGGCAAAGCTCAAGCCTGAACTGGATCAGACCGTCTTGATTCCGCAATATCAATTGATGGAAAAGAGGTTGTGGTACATCATTACTTGGCCATCATGTATTTTGACCTTGATTTTTGGACCTTGGTTACTTTATTTGAATCCAGGTTTTTTGGCCATGCCTTGGATGCACTTGAAGCTTTTCTTTATAGCTTGCTTACTTGCGTACCAATGGAAGGGGCAGTTGTTGTATCGTCAATGTCAAACCAATACATTGCCGGCATTAAGCTTTAAGATGCGCTTGTGGAATGAAGTGGGAACTATCCTTTTGGTGGCAATTGTTTTTGTGGTTGTTAACAAGGATTCTATCTCTTGGATCTGGGGAAGTTTGGGATTGGTGGGATTGGGTGTAATTCTCACCTTGGCCGCCAAGGCATATAAATCAATTCGTGAAAAAAGAAATTAAGATGAAAAGTATATTTACACTATCGTTGTTTTTTGTTACAATCATGGGTTGGTCGCAAAAGCCAGAATGGTTGAAGATGGATCCCAATGGGCATAGCTTATTTGTGCAAGGATTACTGAATGATCGTGAGGATACGACACACGTTCTACAAGGAACCATTTCCATTTATCCAACTGATCGTCCCAAAGAGATGTACACCTTCAAGGCAAATACCTTGGGCGTTTTTCAATTTCATCTTCGCGAAAATGATAAGTACACAGCTTCCTTTGAATACCAAGGATATGTTTCTCGCAAGATTGAATTTGATACGCAAAATGTGCCTGAAAAAGCATGGAAAAAAGGATGTGATTTGTATTTGAATGTTCAAATGGATCAGCGTCCAGAAGGATTCAAAGACATGATTGCTGAATTGCCTTTCGCTTCTTTTCATTTCGACATAGATGAGCGAATTTTCCTGTTTGATTTGGACGAGACCAATCGGGTGCTTGAACGTTACAACGATGAGTTGGAGCGGGCGAGAGGAATGATCAAATAGCGCTTAGGGATTTGGAAATCGCGTAAGGATTTTATCGGACAACACTTTGGACAGTTTGTAATATGATTCTACTGTCCATCCCGCAATGTGCGGTGTGAGTAAAACATTTGGATGTTCGATTAAAGCGATGAAATCGGGATGATTCTCGCTTTCAACTTTGAGTTGGGCACTTTCAAATTCAAGCACATCTAATGCGGCTGCAACTACTTTATTATTGTTCAGCGCCACCAACAAATCTCCGGTAACACAATGTTGTCCCCGAGCTGTATTGATGAAGTAGATGGGTTTTTTAAATGAATTGAAAAAGGCAGCGTTAGCGTAATGTTTGTTCCTTGAAGAGAGTGGTAGATGAATCGAGACAAAATCAGCCTTTTCAAAAATTGTATGCATATCCACAAGCTCGACGTATTCAAGGGGACTTGCTTCCATGGCTATGTCATTGGCGATAATATTACATCCAAATGAATGCAATCTACTTGCAACAGCTTTCCCCATGTGACCCAAACCAATGATTGCAAAAGTTTTTCCTTTGAGTTCAATTCCCCGATGTTGTTCTCTCAACCATTCATGACGAGTAACTGAATGATGGGCAGAAAGAATTTTTCTGGTGATTCCCAAACACATGGCCAATACATGCTCACCCACGGCATCTGCATTTCCTTCTGGTGAACTGAAAACGATTATTCCCTTTTCTCGGCAAAAATCAAGGTCTATATTTTCTAATCCACTTCCAGACCGGGCTATCCATTTGAGTTGAGGAAAGGATTGTATCACTTGTTCATTGATTACCCATCTGCTTCTCACCACCAAACCCAAAGTATTTGGGTGTCGTTCGGATAATGTGTCCAAATTATCATCCTCGTTCAAGACACAGCAATAGCCGGCTTTATTAAGTTCTAATTCAAGAATGGGATGGACACTATCGATAAACAGGACAGTGGACATGCTTAGTGAAAGATATTAAGTGGCATGGTCAATAGAAAGGAATGCAGGAGTTTTCCAACACCGAAATAAATGATCAGCCCAATGATGTCATTGGTTGTTGTAATAAATGGTCCTGTAGCCAAGGCAGGGTCAATACCAAATCGATTCAATGTTAGTGGAATGTATGTCCCTGAAATACTCGCAAATACGATAACGCTGAAGAGTGCGATACTCGCTGTGATACTCATGCTTAAATCGAAATGAAACAATTGTGTTGTAAAGAAAATCAACAACGAACAAATTAATCCATTGAAAGATCCCACGCCCAATTCTTTCAGTAATTTTCTCCATACCGTTTCATCCAATACGCTCTGGTTGGCCAAGGCTTTTACGACAAGTGCGGCAGATTGAACACCTACATTTCCGCCGGTAGCGGCAATAAGCGGCATAAAAATCGCCATTTGCGGATTCTCTGTGATGTCGTACAATCCAATGATGTAGGCGCTGCTCATTCCTCCGCCCATTCCAATCAACAACCAAGGAAGACGGGCCCGGGTAAGTGTTCTTATACTGTCACCAGATTCTACGTCTTCCGAGATACCGGAAGCCAATTGATAATCCTTATCGGCTTCTTCCTGCATGACATCGACCACATCATCAATCGTAATTCGACCAATCAACTGCTTGTCCTCATTAACTACAGGAACTACAACGAGGTCATATTTTTTCATGACATTAACCACTTCCTCAGCGGGTGTATCGGATTTAACGCTATGAATTTTATAGTCCTGATACAACTCTTTGATGGTGCTCCTCAAACTGGCGGACGCAAAAATCAAAGTCTTCATGCTCAAAGTTCCCATGATATGGTCTTCATCGTCGACCACGTAGATGGTATAGATGTTATCGATATCCTCACTTTGTTTGCGCATTTCGCGAATCGCCATAGCAACAGACCAAGAAGCATTTACCTTGATCAATTCTTTGGCCATCAGTGCTCCTGCAGTGCCTTCTGCATAATTCATCAAATCGATGATATCACTTGCAGTCTCGACATCCTCTAACAGGGCGATAACTTCCTCTTGTTTCTCTTCAGGCAATTCGGCAATAACGTCAGCAGCGTCATCTGAATCAAAGTTCTCGATCAGATCTTCAGCGATCTCTCTGGAAGTAAGCTTGCTTAAAAGTTGATTACGAACATCCTCGTCAAGCTCAAGCATTACCTCGGCACCGCGCTCTTCATCAATAGAACGATAGAGGTAAACGGCCTCTTCTTCTCTTAGCTCATTGATGATTTCCGCTAAATCCGCGGGATGCAGGTCTTGGGTAAGCTGTATTAATGCAGTGTCCCTCCCTTCAACGATGGAGCGGCGAATATCTGCGAGCAGCTCTTTGGTAATCTTGATATACATCGGGAAGGATCCATTTAATAATTATTCTTGACTAGACAAAGATAAGGAAAGCCTTAAGGATGTTGTTGAATAAATTTTTCGACCTCTTGAATGGATTTTGCCTTCAATTGTAAAACACCTTTTGAATCCAAAACAAAGAACACCGGAGTCTTGTTTACTTTGTATTGTTTTGCAACGGGAGAATTCCATCCTTTGCCTCCCAAAATATTGGGGAAAGTAAATTGTCTTTCATCCAAAGCTTTTTCCCACAATTGCTGTGCTTCGTCGATGCTGTAACCAACCAACTGAATTTTATTTGTTGCGTACTTTTTGTCAAATGCAAGAATTTCAGGAGCGGCGTCTTTGCAATGGGTGCACCATGAACTCCAAAACATCAAGATGGTGTATTTGTTTTTGGCAACAACTTTGGCCAATTCAAATGGTTGACCATTGCGCAATTTGGCGGAAAAGTTGGGGGGTGTATGACCTACGGTCAACTGTTGAATGGAAGAAGCTGTTTTGGTGAGTAATTTATGAATATCGTCTTCACCGCAGCTTTCAGAGTTCAAATGATTATCGATTAAATAAGCACAAATATTATCCATCCCGCTTTCGAAAAATCCAACAATCATTTGATAAACCGCAAATTCATACACAACGTCATTGACCATGGTTAATGACAATATCTCCTCAGAGCATTGTATGTATCCTGAGTTCTGACCATTGCTGTATTTGCGCATGTAACGCTGGATTCTATCGTTTAAAACACTGCAGCGAACGATTGATGTGTCGTTGAAATCAAAATTGTTCCAGAAAGTTTTTTTGCTCAATGGTAAAATATCGGATTTCCATCCGATGAGTTTATTTAAAAAAGTTCCAGGATGTGCATTTCTAATTGAATCTCTTAGTACAGAAAGTTCCCATTCTTTTTTATTGATGATGGTGCTGTCATTGCCTTCTTTTTTATGTGCTGCACGAATGGCGGCATTGATTTTATTTTCAACGGGTATGTATTGGATGTAGGCAATATTTTGGGCGGATTGAATGTACTTCAAGTTGGTTTCAAGTTTGGGTCCTTGTAAGGCCAATTCAACAACAGGTTCGTTATCCAAAATCATAGGCACGTGGTTGTTGTCATTCACTCCAATGATATACATCCCTTGCGTGTACACTCTTTTCTTGAATTCAAATTTGCCATTGGTAACTTGGGCTGAGTCTACGAGGTCCATTACTTTCCCAATGGTAGACCAGATTTTTACAGACGTGTACTTGCCACCTACTATAGTTCCTTTGACAATTGTAGGTGTGCTTTTTCCGAAGCTGGTGAAGCTTATTGCAATGAATAAAAATCCAACTAAAATTCGTGTCATCATGTAACAAAAATAATAAAGGAATTTGCGAACATTGTACCATTAACTTTGCGTTATGAACCCTGACGTTTTAAGATGGTGGAATTTACAGGAACCCATCTCCCTTGATCAATGGGAGGAGGCGTACCAAGATCAATTGTTTGAAGCCAAAAAACAATTGCGTCAGTCTATTTATACGCCCAAGTTGTTTCAATCGAAATTGTCAACTTTTCAGAAATGGGCCAATGCGATGCGACCCGAATTGAAGTGGGCGGTTCACGAGAAAATTCAATTTGCTGATTTTGCAGAATTTGAAAATTGGTCAGCGCAGAGTTTGATGAAAATTGAAAGGGCCGGTGATTTTGAGAGTTTGGTATTGACGGGTCATCAAGTGATTTGTGGGATGGAGGCTTATCGAGATTTGGTATTTTCATTGACTAGCGATTGGGCAAAGGAGGATAACGATATTGAAGTTACGTCTAAAGAAATTTTTCCTTCCGGGGCATTTTTGTTGGGACTTCGAAAGGGACAGATTATCGATGATTGGAAGATTCCATTGCTCAAAGAACGCAAGCGATTGACCATCGTTTTTTAATGAATTGAATGATATTTGTAAAACAATCTGAATAAATGAGAATTATAGAATGTATTCCCAATATCTCTGAGGGAAGAGATATGGCCAAGATCAATGCCATTGCAGGAGTTGTAGAAACCGTAAAAGGGGTAATGCTTTTGGATGTTGATCCAGGCGCGTCAACCAACAGAACAGTAATCACTTTTGCTGGAGCTCCAGAATTGGTTGCAGAGGCGGCATTTTTATTGGTTAAAAAGGCTTCTGAATTGATAGATATGAGTCAACATAAAGGAGAACATCCTCGTCAAGGAGCTACAGATGTTTGCCCATTTGTTCCTATTTCTGGCGTGAGCATGGAGGAGTGTGTTGAAATAGCAAGGTCGGTTGGAGAGCGAATTGGGCGTGAGTTGGGCATTCCAGGCTATTTTTATGAAGCGGCGGCATTGACTGATGTTAGAAGGAATTTGGCCAACTGCCGAAAAGGGGAATACGAGGCCATTGAAAAAATTGCAACACCCGAATGGAAGCCAGACTTTGGTCCCAATTCAGTAACAGATCAAGTGCGTAAATCAGGAATTACAACAATAGGTGCAAGGAATTTCTTGGTTGCTTACAATGTGAATTTAAATACAACTTCTACTCGTCGTGCCAATGCGATTGCTTTTGATATTAGAGAGGCCGGCAGAACTTTGCGTGAAGGAGATCCATTAACGGGTAAGCCTATTTTGGATGCTCAAGGTGAGCCACAGCGTATTCCGGGATCATTGAAGTCTGTCAAAGGAATTGGATGGTTCATTGAGGAATATGGTATTGCACAGTTGTCATTGAATTTAACGGACATCAGCATCACACCAGTTCATATAGCATTTGAAGAGGCGGTTAAGAAGTCAGCAGAGCGTGGTATTCGAGTAACAGGTTCTGAATTGGTGGGATTGATTCCGCTGCAAGCCATGTTGGATGCGGCAGATTATTTTCTTACAAAGCAAGAGCGTTCATTGGGAATCAGTGAGTCAGAGAAAATAAAAATTGCAGTTAAGTCTTTGGGGCTTGATGATTTGGCTCCTTTTCATCCAGAGGAGAAAATCATAGAGTATGTATTGGCCAAAAAAATGGGGTCCAATGATCGTTTGATTCAAATGACGGCAAAAGCATTGGCTGAAGAAACTTCAAGTGAGAGTCCTGCTCCAGGTGGAGGATCGGTAAGTGCTTATGTAGGTGCTTTGGGCGTGTCCTTGGGCGTAATGGTGGCCAATCTGAGTGCGCACAAACGCGGTTGGGATGACCGTTGGAACGAATTTTCAAAAGTGGCTGTAAAGGGAATGCGCATTCAAAAAGAATTGCTTCGCTTGGTGGATGAGGATACAGCTGCTTTCAATGGAATAATGGAAGCTTTTGGTTTGCCCAAGGGAACGGATGAAGAGAAAACCACGCGGGCCAATGCCATTGAGGAAGCTTCGAAATACGCGATGGAAATTCCATTGTTGACCGCTGAGGTAGCTTTGCAGGGAATGGAAATCTGTATGGAAATGGTGAAGACTGGTAACCCCAATAGTATCACGGATGCTGGTGTAGGTGCAATGTGCATCAGAACGGCCGCTTTGGGTGCAGTTATGAATGTGAAGATCAATGCAGCTGGAATTAAGGACAAAGAGTTTACATCCCGATTATTGGATCGTTCAACTTGGATTGAAAAGGAGGTTGAAAGATTGGAAATGGAAGTGAGAAACTTGGTGAAACTTGAAATTGAAAAGTAAAAAAAAGCCGCTTTTTGCGGCTTTTTTTGGCTATTTTCTATAAACTTTCGATAGCCTTTCAATTTATTGACATTTTGGCAATTTTTGTTTTTGTCCAAATATTGCCCATTCTAGAGGGTTTGTGAGGTATGATTTATCTCATGCTTATAAAGTTGAAAAACAAGACAATGGACAAATGAAAATCCTTGTTATAGTTTCGTGTCATGTCAAGTTTACATATAGGAAGTGAAATAAGAAAGCGCGCCAAGAAAAAAGGTATGCGTGCGGATACAATGGCAAAGTTGCTAAATGTGTCAACCCCGAACATATACAAGATATATGAAAGAGAGAGCATGGATACCGATTTGCTCGCCCGCATTTGTGAGGTTTTAGACTACAATTTCTTTACGTTGTATGCAAAAAACTTTCGAACTGAATTGGAGTCAGATGCTTTGGATTTGTGTCGTCAGGAGAATCTGATGCTAAGAAGTATTTTGAAAGAAAAGGATGAGGTATACAACATGTTGATGAGCGGAAAGCAATTGGCCAACAAGAAAGCCAAATAACTATCTTCTCCTCTCAAAGAAATCTTTCAAAAGTCGGAGGCAATCTTCCTCCAAAATGCCGCCAAGCACCTGGGTTTTGGGATGTATAATACTTTGTTGATTTTCTTGATGTTTACCGAATTGAGAATAACCTCGTTTCAAATCCCAAGCTCCAAATACAATTCTGCCTATTCTCGTCAGAAAAGCACCGCCTGCGCACATTACGCATGGCTCCAGTGTCACATATAGTGTGCACTTTTCCAAAGATTTGCCATTCAAAAACTCTGTAGCTGCTGTATAAGCTTGCATTTCTGCATGCGCTGTAGCATCACGAAGTCGTTCCACCAAATTATGTCCTCTCGCAATCACTTGGTTGTCACAAACTATAACACAGCCTATCGGAACTTCATCAAGTTTCTCGGCCTCTAATGCTTCTTTGATGGCCAAACGCATGAAGCGTTCATCCTTTTCAATTTGATTTTGTTCTTCCAACTTTTTGATCTTCAATTAAACTCTTTTGGTAGCCTTCATTTAGTTTCTGCGCATTATCGACTATGCTTTCTGGTAAATGAATTATTTCTAGTATGCGCTGCATTCCGTCCGATTCTGGATCATGTAGTTGTTCAAAAATCCACTTTACTTTTTTAAAATCATCTGGGGTATCCACGGAAAGTTTGTAGTGGTATTCCTCTGAGAATTGCTGCCATGCATGGGAGAGATTTTTATTTTTTTTGATGTATGGCGTAACATGTTCTCGTTCACTCATCCATTCGGCATTTTCGTTTGCGGCTTTTAAGTCTTTGAAATAAAAGGCTTCTGCGCAAAAGCCGTCCTCCGCATATAGCGGAGGTTCATTGCCGTTGCTGAAATAATCTACTCGGCGAGTTATCAATTGCTCTATTACAAAATCAATTATTTCGCCATTGATGAGTGGAGAGTCACCACAAACACGAACAACGATATCGCTGGGGTATTGCGATGCGGCTGAATAAAACCTGGACAATACATCCCATTCGCTTCCGGTGACGCATGCTATGCCTTCACTTGAACAAATATCAACGATCGCTTGATCCTCTTGTAAATCACTCGTAGCTACTACGATGTGATTGACAAGTTTGCTACTTTTCACACGTGTCAAAAGCCAATGCAATAGGGATTTATTTTGGTGCAATGGCAATAACATTTTACCCGGTAATCGCGTTGATCCCATTCTTGCTTGAATAACCAAAGTGGCTGTAAGATTTGAAATCATATCGCAATTAATTTCTCTGTAATTAGTTTTTCCAATATGGGTAAATAGTACAATATACTTTCATTTCTCTTTTCTGCTATTTCCATTAAATCTCGCTCGCCATCCGACCATGAAATGAGATGGAACATTCGGTCAATGTCTTGTCGTCTCTTGTCGTTAGGCTCTATGGATGACGGTAGTAAATTCCTTTTTCCCATGCGGGGTTCTCCAAAGGGGACCAAGCACGTTGGGGTGCAATTTTTTTCCATGATCATGCAACAGGAGAAGTAGGTTTGGACAGTGTCACACATGGCATCAAAGGAGATGAAATCTTTGTTGTCCAAAGAAGTGTGATATTGGCTGTACCGGTGGTACATGGACCGTGTGATGGACCCCATTGGTAAATTAAAACCAGGTGAACAATACTGTCTCTCGTCACTACCTCCTACGGCAAATGGAATGATGGAATAGGGCAAATTGGAATGATAGAAAAAATGAGCAGTCGTTCTTTCTACGATGCTTTTTTCGTGTTTAGACTGTTTAAACACATAGGGAGCATTGTCGCCACAACAAGTCATGACATATCCTGCTTTGGTCATTTGTTTCATGTGTTGACCATAGTCGGATAAATACGCAATAACCCCAATGGTCTCAGGGGCCATGATAAAACGATATGTATATTTTCTATCAGGAATTGATGACAATTGCTTGTAAAGAAATGCCATGCAAAGCGGCCCGCTCAATTCGTTGTTGGCCATACTGGGATGACACAGGTACGTCGATAGAACAATTTCTTCTGAAGAGGTTCCGGGCAATACGCAATGTCCCACGGTAACGCTGCCTGGTTTCAGTTCACTTTTGATTACCACTTGATACTTGCCTTTTTGGGGTAATCTTTTCAGGGTATTGTAATCGATACAAAATCCCCAAGTCTCCTTATAATAACTGGTGATATAAGGTATTGCTTCAGGTTGATTTTCTATGGTAAAAAATCTTGTTTTTAATTCTTCCCATTCCAACTCGCCTTCAAATGGAATACTATAATTGACAATATGAAGGTTGTTGCTTTTAAAGTCGCATATTTTTTCGCCTTCAGGAGTGATGATATATGCTTCAGAAATGTTCCATTCATTGGGAATGGTCCAATCAAAAACTTCCTTGCCTGTTGGATACTCAATCAATTCCAGCGGAATAATTTCTTGTAGAATTTTAAACGATTCTCTTAGCCCATTGCCGCTGATACTCCTGCATATGGGCCAAAGTCTGTCAAAGTAATTTTCCATTTCTTGGGTGGAAATGGGGTGAGTCAGAGGAAAGAAATTCGTCATGTCCATAAACTATTTTGAGGAGATAGAGTCAATCTGTGAATACCAGGAGAATATTGTTGTTGGATCAAAGCTTTGATTTTTTCATACCAAATTTCATCCTTGACAAAATCAATTTCGGTAGTATCCAACATCAATACAGTTAGGTGAGGGTGTTGCTGAAAGTGTTGTATGTATTGCGATTGTATGTTATTCAAATAATCGTCGCTGATGGCTTGCTCATAGTCACGTCCTCTTTTTTTAATGTTCATTTGTAGTCTTTCCGTTTGGACATAGAGGTAGACAATCAAATCTGGAACTGGCATTTGTTGAGCAACCAACTCATACATTTTATTGAACAGTTTTTTTTCGTCCTCTTGCAGATTGTTTGATGCAAAAATGTTGCATTTGGCAATGAAGTAATCGGATATAATCTTGGGCTGAAATAAATCAGGCTGCCACTCTTTTTTAAGTTGGGAGAATCGTTCAGAAAGAAAACTCAACTCGAGCGGAAAAGCATATCTTTCTGGTTGGTCATAGAATTTGGGTAGAAATGGATTGTCGGCAAATTCTTCCAAAACGAGATTGGCCTCCCAATCCGCAGCCAATTTCTGAGATAGGGAAGTTTTTCCGGAACCGATGTTGCCTTCTATTACCAAATATGAGTATGGGAAGCTCATGCTATTTTAACGGGAACTGGGGCGTCTTTTAGTTGTACAGAAAGTTCTTGGATCGTCTTTTTTAAAATGGGATGTTCCAATTCCCCTGCTATTTCGGCCAAAGGGGTAAGCACAAAAGAACGCAAGTGCATTTTGTTGTGCGGCACAATCAGAGGCTCCTCCGCAGTTTGACCTTTGTAAAGCAAGAGGTCAACGTCCATTTCCCTGCTTAGATATTGCTCTGAACTGCGCTCTCTTCCGTAATATTCATCAATTTCTTCGATTTCTCTTTTGATTTGAATGAGACTTAAATCTGTCTTTACTCCCAGGACGCAATTGAAAAAAAGCGGAGTGTCCTCTGGCATTTCCCACCCTGGCGTTTCGTAAATTCCAGATCGTAAAACAACATCTCCAATGTTGAAATCGATAAAATCTGCGGTTTCTTCGATCAAAGCCAAGCGATCTCCCAAATTTCCACCAATACTAAAAAAGACTAAAGAATCCATCATGGCCACTAAAGTAGTATCAATTAATGAGATTTGGTTATAGATTCGCTCACCCAAACTTTTAATTATGTCTTTCGGAAAAACCATTTTAGCCGCTATGATCGGCACATTCTTGGCCTTTGCTGCTGCTGTTGTTTTGTTCATCATGCTCATGATTGGTATAATAGCATCTGCAATCGGTGAAGAAAATGGCTCACTAACAGAGACTTCTGTCCTTCGTATTTCTTTGAACCAAGCTGTGCTAGAAAGAGGAAATGAAGAAGGTTTAAATTTTGATTTCAATTCATTCAGTAAAAAGGAAAATTTGTATTTGGATTTATTAAGGAAGGATCTTCATAAAGCCATGAACGATGAGCATATTTCAGGTATTTTGTTGGAGATGGGAGGCGTTTCAGGGGCCCCAAGTACACTAAAAGAAGTTCGCGATATCATCGCCGAATTTAAAACCTCAGGAAAGTGGGTGATGGCTTACGGTGAGAACTTGACTCAAGGAGATTACTACGTTGCTTCTGTTGCCAATGAAGTCTACATGTATCCTACGGGGATGATGGACTGGAAGGGTTTGAATGGCGAGTCCATGTTTTTCAAGAACATGTTGGATGAATTGGAAATTCAGGCGCAGGTAATTCGTGGAAGGGACAACAAATTCAAAAGTGCTGTAGAACCATTTATTTACGATCATCTTTCAGAACCCAATCGTGAACAAATGACTTTAATGTTGGGTCAGATTTGGGAGCAAATGATTGGGGAAATTGCCAGCTCAAGGAAAATTTCAAAAGAAGTTTTAAACGAAGCTGCATCGCAGTTGACCTTTCTAAACCCCAAGGAAGCGGCTAATGCAAAGGCTTTGGATGGATTGAAGCATTATGATGAGGTTTTGTCTATGATCAATGAGAAATTGGGTAAGTCACTTACCGATAAGACACCTTTTGTTCAATACGCTGATTACCGTGAAATGAATCACGAGATGAATTTGGAAATGGAAGAGGAAGATTACATCGCCGTGGTTTATGCTGTAGGAGAAATTCAACAAGGAAAAGGAAGCGATGATGTAATTGGAAGCGATCGTATCGCAAGTGCTTTGAGAAAAGCCAGATTGGACGAACATGCAAAGGCGGTTGTCTTACGTGTCAATTCGCCAGGAGGAAGTGCATTGGCTTCTGATATTATTTGGAGAGAGACAGAACTTATAAAAATGTCTGGAAAGCCTTTCGTGGTTAGCATGGGTGATTATGCTGCTTCTGGTGGATATTATATTTCGGCAAGTGCAGATCGAATTTTTGCAAATCCTCAAACCATCACAGGTTCTATAGGTGTTTTTGGAATTGTCCCAAATCTTCAATCCTTTTTGGATCACAAATTGGGAATCACTATAGACAGGGTGGAGACTCATCCACACGCAGATTATTTTTCAATTTTAAAGCCATTTGACGAAATGGAAATGCAGAAGATGAATGAAATGATTATTGGTATTTATGATGATTTTTTAAGTCGTGTTTCCAAAGGACGTGGTATGTCAATCGCTCAAGTGGATAGTATTGCTAGAGGTCGAGTATGGACTGGAATGGAAGCGAAGCGCATTGGACTTGTTGATGAAATGGGAGGGTTACAGGAAGCAATAGCCTATGCCAAGCAGAAAGCGGGCATGGCTGACGATTCTAAGGTAAAATCATTACCCAAGATGGAAGATCCCTTCACAGAACTATTGGGCGGTGTTGCAGAGGCCAAACAGGATATTTTGTTGAAAGAATTGGCGGGTGAGAAGTATCCAGCATACAAGCAATTGCGTCAAATGGTTGCTCAACCTGGGGTATATGCACGATTGCCATTTTCATGGGAGGTGAAGTAAATGGAGGTTCAAAAAAAATCAATGGGGGAGTTGAATAGGAAAGATGTTTCCGAATTCAAATCGATGAACAAGTTTCCTTTGGTTGTCATACTGGATCAAGTGAGAAGCGGTTTAAATGTGGGAAGTGTCTTTAGGACGGCAGATGCATTTGCTTTGGAGGCTGTTGTTTGCGTTGGATTTACACCAACACCACCTCACCGTGAAATATTGAAAACGGCTTTGGGCTCTTGTGATTCGGTGACTTGGCAACATTTTGATAATATAACCGAGGCCATCGGTTATTGGAAAGCTAAGAATTACCAAATCTGGGCTTTGGAGCAAACCACGGGAAGTGTTCCCCTAGAAGATATGCCACTGAATGATCTTCCTACTGTTTTGATTTTGGGTAATGAAGTTACTGGTGTCAGTGACGAGGCATTGCAGCTTTGTGATGGTTGTTGGGAGATTACGCAATATGGCACAAAGCATTCTCTCAATGTTGCTGTTAGTGCTGGAATGGCTATCTATCAGTGGGTTCAGCGATATAACCATGGGCAAAAAGCGAGTAGCTAAGGCAGATTTACCTGCAAAAATTTGTCCTGTTTGTCATCTTCCTTTCAGTTGGCGGAAAAAGTGGGAGAGAGATTGGGAGAATGTTGTCTATTGCAGTGAACGCTGCCGAAGGGTTGGCCGTCCTTCTGAAATCAAAGGTTAACGAAACTTTTTTGATTGTTCAATGTTGCAGGTGACTTTTGGTCTTAATTTCGCCGCGATGATGAAAAGTTCCTTTGTCAAAGATTTGGCTGTTCTATTCAAGTTGAGATTATCTGCTTTGGTGATTGTTAGTTCAATTACAGGCTATGGAATGGCAGTAGATACTTGGGATGCAACTGAGTTGATGTATTTGATTTTTGGAGGGATTTTACTTACTGCAGGCAGTAATGGCATGAATCAAGTTTGGGAGATTGAGTTGGACAAGTTGATGCACAGAACGATGAATCGACCTCTCCCACAAGATCGAATGACCTTGAGAATGGCTACGGTACTTTCCTTGTTTGTCGCGGTAGTCGGGGTTGCATTGCTTTGGAAAGGTCTCAATTTGGCTTCAGGTGTTTTGGGTTTGTCTGCATTTATCCTTTATGTTTTTGTTTACACACCTTTGAAGAGAATTTCAAGCATTGCTGTTTTTGTCGGAGCAATCCCAGGGGCCATTCCCCCGATGATCGGATACCTGGCGCATACAGGGCAATTCAGTTTAGAAGCAGGGATTTTATTTGCTGTTCAGTTTATGTGGCAGTTCCCACATTTTTGGGCCATTGCATGGGTATTGCAAGATGACTACTCTAGAGCGGGCTACAAGTTGTTGCCGTTTGAAGAGGGTCGTTCCAAGAAAAGTGCTTTTCAAATTTTGATTTATACTTTTTTCCTAATACCTGTTGCCATGCTCCCTTGGGCAATGCCTGTTGGAAATCCAATGATTGGAAATTGGGCCATGTTTGTTTCTGTAATCATGGGCTTGATGATGTCCTATTACGCTGTCAAGTTGTATAGGAATTGTGAAGTACAAGATGCCAAGAAATTGATGTTTGCGTCTTTTGTATACCTGCCAGTTGTGCAGATTGTCTATGTAATTAATCAGTTATAAATAAGAATATGAGTGAAAATATGGATGTTTTTCAAGAAGCCACTTCAGAGGTTAAATTGAGAACAAAGAAAATGATGATGTGGTTAATCATCTTTGCAGTCGTCATGCTCTTTGGAGGTATAACCTCAGCATTGATTGTATTGAAAGGAAAAATCATGTGGATGCATGTGCAAGTACCTTCAGTCTTTTGGGGAAGTATCGCCGCAATTGTGTTGTCGAGTATTACCATGTGGATGGGTGTAAAAAGTCTTCGAGTTGGGGACATCAAAAAGACCATGTTGATGGTGGCTTTGACCTTTGTAATGGGTATTGTTTTTACACTGTTTCAAATGTCAGGCTGGAGTCAGCTTGCTAGCAAAGGCATGGGGTATACCCAGACCTTGAATGACAAGGGAATGACTGTTACCAAATGGAATCCACTTGGTAAGTTTACAGGAGAGTACGGAACAGATTATTGGATTGAATATAAAGGGCAACCTTTGGTGCTTTGGAATGGCCAATTTTTTGCCAGTGATGATACAAATCATACCAAGCCCAAAACAACAGAGGTGATGTCTACTTTCAACGCTTCAGGAGCTTTGATTAGCGTGCTCGTTTATGTTCATATTCTTCACTTGGCGTTGGGTCTAATCTACCTTTTGGTGAATCTTAATCGATTGAGAACACGAGTTTTAAATCAAGAAAACTGGATGAGCTTGTACGCCAATGGAATGTATTGGCATTTTATGGGTATCCTTTGGACTTACCTTTTCTTGTTTATTTTTTATATCTATTAATCGAAATAAAAATCATAAATCAATTGCAATTGCCAATTAAATTTCAAAATCTCTATTCGCTCGTTTGAGATTTATTGTTATCATTGCAACCGAAAACCATAAACCATGGCTGGACATACAAAAAATTTAAGCAAAGATGAACTTTGGGGTGGCAATGCCTCTCCTTTTGCCGTTTCCTATGGAAAGATGATGATGTGGTACTTTTTGGTATCAGACGCATTAACTTTTGGAGGATTATTAACTGCCTATGGCGTCATTCGCCACAGTAGCTCAGAGCCATGGCCCGTTGGGGAGCAGGTTTTTGAAGCTTTGCCAGGTCTTCATGGATCATATCCATTGATGTACGTAGCATTGATGACTTTCATTTTGATTATCTCCTCTGTAACCATGGTATTGGCTGTTGAAGCTGGCCACCGTCGTGACAAGAAGGGTGTTATTAAATGGTTGGGTTATACAATCATCGGAGGTTTCTTCTTCTTGGGTTCTCAGGCTTGGGAATGGTCTCACTTTATCCATGGTTCAGGTGGCGGTTTTCAAGTGAACAAATCATTGACTGTAACCGGTGAATTGGATAACGGTGAAAAAGTTCAAATGACTTTGAATGCAGGTTCTTGGGTGAACATGACTTCAGATTTTGGTCATGAGTATGAGCACGCTTTGGAAGGTGGACATGATGCAGCTCCGGCTGAGGATCATGGTCATGCAGCCCATGGCGCTCATGCGGAAGCGCATGAAGCTGTTGCGCATGTTGATGTCAATTCTTTGAAACCAACTGAATTGATTTTGAATAAATATGTTTTGGAACATAAGGATGGTAAGGATATTCGCAAGGTTGTAGTAAAAGGCGAGGATTGTCAAAAGCTTTGGGATGCCAAAGCAGATGGTACACTTGCTTTCGGTGCCAACATGCACAAGAATGAATATGCCATTCAACAGCAATATGCCAACTTCTTCTTCTTTGTTACCGGTTTCCATGGTTTCCACGTATTCTCTGGAGTTGTGATCAACATTATTGTTTGGTTCATGGCATTGGGTGGCGAGTTTGAAAGAAGAGGTCATTATGAAACCATCGAAAAGATTGGTTTGTACTGGCACTTTGTTGACTTGGTATGGGTATTCGTATTCACATTCTTCTATCTAATCTAATTTTATTTGAGTCATGGAAAGAGACGACTTAATCGTAAATGACAGCTACGCGATCAACGCTACTCACACGGAAGAAGAGGGCAAGACGATCAGAAAAAAGTTGTATGCTGTAACCGCACTTTTGACCGCAATCACCATTGTTGAAGTATTTATGGGTGTTGCTTTCAAAAGAAATGGAACATTCGCATGGGAAACCATCAAAATGGCATTCTTAGTTCTGACTCTCGTAAAGGCAGCTTACATCGTTTTGATTTTTATGCATTTGGGAGATGAAAAGAAAAATTTGAAATATGTTATTTTGCTTCCTTACGCCTTATTTATCATGTATTTGATATTTATTGGTTTGTACGAAGGCGTTGCAATGCAAGAAGCGAACTCTATTTGGAGATAAGATAATTTAAATGGATTCAAAGAAAACGAGAAAGTACATCTTCTTAGGAGGTGTACTTTTTTTATTTCCACTCGTTTGGGTGATTTTTTTTGGTGTAATGGGTACACACCATTTTAGCACTTTGCCCTATTTTGACGAGACTCATCTTGAAGGTGATACTGTTCCAAGTAAGCATGTTGTTCAATTTGATCGCCTTAAAAATGAATTTGGAATTCCATATACATCGGATTCATTAAAGGGGAAAGTTTGGCTCGCGTGTTTTTATAGTCTCAATGATCCCCACATCGCCAAGATTACAGAGCGGTTATTGAATATCAATTTCAAGTATCGCGATGAGCCAGATATTCAAATTGTTGTTTTTTCAACGGATTCCGGTTCTATTTCCAATCAAGTGGCCCAGGATTATTTGAATAG
>JACCDW011031522.1_pt1 | contig 19511 bp, 17 predicted proteins | sample 7449781 | NCBI WGS metagenome assembly JACCDW01 (sample SAMN15323449, study PRJNA562643) | freshwater metagenome | isolation source: river surface water | place: USA:Blue River Watershed | collected 2017-08-18
CAATTGGAGCCGGGGCGCTCCTTGATGATTGCATCATCGGCGATAACGTGGTGATTGGGGCCGGTGCCCAGCTCATCGAATGTTTCGTCACACATGGAACAAACGTTCCTTCAAATGTAGAAAAATCGCAGAAATATCTCTCTCCAAGCGGCGAATTACCGATTTCTCTCTAAAAACCGCATATTTCTCCCGTAAATTTCGAAAAAGTCTCTACCTTGGGGTTGACTCAAAGGGATTACACGGGTGTAATTCACTCTTAGAGCGCGTGCGATTCACAATGAATCCCGCCCCTAATGACTTGAGGAGATTTGCGAATGCCAATCCGCCCAGAAGGAAGTTCAACTGGCAAGCCATCAGCCCCCACTGCTGGACCAACTATTCAACTAGCTAGCGGAGAGAATTTTGAGCTCTCCTGGCAGGAGCGCTCACTATGCGCCCAGACAGACCCTGAAGCATTCTTTCCTGAAAAGGGCGGATCGACTCGCGAAGCAAAGCGCGTCTGCCTTTCTTGCGAAGTTCGTCAAGAGTGCCTCGAATATGCCCTTGCCCATGATGAGCGCTTTGGTATCTGGGGCGGACTCTCTGAGCGTGAGCGTCGCCGTTTAAAGCGCCGCCCTGCTTAACCGGAGGCCAATATTCCAGCCGACTTTTGCAGTTATTTTAGTTAGGTAGGTTCTACCTATGAGCTCCCAATGCGTTACGGCAATTCTTGTCGTTCACGATGGCGCAACATGGCTTCCAGAAGTTGTTGCATCAATTGCATCGCAAACTCGCAAAGCAGATCAAATAGTTGCAATCGATACAGGATCTATTGATTCATCTGCGAAATTACTTAAAGGTGCACGCATCCCTGTAGCAACACTAGACAGGGAAGTTGGTTTCGGCGCTGCCATTGCTCACGGCGTTGCACAGCTCCCAACACAGATAGCTGATAGTGAAGAATGGATTTGGATCCTTCACGACGATTGCGTTCTCCATCCGGGTGCACTCGAAGCACTTCTCGATGCAATCGCGGATAGACCAAGTGTTGTTATGGCTGGTCCAAAGTTATTAGGGTGGCATGATCGAACACATCTGATTGAACAAGGAATCAGCATCGCAACAAATGGCGCTCGCTGGACGGGACTTGAACCTGCCGAATATGACCAAGGTCAACATGACGGAGTTCATGAGGTTCTTGCCGTCAGCACTGCCGGTGCGCTGATTCGCCGCGATGTCTTTGAAGAACTTGGCGGCTTTGATCAGAATCTTGAGCTCTTCAGAGATGATGTTGATTTTGGCTGGAGAGTTAGAGTTGCAGGACACTCAGTCATTGCAGTCTCAGATGCAATTGGATATCACGCCCAGGCCTCAAGCAATGAACGTAGAAGTGTTGATGTTGAAGGAGCACTTCTCCATAGGCCTTTACTTCTCGATAGAAGAAATGCAGCATACGTATTGCTCGCTAACTCGTCTGCCTTCTCACTACCGTGGTTAGGACTCCAACTTCTCTCTGGAGCAATCCTGCGATCCATCGGATATTTATTCGCCAAGCTTCCGGGGTATGCATCCGATGAACTTCTTGCGATTGCAACACTGATCATTCATCCTGCCGAACTCTTGGAAGCACGAAGATTTCGAAAGAAACATCGTTTTATCTCTTCACGTGTAGTGAAGACCTTCATTCCTTCTCGCACAGTGCAGCTTCGCGCCTCACTCAATCGCACCACTGCGTTGCTACGCTCAAAGATTCTTCCCGATGTAAAGAGTCAAGATTCGCCGGTTATAAGCGACCTTACGGTGGATGAAGATGAAGATCTACTTACTCCAATTGCTCACGCATCGTGGAGAACAATATTTCGTCGGCCAATGATTATTGCAGCATCAATTCTCGCAATCCTCACCGTAGGTTGGGCTCGTCACCGATTCGGAGATTTATCTGGAGGAGCGCTTGCTCAATCTCCAGATAGCGCAATCGACTTAATCAAACGTTACATCGCAAGTTGGCATGAAGTTGGTATGGGTAGTGGTCAATCCACTCCTGCGTGGGTTCTCTTTGTTGGAGTTGCATCGATAGCCACCTTTGGAAATCCACAAATATTTCTCACTCTCTTCTTTCTCGCGGCGCCATTCCTTCTTCTGGTTTCTGCACATCGATACCTTAAGAAATATACGGAAAATGGCTGGTTAGCAGCTGGTGCATCACTTCTCTATGCGCTTTCTCCAGTTGCAGTCGCTGCCGTGAACTCCGGAAGGCTCGGTCTTCTAGTGTTGCTGATTTCGCTCCCATTTATTGTTCGACAAATTCAACACTGGGTTGAAATCGAGAAATGGGGATGGCGCGGAATTTATCGCCACGCCTTATTTGTGGGCATTCTCCTACTCTTCAATCCATCAATTCTTCTCATTCTGCTTGTCGCTACTTCGGTGCTCATAGTTATCGATTTTAAGAAATCAGGAAACAATTCAAAGGATCCGCTCTTCCTGCAGCGAGCAGCTAAGCGAGGTGCGCTTTTCTTTATTCCATTCTTAATGGCAGCGCCAAACTCCTTTGGATTACTTCGACATCCATCCAGACTCTTTCTGGAAATAGGAATCACGATTCCGGGCGGAGGACCCAACCTTGCATTCCTAGGCAATCCTGGCGGCCCAGGATCACTCCCGTGGTGGAGTATTAGTCCAATCACTGCGATTCTCTTCTTCTCATTCTTCTCAACAACTGCAGCTCGCAAATTTGCTCTTCCCGGAATCGTCTTTCTTCTTGCGGGAACACTTGCAGGTGGGCTCGTTGTTCCGAGCGCTGGATCAACTCTCAGTGCAAGAGTATTTCCTGGCGTATTCATTGCACTTGCGACTCTCTTTTCAATTACTTCAGCGATTGTCATGTTTGACAAGATAAGTTCGAGACTCCAGCAATCTCATCTAAATTACCGCCATATCTCCGTTGCAGCAGTCCTTATACTTACAATCACCTACACCGCAACTTCCATCTCTTGGTTGATTTCAGTAGGTTCTAATTCACCGCTACGGAGCGGATCGACAAAGGTACTTCCTTCCTATCTCGCAGTTGAGCCGGGTGCTAAGACTCTGGTTATTCGCCCTTATTCCAATGGAGATCAACAGTCGCTCTCATATTTCATCTCGAGAGGTTCTGATGCAGCCCTTGGGCATGCTGATGTTGCTCCAGAGAACTCAGAAATTATTTCGTGGGCGGTAGAAGGATTGGTTGATAACACAGGGGTCACCTCAAGCAACGTCTTTGCAACCTACGGAATCAAATACGTCTTTTTGAAGCGACCTATCCCGGATGAGGTTGTGCAGACTATCGACGGCTTAGGTGGTTTCACCCGAACTTCTGCAACAAAGGCGGGAATCGTCTGGAAAGTCACTGCACCAACAGGAAAGCTGATCTTCACTGATTATTCAGGAACGATTTCAATTCTGGAAAGTAAAGGAATTAAGGCTGTAGTTCCTGAGCCAGGAACTGTCACAATTACAGAAAACTTCAGTAATGGTTGGAGAATTTATCAGGACGGTTTCCGTAGTGCTCGAATTCAAGATGTGAATGGCCTACCCACTTTTGAAGTGACTAACGCTGGTGAAATTACTGTTTTTCATGATGGAACAAGCCGTCGAGCGTGGATCTCCTTCTTTGTCATAGTTCTAGTCACCGTAGTTGTGCTTGCCCTTCCTGCCGGGCGCAGAAAGCGTGAAATTTCGGAGAAGGTGCTGGCATGAGAACTGAACGCACATTCTTCTTAGTTATTGCAACCGCTGCCATACTGGCTATTGCAAATCTCCTTAACGTCACAGTTTCAACGAGCAGATATAACGAAAGCTATCCAGCTGTTGCATGCCCTCCAAATCTCTCTGGTTTATCGAGTGCCATCTCGCTATCAACTGGAAAACCTGAGATTCGAAAGACTGGCACAAAGTCGCTGAAGACTAGACCTGCTGGAATAAGTCGCTATGCAATCTCCTCACAATCTGCAGTAATTGAGAGCGGTGAAGTTACTCCAGTAATTTGGCAGACTCGAAAAGGAGTCTGGGCTGGGGCTGCGCCATGTACGGGCCCGATTACATCTCAGTGGTTTGTTGGAGCAACGGCCGATATCACATCAAAGGGCTCGCTGAATTTAGTTAATAGTGGACTTGGGAAAGCTGTCATCACTGTAAATGTATTTACAGATAATGGAGCGGTAACTCCGCGCGATGTCGTAGTTGGTGCAAATTCTTTCCTTAATCTTCCACTCGTTTCATTGGCGCCAGGATCAAAGAAGATTGCAATTCATATCAAACCAAAATCTGGTCGAGTAAATGGATTTGTCATCGATGAACGCGGACGCGGTTTGCGATCACTGGGTGGAGATATTCTCAATTCAACTGCAGAACCAGTAAAGGTGCTTCAAATTCCTGCGATTCCACAACAAGTTAATCGAAATCAAGCGACGCCGCACACGCTAAGACTTTATGTGCCAGGCGCGATTGATGCGCGAATTAGCGCTGAAATCCGATCAACTGACGGAACATTCTCGCCGATTGGTATCAACGGCAAAGTGATTCCAAATCAGAAAGTCGTCGAAATCCCTATGAAGATAAAGATGGCTGCTGGAAAATTTGCCCTCCATATAAGTTCTGACCAGCCAATCCTTGGATCTGTCTTTACTCAGACGGTTGTACAAGGAAAGAGCGACTTTATCTGGAGCACCCATGCCCCAGATCTTCAGAAGTTCACCCTTGCCACAAATGGTCTGGCGCCGAACCTCGTCTTTACCGGCAAAGAGATAAGGATTTCTTTGGATCTTCTATCGAGCAGCGGCAAGACAAAAAGAGTTGAAATTCGCGGAGAAGATATAGCCACATATGCCGTCGCTGCATCGACCCGCTCTGTAACCTTTACAAATATTTCTAAAGCCACATCTGGCGCAGCTTTGATTTCTTCAAAGAGTGGTTCTGGATACATCCCATTGGTCCCTGGAAGTGTGCTCACGAAATCTTCAATTCCTTCTTCAAATATAAGTGTGTTAATTCCCTAACTTTCAACCCTGCACGGATAGCCTTCTGCTTATGAGTACAAACCTTCGTTCAGGACGCACGTGTTCACGTGTGAGCTGTTCCTCGGTTGCATCAATGACGCTCACATATATCTATGCCGAATCCACTGCAGTCCTTGGGCCACTCGCAACATTCTCTGAACCACACGCCTACGATTTATGCGATAAGCACTCAACTCGATTGACAGTTCCTAATGGCTGGAATGTCATTCGGCCAGCTGCTGATGAGAATCAAACAGGTCCAAGTGATGATGATTTGATGGCGATTGCTGATGCTGTACGTGAAGTTGCACAGAGTGCTCTCGTAGATCAGGCCTCACCCGCAATATCTCAATCACATTCAAGCGTAGGTCGACGTGGGCATCTGCGCGCTGTGCCCTCCTAATTTCTCATCTCAATAGAAATCTCTTTACGATAGAGCCATGAGTAATTCAATCTTCAAGGCCTACGACATTCGTGGATTAGTCGATAAGGAACTCACTCCAGATTTTGCCTTCGCCACCGGCGTTGCAGTTGCTAAATTTCTTGAGATTGAACGTGAGCCAGGAACAGTTGTAATCGGTGAGGATATGCGCCCATCATCACCAACTCTTGCCAGTGCATTCTCTGCTGGGGTTACATCGCAGGGACTTGATGTCATTCGCATCGGGCTCGCTTCAACCGACATGCTCTACTTCGCGTCAGGAAAGTTAAATCTTCCAGGTGCGATGTTTACAGCTAGTCATAACCCAGCTGCATACAACGGAATCAAACTCTGCTTAAGTGGCGCTCGTCCGATCGGAAAAGAATCAGGACTCGTCACAATTGAAAATTTCGTCACTGAGGGAACTCCGATGGCGATGCGTAATCTCGGCGTTGAAAAGAGCCAGAATCTCCTGGAAGAGTATGTAGATCATCTGTTGTCGTTGGTAGATGTTTCACAGATTCGTCCGCTGAAGATTGTTATTGATGCAGGTAATGGCATGGGTGGCTACACCGCACCTGCAGTATTTAAGAGACTCAATGCAGAAGTCATTGAGATGTACTTTGAATTAGATGGAACATTCCCAAATCACGAAGCAAACCCAATCGAACCTTCAAACCTCGTTGATTTGCAGAAGGCTGTAAAGAAACATAAAGCCGATATCGGTTTAGCTTTTGATGGAGACGCGGACCGCTGCTTCCTCGTTGACGAAAAGGGCGACCTGGTCAATCCTTCTGCGCTCACTGCCCTCATTGCAACCCGTGAACTAAAGCGTTATCCAGCTTCAAATATTATTTATAACTTGATTTCATCACGCGCAGTCAAGGAAGTTGTAGAAGAAAATGGTGGGACCGCCATACGTTCTCGAGTTGGACATTCCTACATCAAGAAACTTATGGCAGAAACCAATGCGGTTTTTGGGGGAGAGCACTCAGGCCACTTCTACTTTAGAGATTTCTGGAAGGCTGATTCGGGAATGCTTGCAGCACTTCACGCAATCGCAGCGCTGGGAGAAACGGAATCTACTCTCTCTAAACTCCTCTCATCATTTAATCGCTATCACTCAAGTGGTGAGATCAATTCAACTGTTGCCGATGCAAAAGCTGCAATGTCCGTTGTTGAAAAAATGTATGCAGAGAAGGATGGCGTAGAAGTCGATCATCTTGATGGACTTACGATCAACGGAGATACCTGGTGGTTCAATCTTCGAGCGTCCAATACTGAGCCACTCCTTCGACTCAACGTTGAGGCTTCAACGGAAGCCCGTATGAAAAAGGTCCGTGATGATGTACTTAACACCATTCGAGGGGACCTCGACATCCTCGTATTAATCCCTTAACTAGTACGCTATCCCCATAGCCGACTAGCACAGTAGAGCCCTACGCCGAAGGTCAAGCGAAAAAACAGCCGTTTTTACATTAGGGAGAGAAATTTCAATGACACCTGTAACTACTATTCCGAAGCACGATATTGCTGACGCATCACTTGCCGCCGAAGGCCGCAAGAAGATCGAGTGGGCAGAGCGCAATATGCCTGTGCTTGCACAAATTCGTGAACGATTTGAAAAGTCACAGCCATTTACTGGCATACGTATCGCAGCTTGCATGCACGTCACAACTGAAACTGCCAACCTTATGCGCGTACTCAAAGCAGGAGGCGCAGAAATTGCACTCTGTGCATCGAATCCACTTTCAACCCAGGATGACACTGCAGCTGCACTAGTTCACGAATACGGAATTTCAGTATTCGCACGCAACTCAGTTGATCGTGATGGTTACTACGCACATATCAATGCAGCTCTAGATATCGAACCACACCAAGTATTCGATGATGGTTGCGACCTCGTGAACACTCTTCACACAACTCGTAAAGAGCTACTTCCAAATATCGCTGGTGGTTGCGAAGAGACAACAACGGGCGTTATCCGTCTAAACCAGATGGCAAAAGATGGCGCTCTCACATTCCCAATGATCGCTGTCAATGACACTGATACAAAGCACATGTTCGATAACCGTTACGGCACAGGACAGTCAACTCTTGATGCAGTATTCCGCGCCACAAACTTCTTGCTTGCAGGAAGAATTGTTGTTGTCGCTGGCTTCGGATATTGCGGCAAGGGTGTTGCAGAGCGTGCTAAGGGTATGGGTGCAGATGTAATTGTCACAGAGATCGACCCAACAAAGGCGCTCGATGCGATGATGCAAGGTTTCCGCGTCATGCCAATGATTGATGCGGCAAAGGTCGGCGATGTATTTATCACTGTCACAGGAAACCGCGATGTACTTCGTGATGAGCACTTCTCAGTGATGAAGGATGGCGCAATCATGGCCAACTCAGGTCACTTTGATATCGAAATTGATGTTGCATGGCTAGAGCAGAACTCGACAAAGAAGAATGCAAAGATGCGTCACCAGACTGATGAATACGTCATGAAGGATGGTCGCCGTCTACTTCTTCTCGCAGAAGGACGTCTTGTAAACCTTGGTGCAGCAGAAGGACATCCAGCTTCAGTGATGGATATGTCATTCTCTGATCAAGCGCTCACTGCTGAATACCTAGTTAAGGAAGCAAAGAACCTTCCAGCTGGCGTTCACGAAGTACCTACATATATCGATAAGGAAGTTGCTTCACTTAAGTTGATTTCAATGGGTGGACGTATCGATGTGCTTACACCAGCACAAGACATGTACCTCAACTCATGGGAGCACGGTTCATAAAGAACCGCTAAATACACATGACACTCATCATGGTCGTCGATGACGATCAAGACCTTGCAGAGATGCTTGGAATTGTTCTCACGAGCTCTGGCTTTGATGTAGATCTTGTAAGTCGTGGAGATGAGGCTCTGGAGGTCTTTAGAAATAATCCTCCAGACCTCGTCTTACTCGATGTCATGCTTCCCGGAATAGATGGAATTGAAGTATGCCGACTCATTAGAAAAGAGTCGATGGTCCCAATCGTGATGCTCAGCGCCAAAGGTGAGACGCAGGATATTGTGCGTGGCCTTGAAGCGGGTGCTGATGATTACATGCAGAAACCTTTCCGCGATAAGGCAGAGCTTGTCGCTCGAATTCGCACAAGACTTCGCAGAACTCACTCCGATGTCACAGGACTACTGACAATTGGTGATTTAACAATTGATGTGACTGCTCATGAAGTTCGCAGAGGCGCCACCGTCATTCAGCTAACTCGACTCGAATTTGACCTATTGGTTGCACTAGCGAAAGATCCAGGTCGAGTCTTTACGCGTGATGCGCTCTTAAGTGAAGTCTGGGGTTATCGCCAGACAACTGATACAAGGCTTGTTAATGTCCACGTACAGCGATTACGTTCAAAGATTGAACATGATGCTGAACATCCTGAGATTGTTATGACGGTTCGTGGCGTTGGATATAAGGCAGGCGGCACTGCCTAATATGAAGGGCATACGTCACGCACTCCAACACTCACTAGTTACAAAAGTCATCCTCTCAACAGTGCTGCTCTCTTTGGGCGTTGTCTGGCTTACTGGATCTGCTCTTTACTCCAGACTCGCAGATGGAATTCTCTCCACCAGCCTTAACTCATCTCTAGCTGAGTCAAGATATACATTTTTTAACGCTGAGTACCAGATGCTCGTATCTCAAGGTATGACAGTCTCCGAACGTAAACGTGTCTTGGCAGAGTTTGTAGTAAATACTTCAACGCAGGGCATTAATGAAGAACGCCGAGAAGTAATTTTTGTGAAGACACCTGGTGCGAAGGCAACCACAAATTCATATGAAATGTCGTCAAATATCATTCAAAACACATCAATTCCGGCCGATTTACGGACAAAGGTACAAAAAAACTCAAAGATTCAATATGGATATGCAGTTGCAACATATAACAATGGGGCAGCAGTTGACTCGCTATTCGTGGGCAAGAAGATAAGAATTCCTACAGGTGGACGTTATGAGATGTATATCGTCTTCTCGTTGAAGAGCCAGAGTGCGACGATGGATCTCATCAAGAACTCACTTCTCGTAACGGGCGTGGCTCTCCTCCTACTTATCGCACTAATTACATGGCTCGTGGTTCGACAAGTTGTTCGTCCAGTACGTGAGGCTGCCAGAGTCGCAACGCAATTTACTCAAGGCGATTACAGCCAGCGGATGAAACTCGAATCGGTAGATGAGATGGCTAGTTTGGCTAATTCCTATAATGAGATGGCGCAATCTATTGAGCAGCAAATTACTCGCTTAGAGCATTTATCTCGCGTTCAGCAACGCTTCGTTTCCGATGTGACCCATGAGCTTCGTACGCCGCTCACCACTCTTCGCATGGCATCTGAGGTCATTCACAATCAGAGAAATTCATTTGATCCAGTAGTGGCGCGTAGCTCCGAACTTCTAGTTGCCCAACTGGATCGGTTTGAGCGATTACTCGAAGATCTACTGGAAGTAAGTAGATTTGATGCAGAAGTCGCAATCTTGGAACCAGTTGACTTTGATGTCATCACCCTCATCAAGAGGTGCGCCAAAGATTTCGATATCGCAAGCGATTTTGCAACGCCTGAAATTAAGGTTGAGTCTGAACATGACGCTGTGACAATAAAGGCCGATATTCGCCGAGTTGAGAGAATCATGCGAAATCTCCTTTCCAATGCCCTAGACCATTCCGAAGGAAAACCGGTTGTCGTTACGGTTGTCGCTACAGATTCCGAAGTCGGAATTGGTGTTCGCGATCAAGGCTCGGGATTAGATGAATCTGCACTCATTCGAGTCTTTGATCGTTTCTGGCGCGCAGATCCTTCGCGTGCTCGAGTCCGTGGTGGAACTGGTCTTGGTTTATCCATCGCCTTAGAAGATGCCCGTCTTCACAACGGCGAACTCGACGCCTGGGGACGTCCAGGACGAGGAGCGCATTTCGTTCTTACCTTGCCAATCAAAGCCGGAGATTCAATCAATGCGCGTCCAATTAAGGTCATTCCGAAAGATTTCCACCAAGAAAATTTTGCCCTTTAACTCAACTCTCTAAAGCGAGCAAGATTGCTATGTGAATTCAATTGCATCGTTGCGAGAGCTCATCTTTCCGATACGTTGCCTCGGATGTGATCAACTTGGAATATCCATTTGTTCCCAATGCAGAAAGTTCTGGCACCCCAGAATTATCAAGACTTGGTCGCACTCTAAAGAGAAGTTTCCTATTTACTCATCAATTCCATACTCACCCATTGCTGGAAAAGTGTTATTGAGTGCAAAGGAGAGCAGTTTGGAACTTGCAGATAATTTACTTACAGCTGCACTTCTACATTCTCTTCGTGGAGCACGATCTCAAAATCAAATTGATTTTCTAGTTCCAATACCTTCGCGAAAGAGCGTTGCTCGAAAGAGAGGCCGCCAATTCATCTCAGTTTTATCGAAAAGTATTGGCGAAAGTGAGAATCTACCTACGGAAGAGATTCTGACGCATACTCGAAAGGTCAGGGATCAATCGAATCTTGATGCAAAGGATCGGGCTGCAAATTTAGATAAGGCTCTGATTTCCCTGAGATTTCTCAGTGGCAAGGCGGTATTGATTGACGACCTGGTCACAACGGGGGCGACCCTGCATGAAGCAGCCCGCGCCCTACGCAGTAAGGGGATTACCGTTGCCGCTGCTGTAACTGCCTGTGTTGCAGAACCTCTACGATAAGGGGGCTCGAAAGGGCTGACCGCTTTTTGGCTATTGGAAGGTAGAGATATGGCTTCGATTATCGACCGCATCATGCGAGCCGGCGAAGGAAAAATCCTTCGCGACTTGAGCAAGATAGTCGACAAGGTCAACGCCTTTGAAAGCTCAATCTCACCTCTTACAGATGACCAACTTCGAGGTAAGACTCTTGAATTTAAATCACGTCTTGCAAAAGGCGAGACACTGGATGATCTCTTGCCTGAAGCATTCGCTGTCGTTCGCGAAGCAGCAAAACGCACACTAGGACAGCGTCACTATGACGTTCAGATTATGGGTGGGGCAGCACTTCATCGCGGAAATATCGCGGAGATGCGCACCGGTGAAGGTAAGACTCTCGTTGCAACCCTTCCTTCATATCTCAATGCACTCGCAGGCAAGGGCGTGCACGTTGTAACTGTTAATGATTACCTTGCTGAGCGCGATAGCGAGTGGATGGGTCGCGTACATAGATTCCTAGGACTTACAGTCGGCGTAATTCTCAACAGCATGACTCCGGCAGAACGTCGCGCTGCTTATATGTCCGACATTACATATGGCACAAATAATGAATTTGGATTTGATTATCTTCGTGACAATATGGCGTGGTCGATTGAAGATTGCGTGCAGCGAGATCACTTCTTTGCAGTAGTGGATGAAGTTGACTCGATTCTTATTGACGAAGCGCGTACGCCTTTGATTATCAGCGGACCTGCAGATAAGGCGACCAAGTGGTACGTCGAGTTTGCCAACATTGCTACAAAGCTGCAGCGAGATGTGCATTACGAAGTTGATGAGAAGAAGAAGACAATCGGAATTCTCGAAGAAGGCGTCACCAAGGTTGAAGAACTTCTCGGAATCGAGAATCTTTATGAGGCAGCAAACACAACTCTTATCGGCTATCTCAATAACTCAGTCCGCGCTAAAGAACTCTTCAAGCGAGACAAAGATTATGTAGTCATGAATGGTGAACTCCTCATCGTTGATGAGCACACAGGTCGCATGCTTGCAGGTCGTCGTTATAGCGAAGGTCTCCACCAGGCTCTCGAAGCTAAAGAGCGCATCGATATTAAAGATGAGAACCAAACACTTGCAACAATTACCCTGCAGAACTACTTCCGTCTCTACGAAACCATTTCGGGTATGACCGGTACTGCGATGACAGAGGCTGCGGAATTCCACCAGATTTATAAGCTCGGCGTAGTTCCAATACCTACCAACCGTGAGATGCAACGTATCGACCAGCCAGATCTGGTTTACAAATCAGAAGTCGGAAAGTTTGCTGCTGTAACGCGCGATATCACTGAGCGCCATAGAAAAGGTCAGCCAGTTTTGGTTGGAACAGTCAGCGTTGAAAAATCTGAAGAGCTATCTGCATTCTTAAAGAAGGCGGGAGTACCTCACGAAGTACTCAATGCAAAGCACCACGAACGCGAAGCTGCAATCGTCGCACGCGCTGGTATCAAGGGCGCAGTAACAGTTGCAACCAATATGGCAGGACGCGGTACCGACATCATGCTCGGTGGTAATCCAGAATTTATGGCTGATTTCGAACTTCAGAAGAGAGGGTTATCACCAGTTGATAATCCGGCTGAATACGAAAGCGCATGGCCTGCTGAGATTGCGAAGCAGAAAGCTGCGATCGAAAAGGAGCACGAAGAGGTAATCGCCCTTGGTGGACTCTATGTGCTTGGTACCGAACGTCACGAATCTCGACGTATCGATAACCAGCTACGCGGTCGCTCTGGTCGCCAAGGCGATCCCGGAGAATCTCGCTTCTATCTTTCATTACAAGATGATCTGATGCGACGTTTTAACTCTGGAATTGTTGAGCGTGTTCTAGCAGCTGCGGGACTTCCTGAAGATGAGCCAATCGAATCAAAGATGGTCTCAAATGCAATCCGCTCTGCCCAGACTCAGGTCGAGGCGCAGAACTTTGAAATTCGTAAGAATGTTTTGAAATATGACGATGTCATGAACCGCCAGCGTGAAGTAATTTATGCAGAGCGTCGCCTTGTTCTTGAAGGTGAAGATATTGGTACTCAGGTTGGCGACTTTATGGCTGAAACAATCTCAGCATATGTTCGCTCAGCTACCGCAGAAGGTTATGCAGAAGACTGGGATCTCAACCAACTCTGGACCGCAATTAAATTGATTTACCCAATCTCATTTACTCCTGAAGATCTCATCGCAGAGTTTGGTTCTATCTCTGCTCTCGATGCTGAAATCTTGGAGATTCGAATCCTCGAGGATGCAGTTGCTGCATATAAGAAGCGTGAAGAAGAGCTTGGTGCAGAAGTTCTGCGCGAACTTGAGCGAAAAGTTCTTCTATCAGTTCTCGATCGTAAGTGGCGTGAGCATCTCTACGAGATGGATTACCTACAAGAGGGCATTGGACTACGTGCAATGGCTCAACGCGATCCGCTCGTTGAATATCAGCGCGAGGGTTATGAACTATTTGCCGCGATGATGGATGCAATCAAAGAAGAGCTTGCCAGCTTGGTATTTAACGTCGAGGTAACCGTTGAAGGTGATGGCTCTCAGATCACAGCTCGTGGTGTTGATGAGAAGCCAGCGCAAAAGGCGCCACTTCGTTACAGCGCAGCCGATGAGAATGGTGTTGTTACATCAGGTGATGTATCTCGTAACAGCCCATGTCCATGTGGATCTGGAAAGAAATTTAAGCGCTGCCACGGAGCTGCTTAAATTTCTTTAGATTAGACGCAGTGCTGTGCAGAGCCATCTGCCATCTACGCCCTCAAAGCGAATAACCACTGCACGCAATCGATCTCCATATCTGACTGTCACGGTACTTTCACATATTCCGTCGAGCGGTTCTGACTGGTGAATGTTTCTGATTCGACCAATCTCCTTCTGGCTTCCGGTCTTTTTTAGCAACTCCATGTAGATAACTCGATGGCAAGAGCGAATGAGTTGCGCCGGCTGCCTTCTTCCCGCCCAGATTTCGAGAACGCTAACAATGAATTTCATCGTCCATGCATGTAATTCAGGAAGCTCTGCTGCCGAAGTTGGAATTGGCATCTCATCGAAATCAATATCTTCACCGAATGTGGAAGGAACGAGATAGAGCTTTGCTTTCTGTTCCGGAATTTCTTGCTTGGGTGGTGCGAAGATATCGAGAACTGGATGGCTCCAGAGCGCTTGATCTTCGGTACTTGAGATCAGTTGTAGATATGGCTTTTGGGTGGGTACAGGAAATTGGAGGGTTTCAGTGGTCATGGCGCGATGGTGCACGCACTAATCATCCTTTCCATCATCTTTATAGATGAACCTAAATCATTCGAAAGGATGATTGTGTAAAACTAGCACTTGATTGCGATTGCCCACCTTTAACATCCCGCCATGTCTGCCAAGAAAGTACATAGTCCTCGCTTTGCAATTTCAATCGCACTCTTCATTGCAGCGTTAGTCGCATCGTTCTTGATGTCTCTCGCCGCTAATCAGAAGGAGCGGTACTGGGTTGTAAACAATCCAATAGCTGCCGGAAGTGAGGTGCGAATTCAAGATCTGGCTCAGATCGAAGTAACTTTGGGGAATTCAGGCGGCAAATATCTGCCAGCAACTATTAATCCAGCGCAATCGATATCACTAAGAAGGCTGCTGCCGGGTGAGCTCATACTTATTCAGTCGCTTGCTAGGCCGGGAGAGTCAGAGATCAACGATGAGATCTCAATAAGTCTTCGTTCTGTAGATATTCCGATAGGTGTAGTCACGGGGTCACTAGTAAACATCTATCAACTCTTTGATGCGAAGAACGGAGAAGTTGCAATCGAACCGCTCTTAATTCTTCGAAGTGCGCAAGTGAGCTCACTCGATCGCAAAGGGAGCAACTTTGGCGGAGAAGTCGCTCTCACAATTTCAGCGAGCCCTCGTGACACCGAACGAGTATTAGCTGCATCGACTAGCGGACGACTTGTCGCAGTGCAGACCAATGAGTGAGTCACAATCGACGGCAATTACTGCAATTCACAAAGCCGAGTTCGAGAGCTTTGCAGCCAGCACTCTCTTTGGACAAGGATGGAACGTCTTACATCGTGCACTAGATTGGCAATCGGTAATTGATTTCTTGGAAGCATCCCCAGAATTGCCGGATGTACTGCTCTGCTCCACCGATCTCATCGGCATAACTTCAGAATCCATCGAAGAGCTCAAATCGCGGGGGATCCGAATCTTTCTCTTCATGCATGAGGCAAGCATCGTGCGAGATTTTCCAGATGCACTGCCGATTCCTAATTCAGCTCTCGAACTTATTGGCTTAGTCAGGGGTTCTATTAGATCTCCTTTGCTGAGAAATTCGATCCCAGAGCGGAGAGCCAGTCGAGCAACCGTTCTGGGAGTCACTTCTGCCCATAGCGCGGCAGGTTGTACGACACTTGCAATCAATCTATCTTCAGAGTTAAGCGTTGCGGGTCATCGAACACTCTTGGTCGATGCGAATCCAACAGCGCCAGCTGTCGCAGTTCTGATTGGAGAGCAGGGACTTCATACCAATAAAGGATTTACCCAAGTGGGTGCTGGATTCTGGGCGATGGAGATTACACAAAACACAATCTTCGATTCCATCGCATTACTAGATAACGCGCAATATGAGTTCGACTTCATTGTTATTGATCTTGGTCCCACTCTTGAAATTGCAGAGACTTTGAGTGGCCGTCGTTGGTCTGGCGAGACTCTTGTCTGGATCTCTTCACACGCAGATCAACTCTGGGTGTTGGCCAAATCAGATTTTCTTTCGCTTCATCGCCTTCGTAAATTAACTCAAGACTTTCTTCGAAATTCCATAAAACCTGAAATTTCTTTCATTCAATTTGCTACAAAATCTGGGCGTCGCTCTACGGCAGCAGATGAGCTCTTTGCCAATGCAATAAGCGTCCTTGGATCGAAGAGGGTCCTAAAGATTCCTCTAGATACGCGCTCTATCTCAATCGCAGAAAACGCCCACGAGACCCTCTTTCAATCAAATGAGAAGAGCCTCTTACGCAAGAGCATTCAAGGATTATCGGGTGAGATTAAGCGGTAACTTCTTATAGGCTAATCACATGCGCGCATATGTTGGGGTCACGGCCCAAGAGGTTGCAGAGCTCCTGAAAACTGGCCAATTAGATGCCAGCGATGTCTACGCTGCAACTGGAGTTTTCATTGCCAATAATAACGATCTCGATGAAGAGGAAATTGAATACACCCTCTCACTGGTTGCCGCAGAGGATGCCGTTGAATTGAAATCAAATGGCACCGGTTCTGCATGTGTCTTAGCCTTCGAAGTCCCAGATGCAATCATCAGCGAAACCCATGAAATGTCTATCTCGCTCAGTGGACCACTGAAGTGGGAGCATCTCGAATGTTGCTTTGAGGTCTCCGAAGACGGGGAAGAGCTAACGTGGTTTGCAACGCAAGAGATTGCAAATAATATTTCGGCATGGCTAGCTTAAGGATCCATCGTGCCTGCTATTGAAGAGTTTCTCCGCGGCCGTAGTCCGCTCGATGATAAACAGATTCACCGTCTGCGAGAGTTGATTGCAGATTGGCAGATGCTCTCAGATCTCTCTTTTGCAGATCTAATCTTGTGGGTTCCGCTTCGAAAAGATTTCAAGAGTTGGCCGACTGGATATGTAGCAGTCGCTCATATACGCCCAACTACAGCTGCAACTCTCTTTCCACTCGACCTCATTGGCGATGAGATTGCCTACGGTTCTCGCCCCAATATCGATCAAGCGCTTTCAACAGCTGAGATTGTCCGCGATACGCAACCAGAACCACTGGGTGAATACATGGTGAAGGAAGAGACCATTCCCGTTATGGTTGATAACCATGTTGTCGGTGTCATCTCTCGACACCGCAACTCTGAATTAATGCGCCAACCAAGTCGCCTCGAACTTAACTATCGCGAGATTGCCCATAACTTGTATCGAATGGTCTCTGAAGGAACATTTCCATTTGCCGATGCTGGAACGCTCTTTGATCCAGCTCCTCGCGTTGGAGATGGATTGATTCGACTCGATGTAAATGGTGTTGTCTCGTATGCAAGCCCCAATGCACGTTCTGCATTTAGCCGACTTGGCTGGATTAGTGAAGTAGAAGGACATAATCTCGGTGAGGTAGCAAAGTCTCTTGCACGCCAAAGTCCAGATGCGCAAGAGGAAAGTATCTCTGGGGGATTATCTGGCAAAGCTCTGAAGCGCGTAGAGATTGAGAATCAAGGCGGAACAATCTCATTTACTGTGCTTCCACTGCTGCAGAGTGAAGATCGAATTGGTGCAATCGTCTTGCTCAGTAACGTTACCGAACTCCGTAGACGTGAACGTGAACTTATTACGAAAGATGCAACCATCCGAGAAGTTCACCACCGCGTAAAGAACAACCTTCAGACAGTATCTGCCTTGCTTAGGTTGCAGGCTCGACGCATCGATGACCCTGGTGCCTCTGCTGCTCTCAACGAGGCCGTTCGCAGAATTGCATCAATAGCCTTGGTACACGAGACTCTTTCAAATAGTCCCGATGCATCAGTTGATTTTGACCAGGTCTTAGACAGCCTAGTTTCACATGCTCTCGAGCTGAGTCCACGAATGAGCGAGCTTCACATTGAGCGAACAGGTGCACTTGGGTCACTTGAACCACGTATTGCAACACCGCTTGCCTTAGTAATTACAGAATTGATTCACAACGCTCTTGAACATGGATTGGCCGAGACCGGTTCAGCCCTTGGAATTCACGTTGCTACAACCGCTAGCGAATTGCAGGTCACAATTTCTGATGATGGAGTTGGACTTCCAGATGGTTTCGATATAGCAACATCTCCGAACTTAGGGTTACAGATTGTTCGAACTTTGACTGAGAATGAATTAAGAGGAACGCTCTCATTGGTCTCTGATACAAAAGAAACTAAAGCAATTCTCAAGTTCCCGAGCGTCTAAGTTGGGAAAGTAAGTGCCGGAACTCCCAGAGGTAGAGACAGTACGCAGAGGTCTTGAACACCTAGTCACTGGATATCGAATAACAGAGTCATTAGATCTTCATCCTCGCGTGCTGAAGGCTGAATCGATCGCCCCACTTAGTTCGCTGGTCGGCGCGAAAATAACCGGTACTAATCGCCGTGGAAAATTTCTCTGGCTCACATTAAACCGTCCTTATGTTTTAGTCGCCCACTTGGGTATGAGTGGACAGTTTTTAATCCACCAGAGCCATCGCCCTCGCGCCAAACATGTCCGAGCCCAATTTAGGTTGAAGAAGAATCTTCGCACTCAAGAACTCATCTTTAATGATCAGCGTACTTTTGGTTGGCTCTCTATCGAGCAAATCACTAATGGGGTCCCAGCATCTGCCCAACATATAGCCCCCGATCCATTTGACCCACTCTTCAACAAAGATGCAGCAATTTCTAATTACCTCAAACGAAACATCAAGATTAAGACTGCATTGCTCAATCAAGAGATTATCTCTGGCGTTGGAAACATCTATGCTGATGAAACCCTTTGGCGCTCCAAAACCCATCCAGAAACACTGACCTCTGAATTAACGCCCAAGAAAGTAACATCCATTATCGAATCTGCCACCGAGGTGATGCAGGAGGCCATCAATCAAGGTGGAACATCTTTTGATGATCTCTATATCAATGTGAATGGGGAGTCAGGATTCTTTGAGCAATCACTTGCAGTGTATGGACAGGAGGATGAACCATGTCCTCGTTGCGGTTCAGCTATCCGGAGAATTACCTTTGGCGCACGTTCGTCACATTTCTGTCCGCGCTGCCAAAAGAGAATAAACAAGTAAAAGAAGAAAACTACATTCTCGCTAAGAGTTTGAGTTATCCATCAATCGCGCACGATTACGTGCCGCGCGACGCTTTAGTGCACGACGCTCATCCTCTGATAGACCGCCCCAAACACCAGCGTCCTGTCCTGATTCAAGTGCCCAAGCAAGGCAGGCATCCTTGACGATGCATCGATTACAGACCTTCTTCGCCTCTTCGATCTGAGAGATGGCAGGTCCGGTATTTCCTACAGGGAAGAAGAGCTCTGGATCTTCTTCGCGACATGCAGATTGATGTCTCCAGTCCATGGCTCACCCCCCAATTCACTTTAACAATTTGTGCACGACCGGCGCGCAAGATGCTAATTCTCCCTGTTCGTAGATAGATAAACAAGAAGGTAGAGAGAAAGATTTCGAAGTTGAGGGTGATTTACATCCCTATTCGATGAAATAGTAGGAAAATCATTTCTTAGATGAGTGCCCCCGACAGGAATCGAACCTGTGCACCTGCCTCCGGAGGGCAGTGCTCTATCCCCTGAGCTACGGGGGCGCAGGTACAAGGGTAGGTTATATGACTA
>JACCDW011489542.1_pt1 | contig 19510 bp, 20 predicted proteins | sample 7449781 | NCBI WGS metagenome assembly JACCDW01 (sample SAMN15323449, study PRJNA562643) | freshwater metagenome | isolation source: river surface water | place: USA:Blue River Watershed | collected 2017-08-18
CTAAGGGTTTCGATTGCGCTCTTCACTCAGGGCTCCTTGGAATGATTCTTGAATTACTGGTCGGGGCGGAGAGACTCGAACTCTCGATCTTCTGCTCCCAAAGCAGACGCGCTAGCCACTACGCTACGCCCCGCGGCGTAGTGCGTGAGTCTAGACGACAAATTCTCAAGACATCACCGGAGCCGATACCGTAGCCCCCTCGCTCCGGTTAGCCCCGAATCCCAAGATCCGGGACCCTGCGGATGTAGCTCAATGGTAGAGCTCCAGCCTTCCAAGCTGGCTATGCGGGTTCGATTCCCGTCATCCGCTCCAGATTGGCACTCTTTTCAAGTCACATTACCGACTTCCTGGATCCGAAAACTGCCAGTGAAGGAGACATTTCTATCCGCCATTATCACTGCTCCTGTCGTCAAGTACGCCTTCAACGAGTATGTGGAGATGGATTCCGACGCTTTTATAGCGAACCTAGCCATAACGCTATGTTCAACCTTCGTTGAACCAGAACGGATTGACGATGAGGTCATGTTCAACCATTGAAGTCCAGAAGTGACCAGTGAAATTCCATGACCAACAATCTCAAATTTAAGAGGCAAACTGTTTGTATCAAGAGTTCCAGTTCCATAGATGACTAAGTCAACTTGATAATTCTTTGACGTTGTCAAAGCTCCAAATGTCTCTGACTGAGCAGTTTGACCAGCAGACCCCACAATTGAATTCAGGAATGTGATTGAGCCAGTAGCAACATTGGACGGACCAGCTGGACCGATATCTCCGGTGTCGCCCTTAACGCCTGCATCTCCAGTGTCACCTTTTGCACCAGGAGCTCCTGCTGCACCATTTGCTCCTGCTGGACCGACTGCACCTTGTGGACCGACTGCACCTTGTGGACCTGCTGCTCCCTGAGGACCAGTTGCGCCTTGCGCTCCTGCAGGACCAGAGGGACCGGTTGCGCCTGCTACACCAGCATCTCCCTTTTCACCTTTCTCCCCTTTGTCACCACGTTCACCCTTCTCCCCTTTGTCACCTTTGGTGGCTAGGCCAGCATTTCCGGCAGAACCTTTTTCTCCGGCCTTGCCTGCCTCACCTTGTGGTCCCTTGAGATTCACTCCGCTGGGCCACTTGTTGTTCTTCTTCGGACCGTAGATCGTGTAACTCGTTACATCGATGTAGAAATCACCATCAGTTCCTAATGATGCTTTTGGAGCACCACGTCCGCTAAGAATTGTGTTTGCTGCTGCACCCTCCCGACCTGCAGCAGATTTGGCCTTCGGGGCTTTGGCCGCATTGACCGCTGGTGTTGTAGCTGTCATAAAAATTGCCGCGACCAGAATTACGCATGTCTTGAGCACCTTAAGGTTGCTCATACTCACTCCTCATCCATCTACCGAAATTAGGCAGATAAAGAAAGGCTCCTCGGAACTGGAGCCAAGAGAAGACGACATTGCTCTACCAATTTGGGGTGATAAAGAGGACAATTCGCACGGCTATTCAATGCTAAGCACGAAATCTCAAAGGTGTCTCTCAGACAAAACTGCTTGCGACCTCAGTGTGAGGGTATTAAGTGCAGTTATCAGCCGCGGACGCGACTGGTGCTCTGCAAGAGAATAAATGGAGTAATAGATGAAAAAGAAACTGGTAGCGCTTGCTCTTGTCGCAGGCTTGGCTCTCACAGGAGGGTCTGCGATCACAGCTTCCGCTCACGGTGGAAAGGGACCGAAGGGAAACCTTGATGGTGTGCTTTCAGGTCTCGTAGGAAAAGGAACACTGACTCAATCTCAAGTGGATGCCATCAAGAAAGCAATCGAAGAAGAGCATGCCACGGCGCATGCAGCACGTGGTGCTCAAGCAACTGAATTCCAGAACCTGATCGCTACGACGATTGGTCTGGATACCGCGACGATCACTTCTCGCCTCTCAGCAGGTGAAAGTCTCGGTGCAATTGCAGGAGCAAAGCGCCAAGCACTCATCGATGCCTTGATTGCCTATCACACCAAGAAGATCGATCAGGCGGTTACAGATGGAAAAGTCACAGCCGCGCAAGCGACCACCCTCAAAGCTGGTCTCAGCGCATCGGTGACATTCTTCGTCGATCGCGTTCCTGGTTACCTGCATATGGGTAAAGGTAAGGGCCTTGGTCATGGCAAGGGAATGGGTCATGGCAAAGGCATGAAGGGTCCTCGTGGATTTGGATTACCTAAGGGATCCGATTCGACTTCTCCTCAAGGGTCGAACGCTTAACGAACATTCCGCCTCCTAACAGGGTACGAAGAGCCGCCACGAAAGTGGTGGCTCTTCGTTTTTCCGGCCGAGCTTTGAGAGAATCGCGAAATGCGAGTACATGTTGGAAGCGACCATGCTGGTCTAGATTTCAAGAACACGATCATCGAGCACCTGCGAGCTCAGGGACTTGACGTTACGGATCATGGTCCATTCGAGTATGACGCTCTCGATGACTACCCGAAATTCTGTATTCCCGCTGCCGAAGCTGTTGCGAAGGATCCTGGCTCATTCGGTGTCGTTCTCGGTGGCTCTGGAAACGGTGAGCAAATGGCAGCAAATAAAGTCAATGGAATTCGAGCAGCACTGGTTTGGAGCTTAGAGACAGCGAAGTTGGCCCGCGAGCACAACGATGCAAATGTCATCTCCATTGGAGGAAGGATGCACCCCGAGAAGTTCTGTCTTGACCTCGTGGATACCTTCTTGGCAACACCCTTTAGTGGGGATGAGCGACATATTCGTCGTATCGGACAGATTTCCGAATATGAGAAGAGTGGCAACCTCTAGGAATTGGTCCGCTTCACAAAGAGAAAATCTGTGACTTTGTGTTCCTTATCGATTCCTTGAGATTCGAACTTGGTCAAAGGTCGCCATTCGGGCCTCGGACAAATTCCGCCCGTTAATCCCTTGGTTCGTGTGAGAACATCCTCGATTTGTCTTGCGTAATCTGCCCAATCGGTTGCTACGCGAAGAATGCCCTCTGGCCGTAGTTTCTTAACTAGTACTTCGGCGAAGGCATCGTTGATCAGACGTCGCTTTCGATGTTTCGTCTTTGGCCAAGGATCTGGAAAGAATATGTGGAAGGTGTCGACGCTCTCATCCTTGATGAGATCCAAGATGAGATGGCAATCCTCATTGATCATCTTGAGATTTGTGATCTCATTCTGCACCGCTCGAAGAATCAGTGATCCGATACCAGGACGGTGAACCTCAATTGCAATGAAGCCCTTCTCCGGAAAAGCTTGAGCGATCTGCGCCGTTGCCTCACCCATACCGCTGCCGATCTCGACGATGACCTCACCCTTCTCTGGAAAGAGTTCATGAGGCGTGAAGGATTCGCTGGGCTCAACGATGTAGAGAGCGCCGTGATTGTCGATCGCTCCTTTTTGCGCCTTGGTCATTCGTGCGCCTCGGAGGATGTAACTGCGAACCGATGGTCTCTCCACAGCGCGAACTCTGCCACCTATAGTTAGGCACCTAGAAATCACATCAACTTACCTATGGGGGAATCGTGCCCGGAGTAAATATCTCTCGCGCTGAAGCTCAAGAACGTTCGAAGCATCTTGCGGTCCAAAGTTATGACGTCACCCTCGATGTGACCCATGGCGGCGAGAAGTTCATCTCTCGAAGCGAGGTCCGATTCACCTGTACGACCGAGGGATATCGAACATTCATCGATGCCGTGGGCACGAGACTGATCTCGGCAACACTCAATGGTCGAGCGATCGATACCTCTTCTTTTGATGGCGAGAGTCTTTTCCTTGAGGGAATTGCTCAAGAGAACCACTTGATCGTTGAGATTGAAGCTGAGTACTCCAAGAATGGAGAGGGTCTTCAATATTCTGTAGATCCCGCGGATGGTGAGGCATACCTCTACTCCCAGGGCGAGACTGCATATATCCGTCGGATGTATCCATGTTTCGATCAACCAGATCTCAAGGCGACATTCACTCTCACTGCGATCGTTCCATCTCACTGGGAAGTGATCTCCAATAGTCCTGTTGCCTCAAAAAACATCGATGGCAAGAGTGCGACGTGGAAGTTCCTACCAACTCCACGGATCTCCACCTACATCACAGCCCTCATCGCTGGTCCGTATTCCTATGTCCACGATGTCTACAAGGGTAAGAAGGAAGTTCCACTCGGCATCTACTGCCGCAAGTCGTTGGCGGAGCATCTTGATCCTGAAGATATCTTCCTCGTGACCAAGCAAGGTTTCGATTACTTCGAGAAGGTCTTCGGCCTTGCCTATCCGTTCGAGAAGTATGACCAGATCGCCGTCATGGACTTCAACTGGGGCGCGATGGAGAACTCGGGTGCAGTCACCTTCCGCGAAGACCTACTGGTCTTCCGTAGCAAGGTAACGGAGAGGATGTACTCAGCTCGAGCGAACACCATCCTCCATGAGATGGCACATATGTGGTTTGGCAACATGGTCACCATGTCATGGTGGGATGACCTCTGGCTCAATGAATCCTTCGCGGAATTCACTGCCTACCTTGCTCTCGTTGAAGGAACGCGGTTCAAGAACGGTTGGTCAGGGTTCAATTCGGAACGTAAGAACTGGGCATATCGCCAGGATCAGCTCTCCTCAACTCACCCAATTGTCGCTGACATGATCGATATCGAAACTGTTAATGCGAACTTCGATGGCATCACTTATGCCAAGGGTGCATCGGTTCTTCAACAACTCGTCGCTCATGTTGGTCGTGAGAACTTCCTCGCTGGACTTCGCGCCTATTTTGCGAAGCACGCCTGGGGGAATACGACACTCAAGGATCTTCTCGTGGAATTGGAGAAGACCTCCGGTCGAGACCTGTCGCCTTGGGTATCAACCTGGTTGCAGACCGCTGGCGTCAACACGCTCCGTCCGCAATTGACGATCGAGAATGGAAAGTACGTCAAGGTCGCCATCAAACAAGAACCGCCATTGGTTCCTGCGGGATCGAAGGAACTCAGGCCACATCGTTTGGCGGTCGGACTCTATGACCTTGAGAGTGGAAAGCTTTCAAGAAGAAAGTCGCATGAATTCGATCTCGCTGGTGAGGTCACTGAGGTAGCCGCTCTCTCTGGCGAGAAAGAGGCTGATCTTCTTCTCATCAACGACACTGACCTCAGCTACGCAAAGATCCGATTCGACGAGCGCTCTATCGCAACGCTCAAATCCCACCTGGGCAAGATCGATGACTCGCTGACTCGCGCACTTTGTTGGAGCGCCGCCTGGGACATGCTCCGTGATGCCGAACTCTCAGCGACTGATTTCATCGATATCGCACTTGCTGGCCTACCAGGCGAAGATGACATAACCATCGTCACCAATGTGGCGATGCAACTCGTCACTGCGGTCGAACTCTATGCCGCCGATAAGAATCGCGATCGCCTGCGCGAGAAAGTCGCCGATTCGTTGATTCAGATGCTTGGCAATACAAAGCCTGGAAGCGATCACCAACTCCAATTCGCCCGCGCCATCGCAACCTTCGCACATACTGATGGACAGAAAGCCAAGATCTCCGAGATGTTGGCTGGAAAGGTCGCTGGGCTCACTGTCGATGCTGACCTACGTTGGCACTTCATCACCAATCTCGTTGAGAAAGGTGTGGCGACTCGGGCCGATATCAATCAAGAGCTCACTCGCGATAACACCGTCACGGGCGAGAACGCGCATCAGCTCTGCCTCGCAGCGTTCCCTGATGCAGAATCGAAGGCTTGGGCTTGGACTGAATCGACTGAATCAGACATCACGAATTCGAAGCGCGTTGCGACGCTCTCCGGATTCGCTAGGCCACTTCATCGCGACTTGATTGAAGGGTATGTCGATCGCTACTTCGAGATCCTGCTCGACGTTTGGGGCAAGAAGTCCTACGAAGTCTCAAGCAAGATCGTCTCGCTTCTCTTCCCTGCCTACATCGTCAAAGAGTCGACCCTTGCGAAAGCAAACGGCTGGCTAGGCGGTGAAGGGAAAGATGCGCCTGCGATTCTCAAGCGCCTTGTCGCAGAAGGGCGTGATGCCCTAGAGCGAGCGCTCAAAGTGAAGGCAATCGATAACTAGTCTTTTGAACCGGCTGAATGTAGACCGATCGACTATTCGATAGAAGTGAGGATGTCTCGCTTCGCAGATCGCGAAGTGAGCTCCTTCTTCCCGCTCTTCTCAAAGACCGAGACCAAGATCCATACCAGCGCTGAAATTCCTAGCGGGATGAAGAGGAACCAAATCAGACCTTCAAGAAGTGGAAGTGGCTCTCCTGGAAGGGAACCATCCTCTTGACGCACGGCAAGGAATTGAATGAGAAGCGACATGGGTGGATTCTAATTAAGCAGTAGCGCTTGTCGCACCATATGGCTCAAGGTACGGGAGCCAACTTCGTTCAGCGCGTGATGTTCCCAATATGCGCCAGGCCACACCGATCGGCTCGCGAGGGAGATTGCGGAGTTTCCATCCAAGTTCCTTGAGCGTCTTATCCGCCTTGACGTGATTGCACTTATGGCAACAAGAAACCACGTTCTCCCAATGATGTGTTCCGCCACGAGAACGAGGGATGACGTGATCGACTGATGTCGCAGGTGCTTGGCAGTAGACGCACTTGCCACCATCGCGAGCGAAGATAGCGCGGCGTGAAAGCGGAACAGAGTGGCGATATGGGATTCGCACGAACTTATGGAGACGAATCACTGCCGGAAGGGCGACTTCACCTTTTTCGTATCGAAGCACGCGATCTGATTCTTCGACTGCGGATGCACGATTGTTGAGGACCAAAATGAGCGCGCGTCGATCAGAAACGACACCTAGTGGCTCGTAGGTGGCGTTCAGAACAAGTGTTCTCGAACTCCCGGGCACGTAGCGCTCCTTGTGGCCAGGCGCGTGGCTCGCGCTGGTGGGCATATAGTGCCTGAACAAACCGAGGATTTCGGGTTTTTTCGGTTAAGTTCTTATAAAGTCGCAACCATGAATCTGAACGAGAGCCTTTTCGATTTCACTGCCCGCGAGGCCCTGGACTGGTTCTTGGGAGCTCCACTTCGGATCCTGGTCATCATCACGATCGCCCTCATCGTGCGCTCATTGACCATTCGCGCCATATCCCGAGCGATGAACCGGGTGGCGAACGCCGACTTCGTCCCGGGCAAGAATCGCACTCTCACCCGCCAGAAGGAGCGGGCACAGACTGCGGGGACAGTCCTTAAGAGCATTGCCAATGCCGTCATTGCACTCATCGCGATCAGCACCATTCTGAGTGAAGCGGGGATGGACCTCGCTCCCCTGATCGCATCGGCAGGTGTCCTTGGCGTCGCCGTTGGTCTCGGTGCACAGACTTTGATTCGCGACTTCATTGCCGGTCTCTTCATGCTCCTTGAGGATCAATATGGTGTTGGGGATGAAGTGAGCGTCCTCGATATCGATGGTGTCGTCGAATCAGTTGGACTTCGCATCACGACTGTTCGGACGAAAGACGGCGCGCTTTGGTATTTGCGTAATGGCGAGATCTTGAAAATTGGAAATCGATCGAAGAAGTAATTCTTCCTCGATCACTCATCCGCCATATTGACGAGGCTCTGTGCAGCCATCTCAAGGTAATTCCACAGTTCTTCGCGATCGCTCTCGCTGATCTCAAGTTCCGTCACGGCTGACTTCATGCAACGCAGCCACGCATCCCTTGCCTTGCTATCGATTGGAAATTGCGCGTGACGCATCCGAAGCCGCGGGTGTCCACGCATCTCACTGTAGGTGTGAGGGCCACCCCAATATTGCATGAGAAAGAGCATCAATCTCTCAGCCGCACCATGGAGATCATCCTCCGGATACATCGGGCGAAGGATGGGATCTAGGGAGACAAGCGCATAGAAATGTGAGACGAGCTGCTCAAAGGTCTCTTCTCCTCCGATCCGCTGGTAGAAGTTCTCTTTAGTCATGAACTTACTCGCTTCGATCGATAGCCAAGATAAGCAACGGGAATGGCGAAGATGAAGCAGAGCCAGGCGTAGTTCAACGTTCCGATGATCACACCAGCGAGCGCTCCGCCCCCGGCAGCGCTCAAATTCATCAAGAGATCACTCGCACCTTGCGACGCTGGTTTCATCTCTGTTGAGACGGATTCAGAGAGCAAGGCAGAACCGGCGATCAGGGTGAATGACCAACCTAGTCCGAGCAAGAAGAGTCCTACTCCTAGCGTGATCTCATCATCTGCAGCTGCCATTCCCGAAATGAGAGATGAAAGCAGGAGAATCGCAACACCGACTTGAATCGCTTTGACGCGACCGATCTTGTCGCTGATCTGACCGACGATCGGCGAGAAGGCATACATACCGATCACGTGGATGCTGATCACAAGACCTATGACAGTGAGCGTTACATCAACGTGTGCCATATGCACCGGCGTCATCACCATGATCGAGACCATCGCGATATGACCTATCGAAATCGCAAGGATTGCAAAGAGCGCTTTGGAATTGGATCGGATGTGCTTGAGCGCTTCGAGAGTGTCGCCTTTTCTATGTGCAGGTCGACTTTCCTTCTTCTGTGCCAAGAGAAAAGGGTCGGGGCGCAAGAAGAACTGGATCACGAAAGTTCCGATAGCGAGTGTGACTGTTGCCAAGATGTATGGACCGACGAGTCGTGGCCAGCCAAGACTCTCGGCCAACATCCCTGATGGCTCCATCAAGTTAGGACCCGCAACCGCTCCGATCGTTGAACCCCAGACCACAAAGGAGAGTTGGCGAGCGCGATGCTCATCGGTCGCTAGATCGATTGCGGCAAATCGCGCTTGATACCCAGAGGCCGATGCGGCTCCCACGAGGAAGGTGCCAAGGAGCATGATGTAGATGTTGCTCTCAACGCCACCGAGGATGGCAAAGAGCGCTCCAATCAGTCCCGTGAGATATCCCATCGAGAGGGCGAGTCGTCGTCCACCTCTTGAAGTCAAACGTGCAAGAGGTAAGGCGATCGCTGCTGCGCCAAGAACGGAGAAGGTCTGCGCGAGTCCTGCGAGCGTCTCTGAACCCGTTATGGAAGCGACGAGAAGCGATCCGGCAGCGACGCTCCCAGCAACGCCGAGTCCATTGAGGACTTGGGCACTAGCAAGGACTTTAACTGTGCGTTCTTGGACCTGTTCTTCCGCTCTTTCCATTTCGTCAGGAATCTACCGGGTACGGATCCAGACCGCTGTGTCCTTTGGCAATCTTTCGTTGTTAAGTGGCCCACTTGAGAGCAGGACTTCACCCATCGGAAGCAGGATCTCTTCACCGAAGTTCACGATGCAGAGGAAATTTCCAGGACGACCGAAGGCAAGGACGTTCTCCCCCATCTCCATCCAGGTCATCGGACCATCGCCAAGTCCTTCCTCACTTGCGCGAATGGCGAGGGCCTTTCGATAGAGATGAAGAGTTGAATCAGAGTTCTTCTCTTGCGCTTCGACCGAGAAGGAGCCCCACCAATTCGATTGCGGTAACCAGGCATCTGTGGGAGTTACTGAACTGTTCGCAGAGAATCCGAAGGCTCCGGCTTGGTCGCTCTTCCATGGAAGTGGAACACGGCAACCATCACGACCGCGATCGGTGAAGTTGGACATCCGCCACCGTGGATCGGTGAGGCGATTCTCTGGAATATCGCGCACTTCAGGAAGTGCGAGTTCTTCACCTTGATATATGTAGGCGCCTCCAGGAAGTGCAAGCATCAAGAGCGCTCCAGCTCGTGCCCGCTTGATACCGAGATTGAGATCCAATTTCGCTGGATCACCTTGGCGATCGAGCGTTGTCTCCCCTGTGCCTGGAGTGAGTCCGAGTGCAAAGCGATCGACGGAGCGAACCACATCGTGATTGTTGAAGACCCAGGATGCAGGTGCGCCCACCTCCTTGATTGCAGCAAGTGAGCCATCGATGCGCTCTTTCAAGACCTTCACATCCCAAGGAGATGTGAGGAAATCAAAGTTGAATGAGTTCGCAAGCTCATCATGGCGAAGGTAGCGAGCAATACGTGATGCCGGGCTGACCCACGCTTCGGCCACAGCCATCCGATCGCCTGGATAGGAATCAAAGATCTTGCGCCATGAACGATAAATCTCATGGACCCCATCCTGATCCCAGAACGGCATCGCAACGGCCGCCAACATCTCAGGTGAATCCTTCTCCGGCGTATCAGGAAGTCCTTCTGCCTTGATCATTCCGTGAGCGACATCGATACGGAAACCATCAACGCCGAGATCGAGCCAGAACTTCAAGACCTCTTCGAAATAGCCACGAACTTCCTTATTTTCCCAATTGAAGTCAGGTTGTTCTGTTGCGAAGAGATGGAGGAACCACTGCCCTGGCTTCCCATCCTTCTCCGTGATTCGGTGCCAAGCCGGTCCACCAAAGACAGCGTTCCAATTGTTCGGCGGCAACTCACCATTCTCGCCTTTGCCATCTCTGAAGATGTAACGATCCCTGGCAGCAGATCCGGGCCCAGCAGCAAGCGCTTCTTGGAACCACGGATGTTGATCAGAGGAATGATTTGGAACGATGTCGACGATGATGCGAATTCCTAGATCATGCGCTTCCTTGATCAATCGCTTTGCATCATCGAGGTTTCCATAATCAGGTTCGATATCCATGTAGTCAGCGACGTCGTAACCATGGTCATTCTGTGGTGATGGATACCAAGGCGTGATCCAGATAGCGTCGATGCCAAGGCTCTTCAAATATGGCAACCGTGTTCTGATTCCCTCAACGTCGCCCTTGCCATCGCCATTGGAGTCAGCGAAGGAGCGGATATAGATCTGATAAGTGACGGCATCGCGCCACCACTGGCGAGCGCTCCGTGATGGAAGGGTCATGACTCCTCGCTCTCATCCTGGTATTGCAACAGAAATTCTCGTTCTTCAGCAGTCATCGATCTCGACTTATGGGTCTTCTCATCAACTGTTACCTGCACAGTCTCTGCTCTAGCGAAGACGATGCCCTCTGCCGCCATCTCGTATTTCAAGGTAAAAGAAGAATTCCCGATTCGACCCACCCAGATCGAAACATCGATCTCTTTATGTCCGTCGTAGATCGGAATCAAGAAATCAACTTCCGCTCGAGCGACCACGGTATAGAGCAGGATCGGATCCTCGTTCTTCTGCCTGCGGGCATACCAAGTGAAATCAAAGCGCGCCTCTTGAGCATAGGTCAGATAAGTAGCGTTATTGACATGGCCGAAGGCATCCAGGTCATCCCAACGAGTCTTGACGATGCAATGGTGGCGCTTCATCGGGTCAGCTTTCGATAGGTAACGCGATGTGGACGTGAAGCATCAGCACCCAATCGCTCTACTTTGTTCTTCTCATAGGACTCGAAGTTTCCTTCGAACCAGAACCATTGTGAATCACCTTCGTGAGCGAGGATGTGGGTTGCCACGCGATCGAGGAACCAGCGATCGTGGGAGATCACAACCGCACAACCAGGGAACTCCAGAAGTGCATTCTCGAGTGAACCAAGGGTTTCGACATCGAGATCGTTGGTCGGCTCATCAAGGAGCAACAGGTTTCCACCCATCTTCAAAGTGAGCGCAAGATTGAGTCGGTTTCTCTCACCGCCCGATAGGACTCCCGCCGGCTTTTGTTGATCCGGCCCTTTGAATCCGAATGCAGATACATAGGCACGGGATGGCATTTCCACAGCTCCGACTTTGATGTAATCCAAACCATCGGAGACAACTTCCCAAAGTGTCTTCTTTGGATCGATTCCGGCTCGAGACTGATCGACATAGGAAGTCTTCACTGTCTCTCCGACCTTGATCGAACCAGAGTCTGGTCTCTCTTGCCCCAAGATCATCTTGAAGAGCGTCGTCTTTCCAGCGCCGTTTGGACCGATCACACCGACGATTCCATTGCGAGGAAGCGAGAAGGAGAGATTGTCGATCAGAAGTCGATCACCAAAGCCCTTGCTCAAGTTCTCAACCTCTACGACGACATTTCCAAGGCGCGGCCCTGGTGGAATCTGGATCTCTTCGAAATCAAGCTTTCGCATCTTGTCTGCCTCAGCAGCCATCTCTTCATATCGAGCAAGACGAGCTTTTGACTTGGCTTGTCGGCCTTTCGCATTTTGGCGGACCCATTCGAGTTCTTCCTTGAGCCGCTTTGCTCGCTTGGCATCTTTCTGTCCTTCGACCTTGAGGCGAGCAGCCTTGGTCTCAAGATATGTCGAATAATTTCCTTCGTAAGGGTATGCGCGACCTCGATCAAGTTCGAGGATCCACTGCGCAACGTTGTCGAGGAAGTAACGATCGTGGGTGATTGCAACGACCGTTCCTTCGTACTTGCTCAAGAACTGTTCGAGCCAGAGAACCGACTCAGCATCAAGGTGGTTGGTGGGCTCATCAAGGAGTAAGAGGTCCGGCTTCTGCAAGAGCAACTTGCAGAGAGCCACACGACGCTTCTCGCCACCGCTAAGAACTTTGACATCAGCATCCGGTGGTGGACAACGGAGTGCGTCCATCGCCTGTTCCAATTGAGAATCGAGATCCCATGCATTGAGATGATCGAGCTTCTCTTGGAGCTCGCCCATCTCTGCCAGGAGCTTGTCGTAATCCGCATCAGGATTAGCCATCTCTTCGGAGATCTGATTGAAGCGGTTGACCAGGGCCATCGTCTCAGCAACGCCCTCTTGAACATTCTCAAGAACGTTCTTCGACTCATCGAGCTTAGGCTCCTGAAGAAGAATTCCTACCGTGTAGCCCGGTGAAAGATATGCCTCGCCATTGGATGGCTGTTGAAGGCCGGCCATGATCTGAAGGACTGTTGACTTACCCGCACCATTCGGACCAACGACACCGATCTTGGCTCCGGGATAAAACATGATGGTGACATCGTCAAGGATGACTTTGTCGCCGTGCGCTTTACGCGCCTTCTTCATCGTATAAATGAACTCAGCCACGAAGGGAAACCCTATAGGTTCGAGGTGCCCTCCGCGGCATTCGACGAGAAGCTCATTCGGTCCACGGAATTATTTTCTGTAAAGCCTTCTCTATTTTGGATTCCTGAACCTCAAGGTCATGTGCGTTCTGGGCTCTGAGCCAATAACCGCTAGTCAGCCCAAAGAACTTACAGAGGCGAAGATCAGTATCTGCTGTGATTGCGCGCCTACCTTTGAGAATCTCGCCGATCCTTTGCGCCGGAACGTCAATCTCCTTGGCCAAACGGTAGGCAGTCAGACCCATTGGCAGCATGAACTCCTCTAGAAGCAGCTCGCCTGGAGTTACAGAGTCAAGTCGCCGTTCTACCACCTTTCGGCTGCCACGAGATCCCGCCGATACACGCCTCTGCGCGCCAGTTTTCGCCTTGCTCTTCGCCTTGGTCCTCTTCACGAATGAACTCTCTCCTAAGTGATGAAAGTTGCAACGGAATAAATCAAGATCAACCGTCTAATAGTAACGCGACGCGTTACTATTCTTCAATTTGGGTGTGGATTGACGGTACTATTTGTCGAGTTCAGACTCACATGCGCCTGTAGCTCAGTCGGATAGAGCACCCGCCTTCTAAGCGGGTTGTCGCAGGTTCGATTCCTGCCAGGCGCGCCCTTTCTTTCTAAGGAACGTTTTCAGAAAGTCGCTAGATAAAAAAGATCTGGGCCGACTCCCTCAAGCCGGCCCAGACGTTTTTGTTTAATCGCTAGATGAAGGACTTAGAGCTTCACCTTTGCTACTTGAGCTTTCGCGATATCGAGCAACTTGCCACTGAGAGTGATGAAACCCTTGTTGCCGGCATCTCCATCTGTGCAAGCTGAACTCATCAGATATTCCGCGAACTCCTTGACAGCTTTGCCACGGGCCTTGTCCTTTGGCTCAGTATCAAGAAGCATGTAGGAAACGATGCCAAGTGTGTAGGCGCCTGGTTCCTTCGTTGCGTAATCGAAGGTGAAGAAGCCTGACTTTGGATCCGCCTTCGACTCTGCCAAGAATGCAGAGACTGCAGGTCCTGTTGGCAGTGTGAAGTTTCCAGATGCATTAGCGATGGCAGCTGTCTTTAAGCCGTAGGTTGTTGCGAAGTTGCTCTCAGCATAGGTGATCGCATACTTCGTTTGGCTAGCTGATAGAGCAACGCTCTGGGATCCGTTTGCACCGACGATTCGACCACGGTTTCCACTTGCGTTGATATCGCCTGGGAAGGATGTGGTGAACGCATCGTTAGCCGACTTGGTCCATACAGATGGTGCAGTGTTATTCATCCAACGGGTGAAGTTGTTGGTGGTACCAGAACCGTCCGAACGGTAGAAGACCTTGATTGGTTGATTCGGAAGGGTGTAACGAATGTTCTTTACGCGCTCACGAAGGATGACGTTGTTTCCGTTCTTATCCTTCAAAACGTTTCCATCTGGACCCTTGCGATAGACAACTTCCTTCACCTGACGATTGTTGTCAGCAACGATCTTTGGATCATTCCACTTGGTGATCTGACCGGAGAAGATTCCAGCAACAGTCTCGGGGCTCAAGTAAAGCTGGGTTCGAGCGGGAAGGCTGTGCATGACAACGATGGGAGCCGCAACCACTGGAGCGTGGATGATCGAATCGCGTCGGGTAGAGCCAGTGTGAGCAGAATCAGAGAACCAGAAGTCACCGATGTTTTGGTCAGAGTTTGTCTTTCCACGGCTTGAACCGCCAGCACCATAAGTGACGCTGTGATCAGACTTCTTAGCGAAACCAACCTTGCATGCATCAATGATTGGAATGACGAAGGTTGCTCCAGTTCCCTGGAGATCTACAGCATGTGCTGGTGTTACGGTGGCGGTGAGCGCCAAGCCAAGCGAAACTGCAAGCAGTCTCGCACGCTTTGAAATTTTCATTACTTTCCTTTCGATACATGTATGTGGTTCGGACAAGGACACGTAAGGAAAGTTAGTGAAATGAGGTAACAAGAGGGTGGAATTGGCTTACGCCAAATTGACACCTAGATGAACAGTTGATTAACCGAATCGACCCGTGACGTAGTTCTCTGTCCGCTTATCTCGAGGATTTGAGAAGATGTCGCTGGTCTTTCCGTACTCGACCATCTCACCAGGACCGCCATCTGACAGGAAGAATGCGGTGTAATCGGAGACTCGAGCGGCTTGTTGCATGTTGTGAGTGACGATGATGATCGTCATCGTCTCTGAAAGCTCCGCGATCGTCTCCTCGATCTTCAGCGTTGATCCTGGATCAAGAGCAGAGCAGGGTTCATCCATAAGTAGGACGTGGGGGCTCACTGCGAGTGAGCGCGCGATACAGAGGCGCTGTTGTTGACCACCAGAGAGCGATCCACCGTATTCGCCCAAACGATCCTTCACTTCGTTCCAAAGACCAGCCCGTTGAAGGCACTCTTCGACCAAGTCATCCTTGTTTGAGCTCTTCAATTGAGCCAACCGAAGTCCTGAAAGAACGTTCTCGCCGATAGTCATGGAAGGAAATGGATTTGGCTTCTGGAAGACCATTCCGACTTTCAGACGAATCTTTGTGACATCGGTTCCGGGAGCGTAGATGTCCTTACCGTCTAGAAGTACTTCGCCAGCCATAGCAGCACCTGGAATGAACTCATGCATACGGTTGAGAGTTCGAATAAAGGTCGACTTTCCACATCCAGAAGGGCCGATGAGAGCCGTCACTGTTCCTGATGCAAAATCGAGTGAGATGTCCGATAGAACGTGCTTCCCGCTAAACCACGCATGAACGCCCTTCGCCTCAAGACCGGTTCCCAACCTCTTGGCACTTGGATTCTTCGCGACATGAGACTGAGCGACGGAAGCCAATGACGATGCTGCGACGCCTTCTGATGAGTTCATGTTTGCTGGCCTTTCATGGTTCTTGGGTGATGAAACATTTGATGACACGGCATCAGAGAGGGAGGTCATCTAGCGCACCTTCCTTTGACTGAGAGTTCGAGCTAGGAAGAAGAGGATGAGAACGACAATGAGGAGGACTAACAATCCCGCCCAACCACGGGTTACGGCCTCGGGTGAACCGAAGAAGAATGACTTCCAAATGTAGAACGGAAGAGTTCCCATTGGCCCCGAGAATGGGTTGTAATTGGTGATATCTCCGCCACCGGTAAGTAGAAGGATCGGAGCCGTCTCACCAGCGACTCGGGCGATGCCAAGGATCATCGCGGTAACTAATCCACTTCTTGCTGCAGGGACGACAACCATGGCGACAGTTCGCCATTGAGTGCCGCCCAGGGCAACACCAGCTTCGCGCAAGTCATTGGGTATGAGTAGCAAAACCTCTTCTGAGGTACGTGCAATGGTGGGAATCATCAAAATCGTCAGGGCTAAAGCACCCATAAACCCTGAGTAGCTTTTCGTCACCGTGTAAACAACAGCAGAGAGAATAAAAAGCCCGGCTACTATCGATGGGACACCGCTCATCGCTTGGACGAGGAAACGAATCGGACGTGTGAATCGACCTTTGATCTCCGTGAGGTAAACAGCAGTAAGAATGCCCAGCGGAAGTGAAATCACCAAAGCGATGAATACCATGATGATCGTCCCAATGAGCGCGTGCTTTAGGCCACCTTCAGTGATCGGATCCGTTGCGGTATTGAGGCCCATATCTTCAGTCAGAAGACCCCAGTGCAATCCTTTGTAGCCATTGCTCACCACTGAATAAAGAATTGAGGCGATAGGAATCAATGCAACAACCATTCCTAGGGTCAAAAAGACTCCGACCGCATTGTTCTTCGCCGCCATACTTCCGCGATTCTTGTAACCCTTGAGGAAACCAAATGCGATGGCGAAGAGCCCGGAGAAGATCAAGAAAGGTAAGAGACCCTTCATCGGAGTTATCAAAACCAACAGATAGCTTGCAAGGATTGCTCCGACGGCCACTGAAAGATTGACCATACGTTCTTTGGACGTCGGTTTCCAAGGTTGAGTTGGTTTTGGAATCTCCTTGGTGTTCAAATTCTCAGTCATCGTCATCGACCCTTTGCCCCAGTCTTCCTAACGACGTAATCAGCGAGAGCGTTCACGAGAAGAGTGAGCAGGAAGAGAATGAGGCCAGCGGCCATGAGTGCCTTGATCTCAAGCGGTTGTGCTTCGCCGAACTTGAGCAAGATCAGTGAAGCCACGTTTCCACCTGCACCGAAGAGAATCTGCCAATTGATGTCATAGACGATGTTGAGAACGGTGTAAACAGCAACTGTTTCACCCATGGCGCGACCGAGGCCGAGCATGGCACCGCCAACAACACCACTACGTCCATAGGGGATCGCGACAGCCTTGATCATCGCCCATTTCGTCGCACCGAGTGCATAAGCAGCCTGAACGCGATCTAATGGAGTCTGATCAAAGACTTCACGCGCGACTGACGTCGCAATAGGAATGATCATGATTGCTAGAACCAGCCCAGCGAGGAATGGTGATCGAGTGAAGATCTTGTCATCGACTGCGAAAAGAGGGATCCAACCTAAGTATTTGTTCAAGAGCATCGCCCAATACTCAGCATGTGGCATGAGGACAAAGAAGCCCCAAAAACCAAAGAGAATCGATGGGAATGCGGCCATCAGATCAATACAGGCAACAAGAAATGCCTTGACTCTTCCCTGTGCATAGAAGGTTAAGAAAAGCGCGGATGCAACAGAGATCGGAATTGCGATAACCACGGCAAGGAGCGCACAGATCATGGTTCCAATCAGCATCGCAGCTATACCGAAGGAGTAGTCAACGATCTCGTAACCCTCGTCAGTGATCACTTCCCACTTCGATGAAGTGAGGAATGAGAATCCCTCCTGGACCAAAATTTCGAATCCTTGATAGGCCAAGAAGAAAGCAATGAGTCCGAGGATGACCAGTGACGAAAGACCACCTGCTGTTACAACACCGCGGAAGACTTTGTCCGAGAGTCGAGGCTCTGTTGTAATTGCTCTCGGGGCCGGAACTGGGCGTTTTTGACCCGTAACTTCAGCTGTTGCCACAGGGGAATCTTGGTCAGAGCTCCGTAATCTGGCGTGGCGGCTAAGTGAATAGAAGGTGAACGAAAAGTGAAGAATTTCGGCCCAGGGCAATAGAGTGCGCCGGTGAGCACCGCCGAGAAGAGCCAGAACATCATCTGGATCGACTGCGAGATGACTGGCCTCTCACTTGCAGATGACGCCCTGGTTGAGATCGGGGTGCTCGTGACCGACTCTGAACTGAACATCCTCGGTGATGGCGTGGACGTGGTGATCAAGGCAAGCGATGAGCAGATGGCGCAGATGAGCGACTTCGTCCGAAAGATGCATACTGACTCAGGACTCATTGCTGAGATCCCCCAAGGAAAGAGTCTGCTCGAGGCAGAAGAGATCGTGTTGGGATATTTGAACCAACATTGCCTTCCAGGGAAATCCCCTCTCGCCGGTAACACCATCGGCATGGATCGAAATTTCATTGCAAGGGATATGAAGACCTTGGAATCGTTCTTCCATTATCGAACGATCGATGTTTCCTCTATCAAGGAGCTTGCCAAGCGTTGGTATCCCAAGTCCTACAATTCCGCGCCCGCAAAGACCGGCAACCACCGTGCGCTCGCTGATATTCGTGACTCGATAGCGGAATTAGCGCACTATCGCACCACTATTTTCCAGAATCCCGCCGAGTAGTCGGGCGGTATGATTCACCCAAGTCGATAAGGCTTGGTGGGCGTAGCTCAGCTGGTAGAGCACCCGGTTGTGGTCCGGGTTGTCGCGGGTTCGACCCCCGTCGCTCACCCCAACTCTTTACTTCTTGGCGAATTAACTCTCTGGAAGTTTTTGATCTGGACATGTCGCAAGAACTCTCTTCATCGCTGATCTCTCGGGCTTTGTCACCCATAATCGATATTCCACTTTCACAGCAATCTGCCTTGCTACGTACTTGCAACGATACGACTTTTTGGGCGGGAGCCATGTCGCAGCGTCACCATCTCCCTTTTGAGAGTTGAGAGATCCCTTGACGGCCATGAGATTGAGTGGGTCATTTGCGAAGAGCTTCAATTTCTCACGGCTCCATCGAAATGCTCCGGTCTGCCAAGCATTAGAGAGTGAGACCACGTGGTCGATCTGGATAGCAAGGCTAGAAACTCGACCTCGCAGAAAATCGATTCGCTCACCGGAATAGGGATCGACGAGTTGACCTCCGATGATGATGCACCTTTTGCCATCGTCGGCAAAGACTTTGGTTGCAAGATCCCGACCCAAGATGTCATTTCTGGTATCGCAACCGTTGCGATCGGTATCTGACCAGGGGGTGCCAAAGAGATCTCGGTCGTACCCCGTCTTCGGGGCACGACCCTTGGTCTCAAGTTTCGCCAGAGCCTGCTCAGCCGTCAGAGTTGCTGCGAGCGACGACTCAATCAGTGATGAATTGGCGGTTGAAAGTACAAAAATCAGCGCCACCATCAAGCTTCTTTTCGAGCCTCGATTGCTTCGCACCAGCCGATAGTGTCGGTTTTGGCTCACGCGAAGCAACCGATATAGTCCGGCGTTGCGCCTTCCCCGCGCAATCAGACCGGGTTGTTAGCTCAGTTGGTAGAGCAGGTGACTCTTAATCACCGGGTCGGGGGTTCGAATCCCTCACAACCCAC
>JACCDW010290335.1_pt1 | contig 19505 bp, 19 predicted proteins | sample 7449781 | NCBI WGS metagenome assembly JACCDW01 (sample SAMN15323449, study PRJNA562643) | freshwater metagenome | isolation source: river surface water | place: USA:Blue River Watershed | collected 2017-08-18
GATTACTAACGTTGCCACCACGCAATGATAATGTTCTACGAGTAACCGTATTACCATCTTCTAAGGCAGTAATATCAGTACCATAAGTGTCTCCAGCGCAAACTATAACATTACTAAATGTACTATTGCCTGTGACTGATAATGTATTACCCATAGCGACAGCGTTGGTTGTATTATTGAATGTAAATGCATTACTACCTTCAATCTTACCACTATTGCTATACAATACTTGCGTGTTTGCTGCTACGTTGTTTACGTTGCTACTTTCTACGTTACCAGCAAAGTTTGCATAATTTGCATTAGCAACTGTACCAACAATATTTGCTGCTGCGATATTGCTTAGATTACTACCATCACCAACAAAATAGTTTGCAGTGATTACATTAGCATTTGATAGATTGAATCCATTTGCGTCAACATCACTTATAAACACGTTTCCAAATGTGCCAGTCGCGCCAGTTGCACCATCTGCTCCAGTAGCACCTGTTGGGCCAGTAGCACCATCAGGTCCAGTCGCGCCGATTGGTCCTGTTGCACCAGTATCGCCAGTTGCTCCAGTTAGACCTGTTGCACCAGTATCGCCAGTGGCTCCTGTTAGACCTGTGGCGCCTTGTGGGCCTGTCGCGCCAGTATCACCTGTAGCACCAGTGAGACCAGTCGCGCCTATAGGGCCTGTAGCGCCTGTAGCACCAATTGGTCCTGTAGCGCCAGTATCTCCTGTAGCACCTGTTAGACCTGTAGCACCAGTATCTCCTGTAGCACCAGTGGGTCCAACGTTACCTGTAGCACCTTGTATGCCACTTGCTCCAGTAGCCCCTGTAAGACCAGTAGCACCTTGTATGCCACTTGCGCCTGTAGCACCAGTATCTCCTGTAGCACCTTGTATGCCACTTGCGCCTGTTGCTCCAGTTAGACCTGTTGCTCCAGTTAGACCTGTAGCACCTGTATCACCAGTTGCTCCTTGAATGCCAGTAGCGCCTGTAAGACCTGTCGCACCTGTTAGTCCAGTTGCGCCTGTGGCGCCATCTGCTCCTGTGCTGCCTTGTGGGCCTGTGCTGCCTGTAGCACCTTGGGGACCTGTAGCCCCAACTGGTCCTGTTGCGCCTTGTGGGCCAGTAGCACCTTGTGGTACTATCGCACGATCTACTTGTACAACAACATCTGCTGTAGGTTCAATATTGACTTGTACAACACCACTACCATTTACACTAACTTGATTTGCCATTAGTTGTATACTCCATCGCTTGCTACGAGGAATAGTAAGAATATGCTTTCGTCGTAGGCTGGTGTTGTTCCACTTGCTGGAAAACTAATTTTGATACGACCTGTAAAACATGCTGGATCACTTGCATTGATGCCTAAGTCTGGATCACCAGGTAGTCCACTATATGTAACTTGTAAACTATCACGACCAATAGTTGCCCATGTTTCTTCATCGATCACCATTGTAAAACTACCTGTACTGTTTACACGATTAGTGATTGATAGACTGATTGGAAGTGGTTCGATACGATTCATACTCATAGTACCACTTGCAGTTGATAATGCAAATACAGTACCAGGAGTGTATGCTGGGGCAACGCCTCTCGTATCGCTTATTGTAAATGTAGTGTCAGTAATGATCTCTTTGACATAGTAAGTTGTATTGATTGCAACATTACCAAATACTGTGCCTTTGAACTGTACTGGCATACCTATAAAAAGTTCTGCTGTGCTAGTGCATGTTAGAACGTTTGTGCCAGTAGTTGTTGCTGTAATGTCAGTTATTTTGCTGACTAATGGGTAGTCAGTGATTGTGAAGTCATATCCACTACGACTGTCACGGAAATTTGTAATTGCTCTACGTATAATAGTCGCGTCAATTGTCGCGCCTGTTAGATTGATTGCTGTAGTGCCTGTTTGCCATCCACTTGGGTAACTTGTGATGTTACTCCAAACTAGATTCCAGAAATCTTTTTGACCATATACTAACTCTTGCGCTAGTACTTGACCATCGAATCCGCCCACTTGATTGAGCGTGTTTTGACTAAATTTTGCCATCTCTGCTGCCTCGCATGTTGACCTATATTGCTACCTCGCAATATATGGTGTATGTTATTATTTATGTTACAATACTTGATATACTACGGGTATAGTGGTAGTATTAGCACTATATGGTGCATCATAAATTGTACTGTTTGCTGAATTTGTGCCTTGACTTGCATTACTAAATTGCACATTGCCTACGTATGATGCAAATAATGCACTATTTGCATTGCCTTGATTGTATGTAAAATCAAATGTTGTATTAGACATAGTTAGCGTAGCGTTGGCATTTGCATTGCCGGGTAATGCACCATTGGCTGCAACTCTAAAAAAGATAATGCCCACATCGCCACCTGTTTTTTCTAAATTTTGACCAACGTATAAAAAATTATTATCATATTTGAAATCTAGTACACCATTGGTAAAAACAGTATTTCCAGTAACACCTATATCATTGACCCAAACTATATTACCATTATTATCAAATTGTCCTATATAGGCTGTAGTAGAATTATATCTTGATAAAAAGTAAACATTGCTTGTATTTGCATCTACAGATAATTTATTGATTATAGGTAAATTAGCATATCGTTGTTGATATAATGCATTACCAGCATTATCAAATTTTATAACATAACTACCTGGATTTACTACTGGAAATACGTTAGGATTAGAATTGGGAGTAAAAGTACCCTCAAATTGTCTTAGCGACACTACAACGTTTCCAGTACCATCGTCTTTAGCATCAGTAATTCTGCCTGGCATATCGCTTGGAGTACCAGTATATCCTGATCCTAAAATATTTTTTGTGCTAATTATACTTCCAGTACTAGCATCAATTACATGATAAAAACTATCATAATTTCTGCCGTATACTAATGTCAATAATGTTTTAGCACCACCCATAATTATATTGCCGTTGCTAGCATAGGATAATGTAGACACATTAGAATCAACATTAGCACCACCACTTATGCTAGGTGAATTAGTATTACCTAAAAATTGACTATAAGTTATTACATTATCTGTTACTTTTTGCAAAGTATATTTGTATCGTATTTGTACAGAATTATCAGCAGCATTGACATTCAATAATATTACACTATTTGCAGTAGAGGGTAATACATTTCTAGTAATAGTATTTGGTGTTAGTGTAGTATCAGATTGTGTATCTGCTAATATTTTTTCACCATTTATATAATTTATAAAAGTATCAAATCTATTATATACACCATATGTAGCACTTGATCTATTTGGATATCCACCTGGCGCAACTGTGCTGGTTCTACCTACAGAATATATACTATCATCGTTACTATTATAACATATATCAGTACCAATAAAACCACCAACGCTATCATTTCTAACAAATTGTGCTGTCATTGATCCTGTAGCAGTAGTCAATTGTACAACATTGCCACCTGCTGTAGTAGATACTTGAAACACATTATTACTAGTGGGAGGAACACCACTTGCTAAAAAATAATTACTTGTTCGATTTACACCGCCAAATGTAGTACCAAAAAATTTGACTGGCATCTGTACTTGCATACCAAGTCTAGTATCATTGAAATTACCACTAATAGTAAATCTATCTGTGTTTGAATTAGAACTTATTACAGTTTCAGTCAAATTTGCATAATCAGTACCAACAACACCTTTACTTCCTTGTAATATAGGCGTATTATTTGTATTCAATTTTATAACAGTTCCACCGTTGATATTTGTTTGTAAATACCAGGTATTGCCATTATTTTCAAATGTAACAAGATCCTGTACAGTATCAAAACCAATAATCCATGGATCAGTACTAAAACCACTAGTACCAGAACTTTTATTATATGTTAGAGTACCTAAAGTAGCAGTAACAGGCATTATGAATATCCTACAACACTTCCAAATACTGTAAATGTGTTAGCAGCAGTTTTTATAACATTGAATGTATATAAATCTTTACCGTTTGGTGTACCACCGATAATTGATGGATAAAGTACGCCAACGTTGCTACCATCAATTTGTATATTGCTAGCAGTATATGGAGTACCACCATTTGTGTTTATAAATGTACAAGTCAAACTTTGATTTGCACTCATTAGACTATCTAATGTAGTTGTACTATTACCGCGCAAGTTTACAATAAAATTGGTAGTTGCATTTGCTGTTTTGAATAATATTGCACTGTCTAATAAGTCAAAATTTATAGTTCCAGTACTACCTGTACTATTACTTACAACTTTTTCTTTTAGACTTTGTATAGCATCTGTCTGTGTAATTTCACCTGTAGTTTCATTGTAAAACATTACATTGAAAGTAGCAGTATTACGTACTGGTTTTACATATAAGGCGTTTGCAGTGCTAGGACTTAGATTGCTACCTGTTGCGTTTAGGATAATAGTATTATTTGGTTGATTTAGATAACCAGCAAATTCACCTATAGCAATGCTGTCTATACCTTGATTAGTGCCGCCTGCATCTTTGCCTATAGCGATTGCACCTGCGCCTTGATTGACTATACCTGCAGCATAACCTATTGCAGTACCTGCAAAACCCTGATTACCACCACTTGCTGCACCAAAACCTAATGCCAGTTCACTTGAATTGACACGTAATGTGCTTAGATTTGCATTACCATATACCATGCCAATATTGGCATTTGCAGTTAGTAATTGTGTACCTGTCATTAGTACAACGTTGGCATTACCTGATATACTAAATGCAATATTGCTATTTGCGAATATTCTTATGTTGCTATTACCATTAGCAAGATTACCTAAAAATGTACCATAATAATTTTGAGCGTAAACGTCTCCGGGCACTGTCAAACTATTTGCAATATAATCAAATGTAAAGCCAGGTGCACTTACAAAGTTACCTGTGCCATCTGTAATTTGAATTTGTGTGTTAGCACCGACTGGGATGCCGTTACCGCTGTTTGCATTTACTGTACCTGGCGCCCACGTTAGATTACCTGTACCATCAGTTTGCAAAAAGTAAGCGTTGCTACCACCAAGTAATTTTACACCATTGACGTTGCCTAAAGTAAAATTACCACCAATATAATTAGCAGTTGGAATGCCACCGAAAAAGCCACCTGAATTATATTGAATAGCACCAGTGTTACCGCTTGGATTAGCATATCCGGCAGTGTATAATGTCATGTTTATAACTTCTGGCGTGACTGTGATACCAGGATCAGATTGATCTATTGTAAGGTCCACAGATTCAACGACAAAGTTTGCGTTGATTTCTGGCATGTTATTGGTACCTTACTATGAAACCAATTGGTTCTCTGTTTATATTATCTAAACTTGCGTTTGCTGGACTTTCTCTAGTTACTTCTAATGTAACTAAGAATAATGTGCTATTGGCAGTTGTATTTGCTAGTGTAATGTTTGGTGTGTTATTACCAGTGTTAGTAATGTCAGCACCAATATACAAATATGCAGTACCCTGCGCAGCATTAGTCCAATCAGCGACAAGAGTGTACGCATTGGGACTTGGTTGTGGGCTAATCGCAGTTAGATTGCCTAACACTACACTATCAGGCGTATCATATGTAACATCAGTTACAGTATAATAGTTTGCTGTTGCATTTAGTAACCATGCATTGGGTGATAATGCATTACTTGGAGTACCATTTGCATCAGTAAATGTGATTGGTAATGTATATGCTTCGCCAGTGTAGATTTCAAGACACTGCATCTCAGTGCCTGCAATCGTCATTGTCTTAGCGCCATTTAGTAGTAGACTCATAATTATGTTTCCTATATCTTATTTATTATTGTAAAAATATTCTATATGCTGCTGGTATATAACATGCTGATCCTGGATTAGGATTTCTTACGACTACGCCAATATCACTTGGTATCAATACTGGAGTTGCATTACCACCAACGAATGGCCTATTTTCTGTTTTTACAACATATGTTATTGTCTCAAAATGTGGTACATCAGCAGTCAAAGTTATATTTTTGACAGAACCATAATCGACATAACTGCCATATGTAGTTGTATTACTATATGTCCAAATTGCATATCCTGCTATTTGAATAGTTTGTGATGTTGGACTTACAAATTCAACTGTAGCAGTAATACCTGGTACAGCATTACTACCAACAGGTGTAGTTGCTACAGGTACCCAACCATATGCGCCCCATGAGAAATATGGAACACTATTTGGTATTCCTATTTCTTGCAAGGCTGCTTTTTGTGGTTGAAAAGTACCGGTACTATTAGTATTGAATTGATTGCTTGTACTACTTGTCCCATAATACCATGGATTGTAATCAGTTGGCAAACTTGGACTCCAAGTATTGCCCATAATACCAGTAAATGGTGGTATATTACTAATTTCAAACTGTCTACCACCTACTAGATTTACTGGGAATGGAATAAGGCCGCTACTTGCCCACACGTTTGCAGGTGCGCCACCTGTCGCAAATTTTAGATCAGGTGCTATTGTACCGGCACCACCGCCGCCAGTACCATTCGCGGCACTGATGATTCTTCCTGCATCGTCAACGCAGATATTTGCTGTAGTATAGCATCCAGCAACGACCCCCGTGTTGCTAAGTTTGTTACTAGTAATAGTGTAATTGATGATTGTATTACCATTCACAGTATTAGCAATCAATACGTTACCATTTACAGTATTAGCAATAATCGTATTACCATTCAAAGTATTTGCGATAATAGTGTTACCATTTACTGTGTTTGCGATCAAAGTATTGCCGTGCAAACTATTGCTTACAATTGTATTACCTGGTGTTACGTTTGGTCTGAATACATTACCACCTAAACCACCACTAATAACTTCAATACATGCACCAGATAATGGTGTAGTTGGTGTAGGATCCACAGTAAACACAGTTGAAGTGTTGCTAGTGCTAATAATACTTGTAACTACTGTGTTCGCAGCAAAACCACCTGTACCATTTGCAATGTCTACGTTTGCACCAATTTCTATGTTTAGAATTTGATCGCTTGTGATTGTATTACCACTACTACTTGCGTTACATGCTATATTGCTTGATATATCAGGTATTACTGCGCCAGTCCAATTGAATAATGGGCTAGCATTACTCCGTCTACCTGAAGTATTGTTACGTGCTGTTACACTGAAATAATAATCACCATTTGGTAAATCGTTTACGTCAACGTTTGCGTAAACACCATTGATATATGCTTCACCATTACTTTGTTGTACTGTGCGATATAATCTATGCAATTGTACGTTGCTTGTATTACCAAAGTTGAAGTCCATATATATGACAAGACCTTGTGCAGGTACTTGACTTGTTACTTTGAAACTAGTTGTACCATCTGCTGCTACAGGATTTACTGTAATGACTGGATCACCTGGTGGATCGATTACGTTACAGTCTTTACAACCTGTGTTGAATTCTGGTACGAAATCTTGTACTGGGTCATCAGCAAATACTGTGCCATTATATTCAAATGCTTGAACAACAGCAAATAGATTACCTTCTAAATCTTTTTCTTCTGCTACACTGTTTACACGAAACAACTTGCTTGGATTGCTTGGATTACCATCTAGTGGTCCCCAACCATATTGTTCATGATCAACACGTATAACATCACCTGCTTCAACTTGTATACCACTGAAGTCAAGTTTGAATGTGATGACTAAATCTTCACGACTTTGAAATAAACGTCTTACGCCAAGATACTTTGCTTGCACAGCATTATTGACATATGGCAATGTAACGTTCAATCTATTGACTGCTTCATTCTCACTGAGTACTGAAGGAAACTCTGTAAACAAATCTACAATCTGATAGTCAGTCTGATCCTTTACGTTTGTATTTGGATATGCAACTTCTAATTGATTGTATGTTTCGTTTAGATCGATAGGACTAATATCGATACCACCAACTAGATTGCTGCTATCAACTAAGAATAAATCGTTTAGTGTTTGTGCATTTGGCGCTTGATCATATGCTTTGTTCATGACAACACGCCATTTACCAGTTAGTTCGCTATATTGCAACCAACTGTCACAACTATCTACTAAGAACTGCAAATTGTCTAAGCAATTCTGACTAGTATCTACTGGACCATTGATACGATATCTTGCTTGTTGACTATATGGATCGCCAGGATTCCAACCTACTGGCTTATAATCAATTAGATCATCACTATATGTGTTTAGATCAAATAAACTACCGGCAGTCAATACATTTGCAACTACAGTCGCGTCAATACGATCTAATGGTATAGCACAACCATATCGTGTGTTTTGCATATAGTCAAGTATTGCATCGCCTGGCTTAGTAATACTGTTTGTGATTTGTGCAGTCAATGCACCAATACCAGTTGTACCTGCATCAGTACTATACTTGACTTTGATAATTGCAAATGCGCAATTACTCATTGTTTGTTGACCAGCAGTCCATGCTTGAGCAGCAGGAACACCTTGTGCTGCACTTAGAATTTGTGATGCTGTTAGACCACCGGTGTTTACGCCACTAGTGCTACCATTAGTAAACAAGTAAATGTACAAATATCCATTTACTCTTGTGTCAATCTGTGCAGACCCTGGGCTTGCATTGTTTGTAATCAAGCCTGTTACTGTACCATTAGTACCAAACTGTACTAACTTACCATCATAATAAATGTTGCCAAATGTGTAGGCACTACCAACTGTTGTATCTGTATGTTCTGCTAATGCTACAACATACCACATTGTTTTTTGGTCTGTTGACAACATAGCATCAATGATAGCACCACCAACGAATGCTGTACCATATACTACAGGTATTTTATTATCTGTTGCTGGTGGTAATTGTATACGACCACCACCTTCGCCACCTGCTGCTGCGCCTCTCATTGCACGTTTGGCAAGCAACTTGCTGACGCCAATGCTCAATGCTGTAGTGACAACAAACTTTGCTACTGCTGCAAATGTTACTTTTGCTATTGCTGCTACTACGACTTTTGCTACTGCTGCGATTACTGGTGCCATTATTTTACTCCACGCTCAACCATGTTTTTTCAATCCAATCGTAACCAAAACGACTAAAATCAATATCGAACATTGGTTTGGCTGCGCTGATTGTATGATAACTGATACGCTTTTGTTCTTTTAGTTCTATGCATTTGTCGATGTATTCTGTAATCAACATATGTGCTGCCCTTGTATTGCGATACTCTTCATCGATATACAATAATATTTGATGCATGACTAGTGTTTCAGGACTCCAAACGTTTGGGCTAATGACGCCAATCATCATACCAATTGTTGAGTCACTTTCAATGACTAATGCTAATCCACCACCGTGTAATATTGTATTGAATAAACTATTTAGATATTCATCACGCAATGGCACATTGTAACTACCAATAGTTTCTTCTTGGTGTATCTTATGCACCAAGTGTAGATAATATGGTAAATCGAATTTATTTGCTAATCTTACTTTCATTTGTTTACCTGTCGTATTCTTGTCCAGTGTCTCCGCCACCTGGGCGACCACCGCCACCTCCACCTGGTGGGAATCCACCGCCACCTGGTATGACAACTTTACCTTTTGGATCTTGTCCAAAGTCAAATTGCACACCTGATATTGCATAAACTTGATTCATGCTAGTATCAGTATTATTGAAGAATTGCCAACTTTCCTTGTTTGTTTTTCTTCCTGCAACGCGATTCTCTAATACTGTTTTGTAACTAGCAGCACCTACGCTTACTGTGAAGTCATCTGTATTACCTTCGCGTTCTTCCGTGATCGCATAAGTTGTGATGATACCTCTAAAGCGTGGATATGTGTTTTGTAATACCATGTTAGTGTCGTAGAAACCACGTAATACTTCTACGTCACTGCCACGTATTTTTGTACTCAATACTTGTTGTATGTTGTTACCATCAATACCACTCAATGATATAGTAGTATCGCCCTGTGTTACACGCAAGTTACGGTTCTGTGCGCCAACTTGTAATAGTCCACCTAATGGTGTATAAACAACGTTACCAATTGTTTCTTCTTTATATGAACTACTAAATGTTAGGGTAGTTGTGTTTGCAACGTTTCCATATTCGTTGTATATGACAACTTTCACAAATTCTGCGTTATTGATTTGTGTGACATTTGGTCCTACTTCAGGTATTAGTTGTGTCATGCTGATCCTACCCACTCGTATAATGTAAAGTCATCGCTAAACTCAATTAGCGCATTGTTTATAGTTGTGCTACCACTTTTGACACCACCACCAGGTATCAACTTATATGTAGGCATGTTTGGGCAGAACATGTTGAATGTACATGCTGCACCTACTGTAATACCACTGCCACCAACACCACCTGTGATAATATTTGGTCTATTAGTTGTTACAGTTACAGTTGAACCTGTACCTCTAGTAATTCTAGTTGTGCTTGTAAATGGATAAGTGTATGCACCTATCTGTATTAGATCGTTTGGTTCAAACAATACTCTAGTGCTTGCTATACCTGGCAATCCACCAATAACTAATTGATTACCTGTAAAACTAACTACGTTTAGATTATTGATTTGACCTTGACTCATGCTGCCTTGATATCTGAATATCCATGATATGCAACTATTATTACTGAAAGTAATAGTTTCTGGTTGATACCTATCTAAAGTATCTAATGCTTCTAATAAATTACGATTATTATAATAATACAAACTAGGTGGCATTGTAACGACAAAACGCCATGGTTGTTTAGTTGGTGTCAAACTAGTACGTGGTATTTCGTTACGTGTGATTTGCACGCCAACTACTTTACGACGATCTATTGTTAGACCACTTGCATTATCAATTATTGTTTGTAATCCTGCCATTTTATTTTCCTATTATCGTGCCATATATGGCATTTCACGTTCTGCCATCTTGACACTACCTAATAATGTCTTGCGATTTTCAGCAAACAATTGTGCTACGCCCTTAGCGTCTATTGCACTAATGTTATTTGTAATGTAATTATTTGTGACTGGAGCATTGACTGCACCACTAGCAACACCTTTACTACCTAATTGATTGTTAGGAACAACTGTGCCAGTTCCTTGTGGTACAAATAGTTCTGGACCCTTCTCACCAACAATATATGGTTGTCCTGCTTTTGCTGTACCACCTTTTGCTAGTCCTGGTATGCTTAGACCAAATGCGCCGGCGATACCTGATATTGCTTTGAATATCATTGCTTTAGCAATCATCTTGGCAAGATCAGCAAGTACACTACGCGCAAAGTCACTGAACTTGAATTTGCCTGTTTCAACAAATGTATCTACTGCATTACCAATATTATCCCAACCTTTCTTCACGGCATCTTGTGCCATTTGATATGGTTCAAATTGTTTTGCTATATCTGCAACTGCTTGTTCTGCTCCAAGTTTAGCATTATCTTGTACTGCTTTTTGTGCAGCCAATATTTGTTGCTCTGCTTCAATTCTAGCATTAGCATAGTTATAAGCAGCAGTTTGCAATGCACTTAGATTTGCAAGTTCTTGTTGATATCTTGCTTCACCTAGTGTTGCTCTTCTATTTTCAAGTTCTAAACGTCTAACTTCTAAATCGGTTAGTTTGCGTTGCAATTCTTCAGTTACACTCAATATCATCATATTGCGTTGTAACTCTTCACCATATTGACCAATAACTGCTAACTGTGCCTGCAATGATTGTAAGCCTTGTGCATCACTCAATGATTGTTTGGTCTGCTCTAACTGTAGATTGAGTTTTTCTTGTTCTAATCTACGTGCTTGTAAATTTTGTACAGCAGCAGTTGTTGTTGCCTTATCGATTGCTAATTGTTCTTGTAACTTAGCAATCTGTTGATCGATTACTGGGATAAGACCTTGCTGTTCTTTTGTAAGTTTGGCGCGTTGTTCTACTAATGCTTTTACAGCATTTGTATTATTTTCTGTAACAGTTGTTAGTGCCTTATCTAATTCTAATTGATCACTACTTACATCAAATGCTTTTGTTTCCAATGCGATTGCTTTTTGTAATTCGGCAATTTGATCACCGTATGCTTCAGCAACTTTTAGTATGCTTTGGCGTAGTGAATTATTGGCTTCTGTTACTTGACGAATTTCTTCTTTTGATTTGCTATGTGCAGCAGCACTAGCCTTATTCATTTCTTCTACGGCTTTTGCGCTTGCCTCAGCATCACTTTCAACAATGCCAACTAATTGTCCAAGTTCTTTGAATGCATTCAATACCTGATCAGGTAGTAGTACGCTTAGTACGCCACCAATTACTGTACCCAAACCTGCGAGGGCTTTCATCAAATATTGTACACTCTTTGCTAAACCTGCAAAGAGATTATTTTTAGGTGCTTCTACTGTAATTGCGCCTGTAAGACGTTTCCAATAATGACCTAATACTTCGATAGTTTTACCTAAACTTTTACCACTTGCAACTAATAGTCCAAATGCACCTTGTACTAGTTTGACTGCACGACCTAGTAATGTAAATGTACCAATTATAATAGCAATGTTAGTAGCGATTGTGACAAATTTTTGTATCGCTTCACCACTTACTGTTAATTGTCTTGCAAGATCAGTCAGTGGTTGTATACCAACTAATAACGCATCTTTTACTTGATTGAGTGTTTGCTCTAGTTTTTTAGCAGCAGCGTCAGCACTTTCAACTGCTTTTGCTGTACCTGCGCTGCTTGAGATATAATTTTGTGCACCACTTGCGATGCCAGCATAATCAATAGTCTTTGCTGCTTTTCCTAATAATTGTAGACCTAATGCTGTACGTGTTGCAGCATCGTCAATACCAGCAAGACCTTCTACAGTTTTGATGAAGATTTGTTCTTCACTCATTGTAGCAAGATCATTTAGGCTTACACCTACTTGACTGAATGCGCTTTGTAATGCACCACTACCTTGTGCTGCTTCACCAATATTTTGTGTTAGTTTTACAATTGCATTATTGGCAGTCTCAATGCTACCACCATTTGCTACGAATGCTTTTTGTAATCCTAAAATAGATTGTGTTGCAAAGCCAGTTGCTTGTGCAAGATCCATTGTATCTTTAGCAGCATTGAAAATATTAGTAATGAATCCACCAAGTGCAATACCTGCCAATGCAGACTTCATAGCACCAAACGATCTGTTCAGTGTTTCAGTCTGTTTGTTTAGGCGTTCTAGTTCTGTTCTAGCATTACCTGTTATATTCAGTTGTACATTGGTGGTTGCCATTTTATTTTCCTGACATTATTTTGTTGAATTCATTTATAACGAACTCTTCAGTTGGTTTGATCATACCTTCTGGGCTTTGTTTAGACCAGCCATTATCTAAACGTTCAGCATATGGATATCTTGCTTCTATCTGTGTTTTTCTAAGATCAGTTTTACGTCTAGCATTTCCACTACGTACAGGTGTATTCTTGACAAACTCTTTGTATGCCTTTTGTGGCAATGCATCAAGTTGTTGCTGCATCTTTTTCAATGCAGGAGTAATACCATCTTGTATCGTAATGTTCATTTTGATCATTTCTTTATCTTACCTATCATATTCATCAACTCATTTTCTGTATAATCGGGCAATGGATCTTTTCCACCGTTTGCCGCTTTCTTATGATGATACTGTTCAAAAGTCAAAGCACAATCCATTATATACAAATCAAAACTGTCTGCTTCACGTATAACTTTGCTTGGTAGCATTCCATAACGTTTTGCTAGACCATCAACTTGTAATATTGATAACATCTTTGCGCTTTTGATATCAATATCATCATTAGTTATTTTCCCAACTGTTCGGTCACCTTTGCGATTGCTCTTGTCAATACGCCTACTGGCAACATATTCTTATCATTCAAAATCTGCTTACCTTTTTCATCAAGAATCAATGTCTTGACGATGGCGATAAGATCACCTGTATTCTTTTGATCAACATTAGCAAGACGCATAAAAACTTCCATAGGCTGACGATCATAAGTGTGGAAAGTAAGTGGCTCGCCAAACTCTTTGACTGTAACTTCGTCATCTAAAGAAATTTCTATAAGTTTTGGTTCTGATGTGATTTGTGATAGTTTCATTTGTTTCTCCTAAATTATTGATTGACTAATATTATTTATTAGTTTCCTGAATATTTGTCATAGTGTTCTTCTAAAAGTTGATTTAGAAGTGCTAATCGAAATGCTTGTTTTGCTTTCATCTGTCTTATTGTTGCTTCCATGTTGTTTAGCATTGGAAGTAACTTTGCTTCATCAGCAATAAGACTACGCAACTTTTCTTCTGTTGTTGCTAACCATTGCTCTGTCATTTGTTCACCTATTATAAAGAGGGAGAGTATATTGCTATACCCTCCCACATTGCTTTACAAGTTTACAGATTAGTCCTCTAATCCGCTGTACATTGTTCCGTTGACTGCGATTGTGCAAGGTGTGACCCAAACTGGTGCTTCTGGTGAAGCAGTTGGGGCTAGGCTTGTAATGAAGCCTTCACCACTTGACCATGCAGTTCCGTCAGTCAAACTAGTAATGTTGCCATTGACTAAGTTTGCGACATCGTTGTTATTCCAAACAACTAAGAACTGTACAGGAATCTTGTTCTGGCTCAATCCAGCCAATCCTTCGTTAGCAGCAGTGCCACTAGTGGCGCCACTGTTGCCGAAGTATGTTTCTGGATCGATAACTACGTTGATGCTGATTTCGTTATCAGCAGGTGTTGGTAGTTTGTTCATATCTAATGAGCAGAAATCTGCCCATGAGAATACGCCAGTACTTGCAGTAATTGTGACATCTTGCAAGCAAATAACTGACAACACACCTGTACCTTCGATATTACCAGTCTGGGCATTGCCGTTAGCAATGTCAGTGCTTAGTAATATGACTGGTTGTGTTCCAGTTTCGTTTACTGTTATACGTGCCATTTGTGTATTCTCCTATAAGTTACGTTGGCATCAATCATTGAAATCAAGTCTAGTCATATTGAATGTATAGGTATGCTTTTCACTGCGATTACCGATAACTTCAGTTTTATCATAAGTTACATCAATGTAACCATCAAAAAACACTCTGTTAGCAGCAAGATCGTTTATAGTACCTAATACAACAGGACTCTGTGGGTCATCTTGGAATGAAACATATAATATTTCAAACTGATCAGTCACAGTATAAATCTGTCCACAATTTGTTATGCCACCCTGATTCACTGTACGTGAAACAGGATGACAGTCACGAACATAGACACCAAATGGTACAACATCATCACTACTAGGATAGATACCATTGACTTCTACAATTGGTGTAAGCGCGTTACATGTCAATCGCATATAGTCCATGATTGCTTCTTTAGTAATGAATGGTTGATGACCAGTTGGCATTAGAAATATCTCCTGTCACCATTGAAGTAATCTACGTCTGCTGTCCAGTTTTCTTCTAACTTAGTCGTTGGACCGTTAGGAGCATCTTGGTTCAGATCATAGAAGTTCATCAATTGTAGTGCCTTTTCCCATTCAAACTGATATCTACGCAATGCGTGATCATAGTTAGCGCGATCAACATCGTTGACGTTGCTAGTATCTGATACAATGCTTTCGTAGAATATTTTGACAGCCATGAATGTGTCAAGTCTAATCAATGTTTGATCATTTTTGATGAGCAAACTAGGATTGAAACTTGATATTAGAGCACCATTAGGTAAATTAGTGTAATATGTTGCCCCTAACACCGTGTCGCAATACTTTGGCCACCAGCCAAATTCCAACTGATAAAGGATTTCTTGACTACCTACTTTGAAGTAATCATCCCAATTCACTTGCATTTGCGCAGCACGCCTTTCAGCGGCAGGATCATAAAATATGATATCTGCTACTGTTGCATTACTAACTCGTTGATAGGGGACTGACATATTATTTTATTCCTATACTAATTCAATATTACTGCTGAAGAATATTGATTGCACCACCGCGTCTTGGATCGGCTACACCTGCACCCATATAAGCAAGACCAGTCAACCACATTTGTAGTCCGCCTGGCTTCTCACCCATCTTGATCTGCAAGCCTTCCTTGAGAACAGTGAAAATTGCTGTTTCGTGGAAGTATGCACCAACAAGCACTGGGCTTGCTGACTGTTGACCAAGAAGTACGCGACTTGCTGATGGTAGGAATGTAGTGAAGATTACTGCGCAACCATAAACGCTTTCGATGCGTCCAGTTGACAATAACTCGTTACCCAATGCAGATAGGTTTGAACCACCTGACTGTGATACTGCACCACCTGTCAATTCTGCAAGCATACGATTCAATGAAGAACCTTCTTGTCCTGCAGTTGCAGTTGTAGTTGCAACAGGAGCATCACCATTGCTGTCCAATACGATGATTGGAGTGCCTGGTAGGCGAGCAGCCTTATAGTTTTGCTTTACGTTGCGAACAACTTCTAGTACGCTAGAAGCAGTGAAGCCTACTGTCCAACCAGCAGTGTTGCTTGGTAGACCAGCAGTGATCAACTCCATTGCACCTAACTGTGTTGGACGAGCAAAGCCGTCTGCTGGAGTTGGTGAATATAGAGTGTTGCCTGGTGTTGCTTTGAATGATAAGAAGGCTTCGCAAACGCGAATGTCTACTTTTTCACCATAACTCTCACCAAGTTCAGCACCTAGAGTTGCGGCTAATTCAAATGATGTAGTCCATGCGTAGAACACATCGAATGCTGTTGCTGCTACTGCTGGTGTTGCAGTGATTGAACCTTGACCTAGTGAAGGATTTTGTTCAACAGCCAATGGTGATGGGCCGAAACCGTCGCCACTGCCTGATCCTGCTGGGTTATAGTCCTGATATGTGATTGGTGCAAAGTTTGGCACCAAGTATTGGTTACCCTGGTTAGGGGCAACGACCTGTGTGAACTCTACGAGTCCAGTGCTTTCGTGCATTGCACGTAAAGCAAAATTTGCGATTGCAGTTGTAAAACCATCGGCTTCATTATTGCCACCGCCTAGTACGTATGCCATTGTAGTATCTCCTATAGTTGGCTATTATACGATTTTGCGACTTGCTGTGGATACAGTTGCAGTTACGCCAGCACCTTTGAGACCAACACGTTTACCTAAGCCCATCTTCTGTGCCCATGCATTGAAAGCAGCAGGATCTTTGCTATAGTCTGGTATTTGATCTGGTACTGCGCCTGCAAAAGTCTGTTGTCCAGGGCGCATGCCGCTACCACTTGATAGATTATTTTGCTTGAGTAATTTTGGATTACCTTGTGCAACTTCTTCAACAAGTGATTTTAGATTGAGTGGATTACCGTCCATGCCATAACGTTCTTGACCTTTTGAATTTGTTATTGCATAAGAACCATCACGCTTGAATGTAAGATTACTTTTGATCTTTTGCAATGCATAGTCTTGCAAATCTGGATCGAATCTATCACCCATATTACGTAAGATTTCTGTATCAAGTTCCTTCATACGTAATGCTCGTTCTTTTTGAGCGAGATCACGTTGTAGTCTCATGAACTGATCGCGTAGATCGGTGCCGTCATTACCTACATCACGCCCCATGCGTGTATCATTAGTAGGCTCGACATCCACTGGCTGTGCGTTGCCACCGTTATTTTGACTTGCAGTACGTGCCATGTAACCAATCGCTGCTTCTACGCTGTCAAAATTCTGTCCGCTTGCTTGTGACAATGCGTTCAAAATAGAACTAGTAGTGCTTTTGCGAATAGCACCTGGATTTACTTTTCCGTCAGTTGCAACATTATCCTGTGCTGCTTCAGGGGCTGTGGCGTTGCCATCGATGTTATTATCTATCATATTTCCTCTTGTGATTATAACGTAATCAACGAATTATCTACCTGTATTGACTCCAACCAATTGACTTGTGATCGCTTGGTTAGTGTAATAACTCTGTCCAGTGTAAGTAACTGGTGTACCGATACCTTCATCATTGTATCCTTCACCATAATCACCTGCACTATCATATTCTGTTGTGTCACCATATACTGGTGCTGTTTCACCAAACTGTTCTGGTGTAACGATTTGATCGCCAAGGTCGCGACTATTGATAGTCTCGTTATCCTTAGTCATCAATTCTTTTACAGCAGGATCAGTAATAGTGTCAATGAATGCTTGTTCATACTGTGGGATCTTTTCAGCAGGAGCAAGCATGCCAATAATTTCTTTGACAATTAGATTGTCAATGATTGGATTATTCTGCACTAATGCTTTAGCCTGACCCATTAGGGCTAATCTATAGTTCGTATCATGTGCTTCATAATCAGTGTTATAATGCACTTCACCTGCCCAACGAACACCCATAAAACGTGCAGCGAATGTAAAGATCAACTCTTCTGCAACTTCCATCAATCTTGCTTTACTTTTTGCAAGACGATGTAATGTTTTACGTTCTTCGATGATGGCTACGCCGCTAGCAATTTGATTCTTAGTATTGCGTAAGCCACCTAGACCAGTTAGTGCCTCAATCTGTTCTAAGATATGATCTTGACGACTTGTAACTTTATCAACATCGCCAGTATCTACAGGAATAGTTTCTACTTGTCCTGCAGTTGCGCGAACGATCGCACCTGCGTGTACAGGAATTGCAACACCTTTATCTGCGCGAATAATAGTCTTAGCAAACTGAATGCTTGTATACGCTTCGCATTCTAATTTGTAGTGTTCACGCTGTGCGTCACTTGCGCTATCAATATCGCTTACGCCAATATCGATTGTACGTGGATCACGACGACCATATACGATAAAGCCTGGAATTGCCATACCTGGTGGATAAACTCCGCTACCTATTTCTTCGCTGTCATCTTTGGCAACGTTTTTGCCTACTCTGTAACTCTTCCAATAACTTGGATATTCGTCAGTACCAAGATGATAACATTTTACATACCAGTTATCTTTATCTTCACTTTCAAGTACTTTGACATACTTGACCATTGGCTTACCGCCGAACCATTCCCATTCCCAGTCCCATACGTTTAGTGGATTGACACTGACAACATATGGTCTACCATAATTTGCATCGCCTTCTTTAGGCATGTCAACAAATACCCAACAATGTCCATAGATACTTGTTAGATCGCCAACTTGTTCCATGAAGCCATCTAGACTGCGATTGTTTAGATCACTGTCTAATAAAAATAATTGTGCCCACTCTTGATTATCTGGATTTATTTTTTGACCAGTTGGTGTGCAGAAAATCAATTCACGTTTGACACCTGGCTCAAATAATACGTCATTGATCGTATCAACGATATAACGACAGATTGGTTGTGCAACTGTGTTCTGAACTAGATCAAGGTATAGATTGCTATCTTCGCTGGGACGCTTTTTACGAACATAAGTTTTGAAAATATAGCCGCCAAGATATGCATATTGATATCCTAGCATTTGTTCATAGATCGCGTTGTATACTGGGTTTTTGTGTATAAGGTCTTTAGATTTCATATTATTATTCTTCGTCTAGATATTCGTAGTAGTCGCCGCCGAACTTCTCTTCTTCATATTCTTCTTTTTCCATCTCGACGTATTCTTCTACA
>JACCDW010619755.1_pt1 | contig 19501 bp, 29 predicted proteins | sample 7449781 | NCBI WGS metagenome assembly JACCDW01 (sample SAMN15323449, study PRJNA562643) | freshwater metagenome | isolation source: river surface water | place: USA:Blue River Watershed | collected 2017-08-18
AAATAATGCTAACAACAGCACAAGCCATCAAGAAATATGGCACACCAAACGAGACTGGAGCTGGTTATTTAGTGACCTTGACATTGCCATATCCAATGAGATTGGCATGGGATACTGATGAGACAGTCACCAGGATGAGATGTCACAAGCTGGTTGCTGCCAAGTTTGAAGCTGTATTCAAGGAATTGCTTGACACATACGGCTTGGCTCGCATCAAGGAGCTTGGGATTGATCTCTTTGGAGGGTGTTTCAATTTCAGAAAGATGAGAGGAGGATCTGCATGGAGCAAACATTCTTGGGGAATTGCCATTGATCTTGATCCAGCTCGCAATACATTGAAAGAAACAAGAGCAACAGCTCGCTTTGCAAGGCCAGAATATCAGCCAATGATTGACATTTTTTACAAGCATGGATTCATCAGCCTTGGAGTTGAGAGAAATTTCGACTGGATGCATTTTGAAATTAAAGCATAAGATATGAAAAAACCAGGTAGGCCAAAAAAGAACTTAAACATCAACATTGACACCAAGAAGGTTGATGTAAAAGTGACGCGAAAAGATGGCAAGACAGACATTAAAATTGACACACCAAAGGTTGATGTTGATATCCACAGAGAAAAGGGCAACAACAGGCTAAAAATAGATTCTGAGAAGGTTGATGTTGAGGTCACAAAAGGTGATGTCAAGGTTGATGTCAATGATCAGAGCAATCTACTTGGCAAGATAGTCAAGTGGATATTTAGAAAGAGGCTATAATTTAGCAGTTTATTCCATATATGTTTTGAGCCCTGGAGAAATCTGGGGCTTTTTTATTTAGAATGATTCTAAATTTCAATAAATTCTAAACAATTTGTTAAATATTATTTTCATATATGAAACAAAAAACATACTTTTGAGTATTAATTTAAAAAACAACAAATATGGAAGATTTATTATTTCAATGCTCAACATGTGATGGTCGAAAGATTATTGACTATTCAAACAGCCCAGAGCCATGGGTTGGTGAGTATGGTGAATGCTATGATTGTGATGGCAAAGGGTACAAATATCATGATGATGAAGTCAATCAGAGAATTGATGATATTGACTCCTTGATTGAGGGCATGATGACCAGGCTTGCTGATATGAGCAAGATGGCAATGGAGTGCAAGAGAGGAGGCCTTGACAACCTGGTGAACAAGTACACCAACAGAATGGATACTTGTGCCCGAGGCCTTGCAAGATTGAAGGCATATAGAACTAAATTGATTGCATTATGAGACAGTTCATTCCAAGAGACAAAGATCAGAGAGAGTTTGTGATCTGCCTGGTTGTGATGCCAGTGCTGATATTATTAACCATTTTAGCAGCAACATTATGAGCACAGCTGATTATGAATACTGGTGGCAAAAGTCAGGCAGATTCAACATGGATTTATTTAATAACTATTTAAGAGCAAAGAGAGATGCAGAATTTCAAAGTAACGTACAAAGTAAAGGATGGCAAATGGATCAAGATGACCAGGATCATACAAGCAAACAGCCCAGAGGATGCTGTCAAAAGGATGGATATGTGGCCTCCATTAATTATTAAAGTTGAGAGAGTATGAACATCAATGATATCATAAGAGAAAGATTTCCAAACGAAAGGACTCAAGATCTTGCTAATGAACTTGGATTGACTTATTCTCAAGTTGCCAACAGAGCTCATTCAATGGGCCTAAAAAAGTCAGAGGAGTTCAAACAATCTGACAAATCAGGGAGGCACAATCTCATTGAGGGAGGAAAGAAATCAAGATTCAAACCTGGACACACACCATTCAACAAAGGTATCAAGATGTCATCTGATGTCTATGACAAGGTAAAACATTCCATGTTCAAGAAAGGGCACAGGCCTCACAACTGGAAAGCTGATGGATCCATTGTTGAGAGAAATGATAAAACTGGCAGAGCATATCTGTATTACAAGGTCAAAGATTCTCATTGGATATTATATCACAACAAGATATGGATGGATCATCATGGTCCAATACCATCAAAACACATAATTTCATTCAAGGATGGCAACACATTAAACTGTGATATTAGCAACCTGGAGATGTTGTCAATGGCTGAGAATGCCAGGAGAAACACAATCCACAGATTCCCTGATGATGTAAAAGAAGTAATTAGATTAAAAGCAAAACTCACTAAAAAAATTAAACAAAATGGCAAGAAATAAAATATCAGATTTAAGAGATCATCTCTTTGCAGCATTGGAAAGAATTGACAATGATGAACTAACAAATGAGGATCTGCAAAAAGAGCTCCAGAAAGCTGAGGCAGTTGCTCAGATTGGAGCTGTGATCATCAACTCAGCAAAGGTTGAGGTTGATTTCATGAAAGCAACAGGAATGATTTCAACAGATTCAGCATTGTTCAAAGATATCAAAGGTCCAAAAGAAATACAATGAAAAGAAAATTTCTCCTCAATCTGATTGATAAATATGATCTGGCCAATCACAACAGGCAAGAATCAGAATGTTATAAACGTTACTATCTTTATTACTTGCTGAGCAGAACAGGGATGGGATGCTCATCCATTTCAAGGGCCTTTGGAAAGAATCATGCAACAGTGATATATGGCATCAAGCAACACAGGAAATGGTACAAGCTCAAGGATCAGAGATATATGGACACAATCAAGCAATTGATGGATGAGGTCCTGATGTTTGAAAATGACATGCAGTACATTCCAGTGAGCATTAAAAAGAAAGGTGTGAACTATGAACTGACTTTCACACTGGAATTGGACAAGGAAATGGCTGAATCATTTGAGGATAAAACAACTCTAAATGAGATAGTTGCGAAGTTTATTGAAATCAATACTTTAAGTAAACTGTGAACTGTGAAAAGGATTTCACACCTAATGAATTAGAAAATTGAAAGACTTAAAAAAACTATTTTTTTCTCCAGGTGTGAAATTTTCACACTAAGCATCTGAAAGCATTGTCAATACTGAAAAAGTGGTGTGAAATTAGGTGTGAAATTAGGTGTGAAATTTAGTGTGAATTTCACAGTAAACAATAAAAAAATTAAAAATGTACCGAGAATCAAAAAATTATTATATTTGCAACATGCTCTCACAAATTAATAAAGATATTTTTTGCCCTATCATTGAACAAAGAGTGAGAGCTTTGGGATATGGTGGGGCAATATTTTTTTATGTACCATGCTAATCCCATTATCACATGCCAAGAAACTGATTGACATTGGATATTCTCTGATTGTCTCTGATGACCAAAAAAGGCCAATCGGATCCTGGAAAGAATGTCAACAGAAAGCATTTACCAAAGATGAGTTTGAACAGAGATACTATTCTGATAAATCCAATTATGTTGGCTTCCTAACTGGATACAATGAGATTGAGGTCATTGATGTGGATCTTAAAGTATTTGCAACTCTCAAAGAGCAGAATGATTTCTGGAATGAATTCCTCCAGTTACTCAAGGACAACATTGATGACTTTGATCTAAAGTTCACCATATACAAGACAATCAATCAAGGATATCATATTCTGTACAAAACAAAAAATGTTGAGGGCAATCAGAAAATTGCAAGACTCAAGGACCATTCAGAGGCTGTCATTGAATCAAGAGGTAAAGGAGGATATTGTGTTGTGTATACCAACAACATCACTGAGCTCACATACTTGGATGTCAAGCATATTTCAGATAAAGATAAAGAAATACTGTGGACCATCTGCAAGATGTACAACTGGACAGGTGATCAAGAGATTGTCACAAATGTATCTGAGCAATATGAGAGCACATTAACACCTTGGCAAGATTACAATGATAGGGTATCAATCTGGGATATCATCTCTGATGAGTTTAAAATTGTATCAAAGACTCATGACAAGGATATCATCAAGAGAAATGGAGGAACATCTCCTCATTCTGGATATGTGTACACAAATACTGGATGTATGTATCTATTCTCAACAGGCACAATATATCCTCATGAGCAATTGATTACACCATTCAAGGCATACACATATAAATGTCATAACGGTGATTTCACAGCATCGGCAAGAGATATTTATTCTCAAGGTTATGGAGCAAGGAAAGAGAAGAAACTTAAGATTCAACCAATTGAGCCAAAGATTAATATTGAAAGAGTTAAATTCCCTATTGATATATTCAGCCAAGACATACAGCAATACATCATCCAGAGTGCTCAGACATTAGGGCTCTCCATTGATTACATGGGCTGTGCTTTCCTTTGGTCCATGTCGGTGTGTATTGGCAACTCATTTATTGTTGAAATCAAACCAGGATGGATAGAGACAGCAACATTGTGGCTGGCAGTTGTCGGAAAGCCAGGGATCGGTAAAACACCCAGCTTAAATCAGATCATCTTTCCATTGCAAAAATTGAATATCAGAAAACAAAAAGAATTCCAAAAAGAATATGCCAAATATGTAGAATATGAGAGACTTGACAAGGATGCAAAGAAATATGTTGAGGAGATAAAAAAGCCAAGATCTGAGCAATTCATTGTTGGTGATATTACTCTGGAGGCATTGATTGACTTGCATGAAACCAATCCAAATTGTATTGGAGTTTTCAAGGATGAGCTTGCTGGATGGTTTAAGGATATGAACAAATATAGGGCTGGATCAGATCTTGAATTCTGGCTGTCATCATGGAATGGTCAGAGCATATCTCTCAACAGAAAAACATCCAAAAGTGCATTTGTTGACAAGCCATTCATTCCTGTGATTGGAGGTATTCAACCAGATATATTTGAGCAATTTGCAACAGGAGTAAACAAAGAGAATGGATTCATTGACAGAATGCTCATAAGCTATCCAGAGCTATCTGTTGAGAAATACAATACCAATGTTCTTGATTATGAATTGATGTCATGGTATGAGAATTTTATGATCAGACTCAAGGAATCAATTGCAAAGAACTTTTTTAGAACTGATGAGAAAGGTGAGATCATTCCACATGTGACAAGATTCTCTCCAGAGGCCAATGAGCAATGGATCAGAATTCATGACAAGATATCTGAGATGCAGAATTCAGATGATGAGAATGAGTACATGAAATCAATGCTGCCAAAACAAAAGAGCTACATTCCAAGATTCTCAATGATATTGAATATCTTAATAAGCTCAGAGGATGGATCAGATGCTTTGTCAATTTGTGAAGAGGCAATGTTGAGAGCTGAGAGACTCAGTGATTATTTTATCAACATGAGTAAACTTGTCAAGCAAGATGCTCAAGAGAAGGCAGATCTAAGGAAATTGGCAAGTCATGGAACAAATAAATATGAGCAATTCCTGGCAATGTATCAATCAGATCCTGAGCTGAACAGAACAACAGCATCAGAGATTCTCCAGGTGAGCAGAAGAACAGTAATAAATTGGATAACTAAAATAGAGAAAAAATGAAACAAACAGCAGTAGAGTGGTTATTTGAGCAATATGTAAACAAAAGTATTATTACTTTAGAAGATATTGAACAAGCCAAAGAAATGGAGAAAGAGCAGATTAATGATGCGCATTATGAGGGTAGTGAAAATTATAGAAGACAATATTATAACGAAACCTTTAAATCAGAATAGAATGGAAGAACTTGAAAAAGCTGCTGAAAGGTATGCATCTGACAAATTAAAAAGACCTATAACTGTATATCAACCATTAGGAGCTAATGTTGCTGAATATGTAGGTTTTATTGCAGGAGCTAACTATCAAGCTGAAAAAATGTATAGTGAAGAAGATTTACATAATGCTTTTTATAATGGTTGGCTTTACAGAGGAGAAAATTATAGTTTTCCTAAAGCAAAAAAAGAATGGTTAGATGAATTGAAAAAGAGAAAGATATTAACCTTTAAATCAGAAGAATGAAAACAGCAATGCAAGATTTAAAAAATAAAATTCAACACGCAATAGAAGAATTAAACGGTGAGTTGAGTGAATATAAAGCAGGGTATAAACAATGCCTTATAAATATTCAAGATGATATAGACTCTCAAATGTTGCAAGTAGAGATTGACCAGCGTAAAAATGATTTTAGGGCAGGTTGGCATGGCAATAAACACAAGGCTTGGAACTGTGAATATTACATGGCTAAACATTTAACTAATGACTTTAAATCAGAATAGAATGGAAAAAGAAGAAATAAAAAATGATATATCTGTAAAAAGTAGATTAGATTCTACAACATTGACAGATGAGCAGCTTAAAATTATTGATTTTATAATTGATTATAGTTTTAAAGATAAAGAAGAAGTCTATACCAATGGTACTATATTAGTTCCTTTATTTAGGGTGTTAGATGCTATTGCGCAAGGAGGAAAAGAATACCAAGAAAGTTGTTAACCTTTAAATCAGAATAGAATGACACCGAAAGAAAAAGCAGAAGAGTTAGTTTATAGGCATATAACTTTATTTAAACACTACGATGCAAATCCAAAACTCAATATTGGATTGAATAAGTATTTTAAAAAATGCGCTTTAATTGCAGTTGATGAAATAATGAAGCAATGTTGGGATTATAGAGATATTGACTTACAAGCGTCTTATGATTACTGGCAAGAAGTAAAACAAGAAATAATTAACTTTTAAATCAGAATAGAATGAATAAAGCCAACAGAGACAAGCTCAAAGCTCTTGAGATGGAACAGCTCAAAGATAAATATCCATCCATGAGGCCAGAACTCATTCCATTAACTGAATGGAAAGATACCTCAGCCAATAACCTAACCAAGTGCATCATCTTTTGGATCAAGGCAATGGGAGGACAAGCTGAAAGAATCTCCAATCAAGGACAATACAGAGCTGGCAACAAGATTCAAGTTGGTACAGGTGAGATTGCATACACCAAGCAACTCCCTGGCAAATGGACTCCAGGAACAGGCACCAAAGGAACAGCTGATGTATCAGCAACAATCAGAGGCCGATCAGTTAAGATTGAGGTGAAATATAACAAAGATCGGCAATCAGATGCTCAGAAAGCATATCAACAAGATGTTGAAAGAGCTGGAGGTACATACATAATTGCAAGAGATTTTGATTCCTTTGTATTATGGTATGAAAAATTTTCACTAAATTTGTAAAAATTAAAACAAACATATATGGAAAATCAATTAAATTTTGACATCCCATCAACATCAGAGAAGTTGAGGGCAAAGAAAGCTGATCCAGTTACTGGAATCAGTTTGTACAGCAAGCTCCACAGAGCAAAGCTGAGCATTGGAAAGGTTGTTAAGAATGCAACGAATCCACATTTTAAGAAATCATATGCAGATATCAATGCTCTCCTGGAGACTGTTGAGCCAATATTGCATGAAAATGGGCTGTTGCTATTGCAACCAATCCATGACACAATACTGGTGACTCAGATCATTGACATTGATTCTGGTCAGATGATTGAATCATGGCTGTCATTGCCATTGATTACAGATCCACAAAAGATGATCAGTGCAACAACTTACTATCGGAGGGCAACATTACAGGCAATCCTGGCATTGCAAGCTGTGGATGATGATGGCAAAGAGGTGTCAAATAGCAAGAAAGAGCTGCCATCAATAACTGATGAGAGATTCTCAAGTGCTCTTGCTGCCATTAAAAAAGGCACATACACTGTTGAGTCATTGAAAGAAACGTACAAATTAACACCAGAACAGGAGGCACAGTTATGATATTTAGATGTTCATCATTACCAAAGCTCATGACTAATCCAAGGAAAAAGTCTGAGAGTTTATCAGAGACAGCCAAGAGTTTATCAGAGACAGCCAAGAGTTTATCAGATACAGCCAAGAGCTACATCAAGCAATTGGCAAAAGAGAATTTCTATGGATATACCAGCAAGGTTGAGACCAAGCAAATGAGAAAGGGCACAGAGTATGAAATGGAATCCATTGCTCTGGTCAATTCAGTTTGGTTTGGTAGCAACTTTGTCAAGAATCAATTGAGAGAGAATCAAGGATATCTCTCAGGACATCCAGATATCATCACTGATGATTCAATCATTGACATCAAAACATCCTGGAGCCTTGAGACCTTTCCAGCATTGGCAGATGATGCTGATTCATATGAATGGCAAGTGAGAGGATATATGCACCTGTTCAACAAGCCAAGAGCATTTGTGATCTTTTGCATGATTGACACAGATGATGAGCTCTTGAGTGACTGGGACAATAGAGATATTCACAAGGTATCTCATATTGATCCAACCAAGAGAATCACTGTGGTACAATATGAGAGAGATGAGATGAAGGAGGAGTTGATGCTATCCAGATTGAGAGATGCATCAGAGTATTATTCACAATATATGCAACAATTAAATAATAAGTAAAATGCAAAAAGAACTAACAGAACAAGAATTCATTGAGATGATTGGAGAAAATAATTATAAATCCTTCGCAATGAACATTTATGAACTAATTAAAAAAACAGAGGCATACAAAGATCTTGATGATGCTGTTTTTTATATTGGAGCTGAGCCATTAGATGAGACAACTTGGTTTCATTTTGAGGCAACAATAAAAAAGTTGCCATTTGGTGATGATTTTGGATTCACAAGAATGGTCATCACTGATGATTTTGATTTTGTCCTGGACAGAGTCAATGATGCTAAAAGAGTATTAAATTTAAAACAAGTAATATGAACAATGAAGTAAAAGGCATCTTGCATGTCAAAGGACAAACACAACAGAGATCTGAGAAATTCTCAACAAGATCATTCACAATCAAAACAAATGAGGACAAGTATGAGCAGTTCATCACATTTGAGCTACTCAATGACAGAACAGATATAATTGATCCATTTGGAGTTGGTGAGGAGATTACAGTGTCATTCAATCTCAAAGGCAGAGAATGGAAAAGCCCACAAGGAGAGGTCAAATATTTTAACACATTGGAAGCATGGAAAGTGCAAGGCATTTTTTAATTGCCCTAAAAGATGGAGAGAGTATCAAGGACTGGATGATCAGAGAAACTCTCTCCAGGCTTTCCAGGAGATACAAGGCTGTTCACCTGGCAGAGGACCTGGATGTCAATCCATCCAAGATCCACAGATTTCTCACAGGAAAGAATGTCAATGATGACTTTTATCAAAGATGGTTTTCTTGGTATGTTAAAAAGCAATAACTTAGTGATGTGGAATTCTGGAAAAGAGAGGCATATGATATCGCTTACAAGATCACTGGAGGAAATAACCTTCATCATGACCTGGTGCCTCATGTCTTTTTGCTATTGGCAAAGCTCAACATCAAAGAGCAAGATCTCCCTCGTGTATTTGCCAGATGGGCATACAACCAATACAACTGGAAAGAATCAAAGTTTAACCAATTGTACAGAGGATCTGTGCCCATGCCAGATGGATTCGACAAAATAGCAGAGGAGGATGTGTACAATGAGACTCAATACCAACAGATCCTGGATGCTTACCTTGAGCAATCTCCTGACAATGATGAGGAGTTGTTCTGCAAAGAGATCACCAAGATGAGACTCATGGGCATGACTTACAGAGAAATCAAAGGCCTCACAGGAATCAACCTGGATACTATAAACAAAGCAATTAATAAATTCAAATATGATATACATCATTCCTCTTTTATCAGTGGGGATTGCCAGAGCTCTCCTCACTTTTCAGATGCCAGACATCAAGCCATTTAATTGCCAGAGCTGCATGTCATTCTGGACAACAGTGGCAATATTTGCCATGTATGAATGGAGGCTCTGTGCTCTTGGTTTCATCTCATATCTAATCAGTGACTTAATCTTGATCTATGAAAATAAGTAATGAGCTCCAGACACAAGTGGACAGATATGTCAAGACAAGATCCTTTGCTCTTGATGCTCCTCTCAAGAGAGAGCTGGCTCAATGGTACAAATATGCTGGATATGGCACACTGAACATTGGTTGTGGTACTTGCATCCGTAATGCTATGCAGAAACTCAGCAACCACTATCTGACTGAGATGGCACCAAAGAGCCCTAAGATCCATTTCATTGGCATCAAGCAAGAGTCAATCACATCAATGACCTTCAATCAACTCAAGGCAGAGGCCAAGAGGAGAGGCATCAGCATGCCAAATACATCAACAAAACAAGACTTAATACAAGCCCTATCATGAAACTCTGTGCTCCAGTGCCTGTTTTTGGCCGTTTTCCTCTTGTCAGACTAACAATCTCCAGGTTAAAGAGACAAGGAGTCATTCCGATAATTATGGGCCATGAGAGAGAAGCTCTTGACATTTCCAAGGAATTAAATGTTGAGTTCATATCAATCAGCAATGATCCTCTTGGCAACAAGTGGAATGCTGGATTCATGGCTTGCCAGAATTATTCTCCAGATGGAGTCATATTCATGGGCTCCTCTGACTGGGCCTCTGATGATTACATTCAATCAGTCAGTGATGCTCTCAATGACTTTGCATTCATTGGAATGCTTGGATGTCATTTTGCTGATGTATCTGATGAGGTGAGGCTGGTCCATTGGCCAGGATATGCCAAAGGCCAACGGCAATATGAGCCAATAGGCATTGGCAGAGTGCTAAGAGCTGATCTCCTTCAAAAAATAAACTGGCAACCATTTGATCCAAGACTATCATCAGGGCTCGACTGGTCAATGTATCTCAAGACCATCAGACTGGTTGATGAGATTGCTGTGATCAAGGATGAGGAGAAAGATGTCAGACTCTTGTCAATCAGTACAGATAAATGGACCAACAAGCATAAATTCTCAGATCACTGGTCAGGAGCTCTCAAGTCAACACATATGAACAATGAGCTGTTGAAAAATAATTTTAACGAGATATTCACACTATGAATCAGGCACACATCTCAGAATCTCTTGCTGGCCTTGATCAAGGGCTCATCAAGAAATACAACCTGGTGCCGTACAGCAATTTCATTTTTCCAGCAATATTCATGGGCATGTACAGAGAGGAGGATTTCAACCTATTCTCAAAACATATCGGAGGAGCAACAGTCATCTGGTTTGGATCAGATGCCATGGATCTCAGAGAGGAGTGGGTTGATACTCTCAACTCAGCTGTGAACATTGCAGTATCTCAGAGAGTGGCTGATACACTGGAGAGCAAGGGAGTGGATGCAATGGTTTATCCATTCAATGCTGTTGAGGCTGAGATGTGGCCATGTGTGCCGAATGGTGACAAGATATTCTGGTATTCTGGCAACAGCCCAGAGTTCTATGGACAGGAGCTGATCAATGAGATCAAGGAGAGGATTGACATTCCAATCATCAGAGCTGGTCATGACACATTCTCAAGAGAGGAGCTGGTCAGTGTATATTCTCAATGCTTTGTCAATCTCAGATTGACACCCCATGATGGTTGCCCAAATACCAACATTGAGATGGGCCTCATGGGGAGGAGGTCAATATACAATGGTGATCTGCCAGCATCAATACCCTGGCATTCAGTGGATGATATATGTGACAACATAATGCTGGAATATTCACTGAGAGAATTTAGTAATAAAGAAGTATCAAAAATTTATCATACATTTGTGAACTATGAAAGAATGTCAACGCTGTTTATTTAATGACTCTTTTGCAGAGATAGGAGAGCATCAATGTGAATACTGTGATCTCCATGACGAGCTGGAGAGACAAGCATCAGGACCTGGTGCCCTTGATAATCTCCTGGAATCCATCAGATGGACAGGCAGAAAGAACAAGTACAACTGTATCATGGGGATCTCTGGAGGAGTGGACTCATCAACCTTGCTATATGCAGCGGTGAGATATTGGAATCTCAAGCCCTTGGTCATTCACTTTGACAACAACTGGAATGCTCCAGAGGCTGTCCACAACATGACACAGCTGGTCCAAAAGCTCGGAGTTGATTGCATCACATACCAAGTCAACAAGAGTGAATATGACCGACTCAATGATGCATTCCTGTGGGCTGGCCTTCCTGATGCAGATATACCAAATGACATTGCCATGACCAAGCTGATGTATGACACAGCTAACAAATATGGCATCAAGTATATTCTCAATGGCCATGATTTCAGAACAGAGGGATCAACTCCAAAGGGATGGACATACATGGATGCAAAATACATCCGATCAGTTTACAACAAGTACAGTGGCCTTGAGCTTCATAACTATCCATTATTCACATTCAAGGACCAATTGTTCTATGCTCTGATGGGCATCAAGAATGTGAGACCATTCCATTACAAGTGGGATCGAGAGTCAATGGAGGAGGAGATGAAAAGATTCATCAACTGGCAAGATTATGGAGGCAAGCATTGTGAGAATGTTTACACTGAGTTTGTCGGATCATATCTCTTGCCTGTAAAGTTCGGCATTGATAAAAGAATTGTGTATCTCTCAGCACAGGTGAGAAGTGGCAAGCTCAAGAAAGAGGAGGCTCTTGCCATATTCAATCAGCCATCAACATTCGACACAACCAAACTGGGAGCCATTGAGCAGAGAGTCATGAAACTGATCTCCATCAGAAAGCTGGACAGAAAGAACTTTGATAAATACGATTTCAAGAAATACAGAGCATTGATCTGGATACTTGCAAAGCTCAAAGTTGTGCCATATACGTTTTACATTAAATATTGCAAATAGAACACACTTATATAATAATAAATAATTATGTCTAATCAATATAGAAATATTGATAAGGATGATCTATTATCCAAGGCTTTTGGCTATTGTGATTTTTGTATTGCATCAACAAAAGAAGTTGCAACAAATTCTGGAGTGAAAAAAGTTGCTGAGAGACATATCCCAACAATATCATACTTTTTGAATCACTACCTGAGAAGAGAACATTTTGATTTTTACAAAAGAACAAACTGGTATGATGCAATGAATGATGAAAGTCATCCATTATCGAACACTATAAAAACAATTGATGAGCTCTTTAAAGGATTAGCAAAGGACATTGTTGCCAATGAGGGCAAGGGAATTTTCTACGCAAAGAATGCTCTTGGTATGCATGACAGGCAACAAGTTGAGACCAGGAATGTTGAGAAGTTTGATTTTGAATAAAATTACTTATCTTTGATTTGAAATCCGACTTTCAATGAATCGAGTGATTCGATTTAATACACCCGCTATGGTTAATGGATTAGGGAATCCCTGGTCGCCCACACTTAGCGGGTTTTTTTCTTAACTTTGTTTAATGACAACAGTCAAAGGGTACAAGCCTCACAAAACACAGAGAGAGATCCATGATGCCATCAACCATGGGCATGAGAAATATTATGCTCTGAACATTGGAAGGCAGTTCGGCAAGACCTTGCTTGGAATCAACCAGCTTTTGTACTGGGCCATAAATGACAAAGGATGCAAGATTGCCTGGATCACACCAGTTTACAAGCAAGGCAAGAAAGTATTCTCAGAGCTGGAGAGAGCAGTCACAAGGAGTGGCCTGTTCACATTCAACAAGTCTGATCTGATTGTCACAGGGTTTGGATCATCCATTGAGTTCTTTTCTGGAGAGAGACCAGACAACATCAGAGGTAATACCTTTGATTACATGGTTGTGGATGAGATGGCATTCACCAGGCAAGAGCTGTGGGATGAGGTGCTCAGTGCAACAGTTATGGTCAAGGGCAAGAAGGTGATATTTATCTCAACACCCAAGGGCAAGAATCATTTCCACAGGATCTGCATGCAACACAACTATGATGAGAGGTATGCGTATTTCCATTACTCCTCATATGACAATCCCATGATTGATCCAAGAGAATTGGATGAGAGAAAGAGATCCCTTCCTGATCACATATTCAGACAGGAGTATCTGGCAGAGTTCCTGGACAATGGCTCTGGTTTATTCAAGAACATCAGAGATTGCATCAAGCCAATATCTCCAGGAGCCAAGGCATATGCTGGCTTGGACATTGGCCGAGCTGATGACTACACTGTGCTCAATATATTGGATGAGGATGGTCAACAGGTCTATGTCAACAGATGGAGGCACCAGGAGTGGACCAAGATCATTGACTCAGTTGCTGATGTCATCAATAGGCACAGAGCAACAACACTGATTGAGATCAACAACCAAGGAGATGTATTCCATGAGATGCTCAGAGACAAATGTCGCAATCTGATTGTGCCATTCACAACAACATCCAAGAGCAAGCCAATCATCATTGAGGATCTTGCCATGGCATTTGAGCAGAGAGAGATCTCCTTGCAAGATGTTGATTGGTTGGTTGACGAGCTTGAGAATTTTACCTATATTTACAACGTGAATACCAGGGCTGTGCAATACTCAGCTCCAATTGGATTGCATGATGATGGTGTGGTGAGCTTGGCTCTTGCATGGCATTGTCGCAAAACACAACAGAACAAAGGCAGATATCAAGTGATCAGAGCATGAAAGATTTCAACATAAAACTACCAGCAAGCATCAAGGAATGTGGGGCTGATATGATGTACAAGTGGCTCATGGTAAGTGACACATTATCAACCATTAACGAGAGGTCACTTACAGAGATACTTGAATTCCATTGTCAAGTTGTGAGCATATTCTCAAGGTTGCCAGTGAACAAAGTCAAGAAGGCTGTTCCTGATTCAATCATGGAGGCCAGCAAGCATATATTCACAATCATCAGCCAATACCAACAGAAAGAGCCAGAGGAAGTCATTGAGATCCAGGGCCAAAAGTACAGGCTTGAGAAAAACTTTGCCCATGTCACAACAGGTCAGATCATTGACTTGAAACTGATTGAGGATATCAGTGCTGATCCATGGGCTCCATTGTCAATCATGTATGTTGAGGATGGCATGGAGTATTGCCAGGAGGATGAGAGAGGCAGAGTGCTCAATCCTAATGAAAAGAGGTATCTGATATTCAGAGAGCATTTCCCTGGTGATGAGTTCTTGAATTTCTACGCTTTTTTTTTGGACAGCTTAGACAAGCGGAGGCTCGCTATTTTGGGAATACAGACAGCGAGGATGATGATGGAGAGGATGATTCTGGAGCAAGAGTTAAGGATTCAGAATGGTATCTCTGGACAGGAATCATTCATAGATTATCCAAAGAGATGGGATGCAGTGTGGAAGCAATTACAAGACAGCCATATGTGAAAACATTGTTCTGGATGAATTACTTTAAAATTGCTGATGAACAAAAACGCATATTAAACAAAGAGCATGGCTGATGAATTTGACTTTCTTGACCAGTTTGGTGTCTCTGAGAGTGATGGATCTCAGCCAGCAAATGCATATGAGAGATTCATTCTTGATCTTGCCAACAAGGTCACAGAGGATCTGAGAGAGACAATCTCCAGCAAGGCAAGAAACACAGGGGCATTGGCTCAGTCAGTTGTTTACTTTCCAACAGGTCAGTTGAGCTTTGAGATTCAGGCTGATGATTATTACAAGTTCATTGATGAGGGTGTCAATCCTGTTGGCAAGAGTTTATATGATACTCCATATTCATTCCAATATCCTGGAGTGAGCTCGAATCATGCAAGAGCCATCCAGCAATGGAAGGGCATGGAGATGTCACAGGCCTATGCAATAGCAAGCCATATGAAAACAACATCAGGGCTCAGACCAAGGAACATAACAACAAGCACAATCACTGATGATTATCTTGAGAGAATTGCCTCTGATCTGGCAACAGTGACAGGATTGCTCTTTGATATCACATTCACTAAAAACACAAAAACATGGCAGTAACAATATACGATGAGCCACAGAAATACAGCTCAGCTGGCAATCCTTTGATGTTCACATTCTCATCAGATGAGACAGGTCAACCTAATTTCTCATTCATTATTGAGGTATATGTGAATGGATCATTGCATTCAACACACCAGGTGTTCAGACAATTCAACACCTTGAGCAAGTTTGATTGTTCTGGTATCTTGTCATCAACATTGTCAAGCCCTTTGATTGTGGATGGCACATTGACAACATTCTATGATTCAGCCATAAATGAATATTACATCATTGTATATGAGAAATATGGAGCAACTCCGACAACTCAAGCCAGTGATACAAGTGCAACATTGTATGCATTCAATGGAGCATTTAGGAATCAAGAATGGATTGACTTTGATTATCTGAATTATAATGCAGATACCAACAGCAATGTCTCTCCAATATTGTTCATGACATCATGGCCAAGAGCCAAGAGATATTATTGTGGCCTTGCTGAGAGAATATTCTTGGGAATCATCTGTGATGACACAGGGATGAATCTCAGAGTCAGAATATACAACAGCTCAGGATCTCAGATTGCAACAGATCTTGTCTCAGTTACCTTGAGCAATTTCATTGTATTTGATGCATCACCATCAACCATCATTGCCAACACAAGCATAACACAGGGCAACTTTGATGCGGCTGCATATTACACAATTGAGGCAAGGCCAACAGGAGGGGGTGCATATTCTGGAGCATCAGAGGCATTCAGAATTGATATTGATCTTGAATGTCACAGATATGATACCAAGAGATTACACTGGCTGAACAAGTTCGGCATGTGGGATTCATTCACATTCACCTTGGTATCTGTTGATTCAACCAATGTTGAGAGCTTTGGATATCAGAGAGAAAGAGGAGTCTGGGACAATACATCATATATTTATCCCACATATCAAGGTGAGAGAGTTACCTTTGCCAAGAGGGCAACAGATCAGCTGATTCTCAACAGTGATTGGATCAGTCAAGAGGTACAGCAATGGCTTGTCAGGAACTTGTATGAATCACCTGTTGTGTATCTTGAGCAAGAGAATGGTACAGAGTTCGAGCCAGTGAACATCACAAACAGCTCATATCAATTCAAGACAAGGAGGAGAGATGGCTTGATTCAAGAGCAGATCACCATTGAGAGGACATATTCATACACATCACAACTGAACTGATGGCTGGAGAATTATACATAAATGACAGGCTTGTTGACCTGGATCAGGGCATCCCATTTCCATTGACATTCAATATCAGTGACATCAAAGATCTGAGTGCAAGGAAGGGCAATAAGTCAAAGACAATCACCTTGCCTGGCACAAGGAGAAACTATGAGCTGATGCTCTCTGTATTCACCTTATCAACCATTGACAAGATCTCTGATGATCAGAGTGATTTCATTGATTTTGATCCAAGCATCAAGGCCACAGCAAGATATTATCAGAACGGATTGCTTGAGTTCAATGGAGTGGCTCAGCTCATGGAGTGCAAGTTGAGCAATGGAGTTTGGTCATTTGATGTGACTCTTGTGAGTGACACCATTGACTACATATCCAGGCTTGCCAAGATCAAAGTGAATGAGCTTGGATGGAGTGAATACAACCATGCAATGACATTGTTGAATCAACAGAATTCATGGAGTGGATTGATTGAGTTGAATGGCTCTCCAGCATATGTATACAATTCACCAGACTGGGATGGCCGAGGTTATTACTACGGCTTGATTGATTACGGGTACACAAGGCCAACGCCATCCACGTTTGGCGTTGAGCATATTCCTCCTCAGGTATTTGTTTATGAGATCCTTGAGAAGGCCTTTGCATATGCTGGGATTAAATGGTCAAGTGAATTTCTTGAGAGTCAAAGATTCAAGAGATTATTGCTGGCATATCCTGGAGGGGATCTCCCAACCATTGATGCATCACAGAGCAACAATGACAGCTCATTCACAACAGAGCAGAATAATGCTGGAGGAACAGTGATCACAGGAACAACACAGAACTATGGCTCTGGAGTTTGGTTTCTAAATGATCTCACTTTGTTTGATGATTATGATGGATCAGTCAACCAGGATAATCTTGGACAGATTCAGACAACAGCTCCATTGCAATTTGTTTCAGCCACAGAGGGATTGTTCACAGTCAATTATGTTGGTGATCATGACATTACCTGGACCACAGGAGGCACAGTGATGTATGGCAATTATAAAGTTCAATTGATAATATTCAAAAATAATATTGCCATATCAGCTGATTTAATTTATGAGGGAGTTCTGGAGGGCAACTCATCAGGATATTCTTTGACATATACTTTTGATTATTCAAGGCAGATCAACATGCTGATCAATGATACATTGACATTCAGACTTGCATATCAGTTGATTGAGCCACAAGTGATTGGAGGAGCAACAGGATTGCAAGGAATCACAACAGATATTGTGAGCAACACAGCTGATCTGAACATCACCAGAGATACTCAGACATTGAGTGCTGGAGGTACAGTGCAACTGAGTGCATTCCTTCCTGATATGACATGTGATGTATTCCTCAAGGGATTGATCACAGCATTCAACTTATATATCAAGCCAGCAACAGCCTCTCCTTCATATTTGGAGATTGAGCCATTGGCTGATTTTTACAATGCCTCTGGAGATGCTCTTGATTGGAGTCAATTGATCGACAGAAGCAAAGAGATTATAGTGACACCAACAATCAACTTTAGTTCAAAGAATTACAAGTTTAATTTTGAGGAGGATGATGATTATTGGAACACAAGATATACTGATGATGTTCAGAAACAATATGGACAATTCTTGGTGCAATCTCAGAGTCAATTTGCTGTGGATGATACAGAATTCAAGTTGCCATTCAGCCAAAAGTTATTGGCAAGGATACCAGAGGATTCACCATCATCATTCACTGATCTGATTGTACCAAGAACATTCCAGGTTAAATTCAATGAGGATGGCACCAGCTTGATTGAGAAGAAAAAAGGAAAGCCATTCATTGTGCAACTTGGTGGGTTGAGAGCTGGAGATTGGACACATAGAGCAGAGGATGGATCACCAAGTTCAGAGAGTTCATATCCTTATGTTGGCCATCTTGATTCATTGGATTCTCCTTCCTTTGATTTCAATTTTGGTGTGCCTGATTATGTATTCTGGGCCACATCAACATATACAACCAATAATTTGTATATGTATCATGAGAGATTCATCAAGGAGCTTGTGAGCAGATTTGGAAAGCAATTGACATGCTCAGCTATGTTGGCACCAGAGCACATCAATTCTCTTGATTTCAGAAATCTGATCAACATTGATGGTGTTGTGTACAGATTGCAGAAAGTTAGTGATTATGACTCTGGAAAAAACACAAGCACACAAATAGAACTAATTCGCATAATACAAGGAGAGGGAATACAAACAACATCTGTTGTGCCTCCTTATGATCCATTCACAGATCCTGAGACAAGATTCACACAGGATGATGAGATAAGGATCACACAGGATGGCACCATCAGAGAAATTCAAGCGTAATGGGAGTAAAGATTCAAGATTTAACATCCTTAGCAACCAGCACCTTTGCTGACAATGACATCATTGAGATTGAGCAATATGTCTCAGCTGGGGTGTATGTTTCAAGAAAGATGACAGGAGCTCAGATCAGAGAGGCCATCAAAACCTATGCTCTGAACATTGTTGAGTACACAGCAGCCTTGACAACATTGCAACTCAGTGATGCTGGCAAGTTGCTCAAGTTGACAAATGCTGGAGCCAATGACTTGAGAGTGCCAGCTGAATCATCTGTGAACTTTCCAATAGGAACACAGATATTGTTGA
>JACCDW010864876.1_pt1 | contig 19499 bp, 15 predicted proteins | sample 7449781 | NCBI WGS metagenome assembly JACCDW01 (sample SAMN15323449, study PRJNA562643) | freshwater metagenome | isolation source: river surface water | place: USA:Blue River Watershed | collected 2017-08-18
ACCGAGCCCTCCAGCGTCAGCACCACCTGTACATCAGCGTCGATCAGTGCTGAAAATTGTCGCAGCTCATCCAGTGACAGGTCGGCGAGATCGCAGCCACGCTGTTCACAGGCGCGCACCGCATGCGCAACCGCTTCATGCGCATCGCGGAAGGGCAGGCCTTTCTTCACCAGATAGTCGGCGAGATCAGTCGCGGTGGCATAGCCCTGCAACGCAGCAGCGCGCATGGCCGCCGGTTTGACGGTGATACCGCCGGCCATGTCGGCGAAGATGCGCAGTGTATCGACCAGCGTGTCGACGGTATCGAACAGCGGTTCTTTGTCTTCCTGATTATCCTTGTTGTACGCGAGCGGCTGGCCCTTCATCAGCGTCAGCAGTGAGATCAGATGACCATTCACCCGACCGGTCTTGCCGCGCGCCAGTTCCGGTACGTCCGGGTTCTTCTTCTGCGGCATGATTGACGATCCGGTGCAGAATCGGTCGGCGATATCGATGAAGCCAACGCGCGGGCTCATCCAGATCACCAGCTCTTCAGACAGACGTGAAATATGCGTCATCACCAGCGCGGCGGCCGCACAGAATTCGATTGCGAAGTCGCGATCCGATACCGCATCGAGCGAGTTGTGGCATACGTCATCAAATCCCAGTGTTTTTGCAACGCGTTCGCGATCAATCGGGAAGGTGGTGCCCGCCAGCGCTGCCGAACCGAGCGGCAACCGGTTCACCCGCTTGCGGCAGTCGGCCATACGCTCGGCATCGCGACCAAACATCTCCACGTATGCGAGCATGTGATGACCGAAAGTGACTGGCTGCGCGACCTGCATGTGCGTAAAGCCGGGCAAGATGGTGTCGGCGTGTTTTTCAGCGAGGTCAACCAGCGCGATGCGCAGTGCCTTCAGCAGACCACGGATGTCATCAATCGCGCCACGCATGTACAGGCGGATATCGGTGGCAACCTGATCATTGCGCGAACGACCCGTGTGCAGGCGCTTGCCGGCATCGCCGACCAGTTCAGTCAGGCGCTTCTCGATGTTCAGGTGAACGTCCTCGAGATCGAGCAGCCATTCGAATTTCCCGCTGTCGATTTCGGACAGGATCTGCGCCATGCCGCGCTGAATGTCGGCGAGATCTTTGTCACTGATGATCTTCTGCGCGGCCAGCATCTCTGCATGCGCGAGCGAACCCTGGATATCGACATGCGCAAGACGCTTGTCGAAGAATACTGACGCGGTGTAGCGCTTGACCAGATCGGAGACAGGTTCGGAGAAGCGGGCAGACCACGCTTCGGACTTTTTGGAGAATTGGTCGGTCATGAATCGGAGTGAGAGATCATTGGAATCGGCGGATTTCGCTTCGCGCTATCCGTTCTACGTCCTTGTTGAGAGTCGTAGGGTGGGTAGAGCGCAGTGAAACCCACCAATAAACAGGCAGGTCGCCATTATAGGGCAGTCGCTCAACCGGTATTCCTTAAGCCCGCCGCGACCCCGTTGATCGACAGGTGAATGCCGCGATGCACGCGCGCATCCGACTCCCGCCCCTGCTCCTTCCAGCTGCGGTGACGCTTGATCAGTTCTACCTGCAGGTGGTTCAGCGGATCCAGATAAGCAAAGCGCGTTTTGATCGAGCGCGCCAACGTCGGATTGCCGGCCAGACGTTCCTTCGAGCCCGTCACCATCGCGAGACATTCCACCGTGCGCTCGTGCTCGGCGGCGATGCGCTTGAAAATTGCATTGCGCAGTTTGCGGTCCGCGACCAGCGACGCATAGCGGGACGCGACCGCGAGATCGGTCTTCGACAGCACCATGTCCATATTGGACAGCAGCGTCGAGAAGAACGGCCACTCCTTCATCATCGCGCGCAGCAGTGCGATCTTTTTGCTGCGGGTGCCCGATGACTCATCTTTCAGAAATGCATCGACCGCGCTGCCGAAGCCATACCAGCCCGGCAGCAGCAGGCGGCACTGACCCCAGGAAAAGCTCCAGGGTATCGCGCGCAGGTCTTCGATACGGCGCGTTGATTTGCGCGACGCCGGACGCGAACCGATATTCAACTCCGCGATTTCTGCAATCGGCGTCGCTGCGAAGAAGTAGTCGGTGAAGTCCGGTGTTTCATACACCAGATGCCGGTAGGCGCGGTACGCATACTCGGACAGGGTTTCCATCACATGCTCGAACTCCGCCAGCCGCTTCGCGCGTTTGACATCGGAGATCGGCGGCCGCAGGCTGGCTTCCATCACCGCTGCGACCACCAGTTCGAGGTTACGGCGACCGATCTCGGGATTCGAGAACTTCGACGCGATAATCTCGCCCTGTTCGGTCAGTCTGAATTGTCCGTTCACGGTGCCCTGAGGTTGCGCAAGTATCGCGTCATGGCTCGGACCGCCGCCTCGGCCAACGGTACCGCCGCGACCATGGAAGAGGCGAAGCTTCACACCATGTTTCTCAAACACCTGCACCAGTCCGACCTCGGCCTTATACAGCTCCCAGTTCGAGGTGAGGAAGCCACCATCCTTGTTCGAATCCGAATAGCCGAGCATCACTTCCTGCAGCTGGCCTTCGCGGGCCACCAGGGCACGTACTTGCGGCTGCGACAGCCAGCTGTCCATGATGGCAGCCGCGTTGCGCAGGTCCGGAATGGTCTCGAACAGCGGCACCACCATCAGCCCCGCTTCCAGACTGCCGTCCGGCTGCACGCGTAACAGCCCGTTTTCGCGCTGCAGCACCAGTACTTCGAGCAGATCGGACAGGGTCTCGGTGTGTGAAATGATGTAGTTGCGGATCGCGCGTCCGCCGAGGTCGGCGCGGATCAGTCGTGCGGCCTTGAACACCGCGAGCTCCGACAAGGTTTCGGCCGAATACTCGAGATAGGGTGAACGCAGCAGGCGCGGCTGCGACAGCTCGGCCTGCAGCAGTCTGATCTTGTCATCCTCGCTCAGCTGCGCATAGTCAGTGGTCAGTCCGGCGACCCGGAACAATTCACCCAGCACCCGCTCATGCACATCCGAACTCTGCCGCATGTCGAGCGTGGCGAGGTGAAAGCCGAAAATGCCGGCGGCGCGGCGCAGGATGTCGAGGCGCGGACGGGTCAGCGCAAGACCATGATTCGCGCGCAGCGAATCGCCGATCACGTCGAGATCGGCGACAAACTCGTCCGGCGTTGCATAGGCATCGGCCGCGCCGACTTCATGGCGCAGGATGTTGGATACGCCGAGACGGCGCGCGGTGGCCGCCAGTTTGGCGTAAACCAGAATCAGCGCACGGCGGTAGGGCTCATCCGTACGATGCGGCGACTGGTCCGGCGACGCATCAGCCATGGCCTGCAGTTCGGGGCTGACTGACACCAGCAGCGTCGAGATCGACAGTTCCGCGCCCAGCGCGTGCACCTCGTCAAGATAGAAATCGAAGATCGTGGTCGACTGACGCAACATCGCGCGCTGCATCGTGGCGGCATTCACGTTCGGGTTACCGTCGCGGTCGCCACCGATCCAGCTACCCATTTGCACGAAAGGCGGCAGCGACAGCTTGCGCAGATTCGGGTACTGCGCCAGCGTCTCCTGTTCGATGTCTTCCATCAGTCCCGGCAGTTCGCGCAGGAAGGTAATCCGGTAAAACGACAGCGCGTTTTCGATCTCATCGTCCACTGTCAGCCGTTCATAGCGCAGCATGCGTGTCTGCCACAGCTTCGCGACTTCCGCGTGCAGCAGCTGCGCATTGCGCTCGCGCTCGGCTGGTGTCAGCGGTATGTCGCGCAGCGCGAGCAGACGCGCGATCTCACGTCCGGCGTCCAGGATGCTCTTGCGTTGTACCTCGGTCGGATGCGCGGTCAGCACCGGCGAGATCAGCGCATCGGCAAAGAAATGCTGTAGGGCCTTGCCGGTCACGCCGGCGGTATCCAGTGTTGCCAGCGTTGCGGCGACGCTGCCGGCTTGCGGCGCCGAGCCGGCCAGAAGGTGCGCGCGGCGGCGGCGATTATGGTGCTGGTCCTCCGCGATGTTCGCCAGATGGGAGAAATAAGAAAACGCCCGCACCACCGCATTGGTCTGGTCCCGCGTGAGCTTCTTCAGCAGCTTGTCGAGGTCGGCACCGGCCTGCGGATCCGATTCACGGCGAAAGCGCACCGCCGTCTGACGAATGGTTTCCACGATGTCGAACACGGCCTGACCTTCCTGCTGCCGGATCACGTCGCCGAGCAGGCGGCCGAGCAGCCGGATATCCTCTTTCAGCGGCGCGTCTTTGTCGGACGCTTTCAGCGGTCGGGCGGTAGATTTTTTGCTGGTGGCCATGGTTATTCTGGATTGGGGCGCAAGCCGGTTGGGGAAGGGGTGCGTGCTAAAATCCGGCGCTGTTGACGACGAATCCTGCGGGTCGGCTTGCTCGCGGCGACCTTCTCTAGAGAGACCGCTTTGAACGCCTCATTTTCCGGAAAACTGATCATCGCATCGCGCGAGAGTCGCCTGGCCATGTGGCAGGCAGAACATGTCCGCGCGCGCTTGAAAGAATTATATCCGCATAGCACTGTCGAGATCCTCGGCATGACCACCCGCGGCGACCAGATCCTCGACCGCACGCTGTCGAAAGTCGGCGGCAAGGGCCTGTTCGTCAAGGAGCTTGAGGTCGCGATGGAAGAGGGGCGCGCCGATTTCGCGGTGCATTCGCTCAAGGATGTGCCGATGGAGCTGCCCGAGGGTTTCGAGCTGGCCGCTGTGCTCGAGCGCGAGGATCCGCGCGATGCATTCATATCAAATGATTACGCCAGTCTGGCTGACCTGCCGGCCGGCGCCATTGTCGGCACCAGCAGCCTGCGTCGTCAGGCGCTGATTTCGGCACGCTTCCCGCACCTGAACATCCAGCCACTGCGGGGCAACCTCGACACCCGACTCGCGAAACTCGACCGTGGCGAATACGCGGCCATCATCCTCGCCGCCGCCGGATTGAAACGGCTCGGCATGGCATCCCGTATCCGCTCCGTGATCGAGCCGGAAGACAGTCTGCCCGCGCCGGGGCAGGGTGCGATGGCCATTGAGATCCGCGCCGGCCGCAAGGACCTGATTGAACTGCTGGCGCCGCTGAACCATCGCGACACCGAACTCGCGGTGCGCGCCGAACGTCAGCTGTCGCGCAGTTTTGGCGGCAGCTGCCAGGTGCCGCTGGCCGCGCATGCGACCGTCGATCATGAACAGCTCACGCTGCAGGCGATGGTGGCCACGCCTGATGGCAAGCGCATCGCGCGTGCCGAAGTGCGCGGCGCAGCCAACGCGCCCGAGGCGCTCGGCGTGAACGTCGCGCAGCAACTCGACGCGCAGGACGCCACCGCGATCCTCGCCGCCTGCAAGACCGACTGACGGTACAGCGTGGGCATGGGCGTCGTCATCACCCGACCCCGCGCTCAGGCCGAGCCGCTGGCCGCGCGCCTCGCTTCGCTTGGCTTTAGCGCCCGCGTCTTCCCGCTGCTCGACATCCAGCCGCTGCCGGACAGCGCGCCACTCAGCGCGATGATGGCGCGCCTGTCCGATTACGCGCTGGTAGCCTTTGTCAGCCCGAACGCGATCGACGCCGCATTTCATCATCTCGACCACTGGCCTGCCGGCGTGATTGCGGCCGTCGTCGGTGAGGGCAGCCGGCTGGCGCTGGCGGCGCATGGCGTCACGGACGCCAATGCGAGCATCGCTTATCCGACCGATCCGCATCGCACCGATTCCGAAACGCTGCTCGAAGTGCTCGACCTCGGGGCATTAAAAGGACGCAAGGCGCTGATCGTGCGCGCTGAGACCGGCCGCGAGCTGCTGGCCGACCGACTGCGCGAGGCCGGTGTCAGCGTGGAACAGGTCGCGGCCTACCGGCGCGGTGTGCCCGCGCTCGACGAACCACGTCGCGCGATGCTACTGGAATTGGTTGCCGCCGGCGACGACTGGGTGATCACCAGCTCCGAAGCCCTGCGCCATTTGAAGGATCAGGTGCTGCAGGTGGCAGGCGAGGCAGGCTGGAAAGCGATACAGGCGCATCGCCTGATTGTTCCGCACCAGCGGATCGCGGAGACTGCGCTTGAGCTCGGATTTGTGCACGTAACACAGACCGATTCCGGGGACGAGGCGCTCGTGGCCGCGATACAATCGCGCTCATGAGCGATACTCAGCCCAACGCCCACACCACTCCGCCCGCCGGGGTCGGACAGCCTGCACCGGTCGGGCAGCCGGATCTGGCGGCGGCCAGCACCGACGCCCCCGCAAGCGCCGAGGCTTCCGCCGCCGAAACACCGGTCGGCAGTGAATCGGTGCTTGCCGACACCGCATCGAACGCCGGCAATACCCCACAGGACACGCCCACCGCGACCAAGCGCCGCTGGCTGCGCTGGCCGTCGCTGGACAACAAGGAAAAGCGCCTGAAGTTTGCCGTCGGCGCACTCGCCGTGCTGCTCGCGCTGCAATGGTGGAATACGCGCACCGACGTCTCCGACCTGCGGCGCGAAGTCGCGCAGCGCCTGCAATCCGGCGACAACCTGAACAACCAGACCAAACTGATCGCCGACCGCGTTGACGATGAGCTGCGCGCGCTGCAGGGCAAGGTGTCGGTGCTTGAGGCGAAGCAGCAGGAATCGCAGAGCCAGCAGATCGCGCTCGAACAACTGTACCGCGACCTCGCGAAGAATCGTGATGACTGGGCGCTGGCCGAAATCGAGCAGGTGCTGTCGACCGCCAGCCAGCAGCTGCAACTGGCCGGCAATGTGCGTGGCGCGTTGATCGCGCTGCAAAATGCTGATGCGCGTTTGCAGCGCGCGGACCGTCCGCAATTCATCACGATCCGCCGCGCGATCGCGCAGGATATCGACAAACTCAAGAGCCTGCCTAGCGTCGACGTGACTGGTGTCGCGGTGCGGCTGGACTCGCTGATCGCGCGCATCGATGCGATGCCGCTGCTGTCCGACGAAAAGCCCGCGATGATTGCGCCGTCGCCGAAGACGCGGCTGGTGAATCGGGCCAAGCGTGATGAGGCTTCCGTCTACGACTGGCGCGTCGATCTGCAGGAGCGCTGGCTGGCCTGGGGACGTGAACTGTGGGCTGACGTGAAACAGCTGCTGCGTGTGCGTACCGTCACTGCGCCAGAGGCGCTGTTGCTGACACCGGAGCAGGCATTTTTCGCGCGCGAGAACGTGAAGCTGCGACTGCTCAACGCGCGCGTGGCACTACTGTCGCGTAATGATGCGGCGTTTCGCAGTGATCTGGCGGATGCTGATCGTGCGCTGCAACGCTACTTCGACACGCGCGATGTGCATACACAGGCCGGTCGTGAGCAGATACGGCAGATGCGCGAGAGCCTGCTGAATATCGACATGCCTTCGCTGTCGCATAGCCTGACTGCGGTACGTCAGTCGCGCGCGCGGCCGTGAACGGGAGCCGGTCGTGACCACGCGTTTCATTCTCTGGCTCGTTGGCCTGTTCGCTTCGGCGATTGGTCTTGCGGTGCTGGCGCGCTTTAATCCCGGTAACGTGGTGCTGTTCTATCCGCCGCATCGCGTCGATGTCTCGCTGAATTTCTTCCTCGTGCTGCTGGTGCTCGGCTTCGTGCTCCTGCTGCTGATCGTCAACACGATACGCGCAACGATGGCCTTGCCGCGCCGAGTCGGGGAATACCGCGCCATGCGCCAGCTACGCGAATCAGGGCGTGCGTTGCAGGAGGCCTTGCGCGCCTATCTTGAGGGCCGCTACGGCCGGGTCGAGAAATCCGCGCGCCGCGCAGTCGCATCCGCGGAGCACGCAGGGCTGGCCGCGCTGCTTGGCGCACGCGCGGCACAACGGCTGCACGAGCCCGAGCGCCGCGACCAATGGCTGGCCATCGCCGCCGATGACAAGAGCGCCCGCACCGCGCGTCTTGTCAGCACCGTCGAGTTGCTGTCGGAAGATAACAAGGATGTCGATGCTGCGCTGGCTGCGTTGCAGGAGATGAACGCGAACGGCATCCGTCATGCGCAGGCACTGCGTCTTGCCTTAAAGGTGAACCAGAATTCGCGCAACTGGCCCGAGGTGCTGCGGGTGGTGAGGCTGCTCGACAAACATGAAGCGCTGCATCCTGCGCTGTCGCGTCGCCTGCGCGATATGGCCTATGAGGCCTTGCTGCCAAAAGCGGCCGAAGATGCCGAGTCACTGAAAAAACTCTGGTCGACCATTCCGTCAGCTGACCGGCAGAGCCCGACCGTGGCCACGCTGGCGGCGAGCGGCTTCGTACGCCATGGCCGACAGCAGGAGGCCGCCGATATTCTCGAACGCGCGCTGGCCGTGCAGTGGGATCCGCGCTTGCTGCGTGCATACCGGCAGTGCGCGGCGCCGGAGGGATCCGCCACGCTGCTGGCGCAGATCGAGCGCGGCGAGCAGTGGCTGCGCGAGCGACCGAACGACGCCGAGCTGTCGCTGCTGCTGGGTGCGCTGTGCCAGAAACAGAAATTATGGGGCAAGGCGCAGCGTCATCTCGAACAGGCTGTGCTTGGCGCGGCTGATCGTCCGACGCTGCAGGAGGCGCATCTGCGTCTGGCGCAAATGTACGAGAACCTCGGTCAGGCCGATGCGGCCGCTACGCACTTCCGGCTGTGCGCGCTGACCACGCAGGTACCGACCCCGAAATCGCCGGCCTGAGTCCGCGCGTAAGATTCCGGCAAGCCTCCGGCCGGTATAATCATGGGCTTTGATTTTTTCTACCTTCCCCGAGGACCCTGATGAGCCTGAATAACGTGCCGCCTGGCCGCGACGTGCCGAATGATTTCAACGTCATTATTGAAATTCCGATGAATGCCGACCCGATCAAGTACGAGGTCGACAAGGATACCGGCGCGCTGTACGTGGACCGCTTCATGGGAACCTCGATGCACTACCCGTGTAACTACGGCTATGTGCCGCAGACGATTGCTGATGACGGCGATCCGGTCGACGTGCTGGTCATCACGCCGTTTCCGCTGATCCCCGGCGTGGTGGTGCGTTGCCGTCCGATCGGCGTGCTGAAGATGACCGATGAGTCCGGTGGTGATGCGAAAGTACTCGCGGTGCCGATCGATAAGGTGCTGCCGATTTATACGCACTGGCAGAAGCCGGAAGATCTGAACGACCTGCGTCTGCAGCAGATCCAGCACTTCTTCGAGCATTACAAGGATCTGGAGCCGGGCAAGTGGGTGAAAGTCGACGGCTGGTATGGCCCGGACGATGCCAAGCAGGAGATTCTGGCCGGTATCGAGAGCTACAGTAAGTCAGCGAAGTAAGCTTGGTTCGTGATGAAAAATGGCCGCTGTCGAGCGGCCATTTTTTCGTCTGCTTGCCGCTCAGCCCGGGCTGGTTTTGAACGGGTTGCGCTCGTTCAGTTCACCCACATAGGCGTCCATGCTTCTTCCTTCCTGAGCGAGGAAGCGTTCCACTGCATCCGCGAACGCGGAATGGGCCAGCCAGTGCGCTGAACAGGTGGGATGTGGCAGGAAGCCGCGCGCCATCTTGTGCTCACCCTGCGCGCCACCTTCGAACGCAGGGATCTTGTGCGTGATGCAGAATTCCAGCGGCTGGTAATACGCGGTCTCGAAATGCAGGCAGGCGTGCTGCTCAATGCAGCCCCAGTAGCGTCCGTATAAAGCCCGCTGGTCATGGACCACGAGCGATGAGGCAATCGGCTTGCCTTCGCGTTCCGCGACCACCAGCAGCAGGTTATCTGGTATCGACGCGCCGATACGCAGGAAGAAATCCAGATTCAGATAGGGCGTTGAATGATGCTCGCGGTAGGTCTGATCGTAGCAGTGCTTGAAGAAGTGCCAGTCGGCTTCGGTCGCATCGCGCCCCGGTAGCTGCCGCAGCGTGATGCCGGCCTCAAGCACCTTGCGCCGCTCCGCGCGGATGTTCTTGCGCTTCTTTTGCTCCAGCGTCGACAGGAACTGGTCGAAGGAATCATAGCCAGCGTTCTGCCAGTGAAACTGCACGCCCTTGCGCAACAGAAAACCTGCTTTTTCCAGCTGGTCTGCTTCGGCTTGCGGCGGATAAAGAATGTGCGTCGACGACAAGTTACTGGCCGCCTGCACGCCCAACAACGCTTCAACCAGGGCCGCGCGCGCGTGTTCGTCAGCCGCGATCAGCCGTGAACCGGTGACCGGCGTGAACGGAATCGCGGACAACAGCTTCGGGTAGTAATCCAGTCCGCTGCGTCGGTACGCGTCAGCCCACGCCCAGTCGAACACATATTCACCATACGAATGAAATTTCGCATACATCGGCAACGCGGCAACCAGCGCCTCACCCTGCCACAGCGTCAGATACTGCGGCTGCCAGCCGCTGGCCTCCGATGCGCTGCCGGATTCATGCAGTGCGTGCAGAAAGGCAAATGACAGAAAGGGGTTGGCATCGGGCTGGGTGCCAACCAGTGCATCCCAGGCCGACTGGCCGACCTCGGACAGTGAAGCGATGATGCGCGTGCGATAATCCCGAGTATCCAGAGTCCGCCTCATTGAAGCTCAACGACGTTTTTTTCGATGCCAGTCACCGTAGCCCTAGCCCAGATCAACAGCACCGTTGGCGACCTCGCCGGCAACAGTACGCGCATCGCTGATGCGGCGCGGCGCGCGGCAGTCGCTGGCGCCGATATCGTGCTCACACCGGAACTGTCGCTGGTCGGCTATCCACCGGAAGACTTGTTGCTGCGCCGCTCATTCTACGCAAAATCACAGGCTGCGTTGCACGCGCTGGCAGACAGCCTCGCGGATCTGAAAGACTTGCATGTGATCGTTGGCCATCCGCTGGCGGAGAGTGACGAGGCGCAGTACAACGCGGCGTCGGTACTGTGCGGCGGACAAATCATCAAGACCTATCGCAAGCACGCGCTGCCGAATTACACCGTGTTCGACGAGAAGCGTTATTTCACGCCAGCCGATGATGTCTGCACCTTTGATGTGAAGGGCATGCGTTTCGCGATCAACATCTGCGAAGACACCTGGTTCACCGAGATGCCGCGCAAGGCCCGCGAACAGGGAGCGCAGGTGCTGCTGGTGCCGAATGCGTCGCCGTATCACATGAACAAGCAGCACTTGCGTATCGAGACCATGCGCGAGAATGTCAGCAGTCAGAACATGGCGCTGGTCTATGCCAACCTCGTCGGTGCGCAGGATGAGCTGGTGTTCGATGGCGCTTCCTTCGTGCTCGATGCCGCCGGTCAGGTGTGCGCGCAGCTCGGCTCGTTTGACGAAGACTTCGCGCTGGTCAGTTTCGACGATGGTCAACCGGCATCATTGCCGCTACCCGAGCCGCTATCCGTCGAGGCGCAGGTGTATGCGGCGCTGGTGCTCGGCGTGCGGGATTATGTGGGCAAGAACGGATTCCCCGGCGCGATCCTGGGTCTGTCGGGCGGTGTGGATTCAGCGCTGACGCTGGCGATCGCAGTCGATGCGCTCGGCAAGGACAAGGTGCGCGCGGTGATGATGCCGTCGCCGTATACCGCTGAAATCTCGTGGATCGATTCGCGTGACATGGTCAAGCGCCTCGGTGTGCAGTATGACGAAATTGCGATCGCTGAATGTTTCGATGCGTTCACGCAGTCGCTGGCGCCGCTGTTCGCCGGCCTGCCTGAAGACACCACCGAAGAGAATCTGCAGGCGCGCATCCGTGGCACGCTGCTGATGGCGATCTCGAACAAGACCGGCGCTATCGTGCTCACGACCGGGAACAAGAGCGAGATGGCGACCGGCTACTGCACGCTGTATGGCGATATGGCCGGCGGTTACGCGGTGATCAAGGACATCGTCAAGACGCTGGTCTATCGCCTCTGTGATTATCGAAATGGCATTTCCGATGTGATCCCGCAGCGCATCCTGACCCGCGCGCCCTCCGCTGAGTTGCGTCCGAATCAGGTGGATCAGGATTCGCTGCCGCCGTATGAAGTCCTCGACGGCATCCTGCGGATGTACATGGAGGAGGGGCAGGGCGTTGCGGAACTGCTGGCTGCAGGTTATCGTAAGGATGATATCGACCGCATCACCCGTCTGGTCAGGATCAATGAGTACAAGCGACGGCAGGCACCGGTCGGCCCGAGAGTCACGCACCGTGCTTTCGGCCGGGACTGGCGCTACCCGATCACGTCGAAGTTCAGAGAGTAAAGATTACCGATACCCAGTTCAAAAGAGGAGTCCCTGTGAAGCAGATCACCGCCGTTATCAAACCGTTCAAGCTCGATGAAGTGCGAGAGTCGCTGGCCGCCGTGGGCGTCAGTGGCCTGACCGTGACTGAAGTGAAAGGCTTTGGCCGTCAGAAAGGACATACCGAGCTGTATCGCGGCGCCGAGTACGTGGTGGATTTTCTGCCGAAGGTGAAGGTCGAGCTTGTGGTGGCAGATGACGTTGTCGAGCACGCAGTGGAAGCCATCATCAAGGCAGCGCGTACCGGCAAAATCGGTGACGGCAAGATCTTCGTGACCGCCGTGGAGCAGGTGATTCGCATCCGAACCGGCGAGACCGGCCCGGACGCCATCTGACGGGTTGTGTTGCAGGGGAGACTTTCCCCTGCGAGCATTTCCTATGTCGGGTAGGCCCGACTAGCTGCGTCTACAGCATCTGCAGCAGACGGAATACCATTTTGCAGCGCGTATCGGCGTTTCCCAGCACCGTTGCCTCATATTTTGCCGGATCCAGTGTTTCTTTCCCCGCCTTGATGATTCGGTCCCATTGGTCCCGGTCGCTGATCTTTTTCGCGGCCTGCTTCAGTGTTACATGATCGCTTCTCGATAAACCCAGGGAAGCAGTTGTCCAGACGGCTGCCTGAATGACAGTTTTTCCATCGGATACGTAGAGCGCATCGGACAGTCGCTCCTCCAAGGCGTGAAGTATATCGATGACCGCTTTCCCGAAAATTGCCGTGAGCACCGGTTCGCCGCCGCGTAAGGCATCTCTCAACGCACTATCAATGGGTAATGGAACATCCCGATAATCCAGAGGCTGCGGTGATGAGGTCGTCCCCGGTTGAGCAAGCGTCTTGGACTCTTTTTGTTTGATACGTAGAGTCGGCGTCGAATGTGCATGATTGACGTCGGCGACAGGATGAGACGTACTGTGTGTGGTCTGGCTTTTGGAACCAATGGTGGGAGATTTCTCTGCTGTTGCAGAGGCTCCCGAAGAGTCGAACTCCGGATCGAATTCGTCGCTGGTGCTGGATACGCTGCTGACGAGGATGTCACCGTCTTCGTCGATCCATGGTGACGGACGTTGCGCGGATTGGGTGGAATTTGGGCGGGCCATGGGGGTCTCCTAATCAATGAAAGCAGCCCCTGTGTTCCCTTTTCACCGCCAAGGTTCCGGACGCTGTCTGCCGGAGAACAGCCGATTACGCCTGCAGTAACACCATCAACGCGCCACTGCCACCATCGGCTGCGCGCGCGGTGCAGAAGGCAATGACTTCATCTTTCTGCACCAGCCAGTTCCTGACCTTGCTCTTCAGGACGGGTTTCTTGTCCATCGACCCTAGTCCCTTGCCGTGAATGATGCGCACGCAGCGGTGGCCGCGTTTGACGGCTTCACGGATGAACTGACCGATCGCTTCACGCGCCTGATCGACACGCAGCCCGTGCAAGTCCAGCTGACCCTGCGTGACCCAGCCACCGCCGCGCAGTTTTTTCATCACGTCAGGGCCGACGCCGGGGCGTGAGAAGCTGAGCGCCTCATCGGTTTCAAGCAGGGTATCGATGCTGAATTCGTCGGACAACGATTCCTGCATCACGGCTTCGTCGTCTTCGATGCGCTTCTGCGCGATCGGCAACGGACGCGGCGCATCATGCAGCACGCGCGGCGCTGCGTTCAGCGGCTTCACATCGCCGATGCTGGTTCGGAAGATATTCGCCTCGCGCTCACGCTCGCGCCGCTGGCGCTCGGCCTCGGCGGCTGCAGCGGCCTTGTCCTTCAGTCGTTGTTGCAGCGCCTTCAGGTCAGCGAGGTTTTTCATGGGAAGGCCTTGGGGAGTCGGTGGGCGTCGCTGCGCTCTGCCCACCATCAACTAACGCTTACTCCTGCGCTTCGAGATACCGCTGCGCATCGAGCGCGGCCATGCAGCCCGTGCCTGCGCTGGTGATCGCCTGACGATAGACATGATCCTGCACATCACCGGCGGCGAATACGCCTTCGACCGAAGTCATCGTCGCCATACCTTCGATGCCGCTCTTGGTCACGATATAGCCATTATTCATGGTCAGCTGACCTTCAAAGATACCGGTATTCGGCTTGTGGCCGATCGCAACAAACAGACCATGAACCGGCACCGCCGTCACCTGGCCATCATTCGATTTGATGTTGATGCCGGTGACGCCGCTCTGATCGCCGGTGACTTCGTCGAGCACATGATTCCATTTCACCTCGACCTTGCCTTCCTTGACCTTCGCCATCAGGCGATCGATCAGGATAGGCTCGGCGCGGAACTTGTCACGGCGGTGAACGACGGTGACTTTCTTTGCAATGTTCGACAGATACAGCGCTTCTTCAACCGCGGTATTGCCGCCACCGATCACGGCGACATCCTGATTCTTGTAGAAAAATCCGTCGCAGGTGGCGCAGGCGGACACGCCTTTGCCCATGAACTGTTCTTCCGACGGTAGCCCCAGATACTGCGCCGATGCGCCGGTAGCGATGATCAGTGCGTCACAGGTATAGGTACCGGCATCACCGACCAGACGAAACGGCTTTTCATTCAGATGCGTGGTGTGAATATGATCGAACACGATCTCGGTGTTGAAACGCTCGGCGTGTTGCAGCAGCCGTTGCATCAGTTCCGGGCCTTGCACACCCATCGGGTCGCCGGGCCAGTTCTCGACATCGGTGGTGGTCATCAGCTGACCGCCTTGCTCGACACCGGTGACCAGCACCGGGTTCAGGTTGGCGCGCGCGGCATAGACCGCTGCGCTATAGCCGGCCGGGCCGGAACCGATAATCAGTACACGTGCGTGTTTAGTGCTGGACATGGGGGATCTTCTGAATTGAACAATAAATTCGGGACGGGCGGCGCACAGTGCTTTCGAGGAGGAAAGGCACCCGGAGGGAGTATCATCCTGCCTTGAATCGTGCGATATTGCCGCGCGAAACAGTCGCTCATTATAGTGGAACTGCCCGCCGCCATCCGGCCGTACGAAAACCCGCAATCCATGACCCGAACCACATCGACCTACTCCCGCTCGCAACCCGACGCTGCGCCCGATCCGCTGCCAAACCGCCTGCTGCGCCTGCTGTCGGAGGCGCGCTGGGTGGCGTTCGCGGTACTCGGTGTCTATCTGACGCTGGTGCTGTACACCTACACGCCCGGGGATTCCGGCTGGTCGCATGCCGGTATGGGGCCGCGTCCGCAGAACTGGGGTGGCGCTGCCGGCGCATGGCTGGCCGACCTGATGCTGTACATCTTCGGCTTCTCCGCCTGGTGGTTTTGCGTGGCGCTGTTGGCGTCGGTCTGGGTCAGCTACCGGCATCTGGCGACGCGCTTCCTGTTACAGAGGCAGCCGGAGCAGCGGCATCAGTATGAAATGATGATTCGCTTTGCCGGGTTTGTGCTGCTGGTGATCGGCAGCTCGGCGCTCGAGTACACGCGCATGTATAGCTGGAAGGTGCAGCTGCCGCGCGATCCGGGTGGCGTGCTCGGTGAGTTGCTCGGCGCTTCCGCACAGACCGCGCTCGGTTTTAACGGTGCGACGCTGATCCTGCTGATGCTGTTCGGACTGGGCTTCTCGCTGTGCTTCCATGTGTCCTGGCTGGCGGTGGCCGAGAAGCTTGGCGGTGCGATCGAGACGGCGACCCAGTGGGCGGTTCAGAAATACCGCGCGCATCAGGATCGCAAGATCGGCGAAGAGGCGATGGTCAAGCGCGAAGTGGCCGTCGTCAAGGAGCGCGAGAAAATCGTCGAGGCGACGCCGATACAGATTGTGCGGCAGGTCGTGCAGGTGCAGAAATCCGAGCGCGTGGAAAAAGAAAAGCAGGTATCACTGTTCTTCGACATGTCCGATACCAACCTGCCGCCGCTGTCGCTGCTCGATGAGCCACCGGTCGAGCAGGAAACCGTCAGCGTCGAGACGCTGGAATTCACCAGCCGCCTGATCGAGAAAAAACTCGGCGACTTCGGCGTTGAGGTGAAGGTGGTGGCCGCATACCCGGGTCCGGTCATTACCCGTTACGAGATCGAGCCGGCCACCGGTGTGAAGGGCAGCCAGATCGTGAACCTCGCGCGTGACCTCGCGCGCGCGCTGTCGCTGACCTCCATTCGCGTGGTCGAGACCATTCCGGGCAAGAACTACATGGGTCTCGAACTGCCGAATCCGAAACGGCAGATCGTGCGCCTGTCCGAGATCGTCGGCTCCAAGGTTTACAACGACACCAGTTCGGTACTGACCATTGGTCTGGGCAAGGACATCGCCGGCAATCCGGTGGTGGCCGATCTGGCCAAAATGCCGCACCTGCTGGTGGCGGGTACCACCGGTTCCGGTAAGTCGGTCGGCATCAACGCGACCATTCTGTCGCTGCTATATAAGTCCGATCCGAATCAGGTACGCCTGATCCTGATCGACCCGAAGATGCTGGAACTGTCGATCTATGAAGGCATTCCGCATCTGCTGGCGCCGGTCGTCACCGATATGCGGCAGGCCGGCCATGCGCTGAACTGGGCTGTCAACGAGATGGAGCGCCGCTACAAGCTGATGTCCAAGCTCGGTGTGCGCAATCTCGCGGGCTTCAATCAGAAGATCGCTGACGCCGCGAAGAAGGAAGAGAAGATACCGAACCCGTTCAGCCTGACGCCGGATGCGCCGGAGCCGCTGGAGAAACTGCCGACGATCGTGATCATCATCGACGAGCTGGCTGATCTGATGATGGTGGTCGGCAAGAAGGTCGAGGAGCTGATTGCGCGCATCGCGCAGAAGGCGCGCGCGGCAGGCATTCACCTGATTCTGGCAACGCAGCGTCCGTCGGTTGACGTGATCACCGGTCTGATCAAGGCCAACGTGCCGACGCGTATCGCGTTTCAAGTGTCGTCAAAGATCGATTCGCGCACGATTCTCGACCAGCAGGGTGCGGAAGCGCTGCTCGGCATGGGTGACATGCTCTACATGCCGCCGGGTACCGGCCTGCCGGTGCGCGTGCATGGCGCGTTTGTGTCGGATGATGAGGTGCATCGCGTGGTCGATCATCTGAAGGCGCAGGGCGAGCCGAATTACATTGAAGGCATACTCGAAGGCGGCACGTCCGAGGGTGGTGAGCTGAGCGGCATCGACAGCCCGAGCGGCGAAGCTGACCCGATGTATGACCAGGCCGTCGCCGTCGTGCTGAAACACCGGCGTGCCTCGATATCACTGGTGCAGCGTCATCTGCGTATCGGTTATAACCGCGCGGCGCGTCTGCTGGAGCAGATGGAGCAGAGCGGTATGGTGTCGGCGATGCAGTCGAACGGCAACCGCGAGATTCTGGTGCCGACAACGAATCAGGAATGATGAACTTGAATGTCATGAAGCATCGTTATTTCAGCCAGCTACTGGCAGCGGTTTTGCTGTGCGTGCCGCTGTGTGGCAGTGCTACCGCACTTGAACAGTTCAAAGCTTTTGTGGCCGGCACCAAGAGCGCACGCGGCGAATTCGTGCAGCGGCAGGTGAAAGAAGAGGGCGGCAAGCTGCGCGTGTCGAATGAAGCCAGTGGCAGCTTCGTGTTCTCGCGCCCGGGAAAATTCATCTGGGCTTATCGCAAACCTTATGAGCAGATTCTGCAGGCCGATGGCGAGATGATGTATGTGCATGACAAGGACCTGAATCAGGTCATCGTGCGCAAGCTCGGTAATGCGATTGGTTCGTCACCGGCGGCGATTCTGTTTGGAAGTAATGAACTGGACAAGAATTTCACGCTATCCGAGGCCGGCATGAAAGAAGGCATCGAATGGTTGCAGGCGATTCCTAAGGCGAAGGACACCCAGTTCGAGAAAATCGGCATTGGCCTGAGGGATGGCGTGCCGATCGGTATGGAGTTGCGCGACAGCTTTGGACAGGTGTCGGTGCTGACTTTCACGAAGTTCGAGAAAAATCCGTCGCTTCCGGGCACGCAGTTCAAATTCGTGATGCCCAAAGGCGCCGACGTCCTGCCGCAGTAAATCTTCCATGACCATCCCCCTCGCCGAACGTCTGCGTCCGGGCACCCTCGATGACGTGATCGGCCAGCAGCACCTGCTCGGCTCCGGCAAGCCCTTGCGTGTGGCGTTTGAATCCGGCCAGCCGCATTCAATGATCCTGTGGGGTCCGCCCGGTGTCGGCAAGACCACGCTCGCAAGATTGATGGCGCAGGGCTTCCAGGCAGAGTTCATTGCGCTGTCCGCGGTGCTGTCCGGCGTGAAGGATATCCGCGAGGCGGTCGATCGCGCGCAACTACTACAGGCGACCTCCGGTCGTCCGACGATACTGTTCGTCGATGAAGTGCACCGTTTCAACAAGAGCCAGCAGGATGCATTCCTGCCGCATGTGGAAAGCGGTTTGTTTACCTTTATCGGTGCGACCACCGAGAATCCGTCTTTCGAAGTCAACAGCGCCTTACTGTCGCGCGCGGCAGTATATGTGCTGAAGTCGCTGAGCGAAGACGACCTGTCACAACTGGTTGATCGTGCGCTTGCGCTGGATGGTGGCGTCACGATAGAAGAAGACGCGAAGGGCATGCTGGTGGCCAGCGCTGACGGCGATGGTCGCAAGCTGCTGAACAACACTGAAATTGTGTTGCGCGCCGCCGTGCAGGCGAAGCAGCCGACCCTCACCACCGAAATCCTGAAGCAGACGCTGGGCGACGCGCTGCGCCGCTTCGACAAAGGCGGCGACGCGTTCTACGACCAGATCTCGGCCTTGCACAAGTCCGTGCGTGGTTCGAACCCGGATGGCGCGCTGTACTGGCTGGTACGCATGCTCGACGGCGGCGCCGATCCGCGCTACCTGTCACGCCGACTGATTCGCATGGCAGCCGAAGACATTGGCCTGGCCGACCCCCGAGCTTTACGCATCACGCTCGATGCCGCCGAAACCTATGAGCGACTCGGCACACCCGAAGGCGAGCTCGCGCTGGCCGAAGCGGCTGTCTACCTTGCCTGTGCCGCGAAATCCAACGCGGTTTATAACGCGTATAACCAGGTGCGCGCTTTTATCGCGAAAGACAAGAGCCGCCCTGTACCCGAGCACCTGCGCAACGCGCCGACCAAGCTGATGAAGCAGCTCGGCTACGGCAAGCTGTACCGCTACGCGCATGACGAGCCGGAAGCCTACGCGGCCGGTGAGACCTATCTGCCGGAAGGACTGGGCGAGCCGGGCTGGTACCAGCCGACGCCGCGCGGGCTGGAGGGGAAGATTGCGGAAAAGCTGGCTTATTTACGGCAGCTGGATGCGGAGGCGAGGAAAGAGAAGTAAGGCTAAAAGCTCAGGGCCCTCGCTCGGGCAATGTCTTGCAGTGCAGTCTGAATCAAGCCCCCATCGCCGAGGTCGTTCTTCCGGCAAGATTCATGGTGAAGAGCGATG
>JACCDW010897296.1_pt1 | contig 19495 bp, 23 predicted proteins | sample 7449781 | NCBI WGS metagenome assembly JACCDW01 (sample SAMN15323449, study PRJNA562643) | freshwater metagenome | isolation source: river surface water | place: USA:Blue River Watershed | collected 2017-08-18
AGACTGTTTAATCTGTACTCGTATACAGTAGTGTATCTACCAGAAAAATTTTCCCGTACAGAGAACAGCCTATGCGCCAGTACTGCTCTGACCAGCACTTTTACTATTGGCAAAAAATTTTTGCCAGAAAAGTGTCCGTTTTGGCTGTTTGGACAGGTTAATACTATATAGAGACTATTTTTTATTCTGATAGTAGCAAGTCTTGTAGAGACTTGCGTTACAGACTGTATCTACTGTCTGTTTCTAACTGACTGTAACTATTGAAAACGGGACACTTATATGACTTTCCAAAAGGGGTCCACAAACCCTAGAACTGCCAAGATGGCTGAGGCAAAGGCTAAGGTAATAGCCCTTGTTGCCGAAGGGCATAGTGTTCATAAGGCTATGGAACTCTGTGGCAATAAGCCCGATACGGTCCGAATCTGGATGCTGCGGGATAAGAAGTTTGCCGCTAACCTGGCAGAGGCGAAAGAAGAAGCAAAGAGCAACTCCATTAAAGCCCTTGGCATAGCCAAGGAGGATATCTCCTTTGCTCAGTTCTCAGAAGTCTTTATGGGGCAGAAAGCCTTTCCTCATCACCTAGACTGGATTGACCTCATCGAGGGTCGGGAGCCTTCTTGGCTCCACCCGAACATGATTTATGACAAGAACGACCCAAGCCGTTTCTTAATTAACGTACCTCCTGAGCACGCTAAATCCACGGTCATTACCGTGAACTATCCGACTTATCGCATCGCTCTCAATCCTAACGTCCGCATCATTGTGGTCAGTAAGACGTTGCTCAAAGCACGCGAGTTCGTGTACGCAATCAAGCAAAGGCTCTCCCACCCGCGCTGGCTAAAGATGCAAACAGCATTTGGTCCAGAAGGGGGCTGGAAACAGGACGCAGATACTTGGCGAGTTGACACCGTTTACCTTGGGAGTGATGCGAGAAACTCTAGCGAAAAAGACCCAACCATTCAGGCACTCGGTATGGGCGGTCAGATTTACGGTGCACGTGCTGACCTGATTATCTTGGACGACTGCATTACTACTGCTAACGCCCATGAGTATGAGAAGCAGATTGACTGGCTTCAAAAAGAAGTTATTACCCGTCTGGGCAAAAACGGCAAGTTAATGATTGTGGGGACCCGAATTGCAGCCGTTGATTTCTACCGCGAACTTCGTGAGCCAAAGTATTGGTCGTCTGGCAAGAGTCCTTTCACTTATATGGGTATGCCTGCCGTTCTTGAATACGCGGACAAGCCAGAGAATTGGAAAACTCTCTGGGAGAAAAGCGATGTTCCTTGGGATGGCGATGACGATACTCCTGATGAAGATGGCTTATACCCGAAGTGGGATGGCAAAGCGCTACACAGGCGCAGAGGAGAAGTAACCCCATCTACATGGGCTTTGGTTTATCAGCAGGAGGATGTCGAAGAAGATTCCATCTTCCCGCCCGCATTGGTGCAAGCAAGTACAGAACGTAGACGTAAGCGTGGACCATTGCGCCAAGGCGCGGTGGGACATCCGACTCAGGTAGAAGGCTACACAATTATTGGCTTTGACCCAGCGATGGGTGCTGGACATGCAGCCTTTGTTCCTATCACCTATAACAGGTCTGATGGAATGATTTACGTTTTAGATTGCATTAACATGAGCGAACCTACACCGCAGAAGATTCGTGCAATGATAGAAGAACTTGTAGAAAAGTACCGCCCTCAAGAACTGCGTGTGGAAATTAACGCACACCAGAAGGCGTACTCTCTAGATGAAGATTTACGACAATGGCTTGGAGCATACGGCGTTCGCCTAGAGGCTCACCACACTAACAAGAACAAGTGGGATACATCCTTTGGTGTGGCATCTATGTCAACCCTCTTCGGAACTATGTACAACGAGAAGTTCCAAGAGAACAACCAAATAGAACTCCCATCTGCGGATGGGTCTGAGGGTCTTAAAGCCCTTACTCAGCAATTGATTACTTGGAAGCCTGACACCAGAGGTAAGACTGACTGCGTGATGGCGCTCTGGTTTGCCGTGCTGAGAGCACGTGAGTTTATGCAGCAGACAAGTTTCATGAACCACTACACCAACAACCGTTGGTCAACAAGAGCACAAAGAGAAAAACGAGTAATCATTAATTTAGATGAAGCCTTTGCTGAGCAATGGGCTGAGAACTTCGGATAAGGAATTAACATGGCTAATCCAGTTAAGATTGTAAAGGGCGCTGCCAAGGCTATTACTGCTGGCAAAAAGAAGGCTGTTCAAAAGGCTAATAAAGGAAAAGGCAAAAACCTTACTGGCACTCCGTATGCAGTTACTTTAGATAAAAAGGGAACAATGCGTGAGGCGTCCACATTAAGCCGAGTCAAAGGAAAAACACGCGACTTTGCAAAATCAAAGAAGCCAGTTAACCCAGCCACAGAAACAAATCTTAAGAAAACTGCAAAAATTTCTAATAGAACTTACAGCAATGCACGTGAAATGTTAATGGACCGTACTCACTTTAAGCCTTCAAAAAATCGCAGTATGTATGAGCAGTCAGCAGGGAAATATCAACCTGGTGGAAAAACTGTCCCTGTAAAGAAAAAAGGTAAATAATGCCAAACGTAGTTAAAATTGGTGGCGGAGTACTTGGCGCCGTAAAGAAGCAGATTAAAAACGCTAAGCCGCTTTCAAAGAAAGAAGCCAAAGCAAACAAGCGTGGACTCAAGGCTGCTAAGAAACCAACAAATATGACTGGTTCTAAAGCAGACCGTATGCAACGTGCTGAACTATTAAATCAAAAAAATCTTATAAAAAACGCAAGTCCAGCACGTCCTAATCGTACGCGTGGCGGAAGCCTGTGGGCAATTAAAGAGTACGGTGGTCAAGGACTTGCTACTGCAAAAATGACACCTAAGCAAGCAGCACGACAGGCAGAAATTACAAAAGAATTGAACCCTGTACGCAAAACCAAGAAGCGTGGTAAATAATGCCTAATCCAGTTAAAGTTGTTAAAGGTATTTCAAAGGGTGCAGCAAAAGTTAAGAAGCGAGTTGAAAGACTTAACGAGATTGCTGATTACCGCACTGGTGGCAATGTTGCATTTAAATATAAAAAGGGAAAACTTACAGATGTATCAGGTGGTACTGGTTCTGGAAAAGTAAAGCCACGCAACATAGGTAAGGCTACAAAGCAGATGGCTCCACTTACTGGGGCAAAGAAATACAAAATGGAAAAATTAAAGTACGCGGGTAAAGTTCCAGTAAAGAAGAAGAAGTAATGGCTAACCCAGCAAAGATTGTTAAGGCTGTATCTAAGGCAGCAAAGAAGAAGCCTGCCAAGAAGAAGCCTTTGACTAACAAACAGAAGACTTATCAGATTGCTGCAGCAAATGAGAAACTTCGCAAGAAGGCTGCATCACCAGAGGTAAGAGATTACTGGATTGCTGAAGCACGCCGTCTTATGAAAGAAAACCTAGAGAAGAAAGGTAAGAGCAATGGCTAGAAAAACAAACATAGCGCCTAAAAAATATGGCAAGCCTAAAGCAATTACCAAGGGACCAGCGAAGGCTGCTCTTAATGTTATTGGTTTTGTAAAAGACATGACTGTTCCAACCAGCCCAGCAGATGCTGCAATGTACGCGGTACCTTGGGCTAAGGGCGCACGCATGGTAGGTGGCATTACAAAAAAGGGTGCTAAAGCAGTATCTAAAATTTATAGAAACATGGGTCGTTAATATGCCTAATCCAATTAAAGTTATTAAAGGTGCTACTAAGGCTGTTAAGAATGTAAAGAAAGCCCGTGCTGCCAAAGATGCAAAGATTGTTGCTTCTTCTGCACACCTAAAGCAAACGCCTAATATGACTATTAAGCAAGCAAAAGCAATGAAGCAAGGAACAAAAGAACTTGCTAGAACAACAAAGAAAATTTCAAAAAGGTCAGATAGAAATAAACTAGACGATATTACAGTAGGAGAGTTCAATGCTTTCTTAACTAAAATGGGTTTAGATAAGCCAACTACTTTCCCTAAAAGTGGACCAATGCGTGCACTTGATACTCCATCAATAGGTGGAAAAATTAACGCTCCTTCCAACATGACACTTAAGCAAGTTCACAGAGGTTCATATTTAGAAGATAAGGAAAAGGCTAAGGTTTACGCAGCAGCGTATCGCCAAGCAAAGCGTGAAACAAAAGGTATGAAGAAAGCAATGGAATCTAAGACAACACGCACTGTCAAGAAGGTAGCAAAAGGCGCAGGTGCTGCTGGTGCAGCAGGTGGCGCTTATGCTGCATCAAGAAAGAAGAATTCTAAATAATGCCAATTGCATCCGAGATTGCTAAAATTGTTGCGAAGAATATACTAAAGAAAAAACAACTTCAGTCTGCAACAAAAAAGATTACAAGCAAGGATGTTAAAGAGGTTTACCGCGAGGCTAAAAGAAATCCTGGCGGACCAAGTAGGGTTCCAACACTATCTAAGCCACGTACTGCACGCACTGGTCCAATCGCTCAAAAGACATCTAGTGGCGGAGTTAAGGTAACTAGTCTTGGTGGAAGAAAAGGCAAAAAGCCAGATACAAAAATTACAAAGTCTTATCAAAAGACACGTGTTACACCACAAGATGTTGTAAGAAAACGTATTGCAGAAAAAAATGCACGAGTACGTAACCTGTTAACACCAATTAAACCACGTGGTACACGTAGCGGTGGTAAAAGTGTTCAAGGTGCCAAGCCAAATCCACGAACAATTACAGTTGGTAAGCCAAGTGCAGCACGTAACCGCAATAGACTTGTTAATCCAGGCGATAGAAAGATGGATGAGAGCCGTAAGGTTGGCGTTTCAGATGCATATCAGAGTTCTCGTCACTACCGTCCAACAATTGAATCACGTACTCGTCCTAAAATTGAACGAGAAGAACAGCGTTTAAGTAAGGCTGAGTACGAACAACAACGTATTGCTGATGAAAGAGTAAAGCAAGCGCTAAAAGATATTAAAAAAGCAGAAAAAAAGAAGGCTTTAGAAAAACGTACGAAGAAAGGCAAGTAATTGCTATCTATTAAACAAATTTCAGCACGGGTTGAGTCACTCAAGTTCCGTGCAGCAGAGCGAGATAGGCGTCAACAAGACGTGCTTGCCGTACGTACTGGAAAAATCTCTCAAGTTTACCCAGAATTCTTTCCAGAAGGTGTAGATGCTAACGTAGTTGCTAACTTTGTTGACATTGTTGCCAAGGATTTATCAGAAGTTATGGCTCCATTGCCTGCAGTTAACTGCTCTGCAGCCAATCAAACAAACGACCGTGCTCGTTCCTTTGCGGATAAGCGCACACGTATTGCTGCCAACTATTTTGTTAACTCAGATTTGCAAGTACAGATGTATACAGGCGCAGACTGGTACATCACATATGGTTTCGTCCCTTTCATTATTGAATTAGACGAAGAAGCAGGGCTACCACGTATACGAGTAGAAAATCCGATAGGGGCTTATCCTGAATTCGACCGCTACGGACGTTGTATTGCCTTCGCTAAACGCTACCTCATGACATTGGCTGAATTGGTTGCACAATTCCCAGAGTATGAGTACGAACTCCTTGGTAGTGACAAGTATGAACAAGACCTTAATGCACATATTGAGGTAATTCGTTACTACGACAAGGAACAATCAACTGTTTTTGTACCAACTAGGAATAATCTTGTGTTATCACAGGCTGCTAATCCAATTGGTAAGATGATGGTTGTTGTAGCGGTTCGCCCATCCGTAGATGGCGAAGCCCGTGGACAGTTTGATGATGTATTAGGCATTCAGTTGCTTCGTAATAGGTTCGCATTACTTGCGATGGAAGCAGCAGAGAAGTCAGTACAGGCACCAATCGTAGTCCCAGGTGATGTTCAAGATTTCCAACTAGGTGGCGATGCAATCATTCGCACCAATACACCAGGTGGAGTACGCCGTGTAGAATTATCTCTACCACAAGGCGCATTCCAAGAGCAGGCAGTTCTTCAGGCAGAATTACGCACTGGTACACGTTATCCTGAATCACGTACTGGAAACATTGATGCTTCAATTGTTACTGGTCAGGGTGTTCAGGCACTTATGGGTGGCTTTGACACCCAAGTTAAGTCAGCACAAGCAATCTTTGCTTCCACGTTAAAGGATGTAATTAGTGTCTGTTTCCAGATTGATGAAGCACTATACAACTTTACAAAGACAATCCGTGGTGTAGACGCTGGCTCTCCTTACTCACTAGAGTATCTTCCAAGCAAGGACATTAAGAGCGATTACTCAGCCGATGTCCGCTACGGAATGCTTGCTGGTCTTAATCCAGCGCAGGGACTTATCTTTATGCTTCAGGCTTTGGGTGGAAAACTTATTAGCCGTGATATGGCAATGCGTGAACTTCCATTTGGAATTAACGTAACCAAGGAACAAGAAAAGATTGAAGTAGAAGAGATGCGTAATACTCTTGTTACTTCTCTTCAGTCAAGTGCACAAGCAATCCCTGAAATGATTGCTCAAGGTGGGGACCCAACAGACATCGTTAAGAAGATTGCAGATGTCATTAAGATGCGCCAAAAGGGAGTATCTATTGAAGATGCAATTACAGATGTCTTTGCTCCAGAATTACCTCCTGCTGGTGCACCTACGGTTGAGCAACCGTCCCCTGCTCCCGCTGCGCCAGTAGGAGGCGCTATTGCTCCAGGTGGACAACAAGATGTAACAACGCTACTTAATAGTTTAAATATTGGCGGAGCAGCAAACGCAAGCGCAAGAACTTCAGCACGTATCTAGTTAGAGGAGGGGACATGACAACACTTGCTGCTATTCAGGGCAATGGTTGGGCAGTAATCGGATGCGATTCACGCTCATCAGATGAGTCAGGTCGTCCAATAGATATGGCTACTCACAAGATTATTGAAAATAACGGAATCTTAATTGCAGGTTCTGGTGCAGGACGCGGTTCAAACCTTTTGCAGTTTGGGTGGAAAGCACCTAAGCCAACTGCAGCAGAGAATCTAGATAAGTACATTACGCAGAAATTTATACCAGCAATGCGTAAATTATTTATTGATGCTGGTTATGACATGAAAGAAGATGGGGATGCTGCGGAACACGATTCATCGTTTCTTGTTATTGTGCGGGGAATTATCTATCCTATCTTTGAAGATTATTCTTGGGACCGTGACAGTCGTGGTATCTACTATTCTGGCAGCGGTGGTGACATTGCCCTTGGCGCTATGGAGGCAATGGAAGTGGACAATCCAGATATCACTGCAAAGGATGCACAAGTAATTATTCATAAGGCAATCTCAGTTGCCTGTAAGTGGGATATCTTTACTGCGGAGCCTATAGTCATTAGGACGCAGTATGCAAAGTAAGTTTAAACAATCAATGGAAGATGCCGTAAAGGCACTCAAAGAAGTAGACGAGGATGGGGAGAACTTCATCTGTGTTAACTGGGTACTTATTACCGAGTGGGCAGACTATGAAGGAACTCGTTATTTACATACAGAGGTAAGTGACGAAATGACCCCATGGAACGCATACGGAATGATTCGTATGGCAGAGAAATACAATAGTGAAGTTCTTGGAACTGAAAGTATTGAACAAGAGGAAGAGGATGAATAATGGCTCAACGCGGAGGATATCGTGCGCCGTCTAACCCAGCAGCAGTTTCAGGTCCTGGCGCTCTTTCTAAGCGTACTGACGGGGGACCAACACAGGCTGCTAAATACATCCCAGGTATGCCATACGGACAAGGACAAGAAACTTACAATAACCAAGTAAGCGCACCTATGGCTGGCAACCCATTTCCTCAGCAGGATATGCCAACAGAATTATTTGCACCAACAATGCGTCCAAACGAACCAATTACATCTGGTGTTGATTTAGGAGCAGGCGCTGGCTCAGAAGCAATGGGACGTGTTCCAAATGCACAGCCATCTATTCTTTCTATTGTTCGTGATATAGCACAGTACGACCCAACAGGGGATGCAGAATTACTTTATCGGACACTTGAAGATAGCGGGTACTAATGGCTGAAGTACCTTTAAATCCAGTTGTTGGAGAGGTCAGCCCTAATCTTTATAAAGCAGCAGTTGCTGCTAACCTGCCTCTTGAACAACAAAAAGTTGTTGAGCAAATGGCACGTACATACAAGGCTGCTCAAAAGTTATTAAAGATGAGTGAAGAGGAATCCCGTAAGGAGTTCCTTGGGCTAGACCCAAATGTTCAGTCAGACATTAATCGTCTATTTCCAGGACAGCAACGCTTTTTGCCAGAACAGAGTTTAGTTGGAAAGATTACTCAGGGTATTGGTAAGAAGTTAACACAAGCAGCAGGACTTTATTTCAGCCCAATTGTTGCTGGCTTTAAGGCTGCAGATATTTATGGAAAAGTATTTAATACACCTGGAACACTAGGAAAGCAAGTTTCTGAAGGTAAGCCATTTTCAAAGAATGTTATTAGCGATGCATTCAATGGCAAGAATTCATGGGACTGGGACCGCGTAGCAGAATATGAACAAAAGTATGGCAAGGCTAAGACAGCCCTTGCTCGCGGTATGGCAGAGGGACGTACAGCAGGAGAATCCATTGGTCTATATGGCAATGGAGTAGATGCTGATATGACAGAAGCGCTCATTATGATGGGCGATGACCCTAAGAAGTTTCAGAAGATGGTTGATGACATTAAGCAGGGTGCTCAGTTTAGTCCTGGTCGTGAAACAGTTGAATCGTTCTTAGCAGCAGATGAACGCGTTGATAAGAACTACTGGGCTTATAGACTTTTAAAGAAAGTCGGAATTGACATTGCCACACCAGAAGGTTTGGTAACTGCAAAGAGTATTGTTTCACGTCCAATTGATGCTACTTATCAGTTAATTGTAGACCCTTTAACTTATACTGGCGTAGGTCCTATTCTCAAGGGCGTACGTGGTACATACGGTGGAGTCAAGGCTAGCATTCCAGAAGCAGTAACACGCTTTGGTGGAATCAAAACACGTGGGCAAAAATTAGCAGACCAGTTCTCATTTGTTGCTGAAAAGCAAGGACTAGATGCTGGTATGGACTGGGTATTTAAACAAAAAGATGTAGTTGATTTATGGGACAACACACTTGGTCCAGTTATTAAGAAGTATGCTGACGCTCCAACAGATATTGAACGTGGTTTAATCTATCGAACAATGCGTTCTAATTTTCCAGAGTGGGCTGAATCAGGTGTAATTAAACAACTAGCAAAGTATAAAGCCTTTGATGCTGCTAGCGCAAAGAAGTTCTTTACGGACCATGATGATGCTGGTCTTATTATGAGCGGACGTGTTGACGGTATATCTGGACGCCGTAATGCTATTCCAGTTGCAAAGAGACACCGCAATCTTACATCTGCTGTACAAAGAACAGCAAAGAGTATCTTTGACCCTAATCCTTCAACAGCAACTACAAAAGACATTGTTGAGTCTGGCGAAAAAAGACTTAAGACAACAATGGATATTTTAAGAAAAGTTGCTGACGAACAGGAAGGTCTTGTTAATCCTAACTTTAAAGAGATATTTGAATTAGATGCTGATGTATCTAGAACTCAAAGGGCTTTACAGAAGATTCAAGTACTAGGTAAGCGTTCTCCTGGTCGCATTCTTTACGGAGAAGACTCCGTTAAGACTATGGATGATGTCAGAAACTTAGCAAACATTGTTATGCCAGAGCATATTGCTGATGCATTTGCTGAAGCCTTTGTTCGTGAAGATGCAGAGATTCAACTAACCATGGTACGTAATCTTTACGCTGCGGTTATGATGAAGGCTGGCTTACACGGTACTGCAAATGGCGAGAAGTTTATGGTTGAAGTACTTAACAATACCTTCAATGAGAAGGCTGGTATGTACTCAACAGTTCGCAGCGAAATTGATTCAGATTTTGCTGGCTTACTGCATAAGGCTGGAGTTCGTTATGAAAACGATATTCCATATCAGTCTTCACGCGGTATTGTTCAGCCATCACAGGTTGCAAAGAGTATTGCTCCACTGCCATTTGATGATATATATCAAGTAGCAGCAATGAATAAATCTTCTGAAAAAAGTTACTTTGTTGCCTTTATTGGTGGCGTTACACGCAATAACCTTGTCCGTAAATTTACAGATTTCTGGACAACACATACTCTTTTCCCACGCTTAGGTGTTAGAAGTGCTATTGATGAAGCATTCTTTGCTTACTTTGCTCATCCTACATATATGTTGCGTGAGTTTGTATTTGGCGGACGTGGTGCTAGACGAGTAACAGAAACAATAACTGGCTCTAAATCTACACAGGGTATGTATAAGCGTATTCTTTATAAGAAGTATCCTTATCTAGACCCGACAAAGTTTATTTCTGGTGCTGAACGTAGAGACATTCTTGAAAAAGTTGCTGCTGATATGAGCGCTAAACTAAATAGAGAAGTCACTATTGCAGAGGTACACCACAGCGCAATTATTGAAGAAACCGTAAGACGTGTTCAGGATATCTATGGAGATACTCTATCTACGCAAGCATGGTCTGATATACGAAGGGCTATGAGGCACAGTCCTTCATTCCTTGATTCAATGATTAACTCTGTTGGTGCTAAGTCTAACGTAACTGGTCGTATTGATTCTGATTACATTGACCAAGCCTTTGTATCTACAAACTTAACTGCAATTCTAAAGCAACTAGGACTAGAACAAGGTTCTAAGTACACAGAACTAGATGTACGCAAGGCTACAAAAAGAGCAATTACTATTGCTCATTTTGATAACTGGTCTATTCGTTTTCCTTACAACTCAGAGAAGATTGCTGAAGGCGTTGTCATTAACCCTGTCAACGAGTTCTTCCGTAATGGTGCGTTAAAGACTAACCAAGACTTTATGCGTGCCCGTGACGGCATATTACGTGATGCTGGAGTAGAGCGTGTACCAGGAGGATATGAGGGTGAGTACGTAACCTCTAATGCAGAGACACTAAAGAACTTTCTATCTTTATTTAGCAGCACCGTTTACTATCGTCAGCAAGGTATTCCAGAATCAGAGATTGCCCGTATTCACGTAGAGGCAATGTTGATTGATATGAAGAATACTTTCCATGGCGGACCAAAGGCTTTCAATCAAAAACTATTTGACCTTGTTAAATCAAAGCGTTCAGCAATGCTTGGCAAAGCAACTGATGACCAGGTTAAGGCTCCTAATTCCTGGGCTAAAGCATCAGCAAATATTACATTTAAAGAGTTTGAAGATGCAACTATTGACTATCTTCCTTCTGTAAATATCATGACACGTCTTAAGAACGTAGGTCCTGAAAAGGATATGAAGGTATTTAATGAAGTAACTGGTTGGGGCAGTCTATATTCTAAATGGCAAAACTGGACTATGGATGTTATGGATGCACAGGTAACTGGTATCTATCGTCAACCTGCTGTTCATATCTTCTATAGCAAGAACCTAAAAACTTTTGCTCCATATGAAAAGAAGTTTGCAGACCGCTACTATGCACAGGCTAAATTAGATACACCTAATATTCCAGATAAAGTGCTAAAGGCACGTGCTAAAGAGCACGCTGAGAAGCAAGTTACTGAGATGGCTCTACGCGATGCAATAGAAACTGTTATTGAATACGTGGATAATCCAGCAGTTAAGACAAACCTTTCTGTATCTGTTCGTTCAGTTGGTCGCTTCTATCGCGCTACTGAAGACTTCTACCGCCGTGTATACCGTCTATATACAAAGAAGCCTTTGCAGACTCTATACAGAATGCGTCTGCTACACACAGGTCTTGAAGCCTCTGGCGATGTATATACAGATGAGCGTGGCGACCAGTACATTATGTTCCCTACTGACACAATTATTAACAATGCAATTGAGCCAGTACTACGTCAATTAACTGGTAATCAAGGACTTCAAGTTCCTACATTTGACAACTTAACTCTTAAGTTAAGACTGATTAACCCATCATTCTCTCCTGATGCTGGTCAACCAGCACTTGCTGGACCAGTTGGTTCTCTATCAGTTCTAACAGTTAAGACACTTCTGCGTGAATTGCCATTTGTTCCAAGTGGTATTAAAGAAGAGATTCAACCTACTACAACTAGAATTTCTGAACAGTTTGACAGTATTGCACTTGGTCAATTTGGAGACAGGGTAAGCATTAGAAGTGCACTACTTCCTATGTTTGCTGACAGCATTTTGTCAACAGTGTTACCAGTTGAGATGGACCGTCAAAAGAGTACAGCAATGCTTCAGGCTATCTCATACCATCAAGCGTATGGCAATGCTTTGCCACAGAATGCAACAGTAGAAGAGAAGGCTGATTACATTCAGAAACTTAAACTTTCTACAAATAACATAATTATATCTCGTAATATGTTAGGGCACATTTCTCCAGGACAGCCTACTATCCGTGACCAGAAGGGTCTACCAGACTTTATTAAGAAGACTGGTATCTCTTCATGGAAGGGTGCTTTCTGGGATATCTACAATGGTGTGCTTGCAAAACAAGGCGATGATGCAGGAGATGCCTTTGATATGGCAGTTGCTATATTCACTGGCAAGAACCCAGGCAAGTTGGCTTACATTGTTCCACGCAACACAAAAGAGTTTAAAGTATTTATTAATAAGACTGACGAACTCAAGAAGTGGGCTACAGATAATAAGAAGTTTGTTGAGAACTACAAGGAAATTGGTTATCTATTTGCCCCTAACTCTGGAGAATATAATCCAGATGTTTACGCTTGGATGGAGTCAGAGGGTCTTATTGACCAACCTGAGTTTGAAGACTATCTAGATAGCGTACGTGTAGCAGAAGACCGTCAAGCATACTTTGCAATTGAAGATGACTTGAATTCCAAACTAAAAACTCTTGCTACATATACAGACCGTAGGATTGCAATTGATACTGCTGAGAAGCAGAGACAAGCAATGCTAATAGCCAATCCATATCTAGATGCAGAAATTGGTGGCTCTGGAACTGGACGCGGAGACTTGCGTACTATGTTCAAGGCACTAGGTGAGGCGGTTGCAAGCCCTAACTCTCCTATTGATAAGAACACACGTTCTGCTATGAGTCTTGCCGTATCTCAGATGTCTGGCTTTATCTCCCTTGCAGAGGATAGAAACTTAAAACGCCGTTTTGATTTCTCAACAATGAAGGCTACTGAAAAGGCTAGGGTCAAAGAAGTTATTGATGAACTAGCAAAGGTAAGCCCAGCAGTAAAAGAAGCAAACAGAATCATTTTCACAGGACTATTAAACGCATACTCAAGAGAGACAATCTCTGCAGGAACTGGAGGTAAGTAATGGTTGATAAAGTTTTAGGTAACCCAAACCTGCTAGCACCAGACTACAAAGCAGACTACAGAGCACTTGAAGCCAAATTTGGTGGAGATAATCCATCTATTCAAATTGGTTTTGATGAGTATGGAAATAGAATCCTTACATCTCCAGAGGGTAAAGGTTCTGCATATCAGCGCTTCCTTTACGTACAGCCAAATGGAAAAGACTGGTCTGCAGCAAATCAAGACGAGATAGTCCGTGAGATTAAAAAAGAATACAAGGGTCGCTCAGAAGAACTTCGCACTCTCCTTTATCAAAAAGGATTTATGAGTGAAAAAGAATACGTAACAAAGAGCGAGTCTGGTTTTAGTGGTGCTATCAAAGATGCTGCCAATAGTCACAGCATTGAAATGGTTGAGCGATACACAATTGATAGTCGTACAGATTTAACAGCATTTGGAACTTGGCTATCTAGCAAGACAAGTTATGTCACTGGTGGTCCTACCATACAGGCTCAAGAGATTACCAAGACTGACGCTGCTCAAATGCTTGACTCGTTTGTCAATGACATGCTTGGCAGAACAGCAACTGTTGCTGAGAAGAAAGATTTCTACAATCGTGTAATTACAGAACAGAAGACAGCCCGCATTAAGACAACATCTTCTGGCGGTGTATCTAAGTCTTCTGGTTCTCTTCTTAACGAAGATGACTATGCACGTATCATGAGTGATGTAGTTATGCCATCTGTGCGTGGCACAGCCCTTGAGGATGTAGCAAAGGGTAATGGAAAGATTGCACAGAACATCTCAGAACTTAAGGCGTACGCCACAAACTTTGGCGTTCGTCTCAGCACACAGGATGCACTAGAGAAGGTTATGTCTGGTATGAAGCCAGGCGGAACTCTTACTACTGGCAGTTTAGATGCACAAAAGCAATCTATTAAAACAATGTCTAAGGCTATGTATTCAAACCTAGCCCAATCTATTGATGATGGTATGGATATTAAGAGCATTGCTAATCAGTATGCATATTACAAGGGTCAGATTCTTGAGATGCCTGATAATGCTATTGACCCGTTTGACCCAGATGTTCAGGCAGCGCTACGCAATGATGGAAAGCCTGGTGTTATGAGTTTTACTGATTTCCAAAAACGTTTAAAGAAAGACCCACGTTGGGCTCTAACAAAGAATGCACGGGAAGAAGCATCTGGCTATGCCAATGAGATTCTCAAGTCATTCGGATTGATGGCATAATGGCGACACCTACTTTTAGTAAAGCAGATGAAAAGGCTAAGGCTGCTGGCAAACGTACTGCTGCTGCAGAAGGTAAGGTTCAGGCTAAGACTCAGACTGATTACACTAAGACACTTGCCAAAACAAAAAGCACAATTGATGCAGATATTGCCAATGCTAAAAAGACTGTTCAATTAGCAAATAAAAAGGGAACAGCCGAAGACAAGGCTGCAGCCAAAAGTTTCTATGACACATTAGTTGGCTTAAAGCCAATGTTAGATAAGTTGGGACCAGAAGCGTCTAACGTATATAAGGGCGACCAAAGTCTTTTACAAGGCGATGTAGCGTTTAAGTCACAAGGTCGCACAGGTGTATCTTCAACTGGCAAATACTATGTAGACGGAGTTGAAGTATCTGCTCAAGAATACGCATCTAATGCAGGCGGTGGAACAGATGTTGTAGGAAGTGGAGAAGACTCTCCGCTATCACCAACAGGAGGTGCTACACCAGCACAGGTACAGGCTGATGCAGAGCGTAGAGATGCCTTTGCATTGTTAAAAGATATCTTTGCACAGTACGGTCTAGAAGATTTAGCCTCAACAATTGAGGGTTATATGAAGGATGACATTGGTGTTAACCAAGCAACACTTCTACTAAAGCAGACACCTGCTTATCAGACCCGCTTTGCTGGAAACCAAATGCGTCTTAAGTCTGGACTTAACGTGCTATCAGAGGCTGAGTATCTAGCACTAGAGAACTCATACTCTGAAACTCTTAAGGCATACGGACAGGCTGGATACTTTGGAGTAGACCGTGCTGCACGTCAGGCTAAGTTGGCAGCAGCCATTGGCGCTGACATTTCTGCTGTTGAATTCAAGGACAGAATTAGCACAGTAGTAGACAGAGTTACTAACGCTGACCCAGCGGTTAAATCAACACTTCGTTCTTTCTACAACATTACAGATGAAGACTTAGTTGGATACTTTTTGAATCCTAAAGAGAATCTTCCACGTCTTAAAGAGAAGGTTACATCTGCTGAGATTGGAACTTCTGCTATGGCTCAAGGGCTTAGCAGCAATGTTGCATCAGCAGAAGAACTTGCTAAGTATGGAGTAGACCTAGAGACAGCACGTAAGGGTTATGCAACTATTGCAGACATTCTACCTACTGCTTCAAAACTAGGAGATATCTACAAAGAAGAAGGAATTAAATACACACAAGGAACTGCAGAAGAAGAGACCTTCAAGGGTCTCGCCTCTGCGCAACGTAAGCGTCAGCGTCTAGCAGAAAAAGAAGTTGCTTCTTTCTCTGGACAATCAGGCGTAATGCGTGGTTCTTTAAACAGAGCATCCTCTGGCTTAATCTAAATAGAATCCTGAGCGGACCTACCAGCCCCGCCAGCGTATAAGACTGGTAGTAAGAGCCAGCCCAATTCCCCGATTGGATACTGAGGCTTACGACTAACAACGAATAGAAGGGTGGACAGTTGCTATGAGCAACAACTACTGGGATGAAGAAGACGAAGACGACCTAGATACAGAAACATCTGCAGGCGATGGCGGTGACTTACTTAAAAAGTTACGTAAAGCCAAGCGAGCAGATGAGAAGCGTATCAAAGAACTCACAGAGCAACTTGAGGGTTTATCCAAGGTGCAGCGTGAGCGTACTGTCAAAGAAGTCCTAGAAAAGAAGGGCGTCAACGCTAAGGCAGCAAGACTTATTATGAAGGACTTGGAAGATGTTAACGAGGAGTCAGTTACTAACTGGCTCGATGATAACGCTGACTTGTTTGGATTAAAGTCTGAAGAGCCAATCAATGAAGAACAGCAAGTAAATCGCGCAGCCTTAAGGCAGCAAGATGTGCTGACTCAAAATGCTATGACCCCTGAACGAGCAGATGAATTAACAATGAGATTAGACAACGCTCAAAGCGCAGAAGAACTCATTGACTTTCTTCGCTCACAATAACATTCATAGTTCCTAGTCACTTGGAGGTGACAACATGGCTAACGCCTATACATCAACAGGTTCCTCTACTCTCGGAGGTACAGTTGGTGCGGCTGGTCTAGTTCAAAAGGCGTATGACCGTCTTTTGGAGTTTGCTCTCCGTTCTGAACCACTTATTCGTTCAGTCGCAGACAAGCGCCCAGCACGCCAATCAATCCCTGGCTCAACAGTAGTTCTACAGAAGTACGTTGACCTTTCAATCGCAACAACTGCGTTAACAGAAGATGCTGACCCAGATTCAGTAGCACTATCAACACCAACATCAGTTACAATTACTCTTAACGAGTACGGTAACTCAGTGTTGGTAACACGTGCTCTTGAACTCTTCAGCCTTGCTGACGTAGACCCAGCGATTGCTAACATCATCGCGTTCAACCTAGCAGACTCAATCGATGCAGTTGCAATGGCAACTCTTCGTGGCGGTTCAAACGTAATCTATTCAGGTTCAACTGCAACATCAACAGCAACAGTTACTGCTGCTGCAACTCTATCATCAGCAAACATCCGCAAGGCTGTTGCTAAACTCCGTGCTAACAAGGCAGTGGCTCGCAAGGGCTCACTCTACTGGGCTGGTATCCACCCAGAAGTTTCACACGACCTTCGTGCAGAAACAGGTTCAGCAGGATGGCTTCTACCTAACCAATACGGTTCTGCACAAGACCGTATCTGGGCAGGAGAAATCGGAACATATGAAGGTGCATACTTCGTAGAGTCTCCACGTCTTTACTCTGCAACTGATGGTGCTGCATCTGCAAAGGTGTACCGCACAATCCTCGCAGGACAGCAAGCAATGGCAGAAGCCGTTGCTGAAGAACCACACACAGTCATCGGACCAGTAGTGGACAAGTTGATGCGTCATCGCCCAATGGGTTGGTACGGCGTACTCGGCTTTGCTCGCTACCGCGAAGAAGCACTGTACCGAATCGAATCAGGTTCATCAATCGCTTAATTGATTGACGGATAGGCAGGGAGCAATCCCTGTCTATCAGTAAGTCCATTAAGGAGGACGAATGACAGAGTATGTTTTTAAAACACCTACAGTCCGTGAAGGACCAGCAGGCGGACATAGATTGTTTTACTTCTATAAATTAGATAGAGGAATAACAATCATCAAGTACAACGGAACATACCGTCAAGTCCGTTATCTTTTAGATGAGGACTTGGCAGATTATGATGAAGTCTACCTTGGCGGTAGAAATCATATTGTAAGTGAAGCAACTAAGGCAGCGCTGATTGCGGGAAATGTTGGAGTAACAGAAGCAAACTTCACAGCGCAGTAGGGGATATATGAAACACTGGGAAGCGCATCCAACTTATGTTGAAGGTTGTTTTGGATGCAAAGGCATGAGTCTTCAGATGAACTCTGGAGATGCTAAAAGAGATATTCCAGATAAAAAATGGAATGCTGAATTGGATGCATACCGCGATGCTAGAGCACAAGGTATACAGCCAGCAGGTACAACTATGCGCCATGTAGAAGAAGCGCATAAAGCGTCAGAGACTTTGGGCAGAGCCTATGATGCAGACAGTATGCCTAAAGCAAGCGATATAAATACCAAGACAGCAGAAGTAATGAAAGAACTAGGAGTATAAAATGCCAAAAGTAGGAAAGAAAAAATTCCCATACACAGCAAAGGGTAAGGCAGCAGCAAAGAAGGCTGCTTACAAGATGGGCGAAAAGATGGAGTCCAAGTCTGAGAAGATGATGGAAATGAAAAAGGGCATGAAGCGAATGGGCAAGAAGAAATGATGAAGCCGTCAGCAATGCCTAAGCAGCGCATGAAATTAAAGGGTACTCCAGTTGCTATGCCTAAGAAAAATATGACTGTAGGCAATCCAGTGGCTATGCCTAAGAAGAAAAGTGCTAAGCCAAAAGGTCTTAACGATTTTCTCAAAGAGGGTAAGCGTCCTCCTAGCAAAAACAAAAAGGGAATCCTTTCAAGCCCTGATGTAATTATTAAGGGCTACAACGACAAGAAAACTTTAAGCAGAAAGAAAAAGTAATGGCAGACCCAAGACTAAAGCGAGCAGGAGTGTCAGGTTTTAATAAGCCTAAGCGCACACCGAATCATCCAAAGAAGTCACACGTTGTTGTGGCTAAAGAAGGAACTAAGGTTAAGACTATTCGCTTTGGTCAGCAGGGTGTTACTGGTGACAGAAAGCCAACTAAGCGTCAGGCTTCATTCAAAGCCCGTCATGCAAAGAACATTGCCAAGGGCAAGATGTCTGCAGCCTACTGGGCAGATAAGGTGAAATGGTAATGGGATACACAAACCCAGAACTTAGAAACCGTATCAAGAATAGAATTATGTCTGGTTCTAAAGGCGGTAAGCCAGGACAATGGTCTGCACGCAAGGCACAGTTAGTAGCCCTTGCGTATAAAAAAGCAGGTGGCGGTTATAGCGGTAGCAAGAGCAGTAAGCAGAAGTCTCTTTCTAAGTGGACTAAAGAAGAGTGGGGCACCAAGTCTGGTAAACCTAGCACTCAAGGCTCTAAGGCAACTGGCGAAAGATATCTACCTAAGAAAGCACGTCAAGCGCTTTCTTCTTCTGAGTATGCTGCTACCTCAAAGGCAAAGCGCGAAGGCGCAAAAAAAGGTAAGCAGTTTGTAAGACAACCTAAAGCAATTGCAAAGAAGACTGCAAAGTATAGATAGTTAGGATGGGGACAATGCAAGATACAGTATCAATCGCTTGGTGCGATAATGGAATGGTTGATGGAAAGTTTATGCAGGGAGTAACGGATGTCCTCCTTAAGTCAGGCATAAAGTTTGAATCTACAATCCGTAGTTCTGGTAATCAGATTGCCAGACAACGTGAGTATGTTATTAGATACTGGTACGAAAAGAACAAATCGGACTGGCTACTATGGGTAGACTCAGATGTAGTCATTAGTCCAGAAAAGTTTCTAAGACTGTGGAATAAAAAGGATGCCGAGAAGCATCCGATTATTACTGGTGTTTACTTTACAAGTAAGAATCCAGAAGAGCCGTTAATGGTTCCAACACCTACAGTA
>JACCDW011343161.1_pt1 | contig 19492 bp, 15 predicted proteins | sample 7449781 | NCBI WGS metagenome assembly JACCDW01 (sample SAMN15323449, study PRJNA562643) | freshwater metagenome | isolation source: river surface water | place: USA:Blue River Watershed | collected 2017-08-18
GTCTAAATCTCTTGCTATCAAAAGATTATACTCAGCTTGAAGTATTGAATCAGCATTCAAATATATATTCGATAAAGCAACATAATTCTCTGGATCTTTATCCATCTTTTTCTTTTTTAACAATGAAGTCATTGTGCTTAATGCCATATTCACTTTACCAGCTTTGGATAATGCCAAAGCATATTCTCTATTTAATAGTGGTGAATCATCATTATTCTCCATCGCAATTGATAAAACAGAAACTGCAGAATCTGGCAATTCCATTTCCATATATACATCAGCAGCCAACATAAGGATGGAATTATCTTTTGCATTTTGAAGTACGACTTCAGGTGCATAACGCAATGCTTCTACGAATTCCTTTTCCTCAATAGCCTTTTTGAATTGATCAAGAATACTTTGAGAATACAGTGAATAATTCCCTATGAGGAACATTGCAATCAACATGAAAATGCGCATATAAATCAGGCCTTAAATATGAATTTGATTATCGTAATTTAAAAGATATTGGAACTGAAAGCCAGCAAGCTACGGGCTTACCATTTTGTATAGCAGGTAAAAATTGAGTTTTCATAACTGCATCACCTGCTGACTTATTGAAAATTTCAGAATCAGAATTCTCTACAATATACTTTTTTACACTACCATTTCTTCTAACAAGAACTCTTAATACTACTTTGCCCTCAAGACCAGCTTTTTTGGCAAGTTCTGGATATTGAAGTTTAGACATTATCAATGAATTATCTGCATAAGGGGGTTTATTGACAGAAATAGTTTCATCAGGACTTGGATCAGGATCCTTATTATCCTTTACAAGTTTTACATGTTGTTTGCGTATTTCCATCATCCCAGGATCAATTTTCAGTGCATCTTCAAAATTGATGAGAGCTGAATTTTGATCACCTTTTTTTAATGCAATATTTGCCAAACCAATAGAAGCTTGCCAAAGTCTAGAATTAAGTTTCTTTGCTTCTACAAAAGATTTTTCTGCCTCTGGTATTTTTCCTGCGGCTAAAGAAACATCAGCAAGAGCCAAATGATTCCAAGGATCTTTTGGAAACTCTTTTACTAAGGCAGTTAATATTGCAGTGGATGACTTATAATCTTTCTTAGCAGCATGAATCTGTCCTATTTTACGAGGTATCCCATAATTACCCGGTTGTAATTTCTCCACTACCTTATATAGAACTATGGCAGAATCTAAATTTCCAATTGCATTATAGATATCACCTGCAAGAATTAATACATCAGGATTTTTTGGACTATCTTTTAAATCCTGCTGTATGGCTAGATATGCTTTTTGATAGTCTCTTGAAGAAAAAGCCTTCTTCGCTTGATCTAGATTTGCAAACAATTCGATTGTATTGCAATATGTCAAGAAAGATGCTATTAGAATAATGTGTTTCATCTAATCCTCCTGTATCAAATTATACCTGGCATGCGATGGAACTATGCCTTTATTCAAGAGAACTTTTTGAATACTAGGATCCTTCTCAATGAATGTAGCAAATCCCCAGGCCAAATCTTTTTTTTCATTTTTAGTATATGCAAATATAGGCAGGACTAAGGGATACATATTTTGTACAATAAAACCTGGATGTACAATTTGTGGCGGAATTCGTTTACCACTACTATCATTGTATCCTATTCTAATTGCCTTTAGTGTAGAGTCTTTTAAAATATCGGACATCAAACCAATACCAATAGATTGTGATTTCCTAATATGGGCCTTTAAACTATCTCTATTTTCAAATTGATTAAAGGAAACAGAAAATGAATTTGATCCTTTAGAAAAATATTTCAAAAGGCCTGCATATTCAGAAGATTGCATTGAAGGTATGCACAAAGATTCTCCAAGAATAACTTTGTTTTGTATTGAATTGAATGAACTACCTAAAAATACTTCTTCTAATTGGGATAGATTGACTGTGTCTAATGGAAGATTTTTAGAAATGAAAAAGACAAGTCCATCCTTTGCAATTTCTATCTTCTGAAATGGCAATGACATAGCTTTTACTATTGAATCTTCATCTCTGAGATAATCTCTAGCCAGTATTACACAAGATGCTGAGTCAGAAAAAAGTAAAGACATACCTCTTCGAGCATTAACTGGAATTAAAGTTATTTCTGCATTCTCAAATACAGAATCATATTTAGGCTTTGCTTCCATAAAATAGGGATATAGCACATCCTCAACATAAATTGTATCTTTTCCTGAGACTGGAGATTCATAATTCCTTTGCTGTGTATCTTCAGAGCATGAATACATAAATACAGAAAACACGATTGTAAATAGAAGTAAGAACCTTTTATGTATGTTATGTTTCATATTATTCACTCACTGTATCATCTTTAGATTGAACATGTACTTGATACATCAACCAAGCAAGGCGGATCAAACCAAATCCAATCATTGCTCTACCAATCCATAAAATTGATTGATATTGAACTTCCGGCAAGTTGACAATATTAAATTCAATCATCAAACCTGTAAGTATGATGAGAACACGAATAGTAATATTGAGGTAAAAGAATGTTTTATTCATAAAAAAAGCGCTGATTGTCATTCCGTAAAATAACACTCAGCGCTTACATAGTTGCTAAAAGTTTAACGAAGTCTAAAGACAATAGGAATCACAACCCATACTTCAACTGGTTGACCATTTTGCGTTGCAGGGGGAAAAACCTGCGCCATAATTGCTTTCACAGCTGCTGGATTAAGTAATTCAGAAGCAGTTTCTTCGATAATAGTTCTTCCTGGCTTGGGTCTTCCGTCCTTACCAATTAGAACTTTAACACTAACTCTACCCTCAACACCGGCTCTGCGAGCCATTTCAGGATAGACAACTCTTCTTTGTAAATCACCAAGGACTCTAGATACAACTTCATTATAATCTTGATCAGTTACAATAAATTCGTCTGGACTCGGTTCTTCTTCTTTTTGAACATTCAAACCTGCATCTGTTGGCAAGTCATCAATGTTCATAGACTCAGCATCACCAATTTGTGAAGATGAAGTGGATATTTCATCAACTGATGCAAATACTTGATCTGGTGCTACTAAAGCGTCTGGAACTGGAACAGGATTACCAGCTTGAGCCAAAGTACCTTGGATCACAACATCCGGTGGAGGTGGTGGTGGGGGTGCTTCAGCATCCACAGGTGCATCTATCATGTCCAATCGTGCAATGCTTCTATATGGAGATTTATATATAGTTTTTTCTCTTGAAGCAAAAGCAAATACTGAAATGATTACTACAAGTAAGAAACCAACAACATAATAGAAACCACGAAGGGTAAATATTTTAATAAGTCTCTGTACCTCAAAGGCACCATAGTCTTTAGAGGTTATTACTAAGCTTTCAGGTGATGCAAGAATCATAAGCCTTTGATCTCCTCTTTGTCTTTATCTGTCAATGGGGAGATAGTAAATTTTCTTTCTCTATTTAATTTTTCGGCTTGCAGAGATTGAGTAATCTTAATTTCAGCAAGATTTAATTCATCAAGTATATTTACTACTGTTTCATATGGAACATTTTCATCTATCTTGAGAACAGTAATAAGTTCATTTTTTAGGTCTAGATTAGACTTAATTGCCTTTTCACGAAGTTCTTTCATCAAAATTGGTTGAGGAATATCTTTTGCTTGATTGTAAAAGATTTTTCCATCTTCACGCACTCTTACAGTGAATAATTTCGATTCAGCAACTTCAATATCTTCTGTTTCAGGAGGAACAGCCATATCCATCACTTGTGGTGTGGTTAGTGTTGTCACAAACATGAAGAATGTTAAGAGCAAAAATGTAATGTCCACGAGTGGGGTCATATCTATACGGAAACCCACGCGCTTCTTTGCTTTTCGCTTGCTATTTTTACCGCGTTTCGGCCTACCGCCTCCACCGCCGAGATCTCCTCCACCGGCCATGGTAACTCCTATTGCTGTTTATCGGTTACAAAATTAAATTGGGTTTGTCGAGTTCTTCGCAAAGCTTCCATGACATCTGAAACCCATTTGAAGCGAATTCGTTTATCAGAATCAATTGCAAATCGCAATTGAGCTTTCTCAGCTGAAGTCTTTTTCGTGATATTAAAAGCTTTTGACTGAGTCCTTGTAACACTTATCAATGCTTCTAACTCCTCGATTTTGACTGTCTTGATCATTCCTTTCGAAGCTTCTTTTCTATCAGGAGTAAACCATTCGGACAAAGTTGGATCTTCCTTGATCGTATTCCACAATTCAGGATTAGCTACAGAAAAATAATATGCTGTATCAGTAGCTTTTGTAGAGTCAATGGCAATGCGAATCACTGCAACATCTTTCTCAGGAAGTTTAGCTGTATCTGCTTGTGTTTTTGGCCTTTTGATTTGAAACTTCTGTTCACTATCAGCTTCAGATTTAAACTTGGCAGTGAACATGAAGAATGTCAACAGAAGGAATGTGATATCAACGAGCGGTGTCATGTCTATGACAAAACCGGTTCGTTTCATTTTCACTTTTGGCATTTCTCAATCTCCTTTTGACAAAATGGTCATAGATTGTTTATCAATGATCATTTTTTAGTTTTGATTGTCAACGTTTCCATCACAGTTAACACAGCTTCATCAATCATGTAGACAAAGTTGTCAACTTTAGTGGTAAAGAAGTTGAAAGAAAGAATTGAGATAATTGCGGCGCCAAGACCGAATGCAGTATTATACAAAGCTTCTGAAATACCAATTGACAATGCTTGTGCGGAAACAGCTCCACCACTTGCACCAAGCGCAGCAAATGCACGAATCATACCTACTGTTGTACCCAAAAGACCAACCATTGTTGCAACTGAAGCAACAGTTGACAAAATAACTAGGTTCTTTTCAAGTAATGGAGTTTCAAGATTCATTGCTTCATCAATGGATCTTTGTACTTCTGCAATTTTTTTCTCAGGATCGAAGCTTGCGTCTTTTTCAACTTGGGCATATCTTTCAAGTCCTGAACGAACAATATTTGAAAGTGAACCTTTTTGAACAGCACATGCATCAATAGCAGCTTGTACATTATTTGAATCAATTTGGCTTTGTACGTTTTTCATGAAAGCATGAAGATCTCCAGAGCCACGAGCTTTACTGATTACGAGATATCTTTCAACAACATATGTGATTGCTATAAACAACATACCAAGCAATGCAGCTACAAGGGGACCACCTGTATGAATTGTACCAAGTGTGTTTAAAGGGTCATGACGCATGAGGCCGTCTTTAAAGTTTCCAGGAGCACCCATAAACAAACCCCAAATAAGGTCTGCAATTCCTAACCATAGGAAAATGATAAAGGAATTGAATGAACGGAAAAGTGCATAACCAAGGCCAGCAAACACGAATAATACGGCCGCTACACCAATCACGACGTATGAAAACTGATCCATACTACTTCCAAAAAAGAAATGAACAATACTGTTTATAATCAAAGTAAAAAAATTCGAATTTCGGCTCAGCAAAATTGAATCGAGTCAAAACTACTAATTTTTTAAGCATGAAAAGTGGTTTTTTGTATCAATTATTCACCAAAACATCAATGTAATGATTTGATAAAACTCAATTAACCAAACCCCATATCACTCTGTCAATACTAGAAAGGTCTTTTACACGATGAACTTTACCAGACAAATGGGTAAATAAGTTTTCCACATCTTGAGCTTGTCCATATCCAATCTCAAGAAAAAAAGCATTTATATTCTTTCGATTTACTTCTATCAAATTAGAAATTGCAGTGTAAAAAGCTAAACCATTTTCCTCATCTGTCAATGCTATACGCGGCTCATATGCCAATTCTGGCTCTAGGGATGTATAATCTGCCTTACCTATATACGGAGGATTTGAAGCAATAATCCCTTCAATAGGTTCTGCATAACTCAATATGTTCTTAATACTAAAATCAATTACTACTTCATGTTTTTGAGCATTTTTTTTGGCAATATCTAATGCATCTTTAGATATATCGCATCCATAAATTTTAACATTCCCTCTATGTCTTAAATGATGTGCCAAAGCTATTGCAATACAACCAGATCCTGTTCCCATATCATGAATATGGATTTCATTTGGATTTGATTGACAATAGTGGAGAATTGCATCGATTAATGTTTCTGTATCTGGTCTTGGTATTAATACATGTGGATTGACTTCAAAGTCTAATCCATAAAAACTTGTTTTACCCAAAATATACTGTAAAGGTTCTCTGTTCCCTCTTCGTTTACATAAATCACGAAGAATTGATAATTCAGCTTTTGTCAATGGTCTATCATGCAAGAGATACAATTGCAATCGTGAACATTGTAAAGTTTCTGATAAAATAAGTTCTATTGTAAACCTAGGACTGTCAACACCTTTTTTTCCAAAATACTCAGTTCCCCAACGAATGATGTCAATTACAGTCCATATTGCTTTCTCATTGGACACAATCACACTCCGGTATGTTTGGATCTACCAAAATACTCTTGTAAAGATCGTACTTCAGGCTTCTCATGTCTTGATGCTTGAATTCCTGACAAAGAAGCAAAGGCTGCTGCCAATGTTGTGAAAAATGGTACAGAATGTTTTAGAGCTGTCTGCCCCATTACATGTTCATCATAACGAGCATTTTCACCAATTGGAGTATTGATAACCAGATGTACTTCACCATTCGCAATATGATCTATGATGCTTGGCCTACCTTCATAGTGTTTTAACACTCTCACTGTTTCAATTCCATGCTCAGCAAGAAAATTCGAAGTGCCAGAAGTAGCCATGATTGTAAAACCTAAGTCTTTGAAGCCACTGATAATATCAGCAGCACGAATTGTTTTTTCAAGATCACTCAGTGAAACAAACACAGTTCCTGATTCCGGCAATTTATTTCCAGATGATATTCTAGACTTGATAATTGCTTTTCCAAAAGTAACATCAATACCCATCACCTCTCCAGTTGAGCGCATTTCAGGTCCAAGGAATACACTCGCTCTTGGGAACTTGATAAATGGGAAAACAGACTCTTTAATAGCAACTCTTTTTGCAGATAATGAGAAATCTCTTACATCAATATTTGCTAATTTTTCACCCAACATTAATCTCATTGCAATTTGAGACAAATTGACATTTGTTGACTTAGCAACAAAAGGGATAGTCCTAGATGCACGCGGATTGACTTCAAGTACATATATCTCTCCATTTTGAACAGCATATTGGATATTGACAAGGCCAATTACTTTCAATGCTTTAGCGAGTTTTCTTGTATATGATGTCATAATATCAAATTGTTCATTCGATATTGTATAGGGTGGCAAAACACAACTTGAATCGCCAGAATGAACACCGGCTTCTTCAATATGTTGCATCATACCGCCTATGACTACATGGTCACCATCACACACAGCATCAACATCAAATTCATATGCTTGTTCAAGAAAACGATCAATCAAAATGGGTGTATCGGGAAATTGATCACAAGCTTCTTGTACATGTTGTCTTAAAGATTCTTCTCGATAACATATATGCATTGCTCTTCCGCCCAAAACATAGCTTGGTCTTACAAGCACAGGATAACCAATCCTATTAGCTATGATTGCAGCTTCATCAACTGTAAATGCTGTTCCCCAATCTGGACAAGGAATCTTCAAATCATCAAGTAAGGCACCAAAACGTTTTCTATCTTCTGAGAGATCTATACCTTCATGAGAAGTTCCAATGATAGGTACATTATAATCTACTAGCTTTTTAGATAGTTTTAATGGAGTTTGTCCACCAAATGTAACAACCACACCATTTGGCTGTTCAAACTCGATGACATTCATAACATCTTCAAATGTCAATGGTTCGAAATACAATTTAGAAGTAGTATCATAATCTGTTGAAACAGTTTCAGGATTACAATTAATCATAATTGTCTCATAACCTGACTGTCTAGCTGCAAATACACCTTGAACACAGCAATAATCAAACTCAATACCCTGACCAATTCGGTTGGGACCACTACCAAGAATAATCACTTTATCAGAATTCGATCTACATGCTTCATTTTCAGCATCATAGGTTGAATAATGATATGGTGTATCTGATTCAAATTCAGCCGCACAAGTATCTACTGTTTTAAATACAGGAATGATGCCATCTAACTTACGTCTAGTACGAACCTGATCTTCAGTACATTTCAAGAGAAAAGATAATTGTACATCCGAAAAACCCATTGTTTTAAGGTTTCTTAGAGCATCCTTAGAAATAGTATCTACTGTAAATTCTTTTGATTTGACATACTCTGCACTATCAACAATATCTCTGCATTGTTCAATGAACCAAGGATCATACTTTGATAGGTCATAGATTTCTTGGGTTGTCATACCAAAACGAAGTGCATCACAGAGATCGAAAATTGATTGCGATGTATGCTTAGTAAGTTTTTCTTTTAGAGAATCAATTGTATCCTTGCTTGCATATTGATCAACATATGAAGCTGAATCATATCCAAAACCAAACCTTCCCTTTTCAATCGAACGAAGCGCTTTCTGAAAAGACTCTTTAAATGTTCTACCTATAGCCATTGCTTCGCCGACAGATTTCATCTGCACGCCGAGAATATCTTCCACATTTTCAAACTTTTCAAAATCCCAACGGGGAACCTTAGTTACAACATAATCTATGGATGGCTCAAAACATGCAGGAGTCTTCTTAGTAATATCATTAAGAATCTCATCCAATGTATAGCCGATTGCAAGCTTAGCTGCAATTTTTGCTATTGGAAAACCTGTTGCTTTTGAAGCGAGTGCTGAACTGCGGGAAACTCGCGGATTCATTTCAATGACAATCATTCTGCCATCGCTAGGATTAAGAGCAAACTGCACATTCGACCCACCTGTTTCAACGCCGATTTCCCGCATGATTTTTATTGCCGCATCTCTCATTCGCTGATATTCTCTATCACTCAGTGTTTGTGCAGGTGCAACTGTTATGGAATCACCTGTGTGTACACCCATTGGGTCAACATTCTCAATAGAACAAATAATCACACAATTATCAGCAGTGTCCCGCATCACTTCTAATTCATATTCTTTCCAACCTAGTATTGATTCTTCAATCAATACTCTATGAACAGGACTTGCAATAAGCCCAGAATTAACAATTTCCTTGAATTCATCCATTGAATAAGCAATTCCACCACCAGAACCACCCAATGTGAAAGATGGCCTTATGATTGCAGGAAATCCTACAGTATCAATTAGTTGCAAAGCTTCTTCAAAGGTATTAACAAAACCACCTTTCGGCATGTCTAGACCGCAACGTTTCATGGCAGCAAGAAATAACTCTCTATCTTCAGCCATCTTTATTGCTTCTACTTTGGAGCCAATCAATTGAACATTGTATTTTTCTAGAATTCCTTTTTCGTGCAATTGCATAGCAGCATTGAGTGCTGTTTGGCCTCCCATTGTAGGAAGAATTGCATCAGGTCTTTCCTTTTCTATGATTTTTTCAATGTATTCGGGAGTTATAGGTTCAATATAGGTGGCATCAGCGAATACGGGATCAGTCATGATAGTGGCAGGATTGGAATTCACCAAGGACACTCTAAAACCCTCTTCTTTCAACACTTTACAAGCTTGAGTACCACTATAATCAAATTCACATGCCTGACCAATTACAATAGGTCCGCTTCCAATTACCAATATCGATTGAATATCACTTCTGCGTGGCATGAATGTCTGCTAGATTGTTTGAGAAGAATAATAGGCGGAAACAAATATTGGTATTTGACTTGGCATATCCAATACTGGTGGAAAAATCAATACAGATTTGAGTAAGAATAATTAACTCATTACTCTGCGATTGTTTCATTAGAACTCTCATCTGTTTCAAAAAGAGCATCAACAAAGGCTGTTGGGTTAAAGTATTGAAGATCTTGTATACCCTCTCCAACACCGATAAATCTAACAGGTAATTGTAATTCATGAGCTATTGGTATGATAATTCCACCTTTGGCGGTTCCATCTAGTTTTGTAAGAACTATACCTGTTATTTCTGAAACCTTGGCAAATTCTTTTGCTTGTTGCAAACCATTTTGACCTGTTGTGGCATCAATTACAAGTAATACTTCATGAGGTGCTTCAGGAACTTTCTTCTTCATAACCCTAGATATCTTTTCCAATTCTTGCATTAGACCAAGTTTATTGTGAAGTCTTCCAGCTGTATCAATAATGATCACATCCATTTCTCTTGATAAACCTGATTGAATTGTATCAAATGCAACAGCAGCTGGATCAGCACCATGTTTTTGTTGGATGATATCAACACCAGCTCTTTGCGACCATACTTCAAGTTGTTCATTGGCAGCAGCACGAAAAGTGTCTGCAGCACCAATCAAAACTGATCTACCGGCATTTTTGAAATTAAGTGCTAATTTTCCGATTGTGGTGGTTTTCCCTACTCCGTTAACCCCAACCATCATAATAACAAATGGCTTAGCATGAGCTGCTTTATAATAGTCTTCAGAGGAAATTGGAGCAATGGAATTCAAAATGGAATTTATTTCATTCTTAATCATGGAATAAATCACAGATGAATCATCAACTGCATCCCGTTTGATCTTATCCTTTACATTATTCATGATATGAACTGTAGTGGCAACTCCAATATCTGAGGTGATGAGAATCTCTTCAATATCTGCTAGCAATGCTTCATCAATTTTTCTTCCAACCCCCAAAACAGATAAAAGCCTGTCCACAAAAACAGTACGGGTTTTCTGTAAACCTTCTTTTAGCTTATTGATGCCGGTTGCTTCTGCAATCGAAGAAAGAGTCTTTTTAAATGAATCAAACAAGCCCATCAAGATACCTTCATTGTTAAAATCATCCTCTTACCATAATGAATCAGAGAATACAAAATCATCAGTGTTGAAATTATATATGCAGTATTTAGGTACAATCCATTAATACCAGAAAATGCAAGAACCAAGACCAAACCAATAGTAAGTACTGTTGCTTTACCAACATAGGTTGAAGGAAGCACATAATCAGCTTTGTTAGCAAAGAATAATCCTGCTAAGATGATCAGTATATCTCTTCCCAAAACGACTGCAATATACCAAATCGACAATTGGCCTGACCATATCATTCCCAAGCAGACTGATGCAATGAATACTTTATCTGCAAGTGGATCTAATATTTTCCCCCATTCTGTTACTTCATTTCTCACTCTAGCTAAATAACCATCAAGTAAATCTGAAATATAACCTATAAGTGCAATGACATATACTAGTTCTTTTTGATCACCAGAAGTTATGAGCAAAAACATCCAAGGTGCAATTATCATTCTAGCAATACTCAACAAATTTGATGCTGTGAATAATCTTGATATGGGAAGTTGCATAATATTACTTGATAATAAGTACTGGTTTTAATTGAATCATTCCCTTAGATGTTTCAATGATAGGAATATACATTCCTGAGGGAAGATAATTAGGGATTGGATAGAGATTACTCAGACTTGAAATCTGCAAATCATGTTTATTACCAAAAGCATCAAAAAGATACAATGAGTTTATCTTAACATTTTTTTCTAGAGTATGAATGCTCATCTGATCCTTCAATGGATGAGGTCTTATTTCGAATAGCTGTTTATTACCAGTTGAAATAATTGTAGAATTGATATTAATGTCACATTCACTTTGTTCATTGAATATGAATGGAATACCTATTCCTTTTAAAGGAAAGACTAATGATGAACAAGTATCTTTAAACACTATTGTATCTCGCCAAATACCAATGGAATCTGGTGAAAAACAGATAGACAATGATAAAGAATCACCCGGCTTTATGCGAATTGGAAACTGCGACATCGGCATCGAAAACTCAATATTTCTCATTATAAATGGCAATTCCAATAGATAATCCATCATTGAATTGCGATTAGTAAAAGAGAGATTGATGCATGATTTGCTTCCGAGTACTGTAGAGTCAAATTCCAATTCCTTTTTTCCTGAAAATGAAGTAGAAAGAAAGTTGTCTAAATCAATTCTAGATATTGAAATTGGTAAAGAAAAAGTTTCGCATCCAAGTGAATCTATCACTCTCACAGTATAATCACCAGGTTTATTAATGGTGATAGTTCTTCCCTTCTGACCATCACTCCATGTATATGACATATACCCCTTTTCGGCCGATAAAATTGTGGAATCTGTATTACAAAGGATACTTTTACCAATTACTTCAATGAAAGGAGGTTCAGGATTCGCCCATTTTATTGAAGGTATATTCAATATTTTAGAGCAACCCTTTGCATCAAATACTTCCACGAATAATGTATCAATATAGGTTAATCTAGTCAAAGTTCGATTTGGTTGAGAAATACCATCAGACCATTTACATGAAGTAAATGCTCCCAATACTGCTATATCAATGATTTCATCCTTGCAGAATACTGTATCACCTTTAATATTTAACTCAACTTGCATTGGTTGTTCAAAATCAATTTTAACAGTATCTGATAACTCTCTACAAATCAATGCATTAAAAGCAGTAACAATATATGTTCCTGATTTTGATACATTTATGATAGGACTTGATCCCAAATTATTATTCCATCTAATATTTCGATATTCTGATGGTATCGACAAAACAATTGTATCACCCTCACAAAATGGTTCTTTTGGATAGATAACAAATGAATCGGGAATATTCTTGTATGTAAATCTAAATACACCCTCTCCTACAGCCCAACCCAATGAATCATTAACAAAATGTAAATCATCAATATTGGCACCATTCAAGCCACAATTAATTTTCTCCCAGGTATCTCCTGCATTCGTAGTGTATAACACCTCGCCTGCATCACCACATATCCACCCTTTTTTTTGATCTATTAAAAAAGAGCCAAACATGGCTTTTGTACCACGATACTCTTTCCATGTTTCGCCATTGTCTGTTGTGAAATTAGCTCCTCCACTAGATCTACCTCCGCCTGAACAATCATCACCAGCATAAGGAAGAAGGAAGGATGTACCACGATTGGTTATTTCTTCAGCCCAAGCACGAGGACCTGAAATGTCTGTAAATGGTGTCCAAGTAACACCACCATTTAATGTTTGCCAAAGAAGTCCACTAGAAACTGCATAACCTGGACCATCTTTATCATAAAGAATAAGATCTGACAAACCACTTTCGGATTCAAAACCTTGAAAAGTGCTCCAAGTATTGCCTCCATCCCGTGTTTTTACAAATAATTGAGGACTACCAGCACATCCTCCACCAATATATAAGCCATTATCTTTATCAACAAAATAGCAACCCCATATTTGACTCATATTCACTGCACGGTCAGTGATTTCGAGCCAAGTATTACCGCCATCTACTGTCTTGAATACACCACTTGGACCAGAGACAAAGCCATGCATTCTATCTACGAAATGTATGCTCTCCAAAAAGGGTCGCCCTTGAACGGTAATTCCTGACCAAGAATTTCCGCCGTCTTTTGTTAGAAGTATATTACCATCAAATCCACATATGAAGCCAAATTGGGGGTCATTAGGAAGAAATTGAATATCTAGGAAATATCCACCAGACATCGCAGATGGTAGATTCACTTTCTCCCATGAGGGAACCTTTTGCGAAAGGAGTGAATTGGCAGAGGTGCAATACAACAATATCAATACCCTAGTGATTACTTTTTGTATTGTCATATATTGTGGTCTCAAAGCCATTTGTAAACTATTTTTTCTACCTACAAAAGTATCAATTCTGATACATATATGATTCATTGAAATCATTAATATCAAACATAGATAAGAGATTCTCAACGAGTCCATGAAAATTCGATTATTTTCCCTATTGGATAAGCAATTTTTAATGTAATTTTACGGTATCAAATGCCTTTAGGCAAACACACCATACAACTGTGAGCAGTTCCATGGAAAAAAACAGCATAAACAGAAGAGATTTCCTCAAGGGTAATCTTTCCAAAAGTAAGAATGAGCGAATATTAAACGATACCCTATCGCCATATTCTTATCCACTTGACAAACAAACGGCCGCCCATTTATTGCGTAGATTGAGTTTTACACCTACTCTTCAGCAGATTGAATTTTTCATAGGAAAAACTGCTCAAGAAGCTGTAACAATATTACTCGGCGATCACAATAATGAATATCAGCCATCTAATTCTCCAACCTGGATTAATCTTACAACAGAAAATCCATATGGGGCTGATATATATACACGTTTCCAAATTGAAGGTCAATGGAAGAGTTATCATTCCAATCTGCAAACTTTGTGGATGAATTTGATGATTGGTGAACAAACACCTTCTGTCGAGAAATTAGTTCATTTTTGGTCCAATCATTTCACAACAGAATTTTCCTATGATGATGCCTATATACCCCCGCAAATTCTCTTTAGACAACTTTCTATGTTCAGAAAGAATCGTCTTGGAAATTTCAAACAATTCGTTGAAGATGTAACTCTAGATTCTGGCATGCTAATATATTTGGGTGGAATTCTCAATACCAATCGCAAACCAAATGAAAATTATGCTCGTGAATTAATGGAGTTATTTACAACTGGTATTGGACATTACACAGAGGGAGATGTTAAAGAAGCAGCGAGAGTATTAACAGGTTGGAAAGTAGCTCGTTATAATGATGAACCAGCAAGAAATGGCATTTATAATTCATATTTCAACCCAGCTGACCATGATACTGAAGCAAAACAATTTTTAGGACGATCGATTCCTGCTAGAGATCCAGCATTTAATACTGAATATTTAGTTAAAACTGAAGAAATCCGATTGATGCTAGACATCTTATTTGATGTTCGAAAAGTAGCTATAGCCAGATTTATTTCTGCTAAAGTATATAAGTATTTCTTTTATTCGAATCCTGGTTTTAATGCAAATGATTTCATCAATGAATGCGGAGCATTATTAATCGAAAATAATTTCCAGCTTTATCCCCTATTCCATGCTATGTTTTCAAGTGATCACTTTTTTAATCAACAAATCATTGGAGCACAGATTAAAAGTCCAACAGAATTAATTTGTGGATTCTCAAAAGTCTTGAAAAAGAGTGTAAATAATATTCCTGGATATTTATCTGGAATGGAAGAAGTATTGATAGACCCTCCAACTGTACAAGGGTGGGAAGCACATCATAGATGGATAACAACTAGAACATTTCCTAATAGAGTAAAATTTGCAAAAGATCTTGTGAATTCAATGACTGATGACGAAGTAATTGCTTTTATTAAAACATATCCTTCATATGATGATGCTGTTGAATTAGTGAAGAATATCTGCCTACATCTATTTCCATTTATTCCAAGTCAAGATGTGCTAGATCGTTTTACAAATATCACTCTACTTCAGAATCAACCTGTATATGAATGGTCTGATATGATTACCGCTAAAGCACCTGCTGTCCGTGGTATGAAAGCATTGCTCATCGAGATCACAAAAAATCCAGCTTTCCAATTATGTTAATGCATCATCGGAGAAATAAATAATGAAACGCAGAACACTTCTAAAAGCAGGTGCATTAGCTGGAGCGGCGGCATCTTTTCGTTCAATTCCGTTATTTGCTCAAAATCCTATCGGCGCATTAGGTCAGCAAGCAATAGACAATGATGCAATTCTTATCATCATTCAAATGTTTGGTGGAAATGATGGATTGAATACCATCATTCCTGTGGATGATCCGAAATATGTTCAAATTCGACCAAATATTTCAGTTAAGAAGGATAATCCTGATGCATCAAAAAGGCCTGTTCGTATTTTGAATTCTGATATGTATTTCCATCCTGCACTTGTGAATGGAGTGCATAAAAATGGATTTTTAGGATTGATGGATTCAGGAAGATTAGCCGTCATTCAAGGTACTGGATATGAAAATCCCAATCTTTCCCATTTTAGATCCACCGATATTTGGTTAAGCGGGTTAAATAGTTCAGATCCGGCTAATCGTTTGAATGAAGGGTGGATTGGAAGAATGTTTGAAAATAATTATCCTGATTTTCCACTCGTGATACCTGAACATCCACTTTGCCTACAATTAGGTGGTACGCTATCAATGCTTTTACAAAGCGATAAAGGTGATATGGGACTGGCTATTGGAGATGTGGATAGTTTTGTTAAAGATGGTGGAACAAGCTCAGATTCTCCTATAATGAATGGAACAAGCAATTATGCAAATGAGTATAATTATGTCCGCTCAATAGCAGCTAAAGGTGATATTTATAATAAGGTTATTGAAGAGGCCTGGAAGAAAGGAACAAATTCCACTGGTATTGATTTTGCAATAGCCAATGGCGCCAAAGGAAGCTTGGTAAGACAAATGGGTGTTATTTCCCGTTTGATTTCAGGTGGACTAAAAACAAAAGTATATCTAGCGCATATCGGTGGATTCGACACACATGTTCAACAGCAAGATACAGCAAATAATGGTCAACATCCGGCACTGCTAAATCAACTTGCAAATGCAATAAGTATGTTCATGGATGATGCCGTTCAACAAGGATTTGCAAATCGTGTTGTGGGTTTAACTGTGTCTGAATTTGGCAGAAGGCCCTATGAAAATGGTTCTAATGGAACAGATCATGGAACAACATCTGTCCAATTCGCCTTTGGCACAAGGGTTCAAGCCAATATTTTCGGAGCAAATCCAGATTTTACTGATCTCGATCGCAATGGTGATTTGGCTTTTGATCTAAATCGGAATATTGATTATCGCAGACTCTATTCTGAAATCATTCAAACATGGTTTGGTGGTTCCTCAGATGATGCTAAAGATATTCTCAAAGATAGAGTTGTACCCTTGCCATATCTGCAAAGTCCAATCGCTTCTCTTAATGACCCAATAATGAATTTTGGCAATGGAGGACTTCGATATTCAAATGATATAGCCAATTCGAATAGTGGATATTTGCATTTTGAAGTGAAGAAAGATTGTCATGTAACAATAAGATTATACGATTCACTTGGAAAATTTGCTGGCAATCTATTTGATTCATTTATAGTAGCAGGAAATCATTCCATTCCAGTTGATTTTTCAATTTATTCTTCAGGTATGTATATCTGTGAATTAATAACAAGTAATTTCAGACATACCACGTCAATCATCGTTAGAAAATAATCATATATGAAGCATAGCATCACCGCACTATTCTTCATTGCTGCTTTTCTTTTTTTTGGGAATATTTCTATGTATTCTCAACAGAAAATGGATAAGTTTCAACTTGCCAAGACATATGAAGAGCAAGGAGACTTTAGAAATGCGGCAAGAATTTACCAAGAACTATATGCCGAATCTCCGAGTCAGTATAAGTACTTTCAAGGTGTTACAAGAACTTTAACTGCTCTACAGCGATATGTGGAACTCATGCCTTTGATCGAGGTAGAACTTGCTAAAAAATCAAGCATCGAATTATTGTGTCTTGCTTCTCAAAATGCCAAAAGGGCCAATCAACAATCGAAATCACAGCAGTTTTTTGATCAATCAATTGATGACTTATCTACACTTTCAAATGATAGTGAGCTTGACAAAGCTATAAGACTGATTGCACAGACTCAAAGCGATATATCATCTTTTGACAATGCGATTGCAACATATCTGAAAGGCAGATATTTGCTTTCTGATACTAAAGATGTATATGCTGATGAACTTAGCATGCTATATGTTCAAGTGGGAAATGTAGAATTAGGAATAAAAGAAATTGCAAAAGCATTTAAAAAGCAACAACAGTTTGGTATAATTCAAGGAAGGATAGCTGCTCTACTTATAGATGATAAATCAAAATCCTATATCGACACAGAACTCTCTACTTTATCTAATAATGATTATGGTTTTTCACGAATCTATGTTTGGTTTTTAAGAGAAATCAAAGAGTTTGATAAGGCATTACAACAAGCTCTGCAAATTGACTCAGGACTTGGTCTACAAGGAAGAGAAATACTAGATTTTGCTGATATCACATTGAAAGATGGCCATATTGAAATAGCATTAAAAGCATATGGCAATGTGATTGATAGAGGCAAAAATAATCCTCACTTCTCCCAAGCTTTGTATGGATATGCAAAAGCAATGGATCAGAGACTACAATTAACCTCCCTCAAGAAAAACATTCCTGCAAATGAAATAGAGGATATAATCAAAAGATATCGTGATATCATTACTCAATCTCCAAAAGGACAATTTTCTGCAGAATGTTTATATCGCATTGGTATCTTACAATCTGAATATTTAAAAGACATCAATTCGGCAATGAAGACTTTTCAAGAAGTATTTGACAAATTCAAGCAATATCCTATTAGTGCATCTGCGTTAATTGAAATTATTAACATTTCAATCAAATCGAATCAACTTGAGCAAGCATTTACATTATCTAAAAATACATTCATATCATATGCTAATACAAATCCCAAAGAATCAGATAGAGCTGGATTTACATTAGCTGAACTATACTTTTACATTGGTGAAATTGACTCATGCAAAGGAATTTTGGTTGGGCTTGCAGGTAAAACAGATTCTGATATTGCTAATGATGCATTAGAATTATCATTGTTTTTAGAACAACACAAACAATTTACAGCAGGGTTAATACTCTGGGGCAAAGCATCTCTTAAAGAAAGACAATCAGAAGTAAAAGATGCGATTGAAATGTATGAAGAAATTGTATCTAAGACTGCCGGAACAGACTTAGCAGAGCAGGCACAAATCAAAATATGCGAAGCTTTTTCAACTTTCGATAAAGAAAGAGCATTGAGTGAAGCACAAACATTTATCGCAGTTTATCCTGAAAGTAATAATACCGATAGGATTCTCTTTTTACTTGCTGAAATATACAGTGCTAAATCACAGAATGCTGAAGCTATTGCAGCTTTAACTGATATTCTAGTTCGTTTCCCTAATTCACGATATATCAGAAAATCAAGAGAATTGATACGTTTATTACGCGGGGATAGTTAGTGATTATATATCAAATGGATGTTCATCAGGATCTTCAAGGGTATCTCTCTCTTGATCTCCATTTACTTTATTTCCAATCAATAAAATCAAGCCTCGAATCAAACCCCAAGCTATATAGAGTGCCATAACATAAAATAGATATTCCCCTTTGCTGTAGACAGTTAGTATAAATGCAATAAGTGCCAGTATAAATATTATTGGTCTTTCTTTAAAAGAACCAATTGTTGGTCTTGGTAGATTATCAAACTTTACGGTACTAATCATTGCAAGTGAAACAATGAAGATGATAATTGAAGTTACAGAAATAAGTACATTTTGTTCAATAATGCCGGATGGCGCTATAAATATTCCATAAGAGACAAGCGTTAAAGCCCCAGATGGTATCGGCATTCCGGTGAAATATAATTTATCTTCAAATCCAGCCAATTGAACATTAAATCTTGCTAGTCTATATACCCCTGCGAGAGCAGATAGTGAAGCTATCAAAATCCCCATTGGTCCAAGAGTGAAGAGAATAGTCTTATATAATAGAAAAGAAGGAGCA